>SMVB01104181.1_pt1 | contig 39558 bp, 31 predicted proteins | sample 2456461 | NCBI WGS metagenome assembly SMVB01 (sample SAMN11095934, study PRJNA526329) | marine sediment metagenome | biome: Marine sediment; feature: Surficial sediment; material: Deep marine sediment; isolation source: Hadal surficial sediment | place: Pacific Ocean | collected 2014-05 | depth...
CTGCAGCACGGACTCGCGCACGAGTTGACCGCCGACGAGGAGCGTGCCGCCACCGAACGGAACGTTCGCCATCTGGTCCCCGCTGAAGAGCACGCCCGTCCCCGTGGACGGCCCGCTGACGACCCGGATCTGGAAGCCGCCCATCATCGTGCTGGGCAACCCGACGGCGCTCACCACGGGCACAGAGCCGGAAGAGGTCGGCTGCGACGTGCCGTACGAGGACGGCGCGACGCACGGCTCTGCGTCGGGATCGAACGGGAACGCATTCGAGAGCGTGGAGTGGGCCGTGCCGGGCACGTGGACGAGAATGTCGCCCTCACCGGCGAGCGGCGGCAGCGTGACGTCGAGTCGCGTGCCGCCCATGCTCGCGGGCAGATGTGCGATCCGGACCGGCGAGCCGATGAGGCTCCCCGAGTTGTCCGTGAACCAGACCTCGTTGTCCGTCGCGTCGAAGTGCGCGCCGATCAGTGTGATTCCGGCGGGCCCGAGCGTGTACGTATCGATGCGCGGCTTGCTCGTCGACGCGATGCCGTAGATCGCCTGCACGCCCGCCATGTCGTCGGCCTCGATCGATCGCATGGGGATCCCGAAGGCGCTCAGGTTCGTGGCCATGGTCGCACCGAGAACGCCCGAGTGGTTCAGGCCGAGGGCGTGTCCGTACTCGTGGGCCATCACGCCCTGGATGTCGAACGAGCTGGGGTTGCTGCCATCGATGAGGCCCGGGCCGTCTTCCCACACCTTGGGATCTTCCCAGAACCGGATTCGCCAGCCGTTCGAGGATGGGATTTCGGTGAACGCGAGCGTCGCTCCGCCGAACCCGTCGATCTGCGAGACGATGTTCCGGTTGGGCCCACCGGGCGCGCTGGCGAGGCCCTGGAACATGGCGTCGAAGTTCGCCCCGCCCGAGCCGAGGACCGGCTGGGTCGGGTCCGTGAGCCCGGTCCCGTGGGGCCGGCTGCCCCACTCGGCCACGCCCTTCCAGATGGCCAGCACCGCGCCCGTGGCCCCGGGGTAGTCGGGGTCGGGCACGTGATTATCGTTGGCCTCGGGGTCCGTGAAGTTGTTGAACACGCGAAAGTCGCGCTGCGTGAGCTCGAGCACGTCGCCCGTCAGGACGTACCCGGCCACGGGGGCTGGCTGGAGGATGAGCGCGGCGGCCGCCAGGCCCGCCACGGCTAGCGCGGAGTCGGAGAGTCGCATTGCGGTGTTCCTGCCTGCGGCCTGGGCCGGCCGCGCCCCGCGCGTCTCGACGCGCAGGGACCAGCCAAATCTATCGCGTTTCCCGGGGCACGGGTGGCCCGCGGGCGCCATTCCGACCCGAGCAGCGGGGGAGGGCGGGTCCATGGGGTTCGTGGGGCTTGCATGTGGCGTCGGACGCAGAACAATGTTCCGCCCGTTCCGGTGGCGGACGGCCGCGCCGGTACCGAATCCAGAGCCCGTGGGAATCCGATGACGAGCCAGATCGAGAAACACAAGTTCGAGGCCGAGGTCCAGGAAGTCCTTAGCCTCGTGGTCCATTCCCTCTACGCCAACCGCGAGATTTTCTTGCGAGAGCTGATCTCCAATGCCAGTGACGCCCTCGACAGGCTGCGGTTCGAGGCCCTGACGAACCCCGAGCTGCTCGAGGAGGGCGAGACGCTCGGAATCGCGATCGAGCTCGACGCCGAAGAGCGGACGATGAAGATCGCTGACAACGGCATCGGAATGTCACGCGATGAGCTCGTCGAGAACCTCGGCACGATCGCGAGCTCGGGAACGCGCAAGTTCCTCGACGCGTTGAAGGAGCAGAAGGCCGAGGGCAGTCCCGATCTGATCGGTCAGTTCGGAGTCGGGTTCTACTCCTCCTTCATGGTCGCGGACGCGGTGTCGGTCGAAACACGGCGGGCCGGAGAAGAGCAAGGCTGGTGCTGGCGCTCCAAGGGCGACGGCGAGTACGAGATCGAGCCGATGTCCGATCTCCCGCGCGGGACTGTGGTCCGGCTCCACATGAAGGATGACGAAGGCGCGGAGGCGAAGGACCTCCTCTCCGAGTACGCCGTCCGCGAGCTCGTGAAGCGCTACTCCGACTTCGTCGAGTACCCGATCCAGATGGAAGTGGAGCGAGATGAGCCCGTGCTGGACTCGGAAGGCAAGCCGTTCGAGGGAAAGACCGAGACGGTCACCCGCACGGAGACCCTGAACTCGATGAAGCCCCTCTGGGCGCGATCCAAGGACGAGATCACGAGCGAGGAGTACACCGAGTTCTACCACCACCTCACGCACGACTGGAACGATCCGGCCGAGTCGATCCACTTCAAGGCCGAGGGGACGCTCGAGTACACGGCGCTGCTCTACCTGCCGAGCAAGCGTCCGATGGACCTGTTCGATCCCTCGCACGCGAAGTCGCGTGTGAGCCTCTACGTGCGCCGGATCCTCATCATGCGCGAGTGCGAGGACCTGCTTCCCGCCTGGATGCGATTCGTGCGTGGGGTCGTCGAGTCGTCGGATCTGCCGCTGAACGTCGCGCGCGAGTCGCTGCAGGACAACCCGCGCGTACGACAGATCAAGAAGCGGCTCGTCAAGAAGGTGCTCGAGACCCTCAGGGAGCTGCTCTCGAACGAGCGCGAGAAGTACGAGTCTTTCTGGGGTGCCTTCGGCCAGATCCTCAAGGAGGGCATCTACTACGGCGAGGACGACGACCAGCGCATCAGCGGGCTCTGCCTCTTCGAGAGCTCGACCCACGATGGGTTGTCGACGCTCGCCGAGTACGTCGGTCGGATGCCCGAGGAGCAGGAGGCGATCTACACCATCCACGGTTCCGACCGGAAGACCGTCGAGTCGTCGCCCCACCTCGAGGCGCTCACGGCCCGGGGCTTCGAGGTGCTCTTCCTCATCGATCCCGTCGACGAGTGGATGCTCCAGCGCCTCCAGGAGTTCGACGGCAAGCCGCTGAAATCGGTCGAGCGGGGCGAGATCGATCTCGAGGGCGACGAGGCGGAGAGCGAGCGCAAGAAGAAGCAGGAGGAGTACAAGGACCTGCTCGAGGCGATGCAGGCGACGCTCGAACAGGACGTGAAGGAGGTGCGCTTCTCGAGTCGCTTGAAGAGCAGCGCCGCCGTCCTCGTCACCGATGAGGGCGGACTGTCCCCGAACCTCGAGCGCATGCTCAAGGGCTCCGGGCAGGATGTCCCGAAGCAGAAGCGAATCCTGGAGCTGAACCCCGACCACGCGCTCCTCGGCGGGCTGAAGCGGCTGTTCGACGTCGACGCGAAGTCGCCGCGGATCGGCGAGTACGCCGAGATGCTTCTGGGTCAAGCGCTGCTCGCCGAGGGCTCCGCGCTGGAGGACCCGGCGCGGTTCACGCGCCTCGTGACGGACCTGATGGTGGACTCGGTCCAGAGTTAGCCCGGGTCATTCATGAAGTATCCGGGTGGGCTCGCCTGCGGAGCCTGCGTCACTCCCCGCCGAGCGAGACCGCGCGGTCCGCGCTCATGACCTTGGTGGCGAGCCCGACGCCCTGTGATCCAAACCGGCGGCAGACGCGACCGCGGCCCGACGGGTTCGTGTTCTTCCGGTCAGGTCCGCCCAGGACCTGCGACGGCCGATCATGGAAGGCGTAAGACCGTACCTTCGCGCGCCGTCAGGACGCCGTATGCCGCGCTGAGCCGGCGCGTCATCGGGCCGATCTCGCCCGTGCCGATCGTCCGGCCGTCGACCTTTGTGATGCCCGCGAGCTCGCCCATCGTGCCCGTGCAGAACATTTCGTCGGCGCGGTAGACCTCCGTCAGTGAGATGTCGCGCTCCTCGCAGGGGATGCCTTCCTCGGCGCAGATGGCGATCACGGTATCGCGCGTGATGCCCTCGGGGCAGGCGACGAGCCGGCTGGTGGCGAGTTTTTCCTTGTGCACGAGGAAGATGTGCGTCGCGTTCGTTTCGGCCACGAAGCCGCGCTGGTCGAGCATCAGTGCGTCGTCGGCACCGGCGGCATTGGCCTCGAGCTTGGCGAGGATCGATTGGATGAGGTTCGCGGAGTGGATCTTCGGGTCCATGCAGTCCGGTGGAAAGCGGCGGATCGAGCTCGTGGCGAGGGTGAGCCCGGCCTTGCCGTACACCGGCGGTTTGTGCTCGGCAAGGATGATGAGTGTCGGTCCGGACTGGTTGAGGCGCGGGTCCATGCCCGAGGTGATCTTCTCGCCGCGCGTGAGCGTCAGGCGGATGTGCACGCCGTCTCGCATCCCGTTGGCGGCCAGGGTGCGCTCGAGCTCCGCGATGATCTTCTCGGGGGCGGGGATCTCGGCGAACGCGAGCGCGAGCGCCGAGCTCCGCAGGCGATCGAGGTGTTCGTCCAGCTTGAAGATCTTGCCGTCGTAGAGCCGCAGGCCCTCCCACACTGCGTCGCCGCCCTGTACGGCCGAGTCGAAGGGACTGATGCGCGCCTGGTCGCGATGGACGAGCTCGCCGTTGACGTTCACGACGAGGTCGCGGTTCTTCTCGTTGAACTTCTGGAGCATGGTTGCGTGGGGGTCAGGCGACGATTCGGTGCTCGTGGAGGCGCTCGTAGAGTCCGGCGCACTCGCGCTCGAGCGCCGCCATCCTCGCGGGCACGGGGCGCGTCCGGGCGCGATGGGGCCCGAAGCCCGTCGAGGCCAGGGCCTTGCCGTACCAGGCCTCGGCCCAGCAGCCGTCCGTCTCGCGCAGGCCGGGCTCCCACGACAGCATGCCCGTGTCGAAAGCGAGACCCATGCGTGCACACAGCTTCGCGAGCACCCCGGGTGGGTCCTCGAGCAGATCCTGGGAGTCGACGACCGGGGGCACCGCGCCCGTGAGTCGCGCAACTTGCTCGAAGAGCTCGACCTGTTGGGGCAGGCCCGTGTCCGCGAGCGTGGGGTTCGGGATCATGGCGTCGAGCGACATGAGCATCGCGCCCGGCTCGCGGATGAGGAAGGCGTGCGAGAAGTCGCGCAGCCACTCCCGCTCGATGTCCGGCAGGAGGTGGTGGGCCATGTGCTTCTGGTAGAAGACGGACTTGCCCTCCGGCAGGGGGCCCTGGAGCCAGCGCGCGACCGCACGCCAGTCGCTCTCGTGCCGGGCGATGATCTCGGCCGCCATCGGATGCTCGAACCCCGTCTGTTCGAGGTAGTACGCGTACAGGGGCTCGTCGCAGACGACGGTGTCCGCGCGGCTCCCGAACGCGCGCATCAACGCGGTCGAGACGTTGCGCGGCCCCGACCACATGGCGACACGGAGGGTATTCGTCATCGTGCAGGTCTCGCGCTCATCGCCTTCATTGCCCGAGGGCCTGGAGGCGCCCCACGAAGCCGGCCCAGTTGCCGGAGTTGTCGGAGGAAGGCTTCGCCGCCTCGGTGAACTGCAATTCCATGAGCGCACGCCAGTTGGGAAAGGTCTTCCAACAGTCGAGCGTCCGCCGCAGGTACTTGTTCTCGAGCCCGGACCCGAACTTCGGCTCGGTGATGAGCATCCCGTACTCGAGGGCCGACCAGCAGTGGAAGAACTCCACTCCACCGTGCGTGCCGTCCGGGGGGAGATAGTTTGGCCCCCAGCGAGCTGCGTCCGAGAACGGCGGCTCCACGTACCCGTCACGCCGGCCGACGGCGAACGCCCACCGCGGACCGCAGGTCACGAGCGGTTCCTCGATACCCTGCGGCTGGTACCGCGCGCGGTCGCGGGAGTAGAGCGGGGCCCAGTACAGGTACTCGAGGGCGCGGAGGTAGACGCCCTCGAGCTCGCTCTGCAGCCTTGGATTCCTGCCGCGCAGCACCGACTCGGCGATGCAGCGCATGCCGTGCAGGATGAAGAGGCACTCGTACGACTGCGCCGCCTGATACTGCTCGTGACCGAGGAACTTCTTCTGGTCCTTGCGCTGGATGATGCCGTTCGGCATGGCGGCGCTCACGAGCGCGCTGCCGACGCGCTCGAACCAACGGTAGTTCCGTTCGCGCCATTCCTCGCTCGCCACCGAGTACGCCGCAGCCATGGCGTCGAAGCCCCAGGCCTGATCGCGGCCGATGCCCGCGCCCTGGTGGGGATACTGCGCAACGTGCTTCTCGAGCACGCGCAGGGTCACGCCCTCCGACCAACTGGCTGCCTTGTGCGGGCTCTCGTGGAACATCAGGTGGAAGAGCTCCGCCGTGTGGAGCATGTCGTCCCGCGCGAGCGCGTCGTTCCCCAACCAGACCAGGGCCTGAGGCCCTTTCATGTACCGGACCATGTGTTGCCCGTCGTGCGGCATCCACGCAAAGATGTTTTCGTCCCGGTTCGTGAGCTCGCCGTTCGGCAGGGCCGCCGTGCCAAGGTCGTAGGCGGGGCGCAGTCCTTCGAGGTCCACCTCGCGCACGTGGGCCGAGGGGGGCGGGCCGTGGTACATCGGCAGCTTGAAGCTCGCCGGAACGACGCGGCCGTTCGTGCGGAAGTCGAAGGGAATCCTGCCCACCGAATCGAGCCATGAGTGGTACCCGACCGCATCGCCGAAGCGGTCGTACTGCGTATCCGGTTGGCGGGAAGCGTTCATCCGGTGCAGCAGCATGCGGCGCGCGAACCCCCGCGCGGACGCCGCCGCGGCGACCCGGTGGCCGGCGTAGATCTGGATGCCCACGCCGCCGACCCCGCCCTGCACCTTGATGTACCAGGGGTGGGCCCAACCCATCACCCGGGCCCGGACGTTGCCACCGTCCGATTGGCCCGAGCGCACCAGGTCCCTGAGCTTCTCGAACTCCTCGTTCAGCCTGCCCGCGAGACCCACCTTGCCGCGGAAGTCGCCGCGCCGGAACTTGCCCCATGTGGCGAGGATGCCGTTCTGCGCGAAGTAGCGCGCGGTGTGCGGGGAGAACCACGACCAGAGCGCCGGCCCAGGCTCGCAGAAGGCGAGTCCATCGATGAACGCGTGCGATGTGCGCGACCCGGCGGCGACCTTCGGAACGAGCGTGAGCCGACGATGGAACTGGGCCTGCGGGGGCATCATGTGCAGCCTGCCGTCCTTGTTCGGCCGGACGAGGGGCACGACCGTCCGACCGTCCTCCTCGTAGGGCTCGCCGAAGAACGGATCGCGGACGAAGGGCAGGGCCGTCCAGCCCTCGGGCAGGACCAGCTCGACGCTCTTCCAATACACGATGCCGAGTGGCAGCTCCTCGCGGGTGGGTTCGCGGCTGCCGGGCGTGGCGCCGTTGTTCAGGCGCAGATCGAGGGAGATCCGCTCGTCGCCCGCCCACTCCGTGACGTAGGCGTGCACGCCCATCATGTGCGGGAGCGGGTCGCCCCCACGCTCCGTGCCACGCGCGCCGCTCTCGCTGAGCGGCACGAGCGTGCCGTAGGTGCGCCGCGTGCGGACGGCGACGCCATTCTTCAGGGTGCGCGCACTGCCGAAGCCCGGAGCGCCCTCCAGCCCGCCGAGGTCGACGGCGTAGACGTTGCCAAAGACGTCCTCGGTGCGGATGAGGACCGGTTCCGGGCCGCCCGCGACCGAGAGCTCGCGCACGGACTCGGGCGTGGCCGGCCCCGGCGCTGCGTCGCAAGGGTCGGCGACGACGTCGAAGTGCACGCGCCGGCCCCGGGCGTCCTTTGGGCCGAGCTCCACGAGCGCGAGGATCTCGACGACGTCCGCCGAGCCCGTCGGATACCGCGAGACGATCTCGACCTGAGCGGGGACTCGCGTGCGGGCCTCGTCGTGGCTCACGACCCGGAACGGCGACCGGCCGTCCGGGCGGGGAAAGACCCCTTCCGGGATCGGCATCGTCCCGTGGAGCACGAAGGGCGAGGTGGGGGGCGTCGCGAGCTCGAAGCGCGCGACGACGTCCTCGTTCCGCACCTCGATCGCCTCCTTGCCGGGGAACTCGAGCACCGGCGTACCGTGATCGGCAAGGTCCGCGAAGCGGTCGGGAACCTGGTAGGCCGGCCGTTCCGGGCGCTCGGCGTGGGCGCACCCCAGCATGGGCAGCGCGACGAGGATCGCGCCGGCGAGGAAGCGTTGGGTAGGAGGCTGGATGGTCTTGGGAAGGCTCATCGGTCTGGCGTTCATGGAACCCGACTCGACCATCATTCCGCCTCGCGCCATTCACGTCTACGCCGAGGCGCCCGGGCGCCTCGGATCCGTGCCGCCGTGCCGCCGTGCCGCCGGGCCGCCGGGCCGGCGGACTGGCGGAGGCCCGGGGGTATCCTCTTCGGTGGGCTGTTCGGAGTCGGCCTCCGGGCGACCGGGAGCAGCGTCCCCGCGGCCGCGAGGCACCTGCCGCGGGGCTTCGCTTCGACCCGAACGCGCCGCAGTTCGAGCGCGATCCGGACGAGCCGGGGACCTTCCGGCCCCTGTTCGAGGAGGCTCGGCGCCACGACATCCGAAGACCGCCCGAGCGCGAGGCACTCCGGGTGCTCCAGTTCGGGGGCTCCGGCACGGAGAGCTTCCCCAACCAGTCAGTACTCGACGGAAGCTGGATGAGCGCGGGGGGCGGGGGCGCTTCGAGGTCTTCAGTCTCGGGCGGTCGGGTTACGGCAGCGAGCGCGAGTCGGCGCGCTCTCGTTAACGGACGGGCCCGAACGGCATCGGGGCTGGAGCCCGGGGACGGGTTCCCGCGCCCCGGGCCGTATCGGTGGGTAGCACTCGCTCAAGGAAAAATACAGATCCCGATCCCGTCGGAGAGGTTCGAGCCGGTCCCGACGCCGGGGTCGCGGTTCCAACGCTGGAAGTAGTGCGTCGTGCCCGCGATCACGTTGATAGGGCCGGAGCCCAGGAGCGCCTGCGCGCCATTCAGGAAATCGACGGCGATCGTGGCGACGCCCGCCGCGCTGGCGGTCGTGATCGGGAGCAGGCGTTGGAGGGCACTGGGATCGATGCAGAGGAAGCCGTTCTGGAACGGAATCTGGGCCGGCGCCGCGCCGCCGATGAACTGACCGGGCTGCGGCGGCAGGTTGTTCGCCGAGATGGTGAGGTTGTTCGCCAGGATCGAGACCGACAGCTGGTTCGCGGACATCATCGAGGGGAGGCCCGTCGAGAACGGCGTGTTGAGGCAATAGTTGCCGGGGAACGCGCCGTCGCCGCAGCCGCCGCCGCAGGCGACATTCATGCTACCGGGCGTCCGCGGCTGACTCTGGTTGGCGACGTCGTCGAAGTCCAGGAAAGCCGTGCCGCACCACGCGCCGGGGTAGTCCGCGTCCCGGAAGATCCCCGCGGGTAGGAACGGGCCGTCAGGACCGACGATCGCCGCACCGTCGTAGATGTGGTCGGTCGCGTCTCCGTCGATCATCGCGATGATGTCGATGATCGTCGCCACGCCGACGATAGAGGTCACGAGGTCCCCGTCGGGATCGACGTCAGTGCCGAGGAGCGACATGAGCACTGCAGGCTGGCTGGTGGTCACGAGGTAGAAAGTCTCGGTGCCGTTCTCGATGGTGTTGTCGAGCCCGAGGTCGAAGTCGAGGGTCGGGACCGCGGTGTCGCCGAGGACGAAGTAACCATCCGCGGGCATCGTGAATCCGGAGAGGTCCCAGGCCCGATCCAGGCAACCGAGACAGCTGCTGTTGAGGTCGCCCTCCACGATCAGGACGAAGTGAGAGTCGAGGCTCGCGCCGGGGGTCCCGATGATCTCGATGTGCTCCTGGTCGTCCGTGCCGGAGTGGGAGGCATAGATCTCGTTCAGGTGGAATCCCTGGCCCAGGCTGGTCCCTGCGAGGAGGGCTACGGCCGCGCCGGCCGTCAGTTTCTCAATGGTGCACATGATGTCCTTCTGTCGATACGAGAGTGTCAGTCGATTGGAGGGGGTTCGTGTGGGAGCGATTCTACCCGACGGCGGGGAGGGGCTGGGCGCGGAAGCGAGCTACGCGCCCGAGCCCGCCTCGAGGAGCACGCCCTCGACGAAGATGCGATGCCGTTCGATCCGGAAGTCGGCCCGCAGGGCGCCGCGCACCACGCCGTCCACGCCCACGAGGAACGTGGCGCGCCGGACGCCGGCACCGAAGGGACCGTCGACGCCCCACGCGCGGATCGTGCGCTTGTCCTCGTCGGCGAGGAGCGGGAAGGGCAGCTCGTGCGCCGCGCGGAATCGGGCGTGGGATTCCGCGCCCTGTGGGCTGATGCCGACGAGCCCGAGGCCGGCGGCGAGGATCCGGGCGTGCTCGTCACGGAGCATGCGCGCCTGCTTCGTTCAGCCCGGCGTGAAGTCGGCGGGGTAGAAGTAGACGAGCAGCGGCCCCTCCGCGAGCAGCTCGGCGAGTCGCACGAGCCGCCCCTCCTGATCGGGCAGCTCGAAGGCGGGCGCCCTGTCTCCGCGCTTCAGCATGCGAGGAGCTTGGCACGCGGACCTGCGGGCGGGAAGGTCGCTGGGCAGGAAACGGGCATGCCACCGCGCTATCATCCGACGCTTCCTGATGAGCGAGCATCGACCGGATCGGATCGTGCGCGGCGTCGCCTGGGTGCTCGCCCTGGCGCCGTTCCTATGGCTCGTGCACCGGTTCGACTTCGTGTGCGACGACGCGTACATCAGCTTCCGGTACGCGCGCAACTTCGCCTCGGGGCTCGGGCTCGTCTTCAACCCCGGCGTCGAGCCGCCGGTCGAGGGCTACAGCGAGCTGCTCTGGGTGCTCGCGATGGCCGTGGTCGAGCGCCTCGGCCTCGATCCGGGCGTCTGGTCGCGCGTGCTCTCGGTCGCCGCGGGGGTGGCGGTGGTCGGCCTCACGCTAGGCCTCGTCGGGCGGCGGCTCGCGGCGAGGCCGGCGGCGTTCCTCGGCGCGGCCCTCTTCCTCGGCTGCCTGCCGCCGCTCGCGGTCTGGTCGACGGGCGGGATGGGGACGATGCCGTTCACGCTCGCGGTCCTCGGCTGTTTCGCCGCGCTGTTCTGGCGCGAGGGCGCGCCGCGCCCCGTGGCCGCCGGGCTCGCGGCGGCGCTCGCCGTGCTCCTGCGCGCGGACGGGATGGGCTGGATCGCCGTGCTCCTCGGCGGCACCCTCGCGGCCGGTCTCGCGGGCAAGCAGCGCGCGCTCGTGCGCGCGGCCGTGCTCGCCGCCCTGCCGGCGCTCGCCGTGTTCCTCGCGAGCCTCGTCTGGCGCCGCCTCACCTACGGGGACTGGTGGCCGAACACGGCGCGCGTCAAGGTCGGGCTCTCGCCGCTGGCGTTCGAGCGTGGCGCCAACTACCTCGTGCACTTCCTGCTCACGTTCCCGGCGCTCGTCCTCGTCGCGCTCCTCGCGCTCCCGGCCTTCCGGCGCTTCCGCGACGCAGCGTCCTTCGTCGCCCTCCTGCTCATACTCGTGACGGCGGCCTACGCCGTGGTCGTGGGCGGCGACTTCATGTGCTTCGGGCGGTTCCTCGTGCCCGCGCTACCCTTCGCGGTGTGGTTTCTCGCCGGCGGGCTCGCCGCGCTCGAGGGCCGGGCGGGGCGGGTCGTCACGGGCATCGTGGCGGCCGCGCTCGCCGCGCTCTCCCTGCTGCCCGCCTTCGACGTCCACGCCGTGCCCGAGTCGGTGCGCGGGCGGTTCCGGTTCCGGTGGAACCTGCCGACGTTTCTCTCCGAGTACGACCAATGGCACAACATGCGCGCTCAGGGGCTCGTGTGGGCCGAGCTGGGCAAGGCGCTCGCGGCGCACACATCCCCCGGGGATTCGCTCGTGTACGGTGCGATCGGCGGGATCGGCTACTACTCCAACTTGTTCATGTACGACAGGAACGGCCTGGTGACGCGCGAGGTGTCGGAGCGCGATCCGCTCGCCAAGCCGACCTCGCCCGGGCACGACAAGGCCGTGCCCAAGGCGTTCTTCAAGAAGGACCGGCCCACGTACCTCGACGCGTTTCTCTGGCCCGCGGACGAGCCGCTGCCGGCGGGCCTCGAGGCGGAAGAACTCATCGCGATCCCGCTCGACGCCGAAGCGCTGGGAATCCGCGCGGGTTGGACGCTCTGGCTGGAACCGTACGACGGGCATTGACGCGACATGCTCGAGCTCATTCAGGTATCGAAGCGCTTCGGAGCGACGACGGCGCTCGAGCCGACGAGCCTCACGTTCGAGCGTGACGCGACGACGGTCCTCATCGGCCCGTCGGGATGCGGCAAGTCGACCCTCCTCCGGATCGCCATCGGGCTCGTCGAACCGGACGCGGGCGCCGTGCGCCTGGACGGGACGCGGCTCGAGCCGTCGACGGCGCGCGCCCTCCGGCGGCGGATGGGCTACGTGATCCAGGAGGGCGGGCTCTTCCCGCACCTCACTGCGCGGGACAACGTGACGCTCATGGCCCGCCACATCGGCCGGTCCGCGCGCGATGTGGGGACTCGGCTCGAGGAGCTCTGTGCACTCACGCGCTTCCCCGCGGACGGTCTCGAGCGGTTCCCCGCGGAACTGTCCGGCGGTCAGCGCCAGCGCGTCGGATTGATGCGCGCGCTCATGCTCGACCCGGACGTGCTGCTCCTGGACGAGCCGCTGGGCGCCCTCGACCCGATGATCCGCGCCGAGCTGCAGGACGACCTCAGGGATGTGTTTCGGGAGCGCGGGAAGACCGTGGTCCTCGTGACCCACGACATGGGGGAGGCGGCCTTCCTCGGGGATCGCGTGGTGCTCTTCCGCGCGGGCCGCATCGTGCAGTCGGGCACCGCGCGGGAGCTCCTGCACAGCCCGGCCGAGCCGTTCGTGGCCGAGTTCGTCCGGGCGCAGCGCAGCATCCTGGAGGACTACCGGTGATCGCGCCGATCCTCCTGCTCTGCGCGGTGCCGTGGAGCCAGGGTCCGATCCAGGTGGGCTCGAAGGGTTTCACGGAGTCCGTGATCCTCGGCGAGGTCGTCGCGCAGTTGCTCACCGTCGAAGGCATGCCGGCGGAGCACCGCGCCCAGCTGGGCGGGACGCGGATCCTCTGGGACGGGCTGGTCGCGGGCGAGCTCGACGTCTACGTCGAGTACACCGGCACCCTGCGCGAGGAGATCTTCGCGGGCCGCCCCGTCGCGTCCGACGCGGCGTTGGCAGCCGCGCTTCGGGACGCGGGCGTCCGCGCGTCGCGGCCGCTCGGTTTCGACAACACCTACGCGCTCGGCATGCTCGCGAGCTTCGCCGCGGAGCGGGGCATCACGCGGATCTCGGACCTTGTGGGAAACAGGGACCTCGCATTCGGATTCTCGAACGAGTTCATGGAACGGGACGACGGCTGGCCGAGCCTCTCCGCGCGCTACGGCCTCCCGCACACGAACGTGACCGGGCTGGATCACGACCTCGCCTACCGCGGGCTCGCCGCCGGAGACCTGCACGTCATCGACCTCTACGCGACCGACGCGAAGATCCGCACGCTCGCGCTGCGCGTCCTCACCGACGACCTGGAGCACTTCCCGCCGTACGCCGCGCTCGTCCTGTGGCGGGCCGACCTCGAGCAGCGGACACCGGGGATCGAGGCGGTCCTGGCGCGCCTCGAGGGCCGCATCGATGAGCCGCGCATGAGCGCCATGAACGCGCGCGTCGAGGCGGACGGCGAGTCGGAGGCGGCGGTCGCCGCGGCCTTCCTGCGGGCGGAGCTCGGGCTCCGTACGCGCGTCCGGGAGGAGCGCCGCGCGGCACGTCTGCTGCGGCTCACCGGGGAGCACCTCTTCCTGGTGGGCGTGTCCCTCGCCGCGGCGATCCTCGTCGGCATCCCGCTCGGCGTGCTGGCGGCGCTGCGCCGCAGGCTGGGACGCGGCGTGCTGGGCGTCGTCGGCGTCGTGCAGACGATCCCGGCCCTCGTGCTCTTCGTCGTGTTCATCCCGTACCTCGGGATCGGCAGGGCGTCGACGATCGCGGCGCTGTTCCTGTACACCCTGCTGCCGATCGTGCGCGGCACGTACGCCGGTCTCGCGGGCGTCCCGCGCGAGCTCGTCGAGTCGGCGATCGCGCTCGGGCTGTCGCGCAGCGCCCGGCTGCGGCTCGTCGAGCTGCCCATGGCGATGCGGTCGATCCTCGCCGGTATCCAGACGGCGGCCGTGATCGATGTCGGACTCGCGACGCTGGGCGCGATCATCGGGGCCGGCGGCTACGGTCAGCCCATCCTCACGGGCATCCGGCTCAACGATCCGGCCCTGCTCCTGGAAGGGGCCGTGCCCGCCGCCGTGCTGGCGTTGCTCGTGCAGGCGCTCTTCGAATGGATCGAACGTCGCGTCGTGCCGCGCGGGCTGAGGCTCGAGACCGAAGGGCTCGATTAGCCGTGCGGGTTCGAATCGTCACGCCTGCGCCGGAGGGCTCGACCGCGGGCAACCGGATCACCGCGGAGCGTTGGGCAGGGCACATCGCCGCGCTCGGACACAGCGTTACGATTGACACGGGGGTGGGCGCCGAGGCCGACGTGCTCGTCGCCCTGCACGCGCGGCGCAGCCACACCGCGATCCGGGCCTGGGCGGAATCGCGCGGCGGCGCGCCGCTCGTCGTCGTGCTGACGGGGACGGACCTGTACGGCGACATCCTCGCGGACGAGGACGCGCGGCGCTCGCTCGAGCTCGCGACGCGGCTCATCGTGCTGCAGCCCGAAGGGCTGGCCGCGCTGCCGGAGAGTGTGCGCGCCAAGACGCGCATCGTCGTGCAGTCGGCCGAGGCGCCGCCGCGCGTCGATGCTCCGGACGAGAGCGCGTTCGAGGTCACGGTCGTCGGGCACCTGCGCGCGGTCAAGGACCCGTTCCGGACGGCGGAGGCGGCGCGACTCCTCCCGCGGACGTCGCGAATTCGCGTGCTGCACCTCGGTGCCGCACTCGACGCGGACCTCGCTGTGCGCGCGCGGCGCGAGGAGCACGAGAACCCGCGCTATCGCTGGCTCGGCAGCCGGACCCGGGACGACACCCTGCGGATCCTCGCGCGCTCGCGGCTCATGGTCTCGAGCTCGCGTGTCGAGGGCGGCTCGAACGCCGTCGTGGAGGCGCTCGCCTGCTCCGTCCCCGTGCTCGCGTCGCGCATCCCCGGCACGCTCGGCCAGCTCGGCGCGGCGCATCCGGGCTACTTCGAGGTGGGGGACACGGCGGGGCTCGCGCTGCTCCTCGAGCGCGCGGAGTCCGAGCCTGTGTTCCTCGAAGACTTGCGCGCGAGCGGGGCGCGCGCCCGCGAGCGATTCTCGCCCGAACGCGAGTTGGAGGCCTGGCGCGCGCTCCTCGCGGAGCTCGCGGGCGCGTAGGCCCGGCTGTGGTACGCTCCCGGCTCGATCCCTCCGACGAAGCGGGCCCGCCATGATCCGAAACGCCACCCTCGCCGCGGCGACCATCCTCACGCTCTCGGCCGCCTACGCAGTCGGGCTGGAGGAGAAGCCGTTCCCGACGAGCTCGACGACGCTCAGGACGGACGGCGCGCTGTACTTCGTCCGCGGCCGCCAGGCGATCCCGCGCAACGCGAAAATCGTCTCGCTGCGCAAGATGAAGGTCCACGGCCTGGGCGAGGAAGCCGTGCTCGAGGTCTCCGGCATTCTGGAGCTGAAGGCCGTGACGGGCGGGGAGGTGATCCTGGAGGACGTCTGGCTCGAGCTCACCCCGGAGTGCCGGTCGCTCTACTTGTCGCACGTCTCCTTCACGGGGAAGGGCGGCATCCGACCCTCGCCGAGAGGGCCGAGCAAGGCCAAGGTGTTCGTCGAATCGACGAAGTTCACGAACGGTGCCCAGCTGTTGATGGACTGCACGGGCGGGAGCATCTCGCTCAACGCGGTCCATGCGACCGAGCCGGTCGTGATCCGCGGAATCCCGCGCTCGGACAAGGCCGGGAGCACCCTCGAGCTCCAGATCCTGAGCTGCCAAGGCAAGGAACGGAACGGACCGTACAAGGGGTTCACCGCCGGGCTCATCGTGGAGGGCGTGAAGGAGGTGCTCGTCCGCAACAACTACCTCGGCGGCAAGCTCAGCCGGTTCTTGAACAACGGCGCCGTGGATTTCGACGGGAACAACGCGCGGTCCGTGGACCTCGAGTTCATCATGGAGTACCCCAAGGATTTTAAGCGCGTCAAGGTTCACAACTGCGACTTCCGTTCCCAGCGCGTGAAGTTCTACGCTCCCGGGACGGGCAAGAAGGCTCAGCGCCTCGTCATCGACCACAGTTGGTTCGACACCGGCACCGAGGCCGCGGTGATCAAGGCCGCGCAGATCATCGACAACGACGTCGACCCCTCGAACGGGGTGCTCGTCAAGTTCAAGAAGATCGTGCCGATCGCGATGGGGCTCGGCGGGCGGGCCGGGAGCAAGTAGCGAATAGTCTGGGTCGGGTGGCTGGACGACTCACCATGAAGGCCGCGACGGACCGCTTCGAGCTCGTCACCGCGCCCTCCGGCGCCGATTCCGAGGATCTCGGGGCCGCCGTGCTCGCGGGTCTCGGCACCGAGCCGAAGAGCCTCCCGTCGCGATTCCTCTACGACGAGCCGGGCAATCGATTCTTCGAGCGGATCTGCGAGCTCCCGGAGTACTACCTCACGCGCGTCGAGCGCGAGCTCCTCGATCGGAACGCTGCGGCGGTCGCCGCGGGCTTTCAGGGCGCCATCGACATCGTCGAGTTCGGGAGCGGGACGGCGGAGAAGACGGAACACCTGCTCGCCGCGTTCTTCCAGGGCGGACGCGACGTGCGCTACGTGCCCGTGGACATCTGCCGCGAGGTCCTCGTCGCCAGCGCCGAGCGGCTCCTGGCGGACTTCCCCAAGCTTTCGATCATGGCCCTCGAAGCGGAGTACGAGGCGGGGCTGGGGCTGCTCGCGGCCCGCGCGCGAGGCCGGAAGCTCGTGTGCTGGCTCGGATCCAGCATCGGCAACCTCGAGCGTGCGGATGCGGGCCGGTTCCTGGCGCGCGTGCGCGAGTGGCTGGGCCCGGACGACAGGTTCCTGTTGGGCGTCGATCTGCGGAAGGGCAAGGCCGTGCTGGAGGCCGCCTACGACGACTCGCAAGGCGTGAGCGCGGCGTTCAACCAGAACCTGCTCGAGCGGGTGAACAAGGAGTTGGGCGGGCGCTTCCAGCTGGACGCGTTCGATTACGAAGCCGTGTACGACGACGTGCGCGGCTGCGTGGAGATGTCTCAGGTGAGCCGGTACGACCAGGCGGTTCGCATCGAGGCGCTCGAGCGCTCGTTCACGTTCGCGGCCGGCGAGAAGATCCTCATCGAGGTCTCCGTCAAGTACTCCGAGACGGAGCTCGACGTGCTCGGCCGGCAGGGCGGGTTCGAGCGCGAACGGATCTGGCGCGACCCGGGCGCCGGCTACGCCCTCGTGCTCCTGCGACCCGTGCCGTGAGCCGGAGCCCGCGCGGCGCATGAATCATGCCATGAATCATGCATGGTGAAGAGCCCCCGGAGCGCGCGGCGCTCCGGGGGCCCAGCGAGCAGGGCCCATCCACCGTGTCCCGCTCGGTTCGGCGGCGGATTCAGTGATGATGTCCGCCGCTGCACTGCCAGTTGCCGGGCACCCACACCTGCTTGTGCAGGGTCTTCCAGTGCCCGTGACCGGGGACCGTCTGCCAGACGCCTCCGGCGATCCGATTGCGCTGCAAGACGCCGTGATGATCCGTCCACACGTGGAACTCGGGCTGGATCCAGACTCGCAGGCTGTGGCCCGGGACCCAGACCTGCTCCTTCACGGTCTCGTAGCGACCGGGGACGAAGAAGCACGACGGGCTCGCGTAGGCGCGGTAGCCGTGGCTCGTTCCGTACCGGGGCGACCCGTACCCGTGCGACCCGTACGCGACCGAGAGGCCGAAGCTCGAGTGCTTGGACCGCTTGCCGTAGTGCGCGCCGAAGCTCACACCGTGCGATCCGAACTGGACGCTCACGCCGCTGTGCTTCGCACTCTTCGACGAGTACCTCTGGGCGCTGGCCGTCGGAGTGAAGGTGGCGAGAGTCGCGAGAGCCAGGGCCAGGGGGAGGCCAAGCTTGCGGATGCGTGAAGTGAACATGTCGAGACCCCTTTCGGTTGGCGCGCGTCGGCGGCGAGCTCGTGGTCGGCGCGGTGTCGGCCGTATCGATGCACACACCCAGATGCACATGCCGTTCCAACCCCGATTCGACGGGAACGGCTCCCAGGGGGCCTCGGGGGCGGTCCGCGTGCCGGCGATCGAGCCGATCGGACCCACGCCGAGGACGGAGTGTCCCCAGGAGGGGGCAGCCGACGCGGGCATCGAGCGCCCCCGGCGCTCCTCCGGGGCCTTCCAGGCCGAGATTCCAGTGGCGGAGGCAGCGATCGTCGTGTCTGTTGTGGAGGGCCCTACGCCGGGCGCGTCCGAACCGGCCTCGCGCCCCGAACCGACCTTGATCCGCCTCACGATCCGCTCCCTGGCTGCCCTGTCGCTGGCGGCTACGCCATTCGCATCCACCCCGCAGGCGTCGGGTCCGGACGTCGACTTCGCGCGCGACGTCCGCCCGATTCTCGCGCGGCGCTGCTTCGAGTGCCACGGGCCGGACAAGCAGAAGGGCAGCCTGCGGCTCGACGTGCGCGACAGCCTCTTCCGCGGGCCCGACCCGGACTTTCCGCCGGTCGTGCCCGGCGACCTCGAGGCGAGCGGGCTCTTCGAGCGCGTGACCCTGCCGGCGGACGATCCCGACGTCATGCCCGCGAAGGGCGAGCCGCTCTCGGTCGACGAGATCGAAGTGCTGCGGAAGTGGATCACGGCCGGCGCGCCGGCCCCGGCGTCCGCGTTCACCCCTGTATCGGAGACCGGCGCCGCCGGGCTTCCACCCGCCTCGCCGGAGCGTATCGCGGAAGCGCTGGCCGCACTCGATGACGCCGGCGGGCCGGTCGACTTCAACCGCGACGTGCGGCCGATCCTGGCGGCGAACTGCTTCCAGTGCCACGGGCACGATCCGGAGCACCGGAAGGCCGGGCTCCGCCTCGACACCTACGAGGGAGCGTTCGCGGAGGGCGATGGAGCCACGGCGCTGATCGTGCCGGGGGACGCGGCGCGGAGCATCCTCGTGCACCGCATCCTCGCCGCGGACGAAGACGACCGCATGCCCCCGGCCGATTCGGGCCGCGAGCTCGACGAGCGCGAGCGCGGGCTCCTCGTGCGCTGGATCGTAGACGGGGCGAAGTGGGAGGAGCACTGGTCGTTCATCGCGCCGGAGGTTCCGCCCCTGCCCGAGGTCGAGGGCGAGCACTGGCCGCGCGGAGCGATCGATCGCTTCATCCTCGCCCGCCTGGAAGCCGAGGGCCTCGCGCCCTCCGCCGAGACCGACCGCCGCAGCCTGATCCGCCGGGTGACCCTGGACCTGACCGGCCTGCCGCCGACGTTGGAGGAGGTCGAGAGCTTCGTCGCCAGGGACGACCCGGACGCGTACGAGCGGCTCGTCGACCGCCTCCTCGACTCCCCGCGGTACGGCGAGCACATGGCGCGGTACTGGCTGGACGCGGCGCGCTACGGCGACACCCACGGCCTGCACCTCGACAACTACCGCGAGATGTGGCCGTATCGGGACTGGGTCATCGATGCCTTCAACGCGAACAAGCCCTACGACGAATTCGCGGTCGAGCAGATCGCCGGCGACCTCCTGCCCGACGCGTCGCTCGCGCAGCGCATCGCATCCGGCTTCAATCGCGCGCACGTCTCGACCAACGAGGGTGGGTCGATCTCGGAGGAGGTGTACGTCCGCAACGTCGTCGATCGCGTGAGCACGACGGGTACCGTGTTCCTCGGCCTCACGGTCGGCTGCGCGGTCTGCCACGACCACAAGTTCGACCCCGTCACGCAGAAGGAGTTCTACCAGCTCTTCGCATTCTTCAACAACCTCGACGCCAACCCGATGGACGGGAACGCCAAGGCGCACCCACCGGTCGCGAAGGTACCGTCCGAGGCGCAGACGACGCGGATGGCCGCGCTGCGCGGCGACATCGCGGACGAGGAGGCGGTGATCGCGGTCGAGCTCGCGAAGGTGGTGTACGTCGAGCCCGACGAGATGCACGCGACGGCGGACGCGCCGCGGCGCGAGATCGTCTGGGTGGACGACGAGCTGCCCGCCGGCGCGGAGCCCGAGGGTGACGGCCTCGTGTGGCAGGAGTCGCCCGCGCGGCTCGTCCACTCCGGCCGGCTCTCGATGAAGCGCACGAGCGTCGGATTGCAGCAGCACTCGTTCCGGAACGCCGCGAAGAAGCTGCGGATCGGCTACGGCGACACGCTATTCGCCTGGATCTACCTCGATCCGGCCGCCCCGCCGCGGGAGGTCATGCTGCAGTACAACACCGACGGCGCGGGCGCCTGGGGACACCGCGCCTACTGGGGCGAGAACCTGATCGAGTACGGCAAGGACGGGACGACGGAACGCGTACGCATGGGGGAGCTCCCACCCGCCGGCGAGTGGGTGCGGCTCGAGGTGGACGTCGCGCAGGTCGGTCTCGTGCCGGGGATGGTCGTGCACGGCATGGCGTTCACGCAGTTCGACGGCACGGCGTACTGGGACACGGTCGGGATCGACTCGGCGATGCCGGAGGAACCCGAGGACTTCGCCTGGATCCACGACGACGTGCCGAGCGGCGCGAAGCTTGCCGGAAACGGCGCGACGTGGCGGTGGGTCGGCGGCGCGGAGCACCCGGTGAAGAGCGGCTTGCGCAGCCTGCGTCGCAGCGGCGGCGACGGACTCAATCAGGACTACTTCACGGAAGCGCGGCCGCTTCGGTTGCACACGGGCGACGTGCTCTACGCGCACGTGTGGCTCGACCCGGACGACCCGCCGCGCTCCGTCCAGCTCCAGTTCAACGACGGCGGCTGGGGGCACCGCGCGCGCTGGGGGGCGCCGGCGCACGGCGCGGGGGCCGACGGCGGGGCGGACTTCGTCGCGGGCGATCTGCCACCCACCGGCGAGTGGGTGCGGCTCGCGGTCGACCTCGCCAGCGTGGGGCTGAAGCAGGGCAGCGAGCTCAATGGCTGGGCGTTCACGCAAGTCGGCGGGACCGTGTATTGGGACGAAGCCGGCGTGCGCACCTGGAGCCCGCCCGACGACCGCTACCTCCAATCCCAGCGCATCTGGGAGCGCATCGCCGCGGGTGACAAGGGCGTGCCGCAGGACGTGCGGGACGCGCTCGCGATCGATCGCGAGGCGCGCGATGCGGCGCCGGCAAAGCTCGTTCGCGATCACTACCTGCGCTACGTCTACGGCGGCACGCGCCAGGTGTTCGACGGGCTCGAGGGCAGGGTCACGGCCCTGCGCGACGAGCTGAAGCAGGTCGACGACGCGGTCCCGACGACGCTCGTCATGAAGGAGCTCGCCGAGCCGCGTCCCGCCTACCTGCTCCTGCGCGGCGACTACGAGGCGCGGGGCGAGGAGGTCGTGCGCGCGACGCCGGCCGTGCTGCCCGCCATGGATCCGGACTTGCCGCGCGACCGCCTGGGCTTCGCGCGCTGGCTCGTCGACCCGGGCCATCCCCTGACGGCGCGCGTCGCCGTGAACCGACTCTGGCAGCAGGTGTTCGGCACGGGGATCGTGAAGACAGCTGAGGACTTCGGCAACCAGGGCGAGCGACCGAGCCACCCGTCGCTGCTCGACTGGCTCGCGACCCGCTTCGTCGCCGACGGCTGGGACGTGAAGGGCACGATGCGCCGCCTCGTGCTCTCGTCGACGTACCGGCAATCGTCGCGCGTGACGCCGGAGCTCAACGCGCGCGATCCGGAGAACCGGCTCTACGCCCGCGGCCCCCGCTTCCGCCTGGACGCGGAGGTGCTGCGCGACCAGGCACTGTTCGTCAGCGGGCTGCTCGTCGAGACGCTCGGCGGTCCGAGCGTCAAGCCGCCGCAGCCCGCGGGCCTGTGGCACGCCGTGGGCTACACGTCCTCGAACACGGCCCGGTTCGAGGCGGACGAGGGTCCGGACAAGGTGTACCGCCGGTCGCTCTACACCTTCCTCAAGCGGACCTCGCCGCCGCCGCAGATGACCACGTTCGACGCCCCCAGCCGCGAGACGTCCTGCGTGCGACGCGAGCGCACGAACACGCCCCTGCAGGCGCTGCTGCTCATGAACGAGCAGGAGTACGTCGAGGCCGCGCGGGGCCTCGCCCTGCGTACCCTGAATTCAGCGGAGACCGCGCCCGACCGCGCGCGTTATGCCTTCCGCCTCGGTACCGGTCGCGATCCGGACGAAGGCGAGGTCGGTGCGATCCTCGAGCTGTTCGAGGGCGCGCTCGCCGAGTACCGCTCGAATCCGGCGGCGGCGTTGGCCCTTCTGGGGGCGGACGAGTCGGACAACGATCCCGAACGCGACGCCGCCGAGCTCGCGGCGTGGACGATGGTCGCCAACCTGATCCTGAACCTCGACGAGGTCATCACGAAGTCCTGAGCCATGAACTCATTCGCGGAGTACGAGCAGCAGACGCGCCGGCAGTTCTTCGGTCGCGCGGCGTCGGGCCTGGGGGCCGCGGCGCTCGCCTCGCTCCTCGGACCGCGGGCGCTCGCCGCGGCGGCGCCCCGGAGGATCGGCACGGGCATCCCGGGTCTGCCGCACTTCGCGCCCAAGGCGAAACGCGCCATCTACCTCTTCATGGCGGGGGCGCCCTCGCAGATCGACACTTTCGACTACAAGCCGAAGCTGCGGGAGATGTTCGACGCCGACCTGCCGGAGTCGATCCGGATGGGTCAGCGCCTCACCACCATGACGTCGGGTCAGGCGCGCTTCCCCCTCGCCCCGTCGATCTACGAGTTCGGGCGCTACGACAACGGCGGTGACGGCGCGTGGGTGAGCGAGCTCCTGCCGTACACGGCCTCGATGGTGAAGGACATCGCCATCGTGCGCTCCGTGTACACGGAGGCGATCAACCACGACCCGGCGATTACTTTCATCTGCACGGGACGTCAGCTCCCCGGCTGGCCGAGCCTCGGCGCCTGGCTCTCCTACGGCCTCGGCTCCGTGAACGACGACCTGCCCGCGTTCGTGGTCCTGAACGCGACCTGGACGGGGCGGAAGGAAGCGCAGGCGCTCTACAACCGGCTGTGGGGGAGCGGGATCCTACCCAGCGAGTACCAGGGCGTCGCCCTGCGTTCGGAAGGCGATCCCGTGCTCTTCCTGCACGACCCGCCCGGTGTCAGTCGAACGGGCCGGCGCCGGATGCTGGACGCGCTGCGGCGCCTGAACCTCGCGCAGTTCGAGCGGGCCGGAGACACGGAGACGCAGGCGCGCATCGCCCAGTACGAGATGGCGTTCCGGATGCAGAGCTCGGTGCCCGATCTGACGGATCTATCGGACGAGCCCGACGAGGTCTTCGAGCTGTACGGGCCGGACTCGCGCAAGCCGGGCACGTTCGCGGCGAGCTGTCTCCTCGCCCGCCGCCTCGCCGAGCGCGGCGTGCCCTTCACGCAGATCTTCCACCGCGGCTGGGACCAGCACGCCAACCTGCCGACCGACCTGCCCAACCAGTGCCGCGACATCGACCAGCCGGCGACGGCGCTCGTGCAGGACCTGAAGCGGCGCGGTATGCTCGACGACACGCTCGTCATCTGGGGCGGGGAATTCGGCCGGACCGTCTACTGCCAGGGCACTCTCACGAAGACGAACTATGGTCGCGACCACCACCCCAAGTGCTTCACGGTGTGGCTGGCGGGCGGCGGTGTGCAGGGTGGTGTCGTGCACGGGGAGACCGACGACTTCAGCTACAACATCGTGCGCGACCCGGTGCACATCCGCGACCTCAACGCCACGATCCTGCATTGCCTCGGGATCGACGACGAGCGGTTCAGCGTCAAGCATCAAGGGCTCGACGTGCGGCTGACCGGCACCGAGCAGGCGCACGTCGTGCGCGACATCCTCGCATGAGCGCGAGTGCCTGCCGTCGAGCCCAGGTCGCGCCGGCGCTCCTCGTGCTCGCGGCCGTCCTCCCCGCCTGCGTGACGGAGCCGGTGGACGAGGCCCGCCCGGTCGCCGTCCGGCGGCCGATGACGCCCCACGAGGCCATCGTCGAGGAGATCGCGCTCCAGCGCGCCCTCCATCAGCCCGATGACCACCATCTGCGGCTCGACGGCTTCGTGGGCCAGTGGCTCGTGCTGGTGCACTCCTGTCCGTCGGACGGGAGCGAGCCCGTGCTCATCGCGCGCGGCCACGCGACCATCGATTGGATGCTGGGCCGTCGCTACCTCGAGTGGAAGATCCAGCTCGACGTCGGCGAGACGACGAACGTCGTCAGCGGACACATGGGCTACGACGTCGTGGCCGACGAGTATCAGGCGCTCTGGATCTCGGACATCACGACCGGCATGAGCATCGTCTACGGCAACGGCAACCCGCAGGGCCGCGGTCTCGTCATGGTCGGAACGGGCACGCGGGGTGGCCGGACGGTCGTCGTGGCCCGCAGCGTCCTGCGCTTCGTGGGGCAGGACAGCTTCGTGATCGAGCGCTACGGCGCACAGAGCGAGGTCGTGATCCAGCGCTCGACGTACGTTCGACGCAGCGACAGGTGACCTCGCGGAGCGCGGGGGGAGGCCTCTACTGGGCCTGGGGGAGGAGCGCGCGGGCGCTCTCGCCAGGTCCGCGTCTCTACCGCTCAGGCGGTGAGCACGTACTGCCGCCGCGCGATTCCGAGCGCGCCGACCACGAGCGTGACGATCGCGACCACGGCCAGGGTGCCGAGCGCTTCACCGGGGCTCGAGAACGAGTCGATGTTCAGGATCTCCGCGCTCTGCCAGCACGTCTCGGTCGCGTCGACGAGGATGCTCCGGAGGTGGTACTGGATCGTGAGGCTCTGGCTTCCGCCGGGCACGTTGGCGATCGCCATCTCGAACGCGAACGTGTAGCCGAGGCCGACGATCATGGGGTGGCGGAGGAACACGCCGATCGTCGCGAACAGGATCGTGTACACGGTGCCGCCCACGATGTTGGCTGCGAAGACACGCAGGGCCAGGCCGTCCGGTAGCTCGCCGGTGCGCTGGGCGGCGGCGAGTGCGATCGCGATCGCACTCGACCCGAGCAGCAGCCAGACGAGGACGAGCGTCGCCAGCAGGCGGCCGAAGAGCAGCGCAGGGCGCGGGATGGGTCGCGTGAAGAGGTAGGTGATCGTGCGGTTCTCGATCTCCTCGGTGACGACGGCCGAACCGGCGACGAGCGCGAGGATCGGGACGATCACCTGGAGGTTCAGCCAGAACGAGATGCTGGCGAGGATCTCGCCTGGCTTCACGTCGCCGGGCGCGAACGTCGCCACGATCAGGGCGATGACGGGCGGGATCGCGGCGAGGAGGATCGCGAGCAGCATGCGCCGCGAGCGCATCACCATCGTGAGCTGCATCCGGAAGAGGAGCCAGGTCGCGCGCAGGAGCTCAATCATTCCATTCACCCCACGAGGTAGTCGAAGATCGCCTCGAGGTCCGCGTCCGGGCTCTCGAGACTCTTGATCCCGACCCCGAGCTCGGTCGCGAGCGCCGGCAGGTCCTTGAAGAATGTCTCCACGTCGCGCGTCTCGACGTCCAGGCCGTCGTCGTCATGGAACCGGATCGCGCCGACGTGGTCGAAGCGCAGGAACGCCTCTGCCAGGCGCCGCGGCTCGCGCACGGTCAGGCGCACGCGGCGGGGGTGGCGCGAGAGCAGGCGGCGGACGTCGCCGACGCTGCCCTGCGCGAGGAGGCGCCCGCGGTGGATGAGCACGATCTCCTGGGTGAGGCTCTGCACCTCGTGCAGCACGTGGCTCGACAGGAGCACGTGGGTGCCCGCCTCGCCCAGCTCCTTGAACAGCTCGAGCGTCTCGTGCCGCGCGACCGGATCGAGGCCGGAGAGCGGCTCGTCGACGACGAGCAGCTCGGGCCCGTGGGCGATCGCCTGGGCGAGCCGTGTCCGCTGGCGCATGCCCTTCGAGTACTCGCCGACCTTGCGCTCCATGGCGTCCTCGAGGTGAACGCGTTCCAGCGCTCGGATGGCGAGCCTATTCGATTCCTTCGCCGAGAAGCCGTAGAGCCGGACGAGCGCCGCGACGAACTCGCGCCCGCGCATGTGGTCGTAGAGGGCGTCCTGCTGGGGGCAGAAGCCGATGCGCCGGTACAGCCGGAGATTCGCGAACGGCGTCTCACCGAGGACGGTGAGCGCGCCGCGCGACGGGCGGATCTCGCCGACGAGGAGCTTCATGAAGGTCGACTTGCCCGCGCCGTTCGGTCCGACGAGTCCCGTGACGCCGCCCTCGATCGAGACCGAGAGGTCGGAGAGGCCGACGACCTCGCCGTACCAACGCCCGACGTCCTTCGCGACGATGATCGCGCTCACGCGACCTCCTCCATGCGCCGCAGGCGCCACCACAGGACGAACAGCGTCGAGGCGAAGAGCATGGACACGGCGCAGAGCGACGCCTCGGGCGCCCAGTCGTACGACGTCTTTCGCGCGAACGCCCAGTCGGCCAGGCGGTCCGTGTTCCGGAACAGGCTGAGCAGGCGATAGCGCGACTCGTGGGTGAGCTGGAAGAGCACGTTGCTGACGGCTTCCGTGAGGAACACGAGCCCGAACACGGCCGCGAGCGCCAGGGTCTTGCGCTCGACGAGGCTCGACACGGCCAGCACGAGCGCCGTGATGATCGCGATCCAGGCCGCGGAGAACGCGACGGTCTTCAGGATGACGTCCCACTGGTCCTTGACGTACGACCAGTCCGGCGACGAAAAGGCAGCGATCGTGTTGATCGCGATGGCCGGCACGAGCAGGGCGAGGCATCCGAACCACGCCGTGGCGAGGAACTTGCCCAGGAGGTAGTCGAGCCGCGTGATCGGACGCGAGAAGTAGAGCAGGTGCGCTCCGAGGCGCCGGTCCTCGGCGATCATTCCTGCGCCAAACCAGGCTACGGTGAGCAGCACGAAGCCGCGCACGAGGGGGAACGTGAGGAAGCTAACGATCTGCTCCGCGACCTCGGTGTTCTTCCCCGCCAGGGCGAGGACCATCTGCGCCTGGCCGGCGTCGATGCCCGGCACCTCGCCCTTCTGGAGAGCGTAACTCGCGTACACGATGAAGCTGAAGATGATCGCCGCCATCGCGGGCGGGCCGAGCATCACGAGCAGCGGGAGCTTCTTCTTGGAGGCCAGCCGGATCCCCGACCAGGCGATCGTGAGGAAGCGGAACGACCGGGTCGAGAGCGTGCCCTCGAACGGGCGGTAGATCTCGGTGTGGGTGGTGGCCTTCATGCGCTCGCCGTCTTCCCGGCCTGTTCGTGCTCGTTCACGGCCTGGAGGAACACTTGCTCGAGGGTGGAGCGCACGGGCGCCAGCGCGGTCACCGAGGCGCCCACCCGCGCGGCGATCGCGAAGATCGGGTCGGCGTCCTCGGCGCGGCCGTCGAGCTGGATCGTGAGCGTGCCCAGCTCGCCGCTCTCGCAGCCGTAGCCCGCCTCGCGCAGGGCGGCGGTGAACCGCTCGGTCTCGCCCTCGACGCGCGCGCTCAGCAGCAGGCCGTCGGATCGCGTCATCTCCTCGATCGCTCCTTCCGCAGCCACCTGCCCGCGGTTGAGGACGACGATCCGGTCGCAGGTCTTCTCCACATCGGGCAGGAGGTGCGAGCAGAGCAGGATGTTCTTCCCCTGTGCGTGGCCGAGGTCGTGCACGAGCTCCAGCATGTGCCGCCGCCCCTTGGGGTCGAGCCCGTTCGTCGGCTCGTCGAGGAGCAGGATGTCCGGGTCGTGGACGAGCGCCTGCGCGAGCTTCAGGCGCTGCTTCATGCCCGTCGAGTACTCGTCGAGCCCGCGGTAGCGCGCCTCCTCCAGCTCGACGTAGTTGAGCGCCTCGTGCGCGCGGGTCATCGCGTCCTGCTTCGACATGCCCGTGATGCGCCCGAGCGTCGCCACGAGGTCGACGCCCGTCATGCCGGGCATGAGGCAGTCGCCCTCCGGCATGTACCCGACGACGCGCCGCACGGCCAGGCGGTCGGCGCGCTTGCGTGGGTTGAAGCCGGCGACGAGCGCCTCGCCCCCCGTCGGCTTCAACAGTCCCAGCAGAAGTTTTATGAGCGTCGTCTTGCCCGAGCCGTTCGGGCCGAGCAGGCCCACGGCGCCGCGTGGAATGTCGGCGGTCACGCCGTCCAGGGCGCGTACGTCCCCGAAGTGCTTCTCCAGCCCGCGCAGGGTGATGATCGGGTCGGTCATGTGGGGCGGGGAGCTCGGCGGGTCGAGGTCAAGAGCCCCGTCGGGCGGAAGCGCGTGCCAGGGTGGAGAGGATGTCGCTCGCGATGACGATGCACGCTCCAAGCGCTACGAGCAAGAGCATCTCGTCATACCGGTGTCGTGCGCGCGCGTCCTGGATCCAGTAGCCGAGCGAGACGACGCCCAGCATCCCCAGTACGGTCGCCTCGCGCACACATGTCTCGAATCTATAGAAGAAATAGAGCAGGAGCCGCGGGAGGGCCAGGGGCAGGATCGCCACGCCCGTGAGCTGGCGCCGGCTCGCGCCCAGCATCCGGAGCGCACGCAAGGGCGCGGCGTCCAGGTTCTCGATCGTGTCGGCCCCGAGCCGTCCGAGGATTCCGGCGTTATGGATGGCGAGCGCGAGCACGACCGGCCAGGCGCTGGGGCCCAGCATGGCGAGCAGGAGGAACGCCCACACGTACTCGGGCACCGCGCGCAGTGCGACGAGCAGGAGGCGCGTGAGCGTGGTGAGCGCGCGCCAGCCGGGCCCGTGCCGGCAGTTGTCGCCGCAGAGCTGGTAGGGATCGCGCGTGGCGAGCGTGCGCGACGCGAGCGGCGCGAGGAGCGTGGCCACCGCCGCGGCCAGCACGACGGCGAGGATCGAGATCCACAGCGTCGCGAGCATCGCGCTCCACCCGTGGTCGGCGAGGATCGCGCCGGCCCAATCGAAGAGCCCACGCCACGAGAAGCCGGCTTCGCGCAGGGGCGCGGGCATCGCCTCCTCGGTGAGGAAGCGCTCGAGGTTGGCGCGCCGCCGCGCGCTGAACAGCTCGCCCGTCGCGATTTCGCCCGAGCCGAAGCGCACGCCCAGGACCTCCACGCGCGGGCTCCAGGCCCAGGCGGCGAGCAGCGCGAGGCCGGCGACCGTCCAGCGCACGAGTCGGCTGCGCGGCCGCCGCCGATGGAGCGCGCGGATCGCGCTGCGCGGGTCGAGCTCGCGTGCGCCGTTCATGCGACGAACCTCTGGCGCAGGCGCGTGCTCCAACTCTCGAGCACGAGCGCGAGGATGAGCAGCGCGTACAGGTACGTCCAGACCTCGCGGTAGTGCAGGTTCTCGAACGAAGCGCGCAGGTAGTAGCCGAGCGTCGGGTAGCCGAAGAACCCGAGGATCGCGGACGAGCGGATGGCGCACTCGTAGCGGTAGAAAGCGTACGCGGTCATGTCGGGCAGGGCGCGCGGCAGGATCCCGTGCAGGAAGACCTGCACCGGCGCGGCGCCCGTGGCGCGCAGGCCCGCGGCCGAGTCGCGCGGCGCCTCGTCGAGCATCTCCGAGAAGACCTTCGCGAGCGTACCCGTGTAAGGGATCGCGATCGCCAGCACCGCGCTCGCCGTGTTCAGTCCGAAAGCGACGAGAAACAGCACGGCCCAGAGCAGCTCGTGCACGGAGCGCATCCCGATGATGAGCGTGCGCGTCGCGCCTTGGACGCTGCGGGCCAGGGTGCGCGAGAGGCGCGACGCGCGCGTGGCGGGGTCGCCGCTCCACCCGACACTCGAAGCGAGGAAGCCGAGCACGAGCCCGATGGGGAGCGCGAGGCTCATCGCCGCTGTCGCGAAGACGATCGTGCGCACCGTCGCGTCGAGCACCTTCAGCAGGAACGGCCGCGCCCCGTCGGGGACGCCGGCGCCCTCGTAGTCGAGCGCCGGCCGCCATGCCGCCGCGAAGAAGTCGCGCGCGATCCCCGCGCCGCCGGTCGGCACGAGTTGCGCGGGGGAGAGGCCGAGCGCGAACCACGCGACCAGCCCGGCGGCGACGATGGCGAGGATCGTGCGTCCGCGCCGCCCCAGCGGAAAGGGCCGTCGCTGCCTGCTGGTGCCCACTCCGACCACCTAGGACCTCGCCGAATCGTCGGCGCTGCTCAGCTCCGATTCCAGCTCGTCCGCGAGCCGGAACAGCGCCGTGAGCTCCGTTTCCGCCACGTTATCCGACGGTGCGTCGAACACCGTCCGCCCCGCACGGAGCCCCACGATGCGCGGGAACATGCGGGCGAGGTCCAGGTCGTGCAGGGAGACGACGAGCGTGAGCCCGCGCTCCGCCGCCACGCCGGTGATCAGCTCCACGAGGTCGAGCGCCCGGGCCCGGTCGACCGACGCGAAAGGTTCGTCCGCGAGGAGCGCGCTCGGATCCTGGAACAGCGCGCGCGCGAGCGCCACGCGCTGCTGTTCGCCGCCCGACAGCGTGTCCGTGCGCTCGAACAGCTTGTCGGGAATGCCGACGCGCTCGAGCAGGGCGTACACGCGATCGATGTCCGCGCGCTTCGGGAACAGCATCGAACGCGCGGCCGCGAAGAGTCCGCGCTCCCCCAGCTTGCCCGCGACGACGTTCTGCGACACGCGCAGGTTCGGGACGAGCGAGTGGTCCTGGTGCACGAAGCCGACGTGCGATCGCACCCGGCGCAGGGCGCGCACCGGGAGCGCGCCGAGGTCCTGACCGTTCACGAGGACCGTCCCCGACGATGCGGTCACCGTCCCATTGAGCAGCCGCAGGAGCGTGGTCTTGCCCGCCCCGCTCGGCCCCACGAACGCCACGGCTTCACCCGCGGCGATCGTGAGCTCGATGTCCGTCAGGACCGGGGTCCCGTCGAATGCGACGGAGGCGCCGCGGATTTCGAAGGCTGCGTGGGGCAGGGGTTCGCCTCGGCGGATCAGCGGAGGAACTCGAGCTCCACCGCGATGTCATGGATCGGTTGGAAGTCGGCGTTCGTGGCCTCGATGAGGCCCTCCTCACGCTGCATGGCGGCGAGGAGCGCGGGGTCCCGGGCCGCCACGAGCGCCGCCTGCAAGCGGTCGATCGTGCCCGGACCGAATCGCTCGTCGAGCACGGGGTGCGCCGTCCAATTGTAGTCGGGGTACTCGGGCGTGACCCAGATCACGCGGCAGAGCTCGGGCTCGAGCAGGCCCTCGGCCACCATCGCGTCGTAGCGCTTGTAGCTCAAGGCGCCGGCCTGGAACGTCCCGGCCTCCACGAGCTTGGCCGTGTTGTCGTGGTTGCCCGAGTAGGTATTCGGCGCGCCGAAGAACTCCGGGGGGGACTGCTGCGTGTTCTGGCGGATGAAGTACTCCGGCATCAGGCGGCCCGAGGTGGAGGTGTCCGAGCCGAACGTGAAGCGCATGCCCGCGAGCTCCATCGGGAACGTCTCGCTCAGGGTGAGGGCGGTGCTCGCGTGGGCGACGAAGTAGCTCTTGAAGGCCGGGTCGATCCGGCCCTGCGCGATCGCCCGGGCGCCCGGCACCGCGGCGCGGGCCTGTGCGCCCGTGAGGCCGCCGAACCACGCGAGCTGGACGTCCCCGTTCCGGAAGGCCTCGACGGAGGCGGAGTAGTCCGCCGCGGGGACGTACTCGACGGGGATGCCGAGCGTCTCCGCGAGGTAGCGCGCGACGACGTCGTACTTCTCGGCCAGCTCGGTCGTGTTCGCGTCGGGGATGGCGCTGAACCGCAGCACCGCGGGTTTCGTGGAGCTCTGGACGGTGCAGGCCGCGAGGGCGAGGAGGCAGGCGACGGCGGTACGCCGGCACCCGGGAGCGGTGTGTTCTGGTCCGACCATGGATGGACGGCGACCGGTGGAGACGGGGCACGGACCCCGGTCGTCGGGGGCGGAATGTAGCAAACGCGGCGCGTCGGGCCGCCGCGAACGTAAGGGAGGAGTCGGGACGATCCTCCCGGTGGCGGGGACCCCGGCAGGGCCCTAGAATCCTGGCAGGACTCGCGCACCGCGGCCCTCGCTCCCCGTCGATCCCCACTCGTCGATTCCCACCGGAGAAGGCATGGCTGAACCCAAGGACCCGGCGCCGACCAGGGACACCCTGTCGCGCCGGACGTTTCTCAAGAGCGCCGGAGGCGTGGCCGCGGGCGGCATGCTGACGAGCCAGCTCGCGGCCGAGCCGGAGGCGACGCCGCTCAAGGCGACAGCCGGACGGACGCTCGCCGGCGACGTGACGATCGAGCTCGACCTGAACGGCCGCAAGCACGAGGTCACGGTCGAGCCGCGCACGACCCTGCTCAGCGCTCTGCGCCACCGCATCGAGCCCCCGCACACGGGGACGAAGGAGGTCTGCGACCAGGGCAACTGCGGCGCGTGTACGGTGATCGTCGACGGGCGCCCCGCGTACGCGTGCATGCTGCTCGCCGTCGACCTCGTCGGGCGGAAGCTCCGGACGGTGGAGGGCCTGGGCTCGGTCGAGAACCTGTCGCCCGTGCAAGCGGCCTTCTGCGAGCACGACGCGCTCATGTGCGGGTTCTGCACGCCCGGGTTCGTCGTGGCGACGACGGCCTGCCTCGAGCGCAGACCCGACGCTGACCTGGCGACGATCAAGCGCGAGCTCTCCGGCAACCTCTGCCGCTGCGGCACCTACCCGTTCATCTTCGACGCGGCCGAGACCGCCCGGGCTGCCATGGCCCCGAAGAAGGGAGGCAAGTGATGCGCGCCCGCTCGGAACCCGCCTGGAAGCCGAAGAAGGACCTGACCGTCCTGAACCGGGACATCCCGCGCGTCGACGGCCCGGAGAAGGTCACCGGCGCCGCTAAGTACACGCACGACATCCGCCTGCCGCGCATGGTGTACGCGCGCTTCTGGATCCACCCGTACCCGCGCCTCAACCTCACCAAGGTCGACGTCGCGCCAGCCCTGAAAGTGAAGGGCGTGGTGTACGTCAAGGCGCTCAAGGAGGCCGGCGAGGACGTGCGGTACCAGGGCGCGGACGCGGCCATCGCCGTCGTGGCGGCGGAGACGCCCGAGGCGGCTGAGGACGGGCTGCGCGCGATGATCATCGAGGCGGAAGAGCTGTACCCGCCGATGGTGACGGCCGAGCAGGCGCTCGACGAGAGCTCGCCGAAGATCGGTCGGGGGGGCAAGAACGTAAATGTGCGCGAGGAGCGCGGCGACGAAGAGGCGGCGAACATCGCGCTCGACACGGTCGACGTGCTCATCGAGGAGTCGTACTCGCTCCCCGTCCAGCACCACGTCTGCCTCGAGACGCACGGCAGCGTCGTCGACTATCGCGGAGGCGACGAGGCGACGGTGTACACTTCGATCCAGAATGTGAGCGGCACCAACGCTTCGGCTGCCCGCGCGCTCGAGCTCGACGCCGACAAGGTCAATGTGATCACCCACCACATGGGCGGGGGCTTCGGCTCGAAGTTCGGCATCGGCATAGAGGGTTCGACGGCGTGCCGCATCGCCAAGGAGCTCGGCCGGCCCGTGCACCTCATGCTCACGCGCGGGGACGAGTTCCTCATGGGCGGCAACCGCAGCGGCTCGCAGCAGACGATCGTGGGGGGCGCCTCGAAGGACGGCCGGCTCGTCGCGCTCGTCGCCAAGGCGGACCGGTTTGGCGGCACGGGTGGCGGGGCGTTCGCGGGCCTGCCCTACATCTACAAGGTAGAAAACTCGTTCTTCGAGTCGCGCTCGATCTACACGGCGACGGACAGCAGCCGCGCGATGCGGGCGCCCGGGCACCCCCAAGCGTCCTTCGGCATGGAGTCGATGGTCGACGAGCTCGCGTTCGCCGTCGGCATCGACCCCTTGACCTTCCGCAAGCAGAACCTCGAGGACCCGGTCTACCACCGCCAGCTCGACCGCGTCGCCAAGGAGATCGGCTGGGACGCGCACCCGAACAAGACGGAGCCCGGCGCCGTCGATGGCACGCGTCAGGTCGGGATCGGATTCGCGATCTCGCAATGGGGTAGTCGCTCGCGGCCGGGCTCGCAGTGCGAAGTGAGGATCGAGCCCGACGGCCGGATCACGTCGACCACGGGCACCCAGGACCTCGGGACCGGCTCGCGCACGTACGTGGCGGCGATCGTGGCCGAGGAGTTCGGGCTCGAGGTCGGCGACGTGACGGCCCGCATTGGCGAGAGCGCCTTCCCGACCTCGGCGGGCTCGGGTGGCAGCGTGACGACGGGCTGTTCGGCGCCGGCCATCAAGGACGCCGCGCACAACGCGCGCGAGGCGTTCGAGGCAAGGATCGCGCCGATGCTCGACGCGGAGCCCGGCCAGCTCGTCTGGCGCGGGGGCGAAGTGATCTCCGCGCAGGACCCGCAGAAGTCGCTGACCTGGAAGCAGGCCTGCGCCGCGCTCGGTTCTGAGCCGCTGTCGGCGATGGGGGAGTGGCAGGAACACCTCCGGAGCCAGGGCGTCCACGGCGCGCAGGCCGCGAAGGTCGAGGTGGACACGGTCACGGGCGAGCTGAAGGTCCTGAAGATGGTGTTCATCCAGGACTGTGGCCTCGTCCTCAACCGGCTCGCCGCGCGCAGCCAGGTGAACGGCGGCCAGATCCAGGCGCTCTCGTACGGGCTGCTGGAGGCGCGCGTGCACGACCCGGACCTCGGGCTGATGCTCACCGACAACCTCGATGACTACAAGATCGCGGGCGTGCAGGAGATCCCCGAGATGATCTCGATCATGGACGACGACGACGACCGCCTGGCGGTGATGGGCATGGCCGAGGCCAACTGCATTCCCGGCCACGGCGCGATCGCCAACGCCCTTTTCAACGCGTGCGGGCTGCGCCTGCGCGACCTACCCCTCACGGCCGACAAGATCATCATGGGCCTCTCGGATAGGAGCTGACGATGAAGGCCTTCGAACTACAGAACCCCGTCACGCTCGCGGAGGCGGCGCGGCTGCTCCCGACGAAGGAAGGCGACGAGAGTGCGCGTCTGCTCGCGGGGGGCCAGGACCTCCTCACCGAGCTGAAGCACCACCTCGTCGAGCCGGACCGCATCGTCAACCTGAAGCACGTCCCGGGGCTCGACGCGATCGAATGGGGCGCGGACGGGGGCCTCACGATCGGCGCGCTCGTCACGCTCCAGGATCTCGCCGAGGACGAGCGCGTGCGGCGCGAGCTCCCGATCCTCGCCGAGGCGGCGGAGAGCGTGGGCAGCCCGCAGATTCGCGCCATGGGCACGGTCGGCGGCAACCTGAACCAGCGCCCGCGCTGCTGGTACTACCGCAACGAGCACGCGGTCTGCCTCAAGAAGGGCGGTACCGAGTGCTTCGCCTACGAGGGCCGCAACAAGTACAACGCGATCCTCGGCGGCGGGCCGTCGTACATCGTGCACCCCTCGGACCTCGCGCCTGCGCTCGTCGCGCTCGGGGCGCAATTAATGCTCGCGTCGCCGGACGGCCAGCGCCAGGTAGCGGCCGAGGACTTCTTCACGCTGCCGTCGGAGGGCAACGTCCTGCGCGAGACGGTGCTGGCGCCGAACGAGATCCTCGCGCGCATCGTCGTGCCCCCGCCGGCGTCGGGCATGAAGAGCACCTACCTGAAGTTCCAGGAGCGAAGCTCCTACGACTTCGCGCTCTCCGCCGTCGCCGTCTGTATCTGGATGGACGGGAAGAAGGTCAAGGAGGTGCGCATGGTGCTCGGTGCGGTCGCGCCGAAGCCGTGGCGCGTGAAGCGCGCGGAGGCGCTCCTCGCGGGGCGCGAACTCGACGCCGACGCGCTGAAAGCCGTGGGGGAAGAGGCGCTGCGCGGCGCGGAGCCGCTGGCGGAGAACGGTTACAAGGTTCCCCTGACCAAGGGGCTCATCGTCCGGGCCCTCCAGAAACTCTCCTAGGTGGCTCGATGGAACAACGAACCAAGCCGACTATCAGTCCCTTCTGCACCCACCTCGCGAGCAAGAAGATGACCCTCATCGAGGGCCTGCCGATGACCACGAGCGACGTCATGGATGCCAGCGAGCACTGCTGGTGCGAGCAGACGATGCAGGTGCTCGGTCCCGACCGCAACGTGAGCCACCCGGAGGACTGCAAGAAAGGGCGGACTTGCTTTGAATCGCCCTTCGAGTCGATGCTATAGACGAAGGCGATCCGTGCCTCGAACCCGCCTGGAGGCCCCCCGGCCAGGAAACCCCCATGAAGACACTCCTCATCACGCTCCTCTGCGCCAGCCCCGCTCTCTACGTCGGCGTCCGCTCCATCTGCGGCCCCTGCGGCGCCGGGGATGAGACCGCACGGGCGGACGTCGTCCGCGGCCGCTACCTCGAAGCGCGCGACGCGAGCGTGTTCGCCGGCCCCTGCCACATCAATGGCGAGGCGCTCGCCCATGGGCGCAGCGCGCTCGTCGCCTGGAGCATCGAGGGCGGCGAGTTCCAGGGCGTATCGCTCGCGGGCGTGCAGGTCGTCTGCGCCGTGTCGTCGACCGCGAATCTGGCCGACGATGGAGTCCGCTCCACGGTCGTCTACCTCGACGAGTCGCTCGAGCCCGAGCGCCGCGCCGCGGCCGTCGACTGGCTGCGCGCGCGCCACGCGGAGACCATCGGCGAGATCAGCGCAGTGAAGTCCGTCTCGCTCGCGCTCGTCTTCGAAGGTGATGCGTACGCGCTCGAGATCCCGGGTGTCGCCAGCTTGCGCGGCCTCGCTCTCGCGGACAGGAGCTGCTGCACGATGAAGTCCGAGGTCTGGTACGAGCCGCTCGCCGAAGTCGACGGGGCCGTGGTCGGCAACAGCGAGGTGTGCCGCTTCGACGGCGACGCGGGAGTCGAGAGTTGGACCTACCAGCACGAGAACAACTCGTTCGTCGCGTACTTCCGCGACGAACCCAGCTCGTGCTGCGCCAGCGCGCCGCAGGCCCTCTGCTGCGAGGCGTCGGTCGTGTCGGAGCCGGTCGTGTCCGAGTAGCGCGGGTCGCTACTGCTCGAGTCGATTCTTGGCCCGCACCTGAGCCTGGGCCCGAGGTGCGGCGCGCGCGGATCGAACACGGTCGTTGAGATGGCCGGCGCGGGCCCGCATACTGCCCCGCCCGTAGGGAGAGGCCGACTTGGTTCGCAAGAAGACGATCGACAAGACCCGCAGTCGCCCCGCCGCGGTCGACGAGAAGCCCGCCAGGACGTCGAAGAAGAAGCGCCGCACGTCGCAGAAACTCCGTTCGCGTCGGCCCCCATCCGGAGCCAAGCGGGAGCCCAAGCGGGAGGACGTGATGGGGGAGATGCTGATCATCCCCGTCCGGAACATGATCCTGTTTCCGGGCATGATCCTGCCCGTGATGGTGGGCCGTGAGCGGTCGATCCGCGCCATTCAGGAAGCCGTGCGCGACAGTCGACCCGTCGGTCTGCTCCTCCAGAAAGAGGAGCTGGTGGAGAACCCGGCTCCCGGCGATCTGTACCGCGTCGGGACCCTGGCGGAGATCGTCCGCTACCTGCAGGGTCCCGATGGTCGCCACCACACGATCTGCCAGGGCACTCAGCGTTTCCGCGTGCTCGCTTTCACGCAGACCGAACCGCTGCTCGTCGCCCGGGTCGAGCCGATCGAGACGAAGGAGCCCGAATCGCGGGCGATCGAAGCCCGTTTCGTGGCCCTGAAGCAGCAGGCCCTGGAGATCCTCCAGATCGTGCCCGGCATCCAAGAGGATCTCGCTCAGACGCTCGAAGCGGTCGAGTCGCCATCGCTCCTCGCGGACATGGTGGCGACTTTCGTGGAGGTCCCGGCGGCCGAGAAGCAGGACGTGCTCGAGACTTTCGACGTGAGGAAGCGGCTCGACAAGGTCATAGAGATGCTCGGGGAGTGGTCGGAGGTGGTGAAGCTCTCCCATCAGATCCGCCAGCGGACGAAGGGCGCGTTGGACAAGGCGCAGCGGGAGTACTACCTGCGGGAGCAGCTTCGGGCGATCCAGAAGGAGCTCGGAGAGGGCGACGAGAAGGATGCGGAGATCGCGGAACTCTCGGGCAAGATCGCCGCTCTGACGTTGCCGGAGGATGTCGAGCAGGACGTGCGCAAGGAACTGCGGCGCCTCGAGCGCACGCCCGAGCAGGCGGCCGAGTACTCGATGCTCCGGACGTACCTCGACGTGTTCACCGAGCTGCCATGGAACACGGCGACGAAGGACAGCCTCGATCTCGTCCGCGCCGCGCGCATCCTCGACGAGGACCACTACGGCCTCGAACAGGTCAAGCAGCGCATCCTCGAGTTCCTCGCCGTCCGCAAGCTGAACCCGACCGGCCAGGGTCCGACGCTCTGCCTCGTCGGGCCGCCCGGCGTGGGCAAGACCTCGCTGGGCAGGAGCATCGCGCGCGCCATGGGCCGCAAGTTTGCGCGCATCAGTCTGGGCGGAGTCCACGACGAGGCCGAGATCCGCGGCCACCGCCGGACGTACGTCGGGGCGATGCCGGGCGCGATCCTCGCGGGTCTGCGCAACGCGGGCGTGAACAATCCCGTGTTCATGCTCGACGAGCTGGACAAGCTCGGCGCCGGGCTCCACGGCGATCCCTCGGCGGCGCTCCTGGAAGTGCTCGACCCCGCGCAGAACAACACATTCCGCGACAACTACCTGGGCGTGCCGTTCGACCTATCGAGCGTGCTCTTCATCGGCACGGCGAACGTCCTTCAGGCCGTGCCCGGCCCGTTGCGTGACCGGCTCGAGGTGATCGAGCTGCCGGGCTACACCGAGGAGGAAAAAGTCCAGATCGCGCGGCGCTACCTCGTGAAGCGCCAGGTCGCGGCTTGTGGGCTGAAGGCAAGCCAGTGCCGGATCGGCGTGACGGGTCTGCGCGAGATCATCCGCTTCTACACGCGCGAGGCCGGCGTGCGGAACCTGGAGCGCGAGATCGGCGCCATCTGTCGCCGCGCAGCCATGCGCGTGGCGCGCCGGCGCTCCGCGAAGCCCCTCGTCGTCGGACCGAAAGAGGTTCGCAAGATCCTCGGCGCCCATCGGTTCGAGCGCGACGTGGCGATGCGCACCGGCCTCCCGGGCGTCGCGACCGGCCTGGCGTGGACACCGGTCGGCGGCGTGATCCTGTTCATCGAGGCGTCGCGGATGCCCGGGCGCGGGCGCTTGACCCTGACCGGCCAGCTCGGCGACGTGATGCAGGAGAGCGCGCGCGCCGCGATCACGCTGCTCAAGACGAACGCGGACCGGTACGGGATCGACCCGAAGGAATTCGAGCAGAGCGACATCCACGTGCACATCCCGGCGGGCGCCGTCCCGAAGGACGGCCCGAGCGCGGGCGTCGCGATGTTCACGGCTCTCGTCTCGCTCTTCACGGGGCGCTGCGTGAAGAGCGACCTCGCCATGACGGGCGAGATCAGCCTGCGCGGCCTCGTCCTGCCGGTCGGCGGGATCAAGGAAAAGGTCCTGGCGGCGCTCGCGGCGGGCGTGAAGACCGTCATGCTCCCGGCGCGCAACAAGGCGGACCTCGAGGACATCCCGGTGGCCTCGCGCAAGCAGTTGCGGTTCGTGTGGCTCACGAACGTGGACGACGCGATCACTGGCGCGCTTCAGAAGACATCTTAGGGCCCGTCCGAGAATAACTGAGCGCCCGCCGCCTTGGGTTCTCGGTCCGGGCGGGTCGACGAATCGAGGCAATCGGTTGCACGCGCCCCCTGCGACGGCTCTATTGAGCCCGCATGGCCTGGACCGTGGTGCTACTCGCTCTGCTCGCGCACCCGAACTCCCTCTCCTTCTCGAGTCTGACGGTGGAGGGGCGGGAGGTGCGGCTCGAACTGCGGTGCCAGGCGCTCTCGCTCTTCGAGGTCATCGGGGGCATCGACGCCGACGGGGATGGGTTCCTCTCCCGGAGCGAGACGGAGGCCCGGGCGAGCGACATCCTTGCCTACACCTTCGAGCACTATCGCCTGTTCGCCGGCGAC
>SMVB01095032.1_pt1 | contig 39495 bp, 37 predicted proteins | sample 2456461 | NCBI WGS metagenome assembly SMVB01 (sample SAMN11095934, study PRJNA526329) | marine sediment metagenome | biome: Marine sediment; feature: Surficial sediment; material: Deep marine sediment; isolation source: Hadal surficial sediment | place: Pacific Ocean | collected 2014-05 | depth...
AACGGCGCATAAAGACCGCGGACAGATCAACGGTTAATAAAGTCTTAGCGCCAAAACCTTAAACACTGGTTAAAACCCGGCCGGCTCAGGGACGCGAAACCGACGCCTCAAGGCGGTGGCGCGGGGGGTGCATAGCCGGTTGCCTTAACCGATTGCCTTCCTATAATGTGCGCTTTCCCGCGCAGGCGCGCCGCCCCAAGTGCCGCCGTCAGGCGCGATCGAGAGGGGCTCCAATGGCAGAATCCAGGCCAGCCGTCGCCATCATCATGGGCAGCCAGTCCGATTGGGACACCATGCGCCATGCCGCCGAAACGCTGGGGACGCTGGGCATCGCCCACGCGAAGCGGATCATCTCCGCCCATCGCACGCCCGCCCGCCTGTACGATTTCGCCTCCCAGGCCAGGGAACAGGGCTACAAGGTGATCATCGCCGCCGCCGGCGGCGCCGCCCACCTGCCGGGCATGGCGGCCGCCATGACGCCGCTGCCGGTGTTCGGCGTCCCCATCGAATCGAAGGCGCTGAAAGGCATGGACAGCCTTCTCTCCATCGCCCAGATGCCGGGCGGCGTGCCGGTGGGCACCCTGGCCATCGGCCGGGCCGGCGCCATCAACGCCGCCCTTCTCGCCGCCGCCGTGCTGGCACTCTCCGATGACGCCGTCGCCAAGGCGCTGGACGAATTCCGGGCGGGCCAAACCGCGGCGGTGGCACTCGAGCCCAGCGACGACGACTGATCCCTTATCCGTGACCGACCTGACCTTCCCTGCCATCTATCCGGGCGCCACCATTGGCATCGTCGGCGGCGGCCAGTTGGGCCGCATGACGGCACAGGCGGCGGCGCGTCTGGGCTATCGCGTGCATATCCTGACGCCCGAGAAAGACAGCCCCGCCGCCCAGGTCGCCACCGAGGCCACGGTCGCCGCCTATGACGATGCCGGCGCCCTTAAATCCTTCGCCAAGGCCATCGATATCGCCACCTTCGAATTCGAAAACATCCCCCTGGAGGTGGCCGAGGCGCTGGCCGCGCTGGTTCCGCTCCGGCCATCGACGCACTGCTTGGCGATCGCCCAGGACCGGGTCCGGGAAAAATCCTTCCTCAATGCCCAGGGCGTGCCGACGACGCCGTTCGCCGCCGTCGGCTCGGCCCAAGAACTGGCGCGGGCGCTGGAGACCATCGGCCGGCCGGCGGTCCTCAAGACGGCGACGCTGGGCTATGACGGCAAGGGCCAGGTGATGATCGAGGCCGATACCGACGCGGCGGCGGCGTTCGCCCAATTGGGCGCGGCGCGCGGCATGCTCGAGGCCTTCGTCGACTTCGACAGCGAAATATCGGTGATCCTGGCGCGCCTGGACCGAGACCGCGTGGCGGCCTTCGACCCGGTGGAAAACCGCCACCGCCACCACATCTTGGACACCACCATCGCCCCGGCGCCGATCACGGCGGAGCTCGGCCGCCAGGCCATCGCCATGGCCGAGGCCATCGCCGAGGCGCTCGACCTGGTGGGCCTGTTAGCCGTGGAAATGTTCGTGACCCCGGACCACAAACTGCTGGTCAACGAAATCGCCCCGAGGCCCCACAATTCCGGCCACTGGACCATGGACGCCTGCATCACCAGCCAGTTCGAGCAGTTCGTACGCGCCATCTGCGGCCTGCCGCTCGGCAACCCGTCGCGCCATTCCAACGCGGTCATGCGCAACCTGATCGGCGACGATGTCGAGAAGGTGCAGGAGCTGATGGCCGACCCCGACACCAAGATCCACCTCTACGGCAAGGCCGAGCCCCGCCCCGGCCGCAAGATGGGCCACGCGACCAAGCTCTATCCGGTGGATACCGGCGCCCCCAAAATACCCTTATTCGGGGCTTAGGGCTTAGGGCTGGGGCCGACCCGGCCCGGCCCCGGGCGTGTCTTCTCCGCCGCGTTCATCGCGGCGCGCGGTGACGTCGCGCAGGATGCGAAAGGGATCGGGAAGCTCGGCCAGCCATTCCCGGGCCCGGCCCTTGGCCTTCTCGAAAGCCATCACGTCGGCGATGCGCCGATCGAGGAAGCCGAAGGTCGAAGCCGCGCCCTCGGATTCGTCGCCCAGCCAATAGAGCACCGTGGCCGCCAGCACGCCCGCCAGGATCGCCCGCTTGGAATAAAAATTGAAATCCGTCGAGGTATCGCCGATGGCGTGCCAGACGGCGTCCACGGTGCGGTAGAGGCATTGGGCGGCAAGCGCCTGATGAGCGGGAAAGGCGAACCAGGTCATCAAGACCTTCAGGGCCTCGCGTTCATTCTCGGCCTGGGTGAGACGCAGGCGCAGCGCCGTGATGATGCGCTCGCGGATCGGCAACTTGGCGATGAGCTCGGCATCGAGGCCCGCCTCCATGCGCCGGTCAGCGTCAGCCGAATAGTATTCGGCGAGCGCCGAAGGGCCGTCGGGGAAGGCGAGGACGCTCAAGCTTTCGCGCTGGCCGGCGTCGGCGATGCCGGCGGCGATGGCCGCCTCGCTCCAGCCGTCGAAGGGCACGTGAACCAGGGTCGCGCGCAGGATCGCCGCGCGCGCTTGATCCAATTCCGGCGCCTCATTGGCCATCGCTGCTCAGGCGCCCACGGCGCCCGCTCCTTCCGCCATCGCCGTCTCCGTCTCTGCCGCGCCCGGCTTGGGGTCGCCGTCATCGGCCGGCGCGAATTCGAGGGGATGGCGGTCAAGCTCGTCGTCGAAACCCAACAGCCGGAGATCGGTCATGCGCTGGGGATAGAGGATGCCGTCGAGATGGTCGCATTCGTGCTGCACCACGCGGGCGTGGAAGCCTTCGGCATCGAAGGTGGCCGGCTTGCCGTCCAGCCCCAGCCCGGAACAGCGGATGCGGGTGAAGCGCGGCACCACGCCGCGCATCCCGGGCACCGAAAGGCAGGCCTCCCAATCGAGCGCGATTTCGTCGGACAAGGTCTCGATCACCGGATTGACGAGGATGCGAAGCGGCCCGGGGGCCTCATTTTCAGGATCGGCGTCTCCGGGACCGTCGTCCCCGGGCCCGGCCCGGTTCGCCGCCGTGGCCGCCGCCGCGTCCCCGGGATTCCCGGTATCCTCGGCCCCTGCATCCCCTGGGCCCCCTGCGTCCTCTGCGTCCTCTGCGTCCTCTTCAGCCTCGGAGGGCTGGCGGAAGATGACGATGCGCAGCGGCACGTGGACCTGGGGCGCGGCCAGGCCCACCCCGCCGGCGTCCATCAGGGTTTCCACCATGTCGGCGATGAGCGCCCGGATTTGCGGCGCCGTGGGGTCGGGGACCTCCTGGGCGCGCGCGCGCAGCACCGGATCACCCATCTTCGCGATCTTGAGAATAGCCATGGGCGCAATATGAGGCCGGGCCCCGGCCCGGTAAAGGGGGCCGAGGCGGAAAATCGCGCTTTTTTGCTTTTTTACCCCCTGTTAACCGGGGGTTTGCCACTATACTGCCATACTATTGCCGTCCTATGGTTTGTCGGCCCCGCGGTTTCCCGCCGGCCTTTGGCCTTCCCAAGGCCGGGGAGAAGTGTTAGAAACCGCGGTTCCGGAGGCGCGGCCTCCGGTTGATGACGGGCGGTGGATGACGGGGTTCCAATCGGGCGGCCCCATGGCGGCCCGGACAAGGCCAGGCTAGGATAAGGCCCGGCGCGGACAAGGCCCGAAGCGAATAAGGAAGGTCGAAGGTAACGTGCAGGTAACGGTTAGAGACAACAACGTCGATCAGGCGCTGCGCGCGCTCAAGAAGAAGATGCAGCGCGAAGGCGTCTACCGCGAAATGAAGATGCGCCGCAGCTACGAGAAGCCCTCGGAGAAGCGCGCCCGGGAACGGGCCGAGGCGGTGCGCCGCTACCGCAAGCTGATGCGCAAGAGGATGGAGCGCGAAGGCTACTAGGCATCAAAAAAGAAGGCCGGCGCAAAAGCCCCGGCCCTTCGCGAAGCCGCTTCCCGGACCCGGGCAAGCGGCTTTTGTCATGGCCGCGGGGGGCAGCGCCCGTCGCCGCCCTAGCCCAGCGCCTTGACGATGTCGTCGCACATTTTCTTGGCGTCGGCGAACAGCATCATGGTGTTGTCGCGGTAGAACAATTCGTTGTCGACCCCGGCATAGCCCGGCGACAGCGAGCGCTTGACGAACAGCACCGTGCGCGCCTTGTCCACGTCGAGGATCGGCATGCCGTAGAGCGGGCTTTGCGGGTCGTCCCGGGCGGCCGGGTTGGTAACGTCGTTGGCGCCGATGACGAAGGCGACGTCGGTGGTGCGGAATTCGGAATTGATCTGGTCGAGCTCGAACACCTCGTCATAGGGCACGCTGGCCTCGGCCAGCAGCACGTTCATGTGCCCCGGCATGCGGCCGGCCACCGGATGGACGGCGTAGGAGACCTCCACCCCTTCCGCCTGCAACAGGTCGCCCAATTCGCGGAGCGCGTGCTGGGCCTGGGCCACGGCCATGCCGTAGCCGGGCACGATGATCACCTTGCCGGCGTTCTTCATGATGAAGGCGGCGTCCTCCGCCGCACCCGCCTTGACCGGCTTTTCGCCCGCCGCCGGGCCCGCCGCCGCCGTGTCGCCGCCGAAGCCGCCCAGGATGACGCTGAAAAACGACCGGTTCATGGCCTTGCACATGATGTAGCTGAGGATGGCGCCCGAAGAGCCGACCAGGGCGCCGGTGACGATCAGCGCCGTGTTCTCCAGGGTGAAGCCGATGCCCGCCGCCGCCCAGCCCGAATACGAGTTCAGCATGGAGATCACCACCGGCATGTCGGCGCCGCCGATGGGGATGATGATCGCGAAGCCCATAAGGAAGGCCAGGCCGGCCATGGCCCAGAACCATCGCGGATCCACGTCCATGCAGAACGCCACGGCGATGGCGATGATGACCAGGCCGAGCAAAAGATTGGCCAGATGCTGGCCGGGGAACACCACCGGGTTGCCCGACACCAGGCCCTGCAACTTGGCGAAGGCGACGATGGAACCGGAAAAGGTGATGGCGCCGATGATTGTGCCCAGCGACATCTCGATGCGGCTGACGAACTTCAATGCCCCAGCGGCATCGGCAATGCCGTAGGCCGCGGGATTGTAGAACGCCGCCGCCGCCACCAGCACCGCCGCCAGGCCGACCAGGGAATGGAAGGCCGCCACCAACTGGGGCATGGACGCCATTTCGATCCGCTGGGCGATGAAGGTGCCGAGCGCGCCGCCGATCACCAGGGCGGCCAAAATTTCCGCATAGGACACCACGCCCGGCGTGGCCAGGGTGGTGAGGATGGCGATGACCATGCCGGCAATGCCGTAAACATTGCCCATGCGCGCGGTTTCCGGACCGGAAAGGCCGCGCAGCGCCATGATGAAAAGGACCGACGCCAAGACATAGGCCAGCGCCGCGAAATTCGCTGTCATGGGGCGCCCCTAGCCCCGCTCTTTCTTCTTGTACATGGCCAGCATGCGATGGGTGACGGCAAAGCCGCCGAAGATATTGACCGCCGCCAGGGCGATGGCGATGAGGCCGAATATCTTCGACAACTCGAACTCGCCGGGACCGGCGGCGATCAGGGCGCCGACGATGATCACCGAGGAAATCGCGTTGGTGACGCTCATCAAGGGCGTGTGCAGCGCCGGCGTCACCGACCACACCACGTAATAGCCGACGAAGATCGCCAGCACGAAGATGGCAAGCCGGAAAACAAAGGGGTCCACCGCTGTGGCTTCCATGGCTAGGCTTCTCCTTCCCTCGATTGCGGGTGCACCACGGCGCCGTCGCGGGTCAACCCGGTGCCTTTGATGATCTCGTCGTCCCAGTCGATGTCGAGCGCGCCGGTTTGCTGGTCGACCAAAGGGGTCAGGAAGTTCAACAGGTTGCGCGCGTACAGCAGGCTCGCGTCGCCGGCCACCCGCGAGGCCACGTTGCCATGGCCGATGATGGTGACGCCAAAGCAGACCACCACGCGGCCCGGCTCCGAGAGCGCGCAATTGCCGCCCGCCTCGACCGCCAGGTCGTTGATCACCGAACCCGGGCGCATGGACTTGACCATTTCCTCGCTGACCAGTTCCGGCGCCGGGCGGCCCGGGATCAGCGCCGTGGTGATGACCATGTCCTGCTTGGCGATGGTCTCGGCGATCAGCGCCGCCTGTTGGCGCTTGTAGTCGTCGGACATTTCCTTGGCGTAGCCGCCGGCGGTTTCCGCCTCCCGGGCTTCTTCGCTTTCGACCATGAGGAACTTGGCGCCCAGGCTTTCCACCTGTTCCTTGGTGGCCGGACGCACGTCGGTGGCCAACACCACGGCACCGAGCCGGCGCGCCGTGGCGATGGCCTGGAGGCCGGCGACCCCCACCCCCATGACGAAGACCCGCGCCGGCGCCACCGAGCCCGCCGCCGTCATCATCATCGGCATCATGCGCCGGTATTCATAAGCCGCGTCCAACACCGCCTTGTATCCCGCGAGGTTGGATTGCGAAGACAGCACGTCCATGCCTTGGGCCCGGGAGATGCGCGGCACCAGTTCCATGGCGAAGGCGGTGATCCCGGCGGCGGCATAAGCCTCGGCGTCGCCCGACCGGTTAAGAGGATCGAGCATGGCGACCAAAACCGCGCCCCTTTTCATGTGGCCGAGTTGGCCGTCGTCGGGGCGCTGGACCTTGAAGACGATATCGGCGTCTGCCAGGACGTCGGCCGCCCCGGTGGCGATGGTGGCGCCGGCCGCAATGTAGAGATCATCGGCCAGGGACGCGCCGGCGCCGGCGCCGGATTCCACGACCACCTCAAAGCCAAGGGTGATGAGTTTCTTCACCGTTTCCGGCGAAGCCGCGACTCGCTCCTCCCCTTCGGCGGATTCCCTAGGGATCGCTAGTTTCATGGTGTTGGGTGGGATCTCCCCTGACGATTGGGTCATGCATCGAAAACGGGGCACACAATGCCCAATCGGCGGCCTTTTGCCAAGGCCGCAATCGCTCCTTCACCGGGAATTGATGGGCGCCGGGGAAACAACTGAATTGCAAGGCTCCGGTTGCCTGCTTTCATGAGCCCGGTTGCCTGCTTTCATTAGAAGGAGGGAGCCCGTGAACTTCATCACCGCGGATCCGGCGGCTTCAGGGGCATCGAAAAGCGCGTGGTCCGCGTTCTCGCAGCCTGGATCCACGCGGTGGCGGGCGGCGGACGCTGGGGCACCAGCACCCTATTCCAATTCGTCGATCAGGCCTTCGATCATGGCCAGGCCGCGGTCCCAGAAGGCGGGATCGGCGGCGTCCAACCCGAAGGGTTTCAGCAGTTCCCGGTGGCGGAGCGTCCCGCCGGCGCGCAGCATGGCGAGGTATTTTGCCTCGAACCCGTCCGGCGCCGCCTCATAGGTGGCGGTGAGCGAATTCACCAGGCAATCGCCGAAGGCATAGGCATAGACGTAGAACGGCGAATGGATGAAGTGCGGGATATAGGTCCAAAACCAGCGGTAATCCCCCGAAAGTTTGATGGCGGGACCCAGGCTTTCGCCCTGCACCGCCAACCAGATCTCCGACAGCTCATGGGCGGTGAGTTCGCCCTGCCGGCGCGCGCTATGGACGCGCATTTCGAAGTCGAAGAAGGCAACCTGGCGCACCACGGTGTTGAGCATGTCCTCCACCTTTCCGGCGACCAGCGCCCGGCGCCGGGCGGGATTGGTTTGCCGCGCCAACAGCCGGCGGAAGGTCAACATCTCGCCGAACACCGACGCGGTTTCGGCCAGGGTCAGGGGCGTGTCCGCCATCAGATGCCCCTGGGGGCCGGCCAGGACTTGATGGACCCCGTGGCCCAATTCGTGGGCCAGGGTCATGACGTCGCGGTTCTTGCCCTGGTAGTTCATCAGGATATAGGGATGGACCGAGGGCACGGTGGGATGGGAAAAGGCGCCCGATTCCTTGCCCGGGCGGGGCTCGGCGTCGATCCAGCGGCGGTCGAAGAAGCGCGCAGCGATGCGCTCCATGTCCGGTGAAAAGGCCCCATAGGCCTCCAGCACGATGGACTTGGCCTCGGCCCAGGGGATGGTCGCGTCCAGGCCCTTGGGCAGCGGCGCGTTGCGGTCCCAATAATCCAGGCGGCGCTTGCCCATCCAGCGCGCCTTGAGCCGGTAATAACGGTGTGAAAGGCGGGGATAGGCGCGCTTGACCGCCCCCACCAGGGCATCCACCACCTCGTCTTCCACGTAGTTGGAAAGGTTGCGCGCCGAGGCCGGACCCTCGAATCCGCGCCAGCGGTCCTCGACCTCCTTGTCTTTGGCCAGCGTGTTGGTGATCAGCGCGAAGGTGCGCTGGTGTCGGCCCAGCACCTTGCCGATGGCCAGCGCGGCGGCGCGGCGGGTGGCGGCGGACCGGTGCGACAGACGGTTGAGCGCCTCGGCCAAGGTCAAGGACGTGCCATTGATGGGAAAGCGCAGGTCGGCCAGGGTCTCGTCGTAAAGGCGCACCCAGGCGGCGCGCCCCGAGGGCGCCTTTTCATGGAGCAGCTTCTCCATGTCGTCGGCCAACTGGAAGCGCCGCCAGGCCCGGGCATCGCGCACCCATGGCGCATAGCGCCTAAGCGCCGGGCTTGCGAGCTTTTTGCGAAGGGCGGGTTCCGGCAGGCGGTTGAGTTCCAGGGTGAAAAACAGCAGCCTGGTGGCGATGGCGTTCACGCGCTCGACCATGGTCTGGTAAAATTGCGAGATGCGGGGATCGGCGATATCGGCGGCATGGAGCAACTGGGCGTAGGACATGACCTTGCCCAGCGCCTGGTCGATGGCCTCGAACTCGGCGACCGCTTCGCCCAGCCGCTTTCCCGACATGCGGGCAAGCCGCCCTTTGTTCAGTTTCTCGAAGCGTTGCGCCCGGCGTTGGGCGCGGGCGAGGTCGCCGGTGAGCCGCGCCGAGCCGCGCCCGGAATAGAGGTCTCCGAGGTTCCAGCGCGGCAATCTGCCGATGCCATTGGCGGCCCTGGTTTTGGCTTTGGGCGTCTTGGACCTGGCCGTCTTGGACCTGGCCGTCTTGGACCTGGGCGTCTTGGACTTGGCGGCTGGTGGGCGGGGCGGGCTCATGGTCACCTCCTTCGATGCTGCGGCTTGGCGCTAAGGGCCGAGGCGCGCATTATAAATGAAAACAGAGACCGGCAGCCAAGGGACCTTAGCGAACATGGCCGAACCAAGCCGCCAATCCGTCGACCCCGCCAAGGCGGTCATGCTCACCGACCTGTTGTTCACCCAGGCGGAGAGGCTGGGCAACAAACCCTTTCTCCATGGCCGCGGCGGCGATGGCAAGGAGGCCTGGGGCACCATCACCTGGGCCGAAGCTGCGGACCAGGTTCTGCGCCTGGCCGCGGGGCTCGCCGGGCTCGGCATCAGGCCCGGCGACCGCGTCGGCATCGTTTCGGAAAACCGGCCGCAATGGCTGATCGCCGATCACGCCATCATGGCCGCCGGCGCCATCAGCGTGCCGGCCTACACCACCAACACCGAAGACGACCACCACCATGTTCTCGCCGATTCCGGCGCCAGCGCCGTCATCGTCTCGACGGCGGCCCTGGCGCGAAAGCTGATGCCGGGCGCCGCCCGGGCCGACCGCTGCCGCCATATCATCACCATGGAGCCAGTGGCGGTCGACCAAAACCTGGGCTTCGAGCTCCATCTCTGGGACGACCTCCTGGCCCGGGAGCCCGCCCGGCCCCATGCCGGCGCGCGCGGCGACACGGCGTGCATCATCTATACCTCGGGGACCGGCGGCGTGCCCAAGGGGGTGATGCTGAGCCATGGCGCGATCCTCGCCAATTGCCAGGGCATCCAACACCTTTTCCGCGATTCCGTCCTCAAGGATGAAGTGTTCCTGTCCTGCCTCCCGCTGTCCCATTCCTACGAACATACCGCCGGCCAGTTCTTTCCCATCTCCATCGGCGCGGAGATTTATTACGCCGCCGGGACCGACACCTTGGCCGGCGACATGAGCCAAGCGCGCCCCACCATCATGACCGCGGTGCCGCGCCTCTACGAGGTGTTCAAGAGCCGGGTGACCCTGGGCCTGAAACACGCCTCTCCAGCGCGCCGGTCCCTGTTCCAGCGCACCCTCGAGATCGGCCGCAAACGGCTCGATGCGCCCGGCACCCTGACCTTGTGGGAGCGTCTCTTCGACGTCTTCCTGGAACGATTGGTGCGCCACAAGGTCCGCGCGCGGTTCGGCGGCCGGCTCAAGTTCATGGTCTCGGGCGGCGCCGCGCTCAACCCGGATATCGGCATGTTCTTCCTGTCGCTCGGCATCAATATCCTCCAGGGCTACGGCCTGACCGAAACGGCGCCGGTGATCAGCTGCAACCCACCGGACAAGATCAAGATCGCCACCGTCGGCCCGCCCTGCGCCGGCGTCGAGTGCCGCATCGCCGGCGACGGCGAAATCCTGGTCAGGGGGGAATCGGTCATGAAGGGCTATTGGAACAGGCCCGAGGCCACCCTCGAGGCGGTGCGCGACGGCTGGCTGCATACCGGCGATATCGGCGAATTCGACGCCGACGGGTATCTTCGCATCACCGACCGCAAGAAGGACATCATCGTCAATTCGGGCGGCGACAATATCTCGCCCCAAAGGGTGGAGGGCTTCCTGACCCTGGAGCCGGAAATCTCCCAGGCCATGGTGTTCGGCGACAAGCGCGCCCACCTGGTCGCGGTCATCGTGCCCGAGGCCGCCGCCGAAGGCGAGGAGAAAGCCGCGAGGGAACTCGTCGCCGCGGCCATGGAAAGGGTGAACGCGGCCCTCGCCCCCATCGAGCGGGTGCGCCGCTTCATTCTCGCCGATCAACCGTTCACCGTCGAAAACGGCCAAATGACGCCCACCCTCAAGGTGCGCCGCCACATTCTCATGGGCGTCTACGGCGAACGCCTGGAGGCGCTCTACCGGGCCTAGGGCAAATACCTGCCATATGGTTCGATTTGGCCCGATTATGCCCTAGCAGCCGTGGTAGTCGCGGTACCACCGAACGAACAGCGGGATGCCGGCGGTCAGCGAAGTGGTGGGCTTGAAACCGAGGTCCCGGCCGGCAGCGGTAATGTCGGCGTAAGTTTCCTTGACGTCGCCCGGCTGCATCGGCGCCATCTTGAGGTCGGCCTTCCTGCCGGCCGCCTGCTCGATCATTTCGATGAACCGCAGCAGCTCCACCGGTTGGTTGTTGCCGATGTTGTAAACCCTGTGGGGCGCCGCGCCGTCGGCCGATTCCGGCGGCCGGTCGAGCGCCGCGAGGACCCCCGCCACCGCATCGTCGATGTAGGTGAAATCGCGGCGCATGTCGCCATGGTTGAAGACATGGATGGTCTCGCCGCGGAAGATGGCCTCGGTGAAGGCGTAGTACGCCATGTCCGGCCGGCCCCAGGGTCCGTAAACCGTGAAGAAGCGGAGCCCGGTCGCCGGAATCCCGTAAAGATGGCTGTAGGTATGGCTGATCAGCTCGTCGGCCTTCTTGGAGGCGCCATAGAGAGAGACCGGCCGCTCCACCGGATCTTCTTCCGAATAGGGTTGCTTCTGGTTGGTCCCGTAGACCGAAGACGACGACGCATAGACCAGGTGGCGGAGATCCTCCATATGGCGGCAGGTCTCCAAGATGTTGAGATGTCCCCCGATATTGTCGCGCACATAGGCTTGGGGGTTGATCAGGGAATAGCGTATCCCCGCCTGGGCCGCGAGATGGACCACCCCGGTGACGCCGCCGAGGCCGCGCGAAAGGGCCGCCATGGCGCCCTCATCGGCGATATCGAGCCGCTTGAAGGTGAACCCGTGATGGGTTTCGAGCCGGTCGAGGCGCGCCTTTTTCAGCGCCACGTCGTAGTATTCGTTCAGGTTATCGACGCCGATCACGTCGTCGCCGCGCGCCATCAGCGCCTCGGCGACGTGGTAGCCGATGAAACCGGCGACGCCGGTCACGAGGATGGTCATGGGCGGATCGCCCCTCCTTGCCAAATCCCCCACCGTATAGCCTGGTGGGCGGGCAAAATCACCCCTCACGAAGAATCCGGGTCATCGCCTGGCGCCGCCGGGAAGGCCGGCGACCAGGGCATGCTCCCATGACGACCCCCACCGCAATACGGCCGAGCGCAGGCTTGAGAGGGCGGAGCGGGAAGAGTATGAACAGGACCTGACGCGCATTTGCCGGTCTCTCGGCCCTGAGAGTTTCGGCCTTTGCCTTAAACTTGCGGCCCTGCCGCTGGCGGCCCGTGGCTTCGGCCGCGTGAAACAGGCCGCCGTGGAGAAGATCGCGCCGCGCGGAGATTCGCGCCGCCCTCGATAAGGAGGACCATGGTCAACTGGCCGCACAATAGGTTTTGGATGACGCCGATCGCGGCCCCCGAGAGCGGCCCCCTCGCCGCCGACCCCATGGCCAGGTCCTTGCCAGCAGGTGAAACCACGCGGTGAGCATGGTCAGCCCCTTGACCGGGTTCACGCGGGCCATGCGCCATCGCCACTACCGGAACTACACCTGCGGCAGTGTGCTGTCGTTGATCGGCACCTGGACCCACCGGGTGGCGCTCGGCTGGCTAAGCTGGCAACTGACCGGGTCCTACGCCTGGCTCGGCATCATCGCCTTCGCCGATATGTTCGTGATGATGCTGTTTTCCCCCCTCGCCGGCGACCTCGCCGACCGCATGGACCGGCGGAGAGTCGCGTTCTGGTCCCAATTCGCGATGATGTGCCAGGCGATAACCATCGCCGTCCTGGTGTTTGCCGACCTGATGGGCATCTGGCTGCTGTTGACCATGACCCTTCTGCTCGGCGTGATGCACGCCTATCACACCGCCTCGCGGCTTGCCATGGTGCCCAATTTGGTCCCCTTGGAAGACCTGACGCCGGCCATCGCCATCAATTCCCTGATCTTCAACGTGGCGCGTTTCCTGGGCCCGGCGGTGGCCGGTTTGATCATCGCCAATTTCGGCGTGGGACCGGCCTTCGCCTTCAACGCCTTGACCTTCACCGTCTTTCTGGTGGTGCTGGGACGGCTCGAACTGCTGCGCGAAGAACACCGGCCCGGCCCCAGCCAGGGCGTGTTCTCCAATATCGCCCATGGGGTGCGTTACGCGGTGGGGCACGCCGGGATCGGGCCGCTCTTGGTGATGCTGACCATCACCGCCTTCGCCGGACGGTCGCTGCCCGACCTGCTGCCCGGATTCGCCGATGCCGTTTTCCGGCGCGGGCCGGAGGGCCTCGCCTGGCTGACCTCGATGATGGGGCTGGGCGCCATGCTGTCTGGATTCGTGTTCCTGGCCCGCGACGGTGTGGTGGGAATGACCGCCATCGTGCTGCACTGCCTGGTGCTGCTCGGACTTACCATGATCGTGTTCGTGTTGTTCGATACCTTCTGGGTCGCCTTGGTAATGATCGCGGGGATCGGCTTCTTCATGAACCTCAACTCCATCGGCGTCCTCAATCTCATGCAGAACGTGGTGGACGGCCCCCTGCGCGGCCGGGTGATGTCGATCTACACGATCCTCCATCAAGGGGCGCCGGCGGCCGGCACGCTGCTGCTCGGCGCCACCGCCGAATACACCGGCCTGGCTTGGCCGGTGGCGGCGGCGGGAATGCTGGGGATCGTGTTCTGGCTGGTGATGCTGCCCAGGCTCGGCGCCATGACCGCGGCGCTAGAGGGCGCGGCCCACGCCGCGCCGCGCGCGGGGACCGGCGCTTGATCCGAACCGGCAGCTGGAGCCATGTCGTCCAGGCGCTCCGCCACCGCGACCACAGGCGGTTCAACGCGACCCTGTTTCCGGCCCTGATCAGCCTGTGGGGCCAGCGCACCGGAATCGGCTGGCTGACCTGGGAGCTGACCCATTCGCCGACCTGGCTGGGCATCGTCGCCGCCGCCGACCTGCTGCCAGGGATTTTTCTTTCGCCCTTCGCCGGGGTGACCGCCGACCGCGCCGTGCCGCTCAAGATGATGCGCCTTACCCAGGGCATCATCCTGGCGCACGCCCTAATGCTGGCTGTCCTCACGGCTAACGGTTGGATCAATGTCTGGATCCTTTTGGCCCTGTCGTTGCTCACCGGCGTCAATCAGCCCTACGCCATAGCCGCCCGCATGGTGTTCTTCCCGCACCTGGTTCCCAGGGATGAGCTCGGCACCGCCGTCACCATCAATTCCACCATCTTCAACCTTGGCCGGGCGGTGGGTCCGGCGCTGGCCGGCCTGATGATCGGACCGTTGGGCGTCGCCTCTGTATTTTTCCTGAATTTCGCGGCCTTCCTGGCGCATTGGATCAACCTGTTCCGCATCCGCGCGGTCCGCGTCGAGCGCCACGCCGCCCAGCGCCGGGGGATGTTGGCCGAGGTGGCCGAGGGACTGCGCTATACGGCGCGGCATCCCGGCATCGGGCCGTTGCTTCTGCTTTTGGTGGTGGCATCCATGATGTCGCGCCCGCTTGGCGAATTGCTGCCCGGTTTCGCCGACGAAGTCTTCGCCCGCGGCCCCCAGGGACTGGGGTGGCTCTTGACCGCCATGGGCGTGGGCGGGCTGCTCGGCGCCATCTGGCTCACCGGCCGCGCGCCGGGGAAGGGACTGACCAACGTGGTGCTGTCGACGACCCTGGTCATGGGCCTGGCCCTGCCCGCCTTCGCCTTGGTGGAGAATTTCTCCATGGCGCTGGGTTTCCTGGTGATTCTGGGCTTCATGCTGGTGGTTTCGGGAACCGGCACCCAGGCATTGATGCAGATGGCGGTGGCGAGCGCGTTCCGGGGCCGGGTGATGTCGCTTTATTCGGTGGTGTTCCGGGGCATGCCGGCGATCGGCGCCATCGTCCTTGGCCTGGTGGCCGAGGTTTTGGGGTTGGGCCTGGCGGTGGCCGGCGCCGGCGTGATCTGCGTGTTGGCCTGGGCCGCCGCCCTGCCCAGGCGCGGAACCCTGCAGGCCGCCCTGGAGGCGCCGCCCGAGGATTGACGCCCAAGGCGGGGACGGCGCGTCCCGCCGGGGAAATCCGCTTAAATATATTTCTCTCCCCATCCCTTGTCGCGGGTAGGCATCGATCCCTATATTGAGTATCACTTAACGCACGGCCCCAATGGGGGCCGTGCCGGTCAGGCGGATCACCAAGGACCGATCCCGAAAAGGCGAGGAATTTCCCCCATGAGCACGATGGAAGCCTTTGATTTTACAGAGGAAATTGCCCGCATCACCGCCCCGCTCTATGAGCGCGTCAAGACGGTCATCCCGGAAGCGGAGTGGCTGGTTCACGCGCCCTATGTGGCGGCCATAAACAAGCTCAAGGTGGAGCGCAACGCGGTCATCCTGGCGCATAACTACATGACGCCGGAAATCTTTCATTGCGTCGGCGATTTATGCGGGGATTCCCTGGCCCTCGCCAAGATGGCCCAGGACACCGACGCCGAGGTGATCCTGCTCGCCGGCGTCCATTTCATGGCCGAGACGGCGAAGCTGCTCAACCCGGACAAAACCGTCCTGATGCCCGACCTGGGCGCCGGCTGCACCCTGGCGTCTTCCATCACCGGTGCCGATGTCCGCGCCCTGAAGGTGGCCCATCCCGGACGCCCGGTGGTGACCTATGTCAACACCTCGGCCGAGGTAAAGGCGGAATCAGACATCTGTTGCACCTCGTCCAATGCCGTGAAGGTGGTCGAATCCCTCGGCGTCGACGAAGTGATCATGATCCCTGACGAATACCTATCGGGGTTCGTCGCCAGCCAGACCAAGGTCAAGATCATCCCCTGGAAGGGCCATTGCGTGGTTCACGAAGCCTTCACCGCCGCCGAAATCGCTGAATACCGGGATATGTACGACGACATCGCCGTCATCGCCCATCCCGAATGCCCCGGCGAGGTGCGCGACGCCGCGGATTTCGTCGGCTCCACCAGTGCCATGATCGATTGGGTCCGGACCCACAAACCCAAACGCGTATTCATGGTCACCGAATGCTCCATGAGCGACAATGTCGCCGCCGAGGAGCCCGAGGTGGAGTTCATCCGGCCCTGCAACCTGTGCCCCTACATGAAGATGATCACCCTGCCCAAGATCCTGGCCGCGCTCGAGACCCTGGAGCCGAGGGTGGAAATTCCCGAAGACGTGGCGCGGCGCGCCCGGGTCTCGGTGGAACGCATGGTCGCGGTCGCCTGACCGGCGGTGGGGTATCCGCCGCGGGCCAGCGCCCTCAGGCGGCCCCGGTTTCCTTCGATGCTTCGGCGTCCGAATGCTCCTTGAAGGCGGCCTTTTGTTCCGCCGTCGCTTCGGTCTGGTACTTGGCCTTCCACTGGTCGTAGGGCATGCCGTAGATGCTCTCGCGGATGGCTTCGAATTCGACCTCGACGCCGCGTTCGTCGGCCGCCGCCTTCATCCATTTGGACAAGCAGTTGCGGCAGAACCCGGCCAGGGTCATCAGCTCGATGTTCTGCACCTGGGGTTGGTTGCGCAGGTGTTCCACCAGGGTGCGGAACGCCGCCGCCTCTAGCTCCGTCCGTGTTTGATCGTCCATGGGGTGCTCCTCTCAAAGGATAGATATGGCACTTTGACTCAGCCTCGCCAAGGGCAAGGTCCAATTTCACCCCTCCCGCGCCGCCTAGAGCATTTTCCGGGGCGCCGGCCCGCCCTGGGCCCAGTCGATCAGTTCCACCATATGGACCACCGGCGCTTCAAGGCGGGGGGCGAGTTGCATCATGCAACCGAGATTCGACGATGCCACGGCATCCGCCGCGAGGCGATTGAGGGAGCGCGCCTTGTCGGCGCCCAAAACGGCCGCGGTTTCCGGCTCGGTGAGGTTGTAAGTGCCGGCCGACCCGCAGCAAACCGGGCCCTCGGCGGGCTCCACCACCTCGAACCCGGCGTCCCGGAGAAGCCCGGAACTGGACCCCGCCGCCCCCTGCCCGTTGGCCAGCGAACAGGGCGCCTGCCAAGCGATGCGCCGGGCCGGGCCCGAGGGCGGATACCCGAGCCCGAGCCCGTCGAGGAATTCGCCGGCATCACGCACCAAACCCGCCACCCGGCGCGCCGGCGCTTCCCACTCCTGGTCGCCAACGAACAGGCCACCGTAGGCTTTCATCAACGTGCCGCAGCCCGAGGCGGTCTGGACCACCGCGTCCAAGCCCCCGCCATCGGCCTCCATAAGGACCCGGGCGATCACCTTGCGGGCATGGGCGCGGGCCGCGGAGCCCTGGCCCAGATGTTCGTTGAGCGCCCCGCAGCAGGCGGCGTCGCCCAACACCACCGCCTCGATGCCGGCGCGGTTGAGGATACGAATCAGGGCGCCGTTGATCTCCGGCGCCAGGACGGATTGGGCGCAACCGGTGATCATGGCGATGCGCCCCCGGGGAGGCCCTTGGGGCGGATAGGTTCCGGGCACCACCCTTTCGGTCCGCACCTGGCCGCCGGCGGCCAAGGCCAGCCCGGCGCTCAGCGTGCCTCCCAGCAGGTGGCGCAAGGGGGCCAAGGGCCGGACCATGCGCATGAGGATGGTGAAAAGACCGGGATTCGGCAGCACCCGGCCGAGAAGCGCGCGCAGCGATCGCTGCCACGGGCCACGCCGGGTGCGCTCTTCCACCACGTCGCGGGCGATGCCGATGAGGCTGCGGTAATCGACCCCGGAGGGGCAGGCGGGCATGCAGGCGAGGCATCCCACACAGCGGTCCAAATGGGTCACGATGGAGGGATCGGGCGGCGGCGGCGGCCCGGCGGTCTCCGCGCCCGCTTCCAGAAGGTCGCGGATCAGCCAGATTCGGCCGCGGGGCCCGTCGAGTTCGTCGCCGGTGAGCCGGTAAGTGGGGCAGGCCGGTGCGCAGAACCCGCAATGAACGCAATTCCTGAGAATCTCGTCGGCGGCGCGGATGCGGGGATCGGCGCGTTGGCTCTCGGTGAACCCGGTTCGCATGCCTAGAGTCCTTCGAACATGCGGCCGGGATTGAGCACGCCACGGGGGTCGAAATTCTCCTTCACCCGCCGCGTCAATGCCGCCAGGGCGCCCTCTTCCGGCTGGAATACCGGCACCCGGGCGCGCACCGCCTCGGGCGCCCGCATGAGGGTCGCGTGGCCGCCGTGCTCATTGGTGATCCGGCGCAGCATTGCCGCCCCGGCATCGATCGCCTCGGGAGTTTCCGCCGGCGCCGGAGCACACCAGACCAGCCCGCCCGCCCAATCGAAGGCCACCTCGCCGCCCAGCGCCTGTTGGATCCTGCCACCGCCGGCGATCCCCTGGGCCGGGGGCAAAGAAAGACGCCAAAGCATGTCCCCGCCGGCGCCCGCTTTGGGCAGCAGCACGCCGGCGCCGACCTCGGCCCACAACGCCCGGCTGCGCGTGGCGTGAAGTTCCCCGGTCTCGCCCGACCGGGCCAACGCCGCCCGCAACGCGACCGTCCGCTCCCGCACGCCTTGGCGGCTTCCTTCCAGGCGCAGCGCCGTCACCGGCCCGCCGGCCTGGGCCACATCATCGACGCCGGAACGCGCGCCCGCCAATTGAGGCAGGTAGGCGGCGGCGGAAATGTCCCACGGGCCGTCCACCGCGCCCTCCATGGTGGCCGCCGCATCGGCCGGGGTCTCGCCGAACAGAAGAACGGTGCGGGTCGCCGCGGCCCGGGGCAACACCTTGAAGGTCACAAGGGACAGCACCGCCAAGGTGCCATAGGAGCCCGTCAACAGCTTCGACATGTCGTAACCGGTGACGTTCTTGACCACCCGCCCGCCCGACGCGAAGACCTCGCCGCGCCCGCTGACGGCCCTGATTCCCAGCACATGATCGCGCGCGGCACCGGCGAAGGGGCGTCTCGGGCCCGACAGGTTGCAGGCGATGACGCCGCCGATGGTGCCGCCTCCGATTGGCTGCCCGTAGAGCGGCCCCAAATCCGGCGGCTCGAAGGCGAGTTGCTGGCCGGCTTCGGCCAAGGCCGTCTCGATCTCGGCCATGGGCGTCGCCGCGCCCGCCTCCATCACCAATTCGCCGGGCGCGTAATGATTGATCCCCGAGAGCCGCGCCACCGACAAATGCGCCTGGGCCTCGACCGGGCGGCCCAGGCCCGCCTTGGTGCCGTGGCCGGAGACCGCCAGGGTCCGCCTGTCCGCCGCCGCTTCGGCTATGGCGGCCCTCAGCCCATCTTCGTCCAATGGTTCGATCAGCCTGTCCATAGCGCGCTCAGAAGCGCTCGAGTTCCGGGTGGGGCAATTGCCCCCCATGGACGTGCAGCCGCCCCAGCTCGGCACAACGGTGGAGCGTCGGGAACACCTTGCCGGGGTTGAGCAGGCCGTCGGGATCGAAGGCGCATTTCAGCCTCTGCTGGTGCTTGAGGTCGTCCTCGGTAAAGACCTCGGCCATGAGGTGGCGCTTTTCGACGCCCACGCCATGCTCGCCGGTCAGCACGCCGCCGACCTCGACGCAAAGGCGCAGGATTTCGGTGCCGAATTCCTCGGCCTGGCGCAACTCGCCGTCCTTGTTGGCATCGTACAGGATCAGCGGGTGGAGATTGCCGTCCCCCGCATGGAACACGTTGGCGACGGCGAGCCCGTAGCGCCGGGACATCTCGGAGATCCGCCCCAGCACCAGGGGCAGGCTGGCCCGGGGGATGGTGCCGTCCATGCAGTAGTAATCGGGCGCCAGGCGGCCCACCGCAGGGAAGGCGGCCTTGCGTCCGGCCCAGAAGGCGAGCCGTTCGGCTTCCGAGCCGCTGACCCGGAAGGTGGTGGCGCCGGCCCGCCGGGCGATGGCCTCGATGCGCGCCGAGGCCGCCGCCACCTCGGCCTGGGGCCCGTCGGCCTCGATGATGAGAAGGGCTTCGGCCTCGGTGGGATAACCGGCGCCGATGTAGGCTTCGGCGGCGCGGATGGCGGGGCCGTCCATCATTTCCATGGCGGCGGGGATGATACCGGCGGCGATCACCTCGCTAACGCAGCGCGCCGCGTTCTCCAGGGAATCGAAACCGGCGAGAAAGGCGACCGCGCGGGCGGGGGTTTTGAGGATACGAACCGTGACCTCGGTGACGATGGCGAGCAGCCCTTCGGACCCGGTCATGGCGCCCAGCAGGTCGAGCCCGGCGGCGTCGAACTGCTTGCCGCCGAGGCGCACCACCTCGCCCCCCATCAACACCAATTCGAGGGCGAGCAGATTGTTAGTGGTGAGCCCGTATTTCAGGCAGTGCACGCCGCCGGCGTTTTCCGCCACGTTGCCGCCGATGGTGCAGGCCACCTGGCTGGAGGGGTCCGGCGCGTAATAGTAGCCGCGCCCGCCGACGGCGGTGGAAATGGCGAGATTAGTCACGCCGGACCCGCAGGTGACGGTGCGGTTGGCGATGTCGATATCGGTGATGCGGTTGAGCCGGGCCAGCCCCAGGGTGATGCCGTCGGCCAGCGGCAGGGCGCCGCCCGACAGCGACGTGCCCGCCCCCCTGGGAACGATCTTGATGCCTTCATGGGCGCAATACCGCAAGATTGCCGCGACCTCGTCGCGATCGGCGGGCAGAACCGTGATCAGGGGCATCTGGCGGTAGGCGGTTAAACCGTCGCTCTCATAGGCTGAGAGTTCGGCCGCACGGTCGATCACCGCTTCGCCGCGGACCAGCCGGCGTAAGGACCGCGCGATCTGCCGCCGCCGGGAAATGATGCGGTGGTCGGGGGCGGGCATTTCCATCCAACTCTCCTCGCCAGGCGCCATGCCCATAGGTGAACTATAACCACAGCGGCATCGGCCGATCAATCAGGCCGCGCCGGAGTCGATGGCGGGATAATGCACCAGAGCACTTTCCAACCAAATTGAATCAATTTGATGGTGCTTATCATGCGCAGGCCGGGTGATTTTCCCCCAAGGCGTCGTTGCGTATCTTCGCCGATGCCCCGCATCGCCGTGCGGATGCACGCTTCGCATGACATGCGACACGCGCCTAACCTTGGGGGAAAATCATCCCGGTCAAATGGTTCAATTTGGTTAGAAAATGCACTAGCGCTTGTCATGCGCGAAGGTTAGTGTGCGGCCATGCGCCGCCGCCGCAACGCCAAGATCATCGCCACCCTGGGGCCGGCCACCCGAACCACGCGCCAGATCGAGACCCTGCACCGGCGGGGCGCCGATGTGTTTCGGCTCAATTTCAGCCATGGTTCCCATGACGAGTTGAAGGCGTTGATCGGGATCGTCCGCGGAATCGAACGCAAGCACGGCCGGCCCATCGCCATCCTGACCGACCTGCAGGGACCGAAACTGCGCATCGGCACCTTCCATGGCGGCGAGGCGACCCTGATCAACGGCGAGAAATTCCGGCTCGACATGTCGCGGGCGATGGGCGATGAAAGCCGCGTCTCCCTTCCCCACAAAGAGGTGTTCGCGGCGCTCGAACCCAAACACCACATCCTCCTCGATGACGGACGGGTGCGCCTGCGCGTCGAACACCGGGGCCCCGACTACGCCGAGACCCGGGTGGTGACCGGCGGCGTGCTTTCGGACCACAAGGGGGTCAACCTCCCCGATACGGTCCTGGCGATGAAAGCGTTGACGCAGAAGGACCGCCGCGATTTACGTTTCGCGCTCGACAACGGCGCCGATTGGGTGGGGCTGAGCTTTATCCAGCGCGCCCAGGACGTGGCCGAGGTCCGCAAGATCGTCAAGGGCCGCGCCGGCATCATGGCCAAGCTGGAAAAACCCTCGGCCATCGATGAATTGGATGAAATCATCGCCCTTTCCGACGCGGTCATGGTGGCCCGCGGCGACCTCGGCGTGGAGATGCCGCCCGAGGACGTGCCCACGGTGCAAAAACAGATCATCCGCCACTGCCGCGAGGCCGGAAAGCCGGTCGTCGTGGCCACCCAGATGTTGGAATCCATGATCCGGTCGCCGGCGCCGACCCGGGCCGAAGCCTCGGACGTGGCCACCGCCATTTACGACGGCGCCGACGCGGTGATGCTGTCGGCGGAAACCGCCATCGGCGCCCACGCCCCGGCCGCCGTCACCATGATGGAACGGATCATCCGCCGGGTCGAACGGGACCCCCATTTCCGGAACATCATGGAGGCCAGCCGTGAGGAGGCGCTGGGCAACGATGCCGACGCCATCACCGCGGCGGCCCGAACGGTGGCACATACCATCTCGGCGGCCGCCATCGTGACCTACACCACATCGGGTTCGACGACCCTGCGCGCATCGCGCCAGCGGCCCGATGTCCCGGTGATCTGCCTGACCGGCAACCGCAACACCGCAAGGCGGCTGGCGCTGGCCTGGGGGGTCCACGCCGTGGTCACCGAGGACGTCCGCAGTTTCAACGAGATGGTGCGCCGCGCCGCGCGGCTCGCCAGCAGCGAAGGCTTCGTGCACAAAGGGCAGAAGGTGGTGGTGACCGCCGGCGTTCCCTTCGGCACGCCCGGCGCCACCAACGTGTTGCGCATCCACACCATCCAGGACTGATGCCGGGCCAGGACTGAGTCGGGCCGGAGCCACAAAAAAACCGCCCCAATGGGCGGCTTCCCCAGGCCGGCCTTGGAGGCCAGTCAGCCCTGGCGGGCCTTGAAGCGGGGGTTGCGCTTGTTGATCACGTAGACGCGGCCCTTCCGCCGCACGATGCGGCAGTTCTTATCGCGGGTCTTGGCCGACTTGAGGGAATTGAGAACCTTCATGATCCTGTCCTTGGGGCGCGGCATCGGTACCGCCGCAGCGGGCGCGAACATAGGGTTTGGGACCGGCGCTGTCAACCGGAGTGCTTAGGGCGCACTCCGGCCCAATCGAATCAATTTAACCCGGAAGTACTCTAGCAGATCAAATCTTGAGGGCGACGATCCTGTGCGCCGTCACGGCGCCGGAATCGAGGGCCGCCACCCGGTGGCCCCAGAGCTCCGCCAGTTCAAGGACCGTCTCCAGCAATTGCGGCGGGATGCCGGTCTTTTCAGAATCTTCGACGAAACCGGCCCAGCCGGCGAAGATGTCGGCGCGAACCGTGTCGGATATGTTTTCCACCACCCGCAGTTCGAAATTCGTCTGGCACAGTATTTCCTGGGCCGCCTCCACGTTCCAGGGATAGACCTTGGCCGGTTCGGCCTCCATCCATTTGCGGACGGTGGGATCGTCTTCGCGCCCTTTGGTGACGAAATAATCGGTGAACAACAGGGGACAATGCGCCTTGAGGCCCTCCTGCACGGCCACCAGAAGATCTTCGCGGTCCTCCACGATGTAGAGCACGTCCCTGGAGAAGGCACAGTCGAAGAGGTCGGCGCGAAGATTCATCTCGCCGAAATTCGCGTGGTGTATTTTCGCCTTCTTGGCGAGCCCCGCCTGTTCCGAACGCGCGATGGCGGCCGCGGCGAGGTCGGGGTCCTGCTCGTAGCCGGTCACCCAGCCTTGATATTTCCCGGCGATGCGGCGGGCGGCGCCGCCCAGGCCCGATCCGATATTGAGCACGTTCACCTCGGTGCCGAGACCGAAGGCGCCGATCATTTCCAGGGTTCGTTCCACGCCGCCGGGGGTAATTTGGCTCTCGCCCCACAATTGTTCGCTGACCGCTATCCGTTTCCTGGTCCAGAAGCGGCCGTCATCGATATCGTCGCTGAAGTCCTCCTCGGCGGCGACGCGACTGATACGGGGCTTGGCTTGGCTTTGTTCTTCACCGTCAATAGCGCTTTTGGAATCACCGTCATCGCCGTCATTGGGCGCGTCTTTGGCGATGTCCGCGACCGAGCGGCCCTGCCACCAGGCGACAAGCCGCTCTCGAAGGGGGGCATCGACCTTTTCCAAGGTAAAGGCGCTCCCAAGCTCAGAAGGGAAAATTCGCTTGAGTGATGCCGATATATCCATCTGCGGCGCTAAATCTTTCCTGCGGCAATGCTTGCCAAACCCACGGACCAATCATCTCCGGCGATAGACGTATAAGATGTCTTATAGATCTTTCACGAGATATAGGCATGAATAGCCAATTCTATTCGCCGGATATTAAAAAAAGTCTAAAATACCAGCCTTCCCAAGGCAGGGAAGACTTGCCTTTGCGGCATATTTCTTGAATATATATCAATGACTTGTGAAATTTTCCCGGGTACCGCCCATGGCTGATTTCGTGACTCTCCACGAGCCCTGGCTGCGTTTGGGCGGGTTTCTGGTGACGGTGATGGCGATGGCCTGTTGGGAAGGGGTGGCGCCCAGGCGCCTGCGCGCGCTTTCCCGCGCCGTGCGCTGGCCCGCCAATATCGGCATTCTCGCCATCAACACGGTGGCGGTCCGCCTTTTGTTTCCGGCCGCCGCTGTCGGCGCGGCCCTATGGGCGGCGGAATCCGATATCGGCCTTTTTAACTGGGTGGTGGTTCCCCCTTGGGCGGCGATCGGCCTATCGGTGATATTGCTGGATTTGCTGATCTACGGCCAACACGTGGTGATGCACAAAGTGCCCCTGTTTTGGCGCCTGCACCGCATGCATCACCTGGACCGCGACGTCGATTTCACCACCGGGCTCCGGTTCCATCCGCTGGAGATCATCGCGTCGGCGGGCGTCAAATTCCTCGCCGTGATCGCCTTGGGGGCACCGGCCGGGGCGGTCATCGCATTTGAAGTCATTCTCAACTCGTCGGCCCTATTCAACCACGGCAACGTGCGCCTGGGGGTGCCGCTCGACCGCATCTTGAGGACCCTTGTCGTCACCCCCGACATGCACCGGGTGCACCATTCGGTGATAGCCGAGGAGACCAACAGCAATTACGGTTTCGCGCTCTCCTTTTGGGACCGCCTGTTCGGGACCTACCGGTTATCGCCGGCCCGGGGCCACCATGGTATGACCCTGGGCCTGCCGGAGTTCCGCACCCCCGGCGACGCCAGGCTGTTGAGCCTTCTCCTCAATCCCCTCCGCTAAGTCGCGCCCTATGGCCCTTTTACCAAGCGCCAAATTTAGATTAGTATTCGAATGAATATGATCCAGGAACGGCATCCTCGGGGGAACACACAATGATCGGACTGGGCATCGCCACGTCGCACGCACCGGCCGTGTTCTGCCCGGCGGAATGGTGGCCGGCGGTGTATGAAGGGGTTCCCGACTACATGCGGAACTCCCAGCCTCCCACGGCGTCATTGGAAACCCCGCAAGTGGTGGCACAACACGTCGCCCGCATAGAGACGGCGTTCCAGACGCTGCGGGCGGCGGTAGCCGCCTATGCACCGGACGCCATCATCTATGTCGGCGACGATCAGGGTGATATGTTCAACGAAAGCAACAACCCCTCCCTTGCCGTGTTCACCGGCGACGAGGTCTGGGGTGCCAGCAAGCCGCGTTACATCGATCAGCCGCTCGAGGATTCCCACATCACCGTCGCGGTGCACACCGATCTCGCCAAACGGATTCTCGCCGGCCTGGTGGAGCGCGGCTTCGACCCGGCCAACTTGGGCAAGATGCAGCCGCTGGGGAATGTCTCCCAGGGCATGTCCCACATGCTGATCCACCCCCATCCCCGGTTGGTGCCCGAACTTGATATTCCCGTGGTCGCCATTTTCATCAACGAGAATTTTCCGCCGCTGCCGACCGGTCAGAGGTGCTGGGACCTGGGGCTCGCGCTAAGGGATATCTTAGGGGATGCGCCCGAACGGATCGTGCTTTACGCCTCTGGAGGATTGTCCCACGACCCCCGGGGACCGCGCGCTGGCTGGGTGGACGAGCCTTTGGACAACTGGGTTCTTGAACGCATCAAGCGCAACGAAGGCGAAAAGCTGATCAACCTGTTCGCCTTCGATTCCGACACCCTGCGGGGGGGGACCGGAGAAATCCGCGCTTGGATCACGGTCGCCGCGGCGATGGGCCGCGCCGCCACGGTGCTGGATTATTTCCCCTCGCACCATGCCAAGTGCGGCCTCGCTTTCGCCTATTGGCCCGAGCAAGGCGACACCCGGGCCGCCGCCCAATAGCCCACGGCGCCGGGCGTTTGCCCCCGGCGCCCGACCCCGGGAGAAAAACCGCCGCGCCATCGGCGTTGTTTCGCCGCACCCGTGGGCACCGCGGGAGAAACCGGTCACCAGTCCCATGAAGCACCAAGCCCCGCCATCGGAAGCCCCGCCATGCGACGGCCCGGGAACCCTATGGCGGGCGCGGGGTCCGATCCCCTCCCCTTGGGTCGCGGCGGCCATCAAAGAAATCCAAGGGCCCGGCACGGGCCGGCGCGTTCTCGACCTTGCCTGTGGTGGCGGAAGGCATAGCCGGCTGCTTGTGGACGCGGGGCACCGGGTCCTCGCCGTCGACCGCGACGTGGCCCGGGTGACGGCCCTGGGCCGGCCACCGGGGCTCGAAATCCTCGCCTTCGATCTCGAGGGCGGCCAGCCCTGGCCCTTCGCCGCCGAGCGTTTCAAGGGGGTGGTTGTCACCAATTACCTCTACCGTCCAAAGCTGGCGGCGGTCCTCGATCTGGTCGCGCCGGGCGGCCTTCTCATCTATGAGACCTTCGGGGTCGGCAACGCGGCTTTTGGCCGACCGTCCAACCCCGATTATCTGGTGCGGCCAGGGGAAATCGCGGATATGGCGCGGGCATCGGGATTCAGCGTCGCCGCCGATTCACACATCAAAATCGAGATCCCCCGCCGCGCGGTGGTCCAGCGGGTTATGGCAAGAAAGCGCGCGAATTAAGCCGTCTTCATTCAATTATGCCGAGACTGGCGGTAATGGGGGGAGGCGCAGGACACCGGTCCCGTTGGTGAGCGTCGCCCGGGGCCTCCGGCCGTTAATACATTGTTGAGCATTCGCCCATACTTTTTGTCCCCACGGACCACCGAACCTGGGGTAGGGCACCGAATTTTATGTGGAATATTCACGCAAGACGGCAAAGAAAAACCTCGCTGCTGCAGAGGTATGGCGACCAGCTGGGGCATCTGGCGACGCGCGAGCTGACGGAACAGGCCCTGATCGCCGCCAAGCAGGAGGCCGAGCAGTCGGCCAAGGCGGCCCGCGAATCCATGAAGACCGCCGAGGCGGCCAGCCGCGCCAAGACCGAATTTCTCGCCAATATGAGCCACGAGTTGCGCACGCCGCTCAACGCCATCATTGGATTCTCCGAGGTGATCCACAACGAGCTACTGGGCCCTACCGCCGAAACGCCCCGCTATCGGACCTATGCCAAGGACATCAACGACGCCGGCGCCCATCTTCTCGCCGTGATCAACGACATCCTCGACATCGCCAAGATCGAATCCGGCGAACTGGGGCTGGATACCAATATTTTCGACAGCTCCAAGAGCATCAGGGCGTGTATCCAAATGCTCAACGAGCAGGCGGAATCGTCCGGACTACAGGCCCTTAGATTCGACCATGACGGATCCATAGTGCTCGACGCCGACGAGAAGAAATTCCGCCAGATCGTGATCAACCTGATTTCGAACTCGATCAAATTTACCCTTGAGGAAGGATGCGTGTCGGTGGAGACCGGCATTACCGAAGATGGCCGTTTCCGCATGGTGGTGGCCGATACCGGGATCGGAATCGAACCCGAAAATATTGCCAAGGCACTCGAGCCCTTTACCCAGGTGGACAGTACGCTGGCCCGCAAATTCGAAGGCACGGGCCTGGGGCTTCCCATCACAAAGGCCCTGGTGGAACTCCATGACGGCACCCTGGAAATCACATCCGAGGTCGGCGTCGGAACCCGCGTCATCATCCATTTTCCGGCTGAGCGCGTCGCCAAGACCGAAGTGGATGCTTAAACCATGACCTATCAGGATTACGCAGAGAAAATCGAGTCCTTCGCCAAGGAGGAACAAGCCCGCACCGCAGACGCGGCCGCCGGCAAGATCGGTGCGGTTGAGGCCACCCGTGCGGCGGGGGCCGCGGAAAAGATCGGCCGCGTGGTATCCGTGGCGGGTTCCCAGGTCATTGCCCTGCTGGCGGCGGAGGACACGCCGGACCACGCCGAGCACCCCGGCACCCTTCAAATCGGCGCATTGGTGAAAATGCGCACCCCCGAAACCATGGTCTTCGGCATGGTGAGCGGCCTTTCCATCCCCATTCCCGGGCAATCCCCCGACGAAACGGAAATGCGCATCGTCGAGCTTGAAATGGTTGGCGAAGCGGTGGAGGGAGCCGACGGCAAAGCCATACCTTTCCGCCGTGGGGTGTCTTTCTGCCCCGCGCTCGGCGACGACGTCTACGCGACCAACCAAGAGGACCTGAGGCACGTCTACGCCCGGCCCGATGTCGCCAGCGCCAGGATCGGCACCATATACCAGGATCAAAGCCTGCCCGCCTTCATCGCCATCGATGACCTTCTCGGCAAGCATTTCGCGATCCTGGGGACCACCGGGTCGGGCAAATCCTGCGCCGTCGCCACCATATTGCGGGCGATCCTGAGCCAACACCCCGAAGGCCACGTCTTGCTTCTTGACATCCACAACGAATATGGCCACGCCTTCGCCGACTGCGCCGAGCTCCTTGGACCAAGCACGTTGAAGCTCCCCTATTGGCTTCTTAGTTTCGACGAATTGCGGGAAATCGTGGTCGAGCGGGTGGAGAATCGCGAGGCCGACGTCAGCATCCTCAAGGCCGCCGTGATTCATGCCAAACAAGATTTCAACAAAGACGGTGACGGCGAAGAATTTTTCTTCAGTGGCGACTCGCCGATCCCCTATCGCTTGTCGGACGTTGTCCGGCACATCGAGGAATCCCTCGGCAAGCTCGAAAGGGCGACCGATTCGGCGCCTTATTTGCGCTTGCGGGACCGCATCAACACGCTTCAGGCAGACCGCCGATTCAAATTCATGTTCGAAGAAGGATTGACCATCAAGGACACCATGGTCGATATCCTCTCCCTGCTTTTCCGCATCCCCGCCGACGGCAAGCCGATCACCATTCTCGATCTCTCCGCGATTCCCTCGGACATCTTGAACGTGGTGATATCCCTGGTGTGCCGGTTGACCTTCGATTTCGCGCTGTGGGCGGAGCGCGACGTGCCCATGCTTCTGGTCTGCGAAGAAGCCCACCGTTACGCGTCGCAAAACGACGAATCCGGCTTCGAGACGACCAAGCGGGCGCTGTCCAGGATCGCCAAGGAAGGCCGCAAATACGGCGTTTCCATGTGCATCGTCAGCCAGCGGCCGTCGGAACTCGCGGTCGGTATTCTCTCTCAGTGCAACACCATTTTCGCCATGCGCATGAGCAACCAGAAGGACCACGAATTCGTCCGTGGCACGCTTTCGGAATCGGCCCTTGGGCTGATGGAATCGCTCCCCTCGCTGCGCACCGGCGAAGCCATAGCTGTGGGCGAAGGCCTCACGGTGCCGGTGCGCCTGTGTTTCGACCTGCTGCCCGAAAACCAGCGGCCCCTGAGTGGAACCGCGTCATTCTCCAGCGCTTGGAAAAAGGGCGACAAGGACAGGGCTTTCGTTGCCGAGATCATCGCTCGCTGGCGCCGCCAGCGCCGCTGATCCACCCCCGTCCCCGGCCGCCGGTGGCATGGTTGCGGCGGACAATCCTATAGCGTGAGGTAAGGGAGAACGCCTTCAGGCGTCTTCTTGAACGACCCGGCAACGGGCGCCGGCCAGGTATTGCACGACCCGGCCCTGTTCGTCGCCCAAGGGCAGCAGGATGGAGCGAAACAGCGTGCGGCGGCCCTTTTCGTCCTGGGCTTCGCCTTCATCCAGGATCGGGGCGCCGGTTCGATGCGCGTCCTTTAATCCACGAATCGAGGCGGCCAGGAGCGATTGCGGCGGCAGGTCGGCGACCGGCACCGACGCGGCGCGCACGCCGGAGCGCCGCGCCATGGCCTCGCCGACACGGCAAATCTGCCAACCGCCGTCGGCCGCCATCTCCACGACACAACAATCGGTCCACAGGTTTTCGGGCAGGGTGGTGAAGAATTCCTTGGCCGGCGCGCAAGCCCCGGTGTCAAGGCGTAAACCCTGCCAAAGCCCCATCAGGTAGATGGTCAGGCGGCGATCGCCAGCGATGATCTTGGTGCGCTGCTCGAGCCCTTGTCGCTCTACCATGACTGTCTCCACGACCGAGGGTGGCCCTTGGGGCGCCGACCCGGGTTGACCTGTTCTTGGAACGGACGATCAGGCTTTGAGGGTACCGGTTATAGAGGCTATGGGCTATTCATTAACAAATTCTCGTGAATATTCCCTGGCCATTGGGTTCAAAGGCGCCGGCTGGCGGCCGTGTCTATGCCCTCGCCGGGCCGCGGACGGCGGCGGCACGCATTGCACCAGGGCCCGCCCGAGTGGCACTTGCCCGCGGCCCGGCGCTGGACTAGGCATTGCCGGTCGGGGCGGAAGACGAAGACGGAAAAGGCCCAGTGCGGGAGGCCGCGGGCGCGCCGTGCTAGTCTCCCTGGACGGGACGGCGCATCCTCAGGGGAGCCTGGGCGCGCAGCCGGGAGGCCGTATCATGACACCTAGCAACCGCCGCATGATGGTGCTCGGTGTTGCCGCCTTGGCACTTGGCGGCGTCGTCTTCGCTGCCGTTTCCTGGGATCGGGGACCGCGCCACGGCGGTCGCTATGATGAAATCGCCCGGCTGATCACGAAGAACCTGGACCGGACGCTCTGTCCGGTCCCGGCCAAGAATCCCTGAGCATTGCGGCGGCCGCTTCAGCCCGCCTTGCCCGCTAGCCGGTCGTCGAGATCGCCGAGGGAACCATAGGGGTGGTCCATGTGTCCGGCGAACCTTTCGCGCGGGGCGTTGAGGTAGATCTCGATCATGTTGCGGTCGGGATCGAGGAAATAGATGCTCTCGGTCACCCGGTGATCGACGGTGTGGTGGATCTCGGCGCCGATCTCCTTCAGCCGCCGATAGACCGCCTGAAGGGTGGCGAAATCGTCGGAGTCGAGCTCGAAGGCCCAATGCTCCATGCCGATATAGGGTTCGGGATCGACCGGGCGCGGCGCCGCGCCGGCGTCGGCGGCCTGTTCCAGGACCAACAGGGGCTGGACGTCTTCCGGGTCGGCCGCCAGGTAGAGCCGGCCCAAAGGATCGTCGCCGATGACGTGGAGGTTGAGCGCCTTTTCGTAGAACCCGCGCGAGCGCGCCAAGTCGGTGACCCGGAGCGTCAGGTGGCTGGTCCGCACCATGGGGCCGGTCATGGCCGCCGCCTCAGGCCGGGGCCGCAAGGGCGGCATCGAGATCGCCGCGCACGGTGAAATGATCGGTGAGCCGTGGCGCGTCATTCCCCTCGCGGCAATAGAATTGGAACAGGTTGCCGTCGGGATCGTAGGCGAACAGCGCCTTGACGCCGCCGCGGTCCTCGCTGCGGTCGATGCGCGCGCCGAATTCCCGAAGCCGCCCGTGGAGCGCCTTCAGTTCGGCAAACGACCCCACCTCGAAGGAGGCCTGGGCCATGCCGATCGGCGCCCCGGCATCGGCCGGCGGCGCGCCGGGCTTGGCCGGGCGCACCAGCACCATATGGTGGTTGGCCTCGAAATCCGCGGTCAGGAAAATCATCTTCCGCGCGGTGCTGCCGATGACCGTGAGGCCCACCACCTCGGTGAAGAACCGGGCCGCGCGGTCCACGTCGGCGACCCGGATGACGACGTGACCGGCCCGTCTGACCTTGAAGTCCATGACACCCTCCTGTTTCCGCGAGCCGCCCTTGACGGGCGGTCTCAGGCCCGGCTGGGCGGCCCCAGTATAGCGAAACCCGCGCCTGGGGTCAGGCCGACCTGACCGAAGGCGAAACAGCCGGGATTTAGCGCCACCGCCGGTCCATCCTCGGTGGCGGGTCCAGGGCGCCAAATCCTCCCTGAACACCCGGACCACGCGCCGGATCACCGGATGGCGGCGGGCCGCCGGGCGGCGATGAAGGTCGCGCGTTCGCCGAAAATGAAGCCACCAAAACAGGCCCGGCAATGGAAAAGACCGCCGCCGCCGCCCGAAAGTAAATTCTCAGGGCGCGGCCGCGCCGTGAAGGGGTGGGCCTATTTCCCGTCCGGCACCTTGATCACGGTGATCAGGGTGCGTTCGCCCTCAAGACCGAAATCGTTATCGTTGATCAGCGCCAGGGTGCCGTCGCCCAGCAGCGCCATGGCTTCTATCTTGGCGGGGATTTCGGGATGGGCATCGCTGTCGAAGCGCAGCGCCTTGGACACCGGCCGGATTCCGGACTCGGACACAGGCGTCTGCTCAAGGCTGGGCCGGGTGGATACCGCGTCCCAGCGGGACCCCAGGATATTTGTCGCACCCCCAAGATCGACGGCAAAAAGCTTCATGGATTTCCGCACGCGTTCCAGAACAAGAAGCCGGTCAGGGCCGATCGCCATCATCTCGCTGATTTTCACGTCACGCTGATTTTGGGAATCGTCGCGACGGAAACCTTCCGGCCTGTCCAGCACGTAGACAAATTCCGCGATCACCTTCCCGGCTTTGCGGTCGAACTTGAAAAGTCGAACATTGCGGCCCCTCTTGAAGGCCCTGGTGTCGGGGTTTGCTAGGGGGCTTTGCAGCGCAAAATAGAGGAACCGCTCATCGGGGCTGAGCGCCAGCGATTCAATCCCCCGGTTTGTCCGGCGCTTGGAGAGTATTGCAGGCAGCCCCCCCGATACAGGGTACCTGGCCGCCCGCAAGTCATTTTCCATGCCTTGCGGTACCATACGCAACAAGACGCGCCCGGCCGCCGAAACGTGGAGGATGGACGGCGCGCCTTCATCGGCGATCCAGTAGCTGCCATCGGCCAGCCTGACCATGGCTTCCGGATCGACGGCGCCGGCGTCCTGCTGGAGACGCCTTCCCTTGGCATCGAAGGGAATACCCGCCTTTCCCTTGCCCAATGGGTTGGGGAGCCCGGTCAGCGCCTTGCCGTCCCTGTCCCGCAAGGCAATCACATCGAGGACGCGGAATCGTCCGTTCGCTTCAAGCCTGATGGTGTAGATGGACGGCGCGTAGGCCGGAAGTGGATAGATACGGGCCCCTTTGGTCCCCGAACACAGTTCATCCCGCGACAGGCCGGTCCATTTTTGGCCCTTCTTGCAACTGAACCGAGGGCCACGATCGGTCACCGTCTGCAACACCATGGGCGGCAGGGACGGATGCCGGTACGCACCGGACCCCAGCCCCGCACTGAAATGCAGACTGTTTCCACCGGCAAAATGAACGACACCCAAATCCAGCTTGCGGTCCGTGCTCGAATAGATTTTCGGCGATACGGCGGGCCGTTCCGCGCCCGCCACGACCGGCGCGAGAAACACGGCCGGGGTGGCCGCCAATAAAAACGCCAGCCCGATCTTTCCGGGAAGAATCGCCTCCCCGCGTTCGCAAGCACCAAGAAACAGCATTGCTTTCAAATATTCCATGACCCCGACCCCGGGGGAAAACGCTGTCGGCACCCTAGCATGCGAGCCGACCGAAACGTTGTGAAGGCGGTTTAACGCCCGGGTTGTAACGCCATTATTAATAATTTGGTAACCATTTTCGCCTCTTATTTGAGAACACATTCTAGCTGCGGAATAAGTCCAAAAACTCAGAAAGTGGGGATAGTCATGAGTAATGGAAATACTGCCTTGATTTCTGCTGCGGTCCACCGTACGAAAAATGCGAAAAAATTGACACTCGTTGGTGCACTTTGCGCTTTCGTTCTTTCCTTCGGCGCCTTCGGTGCCGCCGCCGAGACCAAGATCGTCTTCGGCGCCTATTCGTCGGACAAGCCTTCGGCGATGATCGCCCAGGTTCAACCGACGCTTAAGGCCATTTCCAAAAAAATAGCGGAGATGTATGGCGTAAAAGTGACCTTCCGCATGCAGATCGTGCGGGGCTACAAGAAGGGTGTCGATCACCTGATAGCTAAGAAGTTCGACATCATGCGGCTTGGTCCGGCGTCCTACGTCATGGCCAAGAAACGCGCGCCGAATATTTCCATTCTCGCCATGGAAAACAAGAGGGGCCGCAAAATCTTCGATGGGGTTATTGCCGTCCATAAGGACAGCGCCCTTTCAGAGCTCACCCAATTGCGCGGCCGGACCTTCGCTTTCGGTTCAAAGCGCTCGACCCTGGGCCGCTTCTTCGCGCAACTGACCCTGACGCGGGCCGGCATCCTGGCCAAGGACCTGCACAGCTTCAAATACCTTGGGCGTCACGACAAGGTCGGCCGGGCGGTGGGCGCCAAGCTGTTCGAAGCCGGCGCCCTGGAAGGAACAACTTTCGCGAAACTCGTCCGCAAGGGCGTTCCCATCCGCGCCCTGGCCAAGTATTCCAATGCGACCCGGCCCTGGATCGCCCGGGAAGGGCTTGCCCCCGGCATCGTCGCCAAAATCCGCAAAGCCATGCTTGCCGTCACCGACAAGAAAGCCACGCGGGCGTTGCGGTTCAACGGCTTCCTGCCGGGTAGCGACGCCGACTACGGCGCCACGCGACAAGCCATCGAAGAAAACCACCTTTTCTTCGAAGGATTCGTCGGTTTCAAGCCCCAACAGCAAAGCCGGCGCTGATCCGGGGTTCGGAAGGGACAGTCACTTTTCCCGAGGATCCTGACTGGGGGAGGCCAGGGTGCTGAGCTTTAAACTCAGTTCGCAACTACTGTTTGCTCTGGTCCTGGTGGCGGTCGTCACCGCCCTTGGGACCGGGGTTGCGATTCAGTGGTTCGAGCGATCCTATCTTGAAAAGCAGATTTACGAACACGCACAGGATAAGCTGCAGACCCTCATCGCGTCCTCGCTGGATGATCTCATCAGCGAGGATGTTCCCCGCCTGGAAACCACGGTTCAGCAATTGGCCAAGAAGGACCAGGAGCTGGCTGGGATCATCATTCACAATGAAGATGGGGTTGAACTGTTAGCGTGGCGGCAAAAGCGTTATCCACCCGAACAAGACATCCATCGATTTTCAAAGCGTGTTGTATTTCTCAACCAGCGCTTTGGCACCATTGAGATCCAGTGGAACAAAAAGAACACCGAAATAGCCTTCGTCCGCCATTCGTACCGAATTGCCCTGTTCATCGGTTTTACCTGCCTGTTCTTGGGGCTCGTGGTCTTCCTGGTCATAAATGTCCTGGTGGTGCGGCCGGTCAATACCATCGCCCGGCGCGCGCTGAAATTCCGGCATAACGAATTTGGCCGAGGCGACCAGATTCCATCCTATGCCTCCTCCGAACTGAGGCGCCTTGACATGGCGGTGGAATCGCTCGGCGCCCTGCTGCAATCGAATGAAATCCGTGAACAGGAACTCAACACCGCGAAAGAATGGGCGGAGGCCGCCAACCGGGCGAAATCAAATTTCCTTGCCAACATGAGCCACGAATTGCGCACCCCGCTGAATGCCATTTTAGGGTTTTCCCAGGTCATGGAAGCCGAAGTTTTCGGCCCCATGCAGAATGATAAATATTTGGAATACGCGGGAGACATCAGAAAATCCGGCGATCATCTACTCGGTATCATCAGCGAAATTCTCGACATGTCGAAAATCGAGGCCGGCAAGTTCGATCTGAACCTAGGCGCCGTGGATTTGCGCCAGACCATCGAATACGGCCTCAACCTGCTGACCGCCGAAATGGAAAAGGCCGAGTTGGACCTTTCGGTCGACATTCCCCATGAATTGCCCCTGATCCATGCCGATGAACTGCGCATGCGCCAGATCATCATCAATATCTTGTCCAACGCGATCAAGTTCACGCCGAAGAATGGAACCATCACGGTTGCCGTGAACTGGGCCCCCGGCAAGGGTACGAAACTGCGCATCAAAGATTCCGGCATCGGCATCCCGGAAAACAATATTCACCGCGTCCTGATGCCCTTCGAACAGGTGGACAGCGTCATGTCCAGCACCAGGCAAGGATCCGGGCTGGGGCTGCCTCTGGCCAAGGCATTGGTCGAACTTCAGGGCGGAACCCTTGCGATCACAAGCACCGTCGGCAAGGGGACGGAAGTCATCATCTCCCTGCCCGACGAATTGTTCCTGTCAGAGGCGGACTATTATCCCCCCGGCGACACCACGCCCCTCAAGATCGCATAGGCGATTATCCGCCAAACAGTCCCCGGGACTTTTTGATAGCGCACTCGGCCCGCCAGTTGCGCGGAATCGCATCCGCAACCACCTTGCGGAAGCGATCGATGGGACAGTATTCCCCCCCGCAGCCGGGAATTTTGATGGTTTGTTCGCCTTCATCAGATACGAATCGCAGCCGCACCGAATATTTCTTTTCGGCACGTTCGTGCAATTCAAACGCATAGCGCGAACCAAGCGGCGGGACGCGGCCCTTGAACAGCGGCCCTTCGGTGCGGGCGGTTTCGATTCCAAGCGCCGCCTCGAGTCCCAGCACCGTGCGCTGATGCCCGGAATAGATGAAGAGCTTGCGCCCGCGCTGAGGATCTTTCACGAACCTTAAAAAGTTGCGCAACACCTCGCCGACCAGCGGTCCGCCTGTCAGGCGGCCCATCTTCTTGCCGAGAAACTGGTGGTGGTAATTCCAGTCTGACAGCTCACGCAAGAGCTCCATGTCCTTGTTGGTGATTTCCTTGCTCAAGGGCTTTTTATGGACGATGAAAGCGGTCAGCGGTTCGTAGATTTCGTTGATACCGTACAGAATTTTTGCCGGTGTCTTGCCTTCGTTGATGCCCGTGATCGCCGCCATGCGCAGAAGGAAGGGCGAATAACGCTTGGCCTGGGCCCGGTACAGCTTGCTTTTGGGAAGCGCCTTCACGAATTGCCGGTAGCGCTTGCAGTTGGCTTGGCCGGTCCAGGGGCGCATCACGGCATCGTTCCTGAGGGCCACCGCGTGGATCGGCACCGGCGTGAAAGCGAGGCCGGGCGCCGGCACCGCCTTCAGGGAACTATCATAGACCGCCGGGTCGGCACCGGTTCCAAGGGGAAAAAGGCCGAGCGCCAGCACCTGCGCGGTCTGCAGCGCGCGGTCCGCGTTAGAGGACCGGAAATACACTTCCCGGAGGTTATAGCGCCCGGATATCAGGCCCAGCTTATCCACATATTTCGCGCGCAGGGCCTGGCCATAGGCGTAGGTGCGCTGCACCCCGATAGCCGTAAGCTGGCGGTAGCCCATGGGCCATTCGGCCTTGATCTTGGGCGGGCTGTATTTGGGCGAGATGACGCTGTGCCGGAAGACCATGCTTACCGAACGAAGGGTCGAACGGCCGTCCGCGGCAACCGCGGTCTGGCTGGACTGGGCGAGGGCGTCGCCGATCAACGCCGCCGAGACCAAGGCCGCCGCGAGGGGCCCTGTGAACTTAGCTGGCGGTGAGAAAACTCGTACGCATCTGGTCATGGGATTTCTCCATTGCTAACGCGAATTTGGACAGGGTTTGCTGCTCGAGACCGAGACAACGCAACTTGTCCATGAGCAAACCGGAAATCTTGCCGTTGTATTTCAATTCCATGATGAAATGGGTCGGCGGCACGACCTCCAGCAGGCTGCCGGGGGGAACGGCCATGGTGGTCGACATGGAACAGTGGAGTTCTTCATCGAACGTCATGCGGAGATCGTGCTGGAATCGCCCGTTGAACGCGGTCCGGAAATAAACCACGGTCACCACCGGGCTCAGGGCGAAACGGTCGGACAGGTAATTGAATTCGGCCAGAACCGAATTTTCCAGTTCGCGCGGGGAAAGGTTCAAAGGCCCAGGCGCAAGAAGGCGCCGGGCAAGGCCGGCGTCGATCTGGACACGCCTTTTCTCGACGATGCGATCGTATCGGGCCTTCAGTTCCAGGTAGATGGCCGATGGCGGCGCGGTCGGTGTGGAACGATAAAGCCGAATACGCGGCTTGATGCGGATCAGTTCGCCTTCGCGCTTTTCACCGTAAAAACGGTAATAGGGCGAATCGAAATAGATCGAATAATTGACGTAGGCCCCCTGGGGGCCACCGTTGGGATCACACTCGAAGTAGCCGCCAAGTGTCTGGCGCAATTCCGGTATCTGCGCCGTTTCGACCAAGTACTTGATCTCGTACCTGTTGGTGAAGGCGACCATCTCTATGCAAAGCGGACAGCGCCCGCCATGCACCGAACGACGGCATGCCGCCGCTCATGGGCGAACGGATGCGTCATGCGTTCACCGTGCCTTCGCCAACCAGCAGGCTTATGGACAATGGATCGACCGCCTTGGAAAGCGTGTCCACCAACTGGTCGTACTTGATGCCGCGCTTGAGGTGCACCTCGTAGACGATGTCTTCCATGTTATCGCCGCTTTCCATGCGGCTGACGGAAACAACGGAAAAACGCTCGCACATGTCCTGGCAAAGTTTGGAAATGTATTCCCGGTCGCCCGTCCGCATGCGCATTTTCAGGACGTAGCCTTCTTCCTTGACGTCGCCGAATCGCCCATAATGCATGGCCAGAACGATGATCAACATGAAGCCTACGAAGATACCCGCGAACTCATAGAATTGGGTCCCGCAGGCCATCCCCACGGCAATGCTGGCGAACAGGAAAACCAGATCCTTGGTATCCTTGACCGGGGTGCGAAACCTAACGATCGACATGGCGCCCACCAGTGCGAAAGCACGGGCGATGTCGGACCCGATAATGACCATGATCAGGGCGACGGTGATGCCGACGAGAATAAGGGCCTGGACGAATGACTTGGAATACGAATACCCGCCGTGGGTCATCATATAGAGTTTCGCCAGAATGCCATTGAAAACGGTGGTCAGAAGCAGGGCAAGGCCAATATCGATCACTGTCACCGACGCAAGCATCGCCGTCTCGTTCAATATCAAATCACTAAAATCTTCCATCACTGCACCTCGTTGCCGGAAACCTTTACCGGCATCTCCCTGATAAAAGCCACCGCAACGCCCAAGTGCCGGACGCAACGCCCAAGGGCCGGACCATGGCCCCGAGGAGGGCGGCGGTAAACCAATGCGGGGGATGGACGCCCCCTGAATTTTCAAGAACCCCTGATCCGGACCTTCTCCAGGGGCCCCAAGTAACCTCCCCCAGCCAGTGGCTTCACGACAGGCGCGAAACCGATCTCCCTTCTCGGCCTGCCGAGACGGCGTTCAATCTGGCCTAGTTAATAAAGATGGTTAATTGATTATTAAGATTGTAGGGGGAATTGCAAGAACAATATATTTGAGGGACTTAGGAGCGATACCGGAACAAACGCTTAGATGATGCTTCTAAGCGTTTGATAATCAGTGATTCCTGAAAATTTAATTTTTTCGCAGTCGCAAAACGCACCGGCGCGTGCGGTCATCCCGATGTTTCGGGAAACCCATCACGAGGTGTTTTTGGTGAGCCCCGGAGTTGCCGGAGGGCGGCGGCGGGCGCGGGCGCTAGCGTCCGATATTCAGGAGCCCGCCGACCCACCATTGGGGACGGCCGGGTGCTCTTTTCATCACTTCGCGACGATATTTTTCCGGCAGGGGATGCCGCGAAATGAGGCTGTCGCGCAAGGTCGGAGAAACCAACGCAACCAATCTCATGATCACCGCTTCGGATAGATAAGGCCGCGCGATGATCGCCGCATGCACCGATACGTGATGGGGAAATTCATCCAGAATATCCATCAGTTGGCTCTCTGGAATTTCACTGGCGCCATCGGCCAGCCGGTCGATCAAGGATGTCACGTTCGCCCCCGGCGCCAAACTTTCGGCGCGCGCCAGGGCGCCCGGCGTCCCCGGCGTCGATGAATTTTCTAGCAAGGTATTCATGGCAACTACCCCCGGCGCTAGTGTCGGGGCAGTGGGTTAAAGAAGTGTTAA
>SMVB01058057.1_pt1 | contig 39480 bp, 33 predicted proteins | sample 2456461 | NCBI WGS metagenome assembly SMVB01 (sample SAMN11095934, study PRJNA526329) | marine sediment metagenome | biome: Marine sediment; feature: Surficial sediment; material: Deep marine sediment; isolation source: Hadal surficial sediment | place: Pacific Ocean | collected 2014-05 | depth...
AGAGATTTCTGATGTCATCAATCAGGGTCGGTTCAAGCGCCATTGTGAAGTCGATATAAACCAGTTATACCGGTTTGGCCAACAATGGATTTCCAGTTTGTACATGAATTATTCAAAAACCGGTGGCACCTTAAAATTGAGCACCTGATAGATTACTTATGCTTGAATTTACTTGGCCTTTTGCATTTCTAGTTTTACCTTTACCCCTGCTCGTATACAGGCTGTTATCCCGTGCCCCCAGGCAGGACGCCTCATTGTTCGTGCCGTTTTTCGAAAACCTGACCCGACTGCAATCAGACACCGACAAGCTGGTCAATACCCGCCTGCTTAACTTGATTTGCTGCGCCTTGATCTGGTTATTAATAGTCCTTGCTGCCAGCCGACCACAATGGCTGGGTGATCCGGTGGAATTACCCTCAACCGGACGCGATCTGATGTTGTCGGTAGATATATCCGGCAGTATGGAAGCGCAGGATATGGTGGTAGGCAACAGACAGGTGTCTCGAATTGATGTAGTGAAATCAGTAGTGAGTGATTTCGTCGAACGCCGAGAAGGGGATCGTTTGGGCCTGATCCTGTTTGCCGCCCATGCCTATATACAATCGCCACTTACGTTTGATCGTGAAACCGTGGGCACGTTACTGGAAGAAGCTGAAATCGGCATCATCGAAGAATCTGCAACGGCGATAGGTGATGCCATAGGCCTGGGTGTCAAGCACTTGCGTACCCGTCCAGAAAACAGCCGAGTGCTGGTGCTATTAACCGATGGTGTGAACAATGCTGGCGCTGTTTCCCCGATACAGGCAGGGAAGCTCGCGCAAACTGAAAACATAAAAATTTATACTATCGGGATCGGAGCAGACCAGGTCGTACAACGTACGTTTTTCGGTTCCAGGTCGGTGAATCCATCCGCTGAACTCGATGAAGAAACCCTCACCCAGATTGCCGAATCTACTGGTGGTCGATATTTCCGCGCCCGGAACGTCAACGACCTGGTGGATATTTACGAGGAACTTGATCGACTAGAAACGATTGAGCAAGACGATCAGACTTATCGGCCTACCAAAATTCTATTTTACTGGCCATTGGGCACCGCGCTGTTAGTCAGTTTTATACTTGCTTTGGCTTCTATTCCCTGGGGCTCACTCTTTGGACAAGAGCCTAAACCGAATGAAGACGACGCTATTCTTCCGGGTGTCGGGAGTAAGACCTGATGGACTTTATGCTCCCTAACTTCCAAGAGTTTCACTTTTTAAGGCCACTGTGGTTACTTGCTTTTATTCCTTGTCTGGCATTTATACTGGCGCTTTTGCGGGTTAATAGCTCAGTAACTGCCTGGGACCGTGCTATTGAAAAATCATTGCTGCCTTTTTTACTGGATCGCAGCAAGACCGTTGCTCAGCGCACACCGCTGTTATTACTCACATCTGTCTGGTTGCTTAGCGTGATCGCCCTGGCTGGACCGGTATGGGAAAAGCTTCCGCAACCAGTGCAAAAAAGAGAAGATGCCTTGGTGATTGTCTTGGACCTTTCACTTTCCATGTTCGCTGCAGACCATGTGCCTAACAGACTTGATCTGGCCAAGCGTAAATTAAGGGATATTTTAGAGTTGCGCGACGAGGGCCAGACTGCGCTTGTGGTCTATGCTGGAGATGCCCACACGGTTATCCCACTAACCGACGACACTGTGACCATTTCAGCGCTGGTGCCATCCCTCAGCCCGAATATCATGCCGTTGTTTGGCAGCAACCCTGTTTCGGCCCTGGATCTTGCTATTGAACTCTTGGATGTAGTGGAGGCAAGCCGGGGCAAAATACTATTAATGACTGATGGAATCAGTGGTTTTGCCGAAGAACAGGTCATTGCCCAACAGATAGGTGAGACTGACTATGAATTACTTGTCATGGGAATTGGTACGGAAGAAGGTGCTCCGATTCGCACCAGTGATGGCTCATTTCTTACCGATGCAAATGGAGAGGTAGTAATAGCGCGACTGAATCGTAACGTATTACAGTCGTTAACCAACCGAGTTGGCGGCAAGTACCACGATATCCAGTTGTCCGATGCGGATGTTAACTCCCTGTTGGCCGAAACCCGTTTTCTTGACGAAAATTTAACTGAAGTTGAGGAGGAGTTCGACGTATGGTATGAGGCAGGCCCTTGGTTACTGCTACTTATACTACCCGTTGCTGCCTTGAGTTTTCGCCGGGGTTGGCTGTTTTCTATGATGTTGTTTACCGTTGCCGGCACTTTATTTCCAGGCCAACAAGCCCAGGCCTGGGAATGGAAAGACCTTTGGCAAACAGCGGACCAAAGAGGTGCAGAGGCCATGGCATCTGACGATCCAACGACAGCGGCGGTGTTATTTGAAACTCCTAAGTGGCAAGGGGTTGCCAACTATCGAGCAGAAAATTACGAAGCCGCTATTGCTGCTTTCAGCGGTGAGAACAACCCAGATGGTCATTACAATAGAGGTAATGCCCTGGCCTTAACCGGCAATTACGCCGAAGCCATTGCCGCGTATGATCTGGCTATCAATTTGGATGTCGCCCATGATGATGCTTTGTTCAACAAGGAAATAGTGGAGCAGTTGCTACAACAAGAGGAGTCCGCCCAAGGAGAATCTGAAGGCGATAGTAGCGACCAGGAGCAGCAACAAGCCGGACAAGAACAAGAACAAGACGAGCAAAATAGCGACGAACAGGATCAGGAGAGTCAGGAAGGTAATCAGGACCAGGAACAACAAGAGCAGCAGCAACAAGAGTCACCCGAGGATCAAGAGCCGTCCGAAAGCAACAGCGAGCAGAACACCCCGAGTGAAAGTACTAATGAAGAATTTGAAGAACAACAGTCACTGGAGCAGTGGCTAAGGCGCATCGAAGACAATCCAGGTGAGCTATTGCAACGCAAATTCCGTTATCAATACCGACAACGTCAACTCAATGGCACCGCCAATAATCTGCAGTCCGGCGGTCAGATATGGTAACAAGAATTACTGGATTCCTCTGCGCGTGCCTGTTACTTCTGCCCGGTCTAACTCAAGCCCAGGAAGTTGAAATTAGTGTCGATCGAACCGAAATGGCCAGGGGTGAGACCCTTACGCTGACAATTCGTGTTTATCAACAACAGCAGAATATACAGTTAGACCTGTCTCCTATAACTGAAAATTTCGATATCCTCAGTACTCGCACCTCAAGTCAAATACGCAGCATTAATAACCGGGTAGAATCCTGGGTTGATTATATCGTAACCCTATTTCCTACTCGAGAGGGTATCCTTCAGGTTCCGTCCCTGAACATTGCCGGTCAAATTTCACAGCCAATTGATATCAGTGTTGTAGACGCTGGACCGAACTCCAATCGGCCGGACAATGACCTATTCCTTGAAACGGAAGTGAATAAAGAATCCGTTTATGTTCAAGAGCAGTTACTCTTTACCATACGCCTCTACTACACTATTAGTGGTATCCGTAACCCACAATTTACTGAACTGGAAATGCCCGATACGGTTATTCAACTTATTGGATCACCGAACCAGTATGAAAAATTAATTGATGGAGTGCGTTACGGCGTTTACGAAAAGCGCTATGTCATTTTCCCCCAGAGAAGCGGGCCACTTGAAATTCCTGACATTCTCTTTCGTGGTGAGGTTACCGATGGCTCCAGTAATTTTGTTTTCAGAAACCTCAACACCCAGCGGGTAACTGCTTATATCGAAGGGGCCGTCATAGATATTAAAGAACGTCCCGTATCGGCTCAAGGTCTGGACTACTGGCTTCCCGCCGCTGAACTGACAATAGAAGAGTCTTGGGACAAAGATATTACCAACCTTCGTGTAGGCGACACGATTAATAGAACCATAGAGCTGGTGGCCGACGGTCTTGATGGAGCCGTTCTCCCCCCGTTCAGCCCAGACGAAGTAGACGGGGCAAATATTTATCCTGACCCTTCTGACATCCAGCGCACCTTCGTGGACGGTAAAATCATTGGCACCCGCATCGAAAAAACCAGCATCGTTCCAACCGCGGTCGGGTTTGTAACAATTCCTGAAGTTTCGATTCCGTGGTGGGACATCAATCGCGATGAAATCCAGTTTGCCACCCTCCCGGAAACCCGGTTTGCTATCGCAACGATTGAGGGTGCGTTACCGGCAGAACAGACTATTTTAGACGATGGGGAAGAGCTTGAAATAGAAGCGGCGGCACCAATACTCGACCAAAGCATGCTGGATGCTCAGGAAGAGTCACGCCTGATCAATATACCGGTAATCTGGCTCAATATTATAATCACCATGGCTTTGCTGATTGTCCTCGGAAGTATTTATATGCTGGTGATTAGAGGTTTCAACCTTGACCCACTGGCTTTGATAAGAGCCTTCTTACAGGCACAGGTAGAAAAACGCTATCCCCAGAACAATGAAGGAGTGGCTTTTGGCGCCTTAATCAGAGCCGTGCGAAGTGATAATCCAGAAATTATACGCAGCGCGTTAATTGTCTGGGCCTCACATTATTACGCACCGGTAAGAGTACTCAGCATGGATGATATTATTCGCAACGCTTGCGGATCAGATCTGGAAAAGTATTGTTTGCAGGTTCAGTCTGCTCTTTACAACAATGATAAACGTCAGTCAGTCGCGCCAGGCAATATCATTAAAGTCTTGATGGGCATGCGCAAACTGAAACTCAGAAGCCTGAAAGAAAGCAATCGTAAACAGCCTTACATTTTGCCCCCACTCTATAAAGCCTGAAGCACTTCGCTCAATGCACAAGGACAAACCTTCCCGTTCTGTTTACTCAACCAGTACCGGCAGATTGTGTCCAAACTGTGAGAATCCTGTCGCCCAATGCGACTGCAACAAGGTTAACGCGCCTGAGTCTGTTGGCAATAGCGTGGTAACTATAAGCCTTGAAACTAAAGGCCGAGGCGGCAAAGAAGTGACGGTGATCAAACAGCTCCCTTTGAACCCCATGGCACTCAAAATCATGGCAGCTGAATTCAAAGCCAGTTGTGGCAGCGGCGGGACCGTTAGCAATGGCAATATTGAAATTCAGGGTGATCACCGAAGCACGTTGGAAAAAAATCTTGAATCCAGAGGATTCCGGATCAAGCGATCTGGCTCTTAATTGCAACGATTGGCCATTCTAGGAAAGCCCTGGGTGACTCAACGTCCTTTTCATTAGCGGTGTCAGTTTCAAGCGAAACAGCCGCAATTCCTTTTTGAATATCCTCAAGTACTCCCGGGGACCTTCTGCCAAGGGCTTGTAATTAAGATTGATGTACATATCAGTGATTTTGGCAAGGTCCGGACCAAGGCTCGGTTCCTGTTGAATTACTCGTTGGTAGTAATCCATTGGCCCCTCCCCTTGCTGCCGTGCCAACCCTATGCGCCCCAGATCTCGACAACAATCCCGGTAGAGGATCTCTATTTTGGATCCGGGATTGTCGGACCTGAGTCGAATGACAGTCAGCCCAACAAAAAGCAGTGCCAGCGAAGTCGTAACCACCATCAGTGTTATCACTTTTCTAGAAGTCACCTCACCAAACAGATTTTCAAATAATTCGAACTGGGTTTCTTGACCATAGCCGACCACTCGACGGTTCCACTCGTATTCAATAGCGTCCAATCTTAAGCGCAAGGTATTAAGCCAATTCGAATTTCGGAATCGAGCAAATGAACGAAATGAATCATCCATAAAGCGCGGATCATCGCGTAACGCCGCCTCTACACCCAGCTTTATCCTTTCTGGCGAAACAATAGCCGTTGGATCGAAGCGTACCCAACCTTCCCCTTCTAACCATACTTCGGTCCAGGCGTGGGCGTTGTATTGGTACACCATCATGTAATCTTCAAACCGATTGTATTCGGCACCCTGGTACCCGACCACTACCCTTGCAGGGACTCCAGCAGCCCGCATCATAAACGTAAACGAGCCGGCAAAATGTTCACAAAACCCTTCTCGGATATCAAACAGGAATTCATCAATGCGATTTATGCCGAGCAATGGCGGGTTAAGGGTGTAAAAATATTCCTCTTGTTGAAACAACGACAGCACGGTATAAGCATAATCCCGATCAGTTTCAACACCAGCTCTGAGAGATACTGCGAGTTCTCGACTACGTGGGTTTCCTTGATACGGTAAACGAAGTGCATTGCTTCTCACACTGTCAAGCAGTAGTAGGTCAGTCTGATAGTTTCTGTAAGCGCGTAAATCATAACTGACACGATGGGTCACGATGCCATTAGCAAACAATTCAAAGTTTTCTCCCCGTACTACATCCGAAGAGACTGGTTCAGCAAGGTGCAGCCCAAATAACCAGGGCTGCTGCGTTGGCTCCATGATAATGTTGTATTCAATAGGATTACCGGAAGTATTTATCCTATTCTCATAGTTTGCGTCAAAATTAGCCTGTCCTGCTGCGGCCCTTAAACGTGATGCTCTTTGTCTGGTCCAAGTGGTACCGTCGAAGTAATCGAGTACCAAGCCACGCCAGTAAAGATTCTCATGTAATGGTGGCGGTGAATTCTCAAATGTCACTCGAAATGCCAGATCAGCAGAACGCCCCAGACTACTTATATCCCCAGGAGACATTTCATCACTGACCCCAGTCTTACCGATGTTGGATTGAAGCGGTACTCCCCAAAGCGGTGCGATTCTGGGGAACACCAGGAACAGGACCACCATTATGGGAATGCTCTGGGCCATTATTCTTACAGCCAGTCTGATCGTACTAGTTGTGTTGTAAACAGTATTCGATCGATTCAGAGAAATCATCGTGGCAATGATTACCATAATGACTACAGTAAAATAGACCGTAGTCATTACGCTCTCAGAATAAAGGAATGACACCAGGGCCATCACAAAACACAGACATAACACCACGTAAATGTCACGCTTGTTGCGCATTTCAATCAGTTTAAAGACAAAGCCCAAGGCCAACAGAATTGTGGCAACTTCTAGATTAACATTGAGAGATTGAAGTTGAGTGAGTGAAAGTAACACGATGAACACGACAACAAACAATCGCATGGATTTTCCGGGGTAATCCAGTTTGCCAAGGAAAATTAACACTCGCCATAGGATACAAATTGCGGCTATCAAGCTAACCCATCCCGGTAAACGGAATCCTTGCGGTGCCATAGCTAAGACTACCGATGACAGTACCCAGATAAGGCTCGAGCGGGGAATTTGATAAGCGAGTTCCATTATCCGTTTTTTCCCGTTTCCATTACCACCTCGGAAACAGACTTGAGCCGATATAAAGCTAATGCTCCCAATACTTTGAGCCGGTGATTAACACCCTGATCAGGCTTTATTTCAATCCCCGGCATTTTTAATCCGTATGTTGCGTCAGACTCTGAAAGTTTGAGTGCGCAATGGCATAACCTGGAAAGTCTTTCTTCGGTGCTGAACCCATAAAACATATCCCAATCAAGCCAAACCCTGTCGTCAACATAATCGACGAACTGTTTCACTAGCATGCCTTGGCCGCGAGCTACGTTTTTCCATGACACATGCTTTAGGGAATCTCCCAGGACATACTCTCTTAGCCCGTGAAAATCATCAGCTCCATCACGAAATGCAATAGATCGACCCGTTCCAGGGCTCAACTTCGTAATCTGATCTAGAGATACAGGGATGGGTTTGGGGTAAACCATGCACCGCAGGTTCATGTCAATCACCGACCATGCTCGGAACAAACCCAGGGGGTAGCAAGAAGACACGCGCAATCGCGGTGCGTTAAACTGCCCCCGTTTCACCGCCTTGGCAAAAACCCCCACTGCCTCCTGATCGTGTTCCACCAAGTCCACCCGGATGGTAGTAGACTTTGGAAAGCTTAGTTCCAGGGATTCATGGGCAGTTCGCCGGTTACGAATGAGTAGAACTTGAAAACCCACATCCTCGCCGCAGAAAACCGCCGCCGTTGGCAAACCGGTTAGCTTAAGCCGATGAAGATTACTGAAAGTGTGCAGCATGGTGACTAAAAAAATACTCACCATCAGAAAAGTAAGCCCAAATGCTAGACTGATTTCGTAATTGATTGCCGCCAGAAATATCGCAGCTGAGGCGGTCAAAAACATTAACCCATTAGAGGTGGGCAGGATAAAAATATTACGCCGGTTGAGAGTGATGGTGTCACTGGGTGGATTGTTTTTTGCTATCCATTGCTGGTAACGCTTGTCGATCCAACAGCGCATTTTTGAATTGATCATAAATAAATTACCAGTGACCGGACGACTGTTTAATCAACTCTGCAAGAATAGCTGTTGGCTATTCAATAACATCCACTTCGTTCAGTAGACGTTGTGCCAATGAAGCACCAGTATGACCATCCTCATCAGTAGCCGAACGAAGCCGATGCTCGACAACGGCTGGCAAGACAGTCTGAACATCCTCCGGAATGACGTGTTTTCTACCGGCCATCAATGCCCACGTTCTCGCAGCCCGCATCAATGACAGACTACCTCTGGGTGAAAGTCCGAAATGAAAATCTTCTTTCTTCCTGGTGTGAGCAATAATGCGCTGTACGTAATCCAACAATGAGTCACTGGTATGCACTTGCATGGACAGATCTCGAAATTTCGTTACGTCATCGGCTGAAAGACACTGCGATACGGCAATCGCATTGTTGACTCGAGCATCCTGTGCCAATATTTTCCGTTCTGCCTGCTTGTCTGGATACCCTAAACGCAGACGCATTAAGAATCTATCTAACTGGGATTCTGGTAAGGGATAAGTGCCGGACAAAGTAACAGGATTTTGTGTAGCGATGACGAAAAACGGTTTCGGCAACTGCCTGGTTTCTCCTTCAGTGGTAACCTGTCCTTCTTCCATCGCTTCCAATAAAGCGCTTTGGGTTTTAGGAGTGGTACGATTGATCTCATCGGCAAGGATAAGTTGGCTGAATATCGGACCCGGGTGAAAACTGAAGCTGCCTTTCGCCTGATCAAAAATTGAAACGCCTAAGATATCGGCCGGTAACAAATCACTGGTAAATTGTATACGGTTAAAAGCAAGGCCGAACACTCTTGCCAGGGCGTGTGACAATGTTGTTTTCCCCATGCCAGGTAAGTCTTCAATCAGCAAATGTCCGCCGGAAAACAAACAACACAAAGCTAACCGAATCTGCTGTTCTTTACCAAGCAGCGCCTTACCGAGCTCAGTAACAGCCTGTTCGACCTTGTACTCTATTTCGATATTTTGATCATCCCTTGCGGATTGATCTTTGTTGTTCAAATTAACCGAAAACATAGTTTAAGTAACCGTCTCCCTGCTTTAAGTTTCAATCCTGCATATCAGCAATAAGATTATTTTCCTTGCCGACACTGACGCCCTTCTTTCGTTTCTTCGCAGCATCACTACGTGTATTTTCCAGACGCTTCAGGTAAATCTCATCAACATCACCGGTAACATATTCGCCATTAAAAACAGAACATTCATACCTGGTGATATTTGGATTTCCTTCTCTGGCTGAATCAATCAAGTCAGGTAAGTCCTGGTACACTAACCAATCAGCGCCAATCTGTTCTTGGACTTCTTCGTCTGTTTTGCCATTGGCAATTAACTCGCTGGCTGACGGCATATCTATTCCATAAACATTTGGATAACGAATTGCTGGAGAGGCGGAAGCAAAATAAACTTTGTTTGCCCCTGCGTCTCTTGCCATTTGTATGATCTGTTTACTCGTGGTGCCTCGTACAATCGAGTCATCTACCAGCAGCACATTCTTATCTTGAAATTCCAGCTCAATGGCATTCAATTTCTGACGCACTGATTTCTTACGTTGGCTTTGACCTGGCATAATAAAAGTTCGACCGATGTAACGGTTTTTAACGAAACCTTCCCGGTATTTAATTCCTAATTTATTGGCTAACTGTAATGCTGACGTTCGGCTGGTATCCGGGATTGGTATCACTACGTCAATGTCATGCCCGGGCTTAAGTCGCCTTACCTTATCGGCGAGTTTTTCTCCCATTCTTAAGCGAGCTTTGTAGACTGAGATACTGTCCATCAGCGAGTCCGGTCGAGCGAAATAAACCAGCTCAAAAATACACGGAGTATAGTCACCTGGCTCTACACAAATCTGGGTACTGAGATTGCCATTAACGTCTATGTAAACCGCTTCACCTGGCGCTACATCCCGCTCCAGTTCGAACCCTTGCGAGTCAAGCGCTACACTTTCAGACGCAATCATGTACTCAGTTCTGTGCGCTGTTTTACGGCTACCAAAAACCAATGGCCTGATTCCATTTCTATCTCTAAAACCAACGATTCCATAACCGGCTAACATGACAACGGCGGCAAAGCCGCCGCGGCAACGCTTATGTACACCCTCAATCGCCTTGAATACGTCAGCGGATTCCGGGGCTACTTTACTGAGTAATTGTAATTCATGGGCGAAGACGTTCAACAATACTTCTGAATCAGAATCCGTGTTTATGTGCCTGAGATCATCATTGAATAATTCCCGCACCAACTCGGAAGCATTTGTAAGGTTGCCGTTGTGGGCCAGGCTGAGCCCGTAGGGTGAATTGACATAAAAAGGCTGTGCTAATGCCGGGCTGGAGCTACCCGCTGTAGGGTACCGTACATGACCTATGCCCATCTGGCCGGTTAACCGGCGCATATGGCGAGTGCGAAAAACATCTTTAACCAGCCCGTTGTCTTTACGCAGGTTCAGTTTTCCGTTGTCACTGGTCATAATTCCAGCGGCGTCTTGCCCCCTGTGTTGGAGTACGGTTAATGTATCGTAAATACAAACACCTACACCGGATTTTACTACCACAGCTACCAGGCCACACATGGCATATCCCCAAGTTACCTAAATAATCAGTTTACCGAACCGCATCTGCGTTTCCGTCCAGTAACTGGACATTAATGTTGGAATTTTCGTCCAGTAGCGACAAGTCGTTGATAAATAGTCTCGACCTCTCGATCATCAATACCCCATAGGGAATCAACCGGGATTCCTGCCAGGCGACGGAATTAGCAAATAACCCACTGAGTACAAAAATAAACAGCATTACAATTATCCCACCTCTGGCTACACCAAATACACCCCCAAGCAGCCTGTCAGTGAACTTTAATCCGGCTAATGTCAGTATTTTTGACACTAAATGGGTGACTAACGCCCCCACGATTATAGTAACAACAAATATCAGGGTGAACGCCGCCACATAGCGGGTAGTTTCACCGTCGAAGACCCCATTTAACAGGGGTGCCAGGGTGCTACTGTACATTCTAGCTATGATCAGCGCTGCGACCCAGGTCACTAGTGAGAAAACTTCCCGAATAAGCCCGCGCCACAAGCCAAACAGGCAGGACAAGACTATTACCGCCAAAATGATTATATCGGTCCAATTGATACCTGATATTTGATTCACGCCGGCCTATATCCGTTAAATCGAATCAAGTTCAAACCTGACAACGATACCTGAGAGCTGAAATTCCGTCTGTAACTGTTGTTTTAGCTGATCTGCCCTGTTCCGCTCTATTTGTGGGCCAACGAACACGGCTGTGAGCAAACCCTGTGTTGAAGTGATTTCGCGGGTATAAGCCCGGTAACCCCCCGCCAGGAGCCTCTGGGTTAAATTCTCCGCGTTATTGGCGTTGGAAAAGGAGCCTAACCTGACGCTCCAACCAATTGGCAGACCGCTCTCATCAAGCCCTGGTGGTGTCGATGACGCAGATTGATCAACAACTGCCAAAGGATCCGAATCTGTAACGGCAGTTGCAGGAGGATTTATGGGTTCGGGGGGGGCACGTGTGGCAGCTTGGTTAGCGGTAAGTGTAGCCGCATTTTCAGCCTGAATGACCGGACGTTCTGGGATTGGATCCGGCATCACCCGCATTTCAGGCGGATCGGGTATGCGACTGCTCAAGGTGCGCTGATAACTCCCTTCGCCGTCAAAAATAATGGGTAAAAATATCAATGCGAGCGCCAACAGTACAACCGTACCAACAACGCGCTGCTTGGTGCCTTGATTCACCTTTTCGCCACCTGTAATGAACGCCTTAGTCAGGCTGCCTATTTAACCACAGACCAGCCTGAAAGTTCTGAGTGTTTAACCTTTTTAATTCGTTAAACCAAGTATTGTTCCGCGTATTGCGGCTACGGTAAAAAAAGAGCCAGTTACCACTATCAAATCTTTTGGCTGGCTCAAATTACAAGCCTGCTGATAGGCACATTCCGTGCTGTCAAACACCTGGAGTATTTTCTTACCGGGAAATCTATTCAACTGGTCAGCGAGTTGCTCGGCTGGCACTGAGCGTTGCTCATCTACCTGTGTAATATGCCAGATGTCGACGACCGATTCTAAAGCTTGGTAATACCCTTTGATATCTTTATCTGCCATCATTGCCAGTACTGCAGTGATTTTACCGGTCCCATTCTGCTGCAATTTGAACGCCGCTAATCTTTCGGCAAGCTTTGCAGCAGCAGCTGGGTTGTGGGCAACATCCAACAACACATCGCAGCGGTTTTTCGGATCGCGAATCAACTCAAACCGACCCGGTAAATGAGCGGCTATCAATGCCTTTGCAATCTCAACCTGCCTTAGCTCGACGTTGTGAAATTGAAGCGCTTGTATGGCAGTAGCGGCATGGATTGGTTGCAAGGTTGGTTGCAGGCCTGGTTGTGGCAGATCACTGATTTCGATTCGGTTTCCAGCTGAATCAATCCCCCACCAGTTCCACTTTTGTCCTAGGCAATTCGTAATGCCAAAATCCTTATCCAATTGTAGTACCGGTGCAACAAGCCCGCCGGCATAGTCCAAGAGACTTTTGGGTGGATTGGTTTCAGCACAAACCATGGGTTTTCCAGCCCGCATGATCCCTGCTTTTTCTCGACCGATCTGCTCGGTAGTGTTTCCTAGCCACTCAGTGTGATCTATTGAAATGCTGGTTATAATTGCAATATCGGCATCAATAATGTTTACCGCGTCTAACCGTCCACCCAGACCGACTTCAAGTATAATCACGTCGAGATCCATTCGCGAAAACAACCACAACGCCGCCAGCGTACCAAACTCGAAATACGTTAATAGGATGTCCTGTCGATTAGTCTCAACTTGCTGAAATGCCTGGCAAAGCTCTGGGTCTGTAACTTCTATGCCCTGAATCTTTATACGCTCGTTAAATCGATGTAAGTGAGGAGAGGTGTAACTACCGACACGAACGCCATGTGCTATAAGAATCGTTTCAAGAAAAGCGACACTGGATCCCTTGCCGTTTGTACCGCCTACAGTAATGACGCGTGATTTCGGGTTACCGATTCCCAGACGCGCCGCTGCCTTAGCGACGCGGTCGAGGCCAAGCTCAATTTCCGTGGGGTGTAGGCTTTGTATGTAGTCTAGCCAGGATTCAAGGTTCACTGTATTGGAATCGCAGGTCAACTAACTCCGGTTGTACATCAGGTTACTGATTAGTGAAGCAATTCGATCACGTAAGTCCTTACGGTGAACAATCATATCGATGGCGCCGTGTTCCAGCAAAAATTCACTACGCTGAAAACCATCCGGAAGCTTCACACGGACCGTCTGGCGAATTACATCAGGACCAGTGAATCCTACCAAGGCATTGGGCTCTGCTATGTTCACATCACCCAACATGGCAAGACTGGCAGACACACCACCGTAAACAGGATCTACCAATACGGATATAAACGGCAACGATTGCTGTCTGAGTTTCTCCAGTGACGCCGCTGTTTTAGCCATCTGCATGAGCGAGATTAACGCTTCTTGCATCCTCGCACCCCCACTGGTAGAAAAGCAGATTAGGGGCAATTTATTTGCAATACAGGTATTAACAGCCTGGGTAAACTTTTCTCCTACAACAGCACCCATTGAACCACCGATAAAGCCAAACTCGAAGGCGGCTACAACAACCTCGATTTCTTTAACAAATCCCCTTATTACTATTAACGCATCCTTCTCGCCGGTTTTTTTTTGTGCTGCACTGATACGGTCCTTGTATTTTTTAAGGTCCTTAAACTTCAGAACGTCCACAGGCTCAAGTTCAACACTAAGCTCCTGCTGTTCTTCAGGATCCATAAACAACTCAATTCGGCGCCTGGCCGTAATGCGTAAATGGTGTTCACATTTGGGGCATACTTCAAAGTTTCGCTCGAGATCTCCTCGATACAGCGTTTGATCACAACGGGGACATTTCTTCCATAGACCCTCCGGTACCGAAGCTTTTTGCTTGGCGCCGATGGAGGAACTCGAAATGGATGGAAGTATCTTGTTAATCCAACTCATTTATTTTAATAATCCTTATTTAACAATAAGTTAACTTTACTACTTAATGTTATCTAGCCGGTTTCTAATGGATCTTATTAGCGTAACGACGGCTTCAATTTCAGCGTCTGCTTGCTCTGGACTGTCTGGAAGCTTAGAGATTCTTTCAACTAAGGCACTGCCTATAATCACGCCATCAGCCAATTCTGCCATAGTTGCTGCACTATTATCGTCTTTTATCCCAAAGCCTATAACCACCGGTAACTTAGACAATTTCCTTAGCGTTTTGACGTTCCTGGCAACTGACTCAGTGTCCGTAATGGCTGCACCGGTGACACCTTTCAAGGACACATAATACAAATAACCGGTACATTGTTGGCTGATAGACGCGGCGCGAGCCTGGGTAGTTGTCGGCGCGACTAGAAAAATGGTGTCTATTTGTTGCTGTTGCAGCAAGCTGACCATTCGGGTCGATTCAGTCGGGGGCATGTCAACAATCAGGACGCCATCGACCCCGGCTATTCCAGCTTTACTGGCGAATTGCTGGTACCCCATTATCTCCATCGGGTTAAGGTATCCCATCAAAACTATTGGGGTTATGTGATCACGGCTGCGAAATCGGGCTACTAGTTCTATCACGTCATTCAACGTAGTACCGTGCAACAGAGAACGCTCAGCACCCTTTTGAATTACCACACCATCAGATGATGGATCACTGAAGGGTACTCCAAGCTCGATAATGTCAGCACCTGCTGTAACAAGCCCATGCATTAACTGCAACGTGGACGAAAGATTGGGATCTCCGGCGACTATATAAGGAATCAGCAATTTGCCGTTCCTATCCAGCTTGGACTGGATAGTTTTTTTAATTCTACTCATAGCACTTTAAAGCTCGATGCCATCAATGCCGGCGACGGTTTCTATATCTTTGTCGCCCCGACCGGACAGATTGACCACAATATTTTTACTTTGACCCATCTTCATCGCCAGTTTCATTGCATAAGCAACCGCATGACTCGACTCCAGGGCCGGGATAATGCCTTCCAGTTGAGTTAGATCTCGAAATGCCTGCAATGCTTCTTCGTCCGTGGCATCAACATAAGTAACTCGTTTAATATCCTTTAACCAGGAATGCTCGGGCCCCACACCCGGATAATCCAAACCGGCCGAGATCGAATGTGTCTCCTTGATTTGCCCGGCGCTGTCGGTCATCAGGTAAGTACGGTTGCCGTGTAATACTCCGGGCATGCCATCACTTAACGGTGCGGCGTGCTTGCCGGTAGTAATGCCATAGCCACCCGCCTCGACTCCATACATAAGGACTTTGTTGTCGCGTAAAAACGGATGAAATAGCCCTATGGCATTTGAGCCACCGCCGACACAGGCAACCAAGGCATCGGGTAACTTGCCGATCTGCTGGAGAGATTGTTCTCGTGCTTCACGCCCGATAACACATTGAAAGTCACGCACCAACTGGGGATAGGGATGTGGGCCTGCCGCCGTGCCTATCATGTAGTACGTGGAGTCAACATTCGTAGCCCAATCCCTTAAGGCCTCATTCATGGCATCTTTCAAAGTTTGGGTGCCAGACGTCACCGGTATTACTTCGGCACCGAGTAATTTCATGCGGTAGACATTTGACGCCTGTCGCTGCACATCTTCAGCACCCATGTAAACATGACATTCGAAACCCAGGCGCGCTGCAACCGTGGCACTGGCGACGCCATGCTGACCGGCACCGGTTTCAGCAATAATTCGGCGTTTACCCATATGCTTTGCTAATAAGGCTTGTCCAATGGTGTTGTTTATTTTATGTGCACCGGTATGATTCAGATCCTCTCGTTTGAGGTATAGATTGGCACCACCGGCGGCTGCAGTTAAACGTTCGGCAAAGTACAAAGGGGACGGTCGGCCGGCATAATGCTTTAATTCGTAATTGAACTGTTCCCAAAAACCGGCATCCTTGGACAATTGTGTATACACCTCGGCCAATTCATCGACGGCTGCTACCAATGTCTCTCCTACAAACATCCCGCCATACTGACCAAAATGGCCAGTGGCATCAGGTCCGTTAAAGGAGTTCATCATTTCTTCATCAACTGGAGCCTGTTCGTTCGTCACTGCTTAACCTCTGCTAATTCACTTCAATTGAAGACGGCGCGTCTGTCGCGGCCCATCCTTTAATTCTTTACTTCAAATACTGTGCTGTTGAACTGCATTAAAAAATGCCCGGACCTTCACCCGATCTTTAACTCCCGGTTTGGTTTCGACACCACTACTCACATCCACACCGTAGGGTTTGACCGTATTGATAGCGGTGCCAACATTTTCGGCATTTAGACCGCCAGCAAGAATAATCCGGGTATCAACTTCAGCAACCAATCTGGCAGCTATCGACCAGTCGAACTGTACCCCAGTACCACCCGCCATATCCTGCACAAAAGTATCGAGGATTACAGTCGAGCATGGGGCAAACTCGTCCAGCTTTGTCTTAGCCTGGTTAAAATTATCAACTCGAATCGCTTTGATAAAAGGGACACCAAAAGATTGGCAAAAAGTCAATGTTTCGTTTCCATGGAACTGCAGGCAATTGATTAAACCGGTATCCAGAACGCTCTGAACTTCCGCTTCACTGGGATCTACCAGTAAGCCAACTACCGTTATGAAGGCGGGCAGCTTGTCCAGAATTCGGGCTGCTTCCCCGCTAGACACTGCCCGCGGGCTACCCGAATAGAAATTCAGCCCAATAGCATCAGCACCTGATATAGCCGCTAGCTGAGCATCTTGGTTACTGGTTATGCCGCAAATTTTTACTCGAGGTCTAGACAAGGTAAGTGTGAATCCGCTCAAAGCGCAGCATTCTAACAAAATAAGTGTCTGCAGCCTACGAATAGGGGTGTAAAAAGCTGGGACCCAGGTCAGTCCCAGGCAAATTAAAATCCTCAGGATAGGTTACTTTGATCAGGTATAAACCGTTGGCCGGCGCCGTTACCCCTCCAGCCGTCCGGTCTTGTTTCTGCAGTAATTCTTTCGCCCAAGACGGATTTCGATCACCCCTACCGACTTCTAATAACATTCCTACGATGTTTCTAACCATGTGCTGCAAGAATGCATTGGCCTGAATATCGATGATTATATAGCTATTTTTCCTGGCAACTTTAAGCCAGTGAATACATCTGCAAGAAGATTTTGACTGACATCCAGAGGCCTGAAACGAGCTGAAGTCATTCTCTCCTAATAGGTAGTCCGCCGCCTTGTCCATGGCTTTGATATCCAGTTGCTGAGCTACATGAGTTAATTGATTAACCAGTAACGCTGGAGCAATCTTGGTATCGTAAAGCAGGTACAAGTAGCGTCGCGCTGTGGCGCTGAATCGAGCATGGAAATCACTTGCAACCAACTGCGCCCATTTGATTCGGATCGACGAAGGTAACAGGCTATTGGCACCGATAACCCACGCCTTGTTTCCTCTGTCTAACTCACAGTCAAAGTGGACTACCTGTCCGGTTGCATGCACTCCACGGTCAGTTCTGCCAGCACAAATCAAGGAAACAGGAGCATCGGCAATTTTGGATAACGCGGATTCCATACGTTGTTGAACGGTCGGGAGTTCAGGATCAGCCTGTTTTTGCCACCCGGCAAAATGTGAACCGTCATACTCAATTTCCAGAGCGATGCGGAAAGTTGGCTTATTACTGGAAGCAGAATCGATCACTATAATCAGTATTGGCGAACGCCAGATTTTGGGTAGAGAATGCCAATCAAATAAATGAAAATATTGTTCAACAAACTATTAGTTAAGAGAAACCAATAGGGTCTTAGCTTCAGTGATTTGTGATTCGTTACCTTCGCTGATCACTTCTTCAAGGATTTCACGGGCACCGTCCACATCTCCCATTTTTTGATAAGCATAGGCCAAATCTAATTTCGTGGCTGCCTCATCATCATCGGACAGAAAATCGAACTCCTCTTCGGTACCTTCTACAGCGGCCTGTGCATCCGTAGCAAGAAATTCCAGATCATCGAGCTCTGCAGCAACGGAAGTTTCAGCTTCTTCATCAACTTCGTTTTCTTCTGTGTCTTCGATGGACTCTGCTGATACGTCATCGCTAATTTCTTCTGCTTCAGCTTCTTCTGCTTCAGCTTCTTCTGGATCTTCTGTTGGCGGTTCGTCCACTTCATCAACGGTAACTTCATCTTCGAAGATAGCTTCCGTAACTTCTAATTCCTCCGCATTGGGCTCAATTTCTTCCGTCTCTTCCTGTTGTTCAGCCTCTTCGATTGACTCTGTTTCTGTTTCCGCTTTCCCTTCAGTTTCAGACTCTAGGGAAAAATCAATGGATAAAGTTTCTACCACGGCATCATCTTCTTCAGAATCTGTATTTTCGAAATCCAAACCATCATCCGTGCCACCCTCAACACTAAAGTCAATACTTTCATGCTCTTCTTTCAAGCCTTCTTCTAAGTCAGCATTTTCGTCAATATCGTCGGGCAAATTAATATCTGTAACTTCAAAATTAACACTTTCTACGGCAGTATCGGTGCTGTCTTCACCGGATGCTTTGCTTTCACCAGTCTCGATGAAATCGGTTGCCTCATCAGTACTGAATTCCAAGGTGCTGTCATCATCTATCGATTCGATTTCAGTATCTGCCTCATCCTGTTCATCAATGTCGGTGTCAACATCCGCAAGATCAAACATGACTTCCACATTATTGTCGACATCATTGGCGTCAAAATCCTCAACTTCTTCAGCTATTTCAGTAATTGAAGTATCGCCGGGTTCTGCCACTTCGTCTTCAAACTCAGCTAAATCGAAATCAACGGTTTCTTCAATAATGGAATCTGTTGGACCGGAATCATCACCTGTGCCTACAAGTAATTCGTCAAGATCGAAGTCGATTTCCTCATCCCCAGACACCTTCGATTCATCTTCACTCTCGTCAAGGCCTATAATAGTTTCGGATTCTTTCTCAAGCTCTTCTTCAGCTTCTGACTCTATTTCTTCACCCGGTTCTTCGTCTGCTTCTTTGTCTAATTCGTCTTTGGGTTCTTCTTCGGCTTCTTCCTCAATCTCAAGCGCTATCTCTTGGATTTCCTCTTCAGCTTCTTCATCTATTTCTTCGCTGGATTCTTCGCTAACTGTTTCCTCAAGCTCCGTTTCCGGTTCATCTTCGACCGCTCCCTCTAAACCAAGGTCATCTCCACCTTTTCCTTCATTTTCCTCCTCAATGCCCTCATCGAATTCTTCTATAAGTTCGTCATCGGCTATGTCGTCATCTGGTTCAATTAACTCTGTTTCGATTTCGAAGCTTGACGGACTGCGTTCGAGTTCCTCGTTGACATTTATGAGCTCATCGAATCGGTCCTTATCTTCAGGTTCTTCAACTACAACGGACTGTTCTTCCTCGATTGCAAGTTCATCTACTTCGGCCAGTTCATCAAACTCGTCTTCCAATTCTGCATTGCTGCTTTTGCTGCGCCTCAACAAAAAAGTGACCAGTAATAAGACAACAAGAATGACAACGACAATCAGAACCAGGGAACTATTGGAAACGACCCTCATGATACTTTCCATTATCCCTTCCGGTTGTTGTGGTTGAGCAATATTGGTGGGTAGGTCTGGCTCGGCAACAACTTCCTGCTGAGCTGCGAGAACCGCTGCTTCAGCCAATGATTCCTGCAACTGCGCTAATTGCAGATCCTGTAATGTGATAATTTCCAAGGCGGAGGCAATCTGCGCATCAAGGTCGTCTAACCTGGAGATAAGTTGCTCCTGTTGTAATCGAGCTCGGTCAGCGTCCTCCTCTCGCAAGGCTAATTGATTTTCAAGCGCTTGAATTCTTGCATCTAACTCCGCATTTTCATCGACCAGCGCGTCACCTGCTTGGTTGGCTGGCACCTCGGCATCTTCAGAGGTGAGAACACTTAATTGTCCTTGCTGGCCTGCATCAGTGGTACTTGGTCCGCTAGCTGGTGCCGCCAGAGGTTCTGCCCCTAGGTTAGCTTGTTGATTCTGACGAACTACTTCAGATACAGCCTGTTGCTGATCAACACTCTGAATATCGCTGAGGTCAGGAACTCGAAGTATTTCCCCTGCCCTAAGGCGGTTAATATTGCCGTTAACGAAGGCATCTGGATTTAGTCGTTGGATTGCCAACATGGTTTGTTGAACAGAAACTGACCTATCGGGCCTTACCCGTAGAGCAACTTCCCATAACGTGTCTGATGCCTGCACCTCCACCGTATCGGGAACTGGTGCGACATCGTCCTCAACTGGAGCAGGGGCAGGTTCGGGCTGTTGCGGTTCAACAATTTCTGGTTCGATCTCAACAGGTGCCGGCCTATCGGGTGCTACTGCAGCAGGAGCAGGTGTGCGTTCGACAGCAGGTGTACGTTGAACTACGCCTTGTGGAGGCTGAAGTACCGGACTGACCGGTTGGTTGATCGGCTCTATAACGCCATTATCATCGAATACCGGCAAATCCAGTAGCACGGTATGTTCACTGAGAATACGACCGCTGGACCAACGCGTATCCAGGATAAAACTGAGAAACGGGTCTCTGACGGGCTGATCAGTTGTTAAATTCACAAACACGCCAGCCGCGGTAACTTCTATCTGATATTGAATATTGAGCAGAAATCTGTTGCGATTGACGTCAAAACGAGCAAAATCCTGAGATGATGCCAGCGTAATTGAAATATCTTCAGGAGCAACGTTGCCCAGGTCGAGAATTTCGATCCGAGCACTAAAAGGCTGATTAAGTGCGGAGTCTAGAGTAATGTTACCCAGGCCTACTGCATACGCCTGAGTACTCACTAACATCAGAAGTAGTGAAAGAACAACAGCAGCTTTGCGCACCATATAACCGTTCCTATGATTCCCAGGCCTAACCTACCAAACTTAAACCCACTTAAAGTGAGATATTCCTTGTAAATACAACAGAGTACGCTCTGTTTTTCCTGTTTTGTCTAAGCTTACTTATTATGTTCAAAACGAAGCGAACCTATCTGGGTTATTGTCCGCTAAAGCAGGCCTTTTCAGACCTTGGTAAATATTAAGATAAATTCTTCACTACCGCTTGCAAGTATTCATTATAACAAGTCTTTTATCAATACTTCAGCTATCTGAACTGAGTTAAGTGCGGCTCCTTTTCGCACATTATCGGAGACAACCCACAGATTTAACCCATTAGTGAGTGATATATCCTGACGGATTCGACCGACAAAAACTGCGTCCTGGCCCACAGAATCGCCAACTGCCGTGGGATAGCCGCCATCGACTCGTTCATCCATTACTACCACCCCAGGCATAGCAGACAACAAGCGGCGAACCTCTTCGTCACTGATAGGACCATTGGTTTCTACCTGTACCGCTTCGGAGTGACCGAAAAAAACCGGGATACGCACACAGGTCGCACTAACCTGGATACTGTCATCTTCGAAGATTTTTTGTGTTTCCCAGCACATTTTCATCTCCTCCTTGGTATAGCCATTGTCCTCAAATGTATCGATATGTGGCAATGCATTGAAGGCAATCTGCTTGGGATACACCTTGCACTCTACATCCTGGCCGTTCAGCAGATCCGCCGTCTGCTTAGCCAATTCCTTTATTGCGGCATTGCCAGTTCCGGAAACTGCCTGATAGGTCGCAACGCTGATGCGCTTAATACCTACTGCGTCGTAAATAGGCTTTAGCGCTAAAAGCATTTGAATTGTGGAACAATTCGGGTTTGCAATGATATTCCGGTTTGTGTAATCGGCGATCCGTTGAGGATTAATTTCAGGAATCACCAGTGGAATATCGTCTTCGTACCGAAAGTGGGAGGTATTGTCGATGACGATACAGCCTTTGGCCCCAGCCTTTGGCGCAAATTCAGCTGATACGCTTCCACCGGCAGAAAAAAAGCCGATTTGAGCTTGGGAAAAATCAAATTCAGCCAGGTTTTGAACCATCACTGGCTTTCCCTTGAATATGACCTTGGTCCCTGCAGAACGCTCACTGGCCAAGGGGAATAGCTGGTTTACCGGAAACTTTCGCTGCTCAAGTATACTGAGCAAAACTTCGCCGACGGCACCGGTTGCGCCCGCGATAGCCACATTAAAACCTTTCATTTCTACACTCTCAATTAGTTAACTGTAGTTCAAGATATCTGGTCACGGTCGTGGCCCCAGGCCTTGTTACTACCTAAACGGAACTGAACCCGACTAGCTCCCGGGATCTGCCGCTCCTAGGATAAAATACCAAGGTGACTGTTTCCGCCAATCGTTTTCAAAATCTTTTATTGATTCGGCCTCTTGAAGAGTCATGCCGATTTCGTCCCAACCATTGAGCAGACTATTCTTTTTGTATTCATCAACGGTAAACGGAATAACTTCCCCTGTTGGCGTCGTAATGGTTTGCGTCGGCAGATCCACTGTCAGTGAATAGCCGTTATTCGCTTCTACCTCTTCGAATAATTTTGAAATTATATCTTTATTTAAAACAACGGGTAACAATCCATTCTTAATGCAGTTGTTGAAAAATATGTCAGCATAGCTAGGGGCCAGAATTGTCCGAATCCCATAGTCATCCAGAGCCCAGGGGGCATGCTCCCTGCTAGAACCACAACCAAAGTTCTCCCGTGTCAGTAAAACAGTGGCGTTTTGATAACGTGGGTGATTCAGTACAAAGTCCGGATTAAGTGGTCTTTGACTATTGTCCGTATCGGGCTCCCCTTTATCGAGGTAGCGATACTCATCAAATAGATTTACCCCAAATCCGGTACGCTTTATAGACTTCAAAAACTGTTTTGGGATAATGAAGTCTGTGTCCACGTTGGCTCGATCCAGTGGTATAACTACACCGTGTTCAGTATTAAATTTTCTCATAATCTAAATCTTAACTTGTTGAATAACATTAGTTTGTAAATTGCCGCACGTCGACAAAATGGCCTTCAATAGCCGCCGCCGCTGCCATTGCCGGGCTTACCAGGTGAGTGCGTCCGCCAAATCCCTGGCGGCCCTCAAAATTACGGTTTGAGGTCGATGCACAGTGTTTTCCTTCACCCAATTGATCGGCATTCATGGCCAGGCACATTGAACAACCCGGCTCACGCCATTGCATACCGGCTGCAATAAAAACCTTGTCAAGCCCCTCGGCTTCCGCTTGTTTCTTCACCAAGCCAGATCCGGGAACGACCATAGCCAGCTCAATGTTGTCCGCCACCTGCTTACCGGCAACAATACGGGCCGCTTCTCTGAGGTCTTCGATCCTGGAATTGGTACAGGAGCCTATAAATATACAGTCTAATTGAATGGCTTTAATTGCTGTGCCAGGCTCCAATCCCATATATTTCAAGGCCTGTTCTATATTTCCCCGCTTACTAGGATCTTCTTCGTCTTTGGGGTGAGGTATTTGACCACTGATAGGTGCGACCATTTCAGGGGAAGTTCCCCAGGTAACTTGGGGTTCGATGTCTCCTGCTTGCAAATCGACTACTTGATCAAATTCTGCATCGTCGTCACTGACCAGCTGACGCCAGGCCTCAACAGCCTGCTCCCACATTTGTCCCTTGGGGGCAAACGGCCGGCCTTTAAGATATTCCAAAGTTGTCTCATCAACTGCAATTAATCCTGCTCTGGCACCGGCCTCGATCGCCATATTACACACCGTCATTCGACCTTCTAATGACAGCGCCTTGATTGCATCTCCACCGAATTCGATGGTGTAACCGGTACCACCGGAGGTGCCGATTTTACCGATAATCGCCAGTACAATGTCTTTAGCCGTTACCCCCTGTTTCAGTTGGCCATTTACCCGAACCAGCATGTTTTTCATTTTCTGTTGCAGCAGACACTGGGTTGCCAATACGTGCTCCACTTCCGAGGTGCCAATACCGTGAGCGAGTGCTCCTAGCGCGCCGTGAGTAGAGGTATGGGAATCTCCACAAACAATAGTCATTCCTGGCAACGTTGCACCTTGCTCGGGACCAATTACGTGGACAATACCCTGGCGGATGTCGTTCATATCCAGCTCAAGTATGCCAAATTCCTTACAGTTATCATCCAGGGTTTTGACCTGAATCCGTGAGACTGGATCCTTGATACCCTCGAGTCCCTGACTTCGTTCTTCCTTGGTGGTCGGAATATTGTGATCAGGTGTTGCCAGGTTGGCGTCAGCACGCCATGGCCGCCGGCCACTAATCCGCAAGCCCTCGAACGCCTGAGGCGAGGTCACTTCATGAATAAGTTGCAGATCGATATAGATCAGCGCCATACCATCATCCCGCTGTTTAACCAGGTGCGATTCCCAGATTTTGTCGTATACGGTTTTTCCTGCCATTTGCCTATCCTTCTTGTTACCGCCATTGATTTTCGGGATGTTCAATTTAACTTATTGAAATTCAACAATAAAATCAAAATTTGTTATAACAGCTATAGTTGAAAGTTATACCACTACCAATCGCTAGAATCGCTCGTAATCAGACTGTAATACTGGTATTCGTGTAGCGGCCTAAATCCTACAGCATTTAGGCAAGCACACTCATGTTTTGCGCGCGATGGCGCAAATAGTGATCCATGACGACTATCGCCATCATGGCTTCCGCGATAGGAGTGGCACGAATACCGACACAGGGATCATGCCGACCAGTGGTCACAACTTCCACGGCGTTGCCGTGGATATCAATTGACTTAGCGGGTAAACGCAAACTTGAGGTAGGCTTAAAGGCGATATTAGCGACTATATCCTGGCTACTGGAAATGCCTCCTAATATACCGCCGGCGTTATTGGAAAGAAAACCCTCCGGGGTAATTTCATCGCGATGCTCTGTGCCTTTTTGCTCGACGCAATCAAACCCGGCGCCTATCTCCACCCCTTTTGCAGCATTGATGCTCATTAATGCTGATGCTAGATCAGCGTCCAGCTTTTCGAAAATCGGCTCACCCAAGCCAGCCGGTACACCTGTTGCAATCACTGTAATCTTGGCGCCTATGGAGTTGCCTTCTTTACCCAGCGCCGCCATAAAGGTTTCCATCTCCTCAACTTTACTGGCATCTGGGCAAAAAAATGGATTGCGTTCAATCTCTTCAAAATCAACTTGTTCTGCTTTTATCGGGCCAAGCTGGCTCAAATAACCTCGAATAAGAATACCCTCTGATTCAGCCAGGTATTTTTTGGCGATGGCTCCAGCGGCAACTCGCATCGCTGTTTCACGTGCAGAGGAACGACCCCCTCCACGATAATCACGAATACCGTACTTTCTCCAATAGGTGATGTCTGCATGGGCGGGTCGAAACTTATCCTTAATGTCCGTGTAATCCTTTGAACGCTGATCGGTATTTTCTATCATCAACCCAATAGGAGTTCCTGTCGTTTTACCTTCAAACACTCCGGACAAAATACTGACTCGATCTTCTTCTCTACGCTGTGTTGTAAAACGGGATTTCCCTGGCTTGCGCCGATCAAGGTCATGCTGCAAATCTTTTTCTGACAATCTCATTCCCGGAGGACAGCCGTCTACAATGCAGCCAATAGCAGGCCCGTGGCTTTCACCAAAGCTTGTCACTGTAAATAGTCTGCCAATTGTATTACCCGACATGGTTTAAATCTGCCACTTTAAAAATTGGATTTTCCCGGTAAAAAGCACGGCATTGTACACTAAATGAAACAGTCCCTGTACTTCAGCAACTGGGAACGACTCAGCATAAATACACCTTCTCCGCCCCGCTCAAATTCGAGCCATAGAAACGGTACCTGAGGGACTCTATCGCCGAGGGCATGACGAGAGTAACCAACCTCCATGATCAACACACCGTCTTGTGCTAAATAATCCGCCGCCTTACTGAGAATTTCTAGGGGAATCTCCAGACCATTACCCTCTGACAATAGCCCCATCACGGGTTCATGGTGGTACTCCTGCGGTAAACCGGCAATCTCTTCAGCGGACACGTAGGGTGGGTTGCAGATAATCAGATCGTAGGTTCGTTCCAACATACCAAACAAATTTGATTCGATGGTTTGCACTCGATTTCTTAACCCATATCGATCGACATTTTCCTGCGCGAGTAGCAATGCCTCATGGGACACATCAGCTAAATCAACTAAGGCATCAGGAAATTTAAGCGCACAAGCAATCCCGATGCACCCGCTTCCTGAACAAAGGTCCAATACTCGCTCGGCTTTAGATTTTAAAAACGGCCGAAATCCATTTTCTATAAGCTCAGCAATTGGTGATCTTGGTATCAAAGCCCGCTTATCAATTTTGAAACTGTGTCCTGCAAACCAGGCCTCACCCACCACATAGGCCACCGGAAGTTTTTCGTCAATTCTTTGCTTCACCCTAGACTCTAATAGCGCTAATTCCTGTCGCTCCAGGTCCCGTTGCAATTCGGTTGGGTTACAATCAAAGCCAATATCTAATGTCTGCAGCACCAGATACCAGGCATCATCCGCTGGATTGTCAGTCCCATGACCATAGCTGAGGTCGCTCTGCATCAAGCGTTGTTCAAGATCCTCTATGTACTGTCTAATACGCATTCATCTTTCCAGTTCACCGGGTATTGCTAAAGCTGAAAAGCGCTTTACCAATGTTTACTGTTATCGTAGGGTAATGAGCATTATTGATAGGAGACAATAGCCAGATTATGGAAGAAGCCTACAAGAAAATTATTGAAGCAATCGGCGAAGATCCTGCTAGAGCCGGACTTGTTGATACACCCGCACGTGCCGCCAAGGCCATGGAATTCCTGATGCAAGGTTACAAATTGGACATAGACCAGGTCATCAATGGCGCTCTGTTCCCTTCCGACTCCGATGAAATGGTGATTGTGAAAAACATAGAACTTTATTCTATTTGCGAACACCACTTACTACCTTTCATTGGAAAGTGCCATGTCGCTTACCTTCCTAATGGTAAGATAATCGGCTTATCCAAAGTGGCACGCATCGTCGACATGTTCGCAAGAAGACTGCAAATTCAGGAAAATCTGACTAATGAAATTGCCACTGCAATTCTGACTCAAACCGGTGCGGCTGGCGCGGCTGTAATAATAGAGGCTCAGCACATGTGCATGATGATGAGAGGGGTTGAAAAACAGAACTCTGTAATGACCACGTCCTGTATGCTGGGTGTTTTTCGAAGTCGACAAACAACCCGTAGTGAATTTCTTTCACTAATACGGACTTAAGGGCTATGAATATAAGACGCTACTGTAAAACTACTTCAATCCTGTTCAAACACTCGTCTGCAGCACACCCTGGTGCCAATGGACCCACTCCTTGGGCGCTTAGCCGGTCAGGATCTATTCCTTGATTTATCAATCGTTCCCGAACCTGGTTGGCCCTACTCAAGGAACGTACTGTCAGATCATTCAGCGCGCCAGCGCCAGTCTCCGGCCCTCCCCCGCCCATGTGACCTACGACATAAAGTCGTATGGTGGGATTCGCCTGCAGCAGTCTGGCTAATTCGTCAATTCCACTATCAAGGCCTATCCGATCCTGGTCATCGAAATCCAGGCCCTCAATGACCAGGCTGCCACTCTCTTGCAATACATTTAGATTCAACAGAGGCGAGTCAGTTTCCCCACTACCGGCTACTTCCACGACTTCAATATAGGCATAGAGCCGGCGGTTTCCACGGGTAATTATATAAATTGATAGATAGGCTTTGCTGACAGGTGAATCAACTGTCTCAAGCGCCATGAAAAACTGGTTTCGTTCTGGCCCATAGAGAATCCGATTTTCAAATACCGTATTTGCCCAGTAGTTGCTACTGCCGCAATCCCTTCCAGAACAGCTAAACAACTGTGTGTATCCCCGTTGCCGCGCTTGATCTACAAAAAATTCAAACACGTTGGTTCCGGTAAATGACTGGGAAACCTCGTAAGTAATTCGAGTTACGTTTCCACGTAAGCGCTCAACACTTTCTGGAACGGTTAGACCCGCTACGCGACGCAAATTACCCAGTATTAACTGGTAATTCTCATTGCTGCTGGTGTCGTAGAGAATTATTTGCGAATCGGTAAAACGGCTTATTGCGGGATGATCGGACGAACCGGGTATATCATCCCCTATTTGCGCCCAGCCCGGCTGCAAAGGAACAACAAAAACACAAAAGCAAAAGGTTAAGAGATTAAAATGTTTCACACTAAGCCTGGTTGAAGTTGAAAACAAATATTTAATCAGCCTTGTCGTTTTTAGTTTTGGCCGAATTGGCACCGGCTGACTTTTTCTTGGTTTCGGGTTTTTTCTTGACCGCAGGTTTTTTCTTAACCGCTGGTTTCTGTTCCTTCTGCTCGCTAGTTTCCATCGCAGTTGCGGAACCCTTAGCATCGGGAAACGGTGCAAATGGAAAAGGTCTTTCTTCTAAATTGTATGTCATAAAATTCAGAATCTGTGAGACATACTCAGATAATGAAGAACCTAGCGCCCTCAGATTCCTGTTATCGGACCCGGAGAACACACTGAACAGGGCCTGCGCCAGTGTCAGTATTAAAACCACAACAGCAACAATATAAAGCACAACACAAAAACCCAACATAAATAATATTCTGAGCCAGGTAGAACCTTGTTTTAGGTTATCAACTACATCATCTATTTCTTCTGACATCGGTTACTCCTTTTGGTGCAGTTGTTTCTCATCTTTTGCTGCAAACTCAACATCAAGTGCCTGTTCACTTTGCATCAACGAAAGAATAATCTTTTCAATTGACTGATTTTCATAGATTACCTGATAAAGAGCGCTAACCAACGGCATGTATACACCCAGTTCATCGGCCTTTTCCTTAACCGATCTAAGGGTATTAATACCTTCTGCGACTTGCCCAACTTCCTCAATTGCCTCTGCCAGGGATTTTCCTTTGCCCAAGGCAAAGCCAATTCTATAGTTTCTACTTAGTGGCGTTGAACAGGTTACAATAAGATCCCCCACTCCTGCCAGACCCATAAAGGTCATCGGGTCAGCGCCAAGCTCTCGGCTAAACCTAACCATTTCAGTCAGACTACGGGTAATCAACATGCTATTGGTGTTATACCCCATACCTAAGGCCGCTGCCAAACCCGCGACGATAGCGTAGATATTCTTTAGTGAACCACCTAGCTCAATTCCGAATACGTCATCATTGGTATAGACGCGAAAATAATCGGAAGCCAGAATTTCCTTTACTGTGTCTCTAACCCTGGCGTGCTCACTGGCAATGACAGTACCGGTTAAATCTTTTTTCGCTATTTCTTTTGCCAGGTTCGGCCCGCTCAAAACTCCTACCTTGGCGCTTGTAGCGTCCTGCTGCAAAATCTGGCTCATCAACATAAAGCTACCTTTCTCTATGCCTTTGGTAGTGCTAATCAGCATGGTTTCCGGCTGGAAAAAATGCCTCATTAGCCTTACTACAGCTCGAAATGAGTGACTAGGAACGGCTACAAAGATAATATTTGCATCTTTAACTGCGGTTTCCATGTCATTGGTAGCCGTTACCCGTTGATTCAATTCATACCCGGGAAGATATTGCGTATTTTCTCGTTCCTCATTGACCTGCTTTGCCATTTCTTTACTACGCATCCAGAAGTACACATCGAAGCCATTTTCAGCGATGATGTTCGCAATAACTGTGCCGAAACTACCTCCACCTAAAACCGCTACTCTAAATACTTCCATTGCCCGCCCTGCGATGCAGCTCCCGAAGAGGCATTATGATAGTCTGATTTAATTGAGATAACCATGTACTCAAAGTCCGCCCCTTACTAACCATTTACCCCAATCCTTAAGGTCATCGGCCAGCAAATTTCTCGTTTTGGCTTATCGCCCCAACTCAAGAGTAAACGGTCTCTGAACAGATCTAATGGGTTTGCGTTCCGATCCTTTATATAGCGCTGAACCGCCGACCATGACTCAATGTAATTCATCGTCTCCTGAAACGTCCATGTTTTGATCATGACTAGATTCGGTGAGTTAATCTCCTCAAACGGGAAATCAAGATCCTTATAGGCCTCTTCTACGAGCCGACGCTCCTTTGGCCAATAACGTCCAAGCACACTGTTGTACAACTGGTCTATGACGTCATCAAAAGTGTCGTCTATTCGATGCAATCCGTAGCACCAAACCGCCAGCACTCCTTTAGTTTTTAACACTGACCTGACATTGGCATAAAATTCCTGCAGATTTAACCAGTGTAAAGCCTGAGCCACAGTAACCAGATCCACCGTGCCTGGCGGTAGAAAACACTCTTCCGCCCGAGCTATCTGATATTGAATTTTTTTGTGTCGGGGCGCATGGGCTAATTGATCACCGCTTGCATCAGTGGCAATCACTCTGTCGAAGTAGCGCGTCAGAGCAATAGAAGCCTGCCCATTTCCACAAGCGCAGTCCCAGGCTATTTCGTGCTGCTGGCACAGGGTATTGAGATAAGAGAAAAGTGAATCCGGGTAGTCAGGCCTCGCCAAGGCGTAGGCTCTGGAATGTCCTGAAAAATAGTCTTTGTAATCCACTTAGTTGTCACCGGCCATGAGTGCTCAGGGATTGGACTGGACAAAATTAAATTGAGATCGATACTACCTCAATGATCGACATCAAAAAGGAAGGATAAATTCCAAGCACTAACAACGATAGCAATAAAAATGATAGAACAGCATACGACCCAATGCTAGCCCAACCGGCTTCACGAAACCGATGCGGATTTTCGCTGGGCACCAGCATTTGGTAAATAATTCGCAGGTAGTAATAAATTCCAATACCACTTCCCACCACCAGCACCGCCAACAACACCCAAAGAGCGCCTTCGACACCTGCTAGAATCAGGTAAAACTTGCCAATAAAGCCAACGGTTAAGGGTATTCCAGCGAGGGACAACAACATCGCGGTAAACAGCGTGGCGAGCCAGGGCTCACGCCAAAAAAGCCCTTGATAATCTGACACAAAATCGAATTCTTTTTCACTGGAAGACACTACCGTTGCGACTCCAAACGCTCCCAACGACATCACTATATAGGCCACAAGATAAAAGCTGATTGCCTCGATTCCGATAGTGCCGGTTGAGTAGTTCAAAGCAATTAGGGCAATAAGCAGGTAACCCATGTGGGCAATGGAAGAATAGGCAAGAATTCTCTTCAGATTATTTTGTAGCAGCGCCAACACATTACCCAGCAAAATAGATAACACGGCTATGACTGAAAGCACTGTCACTACCGGAGCAAATTCCAGGGCGTTGGAAGCAACAAAAAACCTCAATAACAATACAAACATAGCAACTTTGCCGATTGTTGCCAAAAAGGTAGTCGCTGGTAATGGCGCACCCTCGTACACATCGGGTGTCCACATATGAAATGGGGCCAGAGACAATTTGAATGCCATGCCAGCGGTCAACATAGTCAGTGCAACAACCAAAATGCCACGGCTGCTCGATTGCATAAAAGTTGCGCCGGAAAGGTCAGAAAAAGATAAGGTGCCCGTTTGTGAATACACCAGCGCAATACCGAATAAAATAAACGTTGAAGATAACGCAGAGAGCACCAGGTATTTTACCGAAGCTTCCAATGGAAACTTTGCCGCTTCCTTACTGTGTACCGGATAGGCAATCATGCCATAGAGGGAAATACTCAGCGTCTCAATGCCGAGAAATGCACTGATAAAATGATTACTGCTAACCATTATGACGGCACCCACGGTGGCCAGTAACAGCAATAGATAAAACTCTTCAACCTCATCAGCAAGATTGAACAGATAAGGAAAGCTGAACACGGCTATGAAAGCAGAGACTATTAAAATCACAATAGTAAAAAACAGGCTGTAAGAATCCACTACCAATAACGGTGTAATTTGTTGTCCCGCCAGTGACAACACAGCGATTGCCGAAATCAATGTTACTGCCAGACCAGTGATCGTGGTAGCGCAGATCAAGGTGTGGTTGCGTTTGATTGCAATCAGTAACATTACGAGCACGGCCAATCCTGTCACCGTGAGTAGTGGTAGCAGTGGTATCAGGTCCCGTGCTGTCAATACTGTATCCAAATTACGATCCCGCCCGTAAGATAGCTGTACTGCTTAACAAGTTGTCCAATGTCGTAGCCGATAAATTCAGAAATGATTGCGGGTACATCCCCATCCATACCAGGCCGACCATCATTGCTAGATAAAAAACCATTTCCTGTCGGTTCAGATCAACCAGCGCCACGTCGTCGAAATTTTTTGACTGATATTTTCCCTGGAAAACCTTCTGTAAAACCCAGAGCGAATAAACCGATGCTAAAACAAGTCCGAATGCCGAAATAACCGTCAGCAAAACATTTGCCTTGAACGCACCCAGTAACGCCAGAAATTCACCAACAAAATTCCCGAGACCCGGCATTCCCAGTGCAGCGATCGAGAAAAAAAGCGCAACCGCCGACATGCGGGGTACCTTGGCCCAAAATCCTCCCATATCACCCATATCACGCGTATGAATTCGATGCTGTATTCCCCCGGCGAGCATGAACAAAGCAGCCGCACTTAAACCGTGAGCCAGCATAGTCATCACCGCCCCCTGGAGAGCCTCGGTGTTCCACGCGTAAATTCCTAGCATCACAAATCCCATATGACTGACGCTGGTATAGGCAATCAATCGTTTAATGTCGGTCTGGGCAAATGCCACTTTGGCACAGTACAAAATACTGATAGCCGCGAGCGTCATTGCGATGGGTGCAAAGTCGAGACTCTGTTGTGGAAACAATGGAATAGCAAACCGTATCAATCCATAGGCGCCGGTTTTTAACAAAATACCCGCCAGGATTACACTACCGGCAGTAGGTGCCTGACTATGAGCATCGGGCAACCAGGTATGAAAAGGAACAGTAGGAAGCTTTGTGCTGAAGGCAATAAAAAACCCAAGCATGGCAACCATACCCAGGGTCGAATCCAGTTGTACCTTCTTAAGTTCAAAATAGTCGAAGCTGAAGTTTCCGAACTGCTGGTAGTGGGCATAGGCCAGGATCAGGATCGCTATCAGCATCAATAACCCAGTTACCTGGGTGAAAATAAAAAATTTCATCGCGGCATAGTTTTTGTCTTCATGCCCCCAAATAGCGATGATCAGGTACATCGGAATCAGCATGACTTCCCAGAAAAAGAAAAACAGAAATAAGTCCAGGGCAACAAAAACGCCGGCCACACCGGCAAGAGTCCACAACAGGTTGAAATAAAAGAAGCCGGTTCGCTGACTAATTTCACTCCAGGCTGCACCGCAAGCGATAATGCCGAGAAAAACCGTCAACAGCAGCATCAGAAGACCAAGACCATCAACACCGACCTGAAAGTAAATTCCAAATCTTGGCAACCAATCCGCTTTAATATGAATCAGCCAGTCGCCCTCTATGCCAGCCTGTATCAGTGGCGTTCCGCCTAACAGGGTTAACAACAGCACGCCGCCTATTAACAGGCAGATCACAGCAACAACACGCGGCAGCTTGGGGTCGATAAATTCCGACAACCAGGCGATAACTCCACCGAGAAACAATACCGCAATTAAAAGCACCAGGATCACAGCATTACTCCAATGGTGATAATGATTACCAGTCCGGCAGCTACACTGGCAGCGTACCAACGCAGTTGGCCATTTTGAGTTTTAACCACAAGACTGTTAGCCGTGATGGTTACATTAACCAGAACACCGACAAACCCATCGATGATGTCCTTACGATTTATTCGTGCCAGCGCTAAAAATGGTGTGACCAATAACCGCTGATACAACCAGTCAACTCCCCAGCCGCTAAACCAGAATTTGTGCAAGGAGGCGGCAATGGGCGTGGCTAATAATTTTTCTGTGGAAAGCTGCTTACCCATAAAGAATAAATAGCTGACTCCAATTCCGATTAGAGGAACAAGAATCATTATCCCGTGCATCAGTACGCTGACATGATGCTCTTCGGGTACTTCCCCATGGCTAAAAACACTCTCAACCGGAATTTGAATCCAGCCTCCAAAGAGTGCAAAAACCATTAACACAATAAGCGGCGCAGCCAAGCTAAAGCCGGTTACTTCCTTGGCATCGTGATGCCCCTTACTCTCCCCGAAGAACACGACAAAGACCAGACGAAAGCTGTAAATCCCGGTAAGAAACGCACCGATAACCCCGCCTATCCAGAGCCATATTCCTGGGCCGTCTAATTCCAGGGCAGCCAGTAGAATCTCGTCTTTACTGAAGAATCCAGAGGTATAAGGAAAAGCCGCCAGGGCAAGACTGCCAATGATAAAAGACCAGAACGCGATCGGTAATTGCTTGCGCTTACCACCCATTTTAAAAATATCGTGCTCATGATGGAGGCTGAGAATGACAGTCCCTGCGGCCAAAAACAGCAAGGCCTTAAAAAACGCATGGGTCATTAGGTGAAAGACTGAAGCCGACCATGCCCCTACCCCAAGCCCGAGAAACATGTAGCCAATCTGGCTAATCGTTGAATAAGCCAATATGCGCTTTATGTCGTGCTGTGTTAACGCGGTAAATCCGGCCATTAATAATGTAATTAGCCCCAACCATGCCACGAGAAGCTGCACATAGGGTGCAAGTTCAAACAGCACATGGGTTCTAGCAATTAAATACACACCTGCAGTCACCATGGTTGCAGCATGGATCAAGGCGCTGATCGGTGTTGGCCCGGCCATGGCATCAGGCAACCAGGTCTGCAATGGTAACTGTGCCGATTTACCTACGGCTCCTCCCAACAATAAAAGGCTGACCGCCACAGCCATGCCTGAACCGACCTGCCATTGCTCCTCAGCACCGGTCATCAGTTCCTGAATATTGAGAGTCCCTAATTGGGAAAATAACAAGAACAGCCCGATAATCATCGCTGTATCGCCGACCCGAGTTACTACAAAAGCTTTTCTAGCGGCATAGCCATTGACAGGATTCTCATACCAGAAGCCAATCAGCAGGTAGCTGCATAGTCCCACACCTTCCCAACCGAGATACAACAAAGCCAGGTTGTCGGCAAGTACCAATACCAACATCGACGCAACAAACAGGTTCATATACGCAAAGAACCGGCTATAGCTGGGATCATCAATCATGAATCCGGTCGAATACAGGTGAATCAGAAAGCCAACACCGCTAATGATCAGGATCATGACGACGGTGAGACCGTCGAGATAGAAGGAAAATTCTGCCAGAAAATCACCCGTAGCCATCCAAGTCCACAGGGTTCGCGTAAAGTGCTCTTCACCTGAAGAAAGCAGCTCAATACTTGCCAGCGCCGCGACCAGAAAAGCCAGACCAACCGATCCTGCGCCCACCGCGGCAACAACTTTTTTCGGCAAACGCCCACTGGTAAGGGCAAGCGTTAAAAACCCAGCGAATGGCAACCCCGGTAACAACCAAATCAAATCAAGCACTGTTTGTTCTCTGTTTGTATTCTTTTTATTGCCTATTATTTCAAAATTCTTAAAGGAGATTTATACGCGTTACGACCGAAGATATATCTAGACAAAAGCCGGCGAAATAGCGCAATTTACAATGAGCAAATGAGTATTTTGAGCCGGGTTATAACGACGATATTTCGAGCGCAGTAGCTTATAAACTCCGTTAACCTTTCATTTCTGATAAAACACTAATGTCTACAGTGTGATATTGCCTGTACATCTGAATAATCAGCCCCAATCCCACCGCCACTTCGGCAGCCGCCAGGGTAAGGATCATCAAAAACATAATTTGACCATCTGCATGCTGCCATTTGGATGAAGCAACAATAAAAGCCAGACCGCACGCATTTAACATGATCTCAAGGGACATAAGCACAAAGACGATATTGCGCCGGGTCAATACACCCACCAGCCCCAACACAAACAAAATTGCGGCAAGGATAAGGCCATGTTCGAAAGGTATGGTCATTACTTATAGTTCTTTTTCCTGTTACTTTTTCGCCAGGTGATAGGCGCTAACCAGACCTGCCAATAACAATATCGAAGCGATCTCCACCGCCAGCACATAAGGGCCAAATAAAACCAGGCCAACTTCGCGCACACCGATCTCAACCGGGATAACTTCCGCCTGTTCTGTGGTGATTACATTGACAAGCTGAGCCAGCAATAGCGCAGCCATGACACCCGGGCCAACCCATATTTTCCGATCTAACCAACTCTTTTCCTGTTCCCTACTTCGTTTACCCAAGTTAAGCATCATGATGACAAACAAGAACAAAACCATGATTGCCCCGGCGTAGACTATAGCTTCAAGCATCGCGGCGAATGGCGCTCCCAGGGTGTAGAAAACCACCGCCACTGACAGCAATGAAAGAATCAGGTATATCAATGCGTGCACGACATTTGACTGCAAGATTACCGCCACGGTTGAAATAACCGCTATCGCTGCTGCCAGATAGAAAAGAATAATCAAGGCAGCAGGCTCCTCACGTCCACAGGCGGCGCTTCGTTTATAGCTTCACCTTTTCCCTTACCACCGATAGCCACGCCAGCCACCCGGTAAAAATTGTAATCGTGATACTTACCGGTGCCGTCGATCAGCAGATCTTCTTTTTCCCACACCATGTCTTGCCTGACGTACTCAGCCATTTCAAAATCGGGGGTAAGTTGAATAGCGTAAGTCGGACAGGCTTCTTCACAAAAACCGCACATAATGCAACGAGAAAAATTAATTCGAAAAAATTCGGGATACCATCGACCGGTATCGTCCTCGGCTTTTTGCAAGGCAATGCAATCAACCGGGCAAGCAACGGCACACAAATTACAGGCCACACACCGCTCTTCGCCGTCGGGGTCTCTACTGAGGATGATCCGACCTCGCCAGCGTGGAAACATATAGGGTTTTTCGTCTGGATATTCCACCGTGTCGGCTTTCACAAAGGCATGACGAAACACCAGCCAAAGCGACACGACCTGACTGACAAGAGTATCTTTGATTAATCTAAACATAAGCTATGCCTCAACTTCCCAGCAGAATTACCGCACCGGTAATCAACAAGTTCACTAATGAAAGTGGCAACAAAAATAGCCAGCCGTAACTCATCAACTGGTCATATCGAGGACGCGGAAGTGCCGCCCTTAACAAAATAAAAAACGCAATAAATAGAAATGCCTTAATGCTGAACCAGACAATAGGTGGTAGAAATCCCGGGCCCAGCCAGCCACCGAAAAACAAGACGGTTATGAGAGAAGAAATCAGCACCAACCCCAGATACTCTCCAACAAAAAACATGCCAAACTTCATGCCTGAATATTCAGTATGATAGCCAGCTACAATTTCAGTTTCAGCTTCCGGCATATCAAATGGCAAGCGGTGACTCTCGGCAATACCGGCAATGAGGAATATGAAAAAACCAACAAATTGTGGAATCACATACCAGACATCCGACTGGGCTAAAACAATTTCCCTCAGATTAAAACTCCCGGTAAGCGCGACAACCCCAAGCAGCGAAATACCCATAAAAACTTCATAGCTGATCATTTGTGCCGCAGCGCGCAAACTACCTAGTAAGGCATACTTATTGCCCGAGGACAGACCGGCCAGCATTACGCTGTACGCCCCCAGCGACGCCATGGCTAAAACGAATAGAACACCGACATTGGAATCAACAATCCCCACCCCCGGAGCAAACGGTACTACGCTGAAACTCATCAGGATTACAACCATGATGATTGTCGGCGCCAAAATGAAACTCAATTTGTCGGAAAACGGAGGCACCCAATCTTCCTTGGTGAAGATCTTTAACATATCCGCCACGACTTGAAGCAACCCGAAAGGTCCAACCCGATTCGGACCCAACCGTTCCTGCCATAGGGCAAGCAGGCGTCGCTCCACCCAGATCAACATGGCGGCGACAACCACTACAATCAGTAGAATGCTGACGATATTGAGTAGAGAACCTACTTCCCAGGTCATTACTTAATAGCCCTCTTCATATAGATCACTGATAATCAAGTTATCAAAACGCCCGGTTCCAGCATTGGCTGACTTGTTAAGTTCAACCGTACTTTTACCTGACAAGTTGAGATAATCACCTTCTTGGTTAAAAACCACTACAGTGCCAGGTTTCACTTTTTGCCTTATACAAACCGAAAACTCACTGACTTCACCGTCTATTTTTAAATCGACTGAATCGTTCTGCCCCAGTTGCAATTTGGCCGCATCGGCCGGCGAAACAGCGGCATAGGAGCCGATTAGACGCTCCATTACCGGTGCCGCCTGGTTGCTCATTTCGTCACTACCAAAAATTTGGAAGGCAGGTATTGCGGCGAAACTACCCTCAGCTATTTCTAGTTCTGACAGCGTAATCCGGTAATACCCACCTGGTTTACTGCTTTTTTTAATAATCCTGATACCTGGATTACCCTGCTTCAACTCACCGGCCACTTCATCCTGAAATTTACTTACGGATTGATTCGAATTCCATTGAGGCGCCCAAGTATCGGCCATCAGGGAAGAATCCTTAAGCGCTGACACTCCTTCCATGGAATAAGCCATAACTGATTCGACATCCTCTGCCTGTTTAGGCTCATGTACATTTAGGCTAGCGTTCATCGCCGTTCGCCCACTATAGCGATGGGACTGTCGCGGTACCTTCATACCGGGTCCATAATTGGCTCTATCGGGAAGCACTTCACACAATCCGTTGAAGTTGGGTATAGATGATTCACAGGATTGGATAACCGATTCAAAGCTCGGATTTTCCTGCGCCTGAATTTTGAGCCAGGACCATACCGGGAAACAGTCAGCACCACTGTCATACACCTGCATACTGAGTTGTGCCCGGCCCTCGTAGTTCACATAGGTTGATTCCTGCTCAGCAAAACCGGTGCAAGCAAACACCCAATCGGCTTTATCGGTAGTTGGAGAAGGAAGCAAATCGATTACGATTAACTGCTTAACTGCAGCAATAGCAGAATCAACTGCAGTCGCTGATGCGCGGCGGTAGAGGTCATTTTCCACAACTATTGCCGTTTCAACTTCGCCCGCTTGCATACGCGCCAGGGCCTGGCCGAGGCCGTTGCCCTGCGTATTCATTAAGCCCATGCCGATACTGTTTACCTCTGGCACCAGACAGGCAAAATCAATTGCCTCCCTGCTGTTGCGAGAATCTGTTAATGCCCGTGCCACATTGGCAGCCGCGTGTAACAGCTCAACGCTACCGTTACTACTTCCACAAATTACCAGGGGCTTTTCCGCTGCTTGCAGATCTGCTGCAACAGCATCAATTAACTTCTGCGTTTGATCAGGCACAGAAGCGGCAGAGGCCGGTGCATCAGCGCTAATCTTGTTGGCTATGGCCATAGTCAACTTAACCAA
>SMVB01143642.1_pt1 | contig 39453 bp, 38 predicted proteins | sample 2456461 | NCBI WGS metagenome assembly SMVB01 (sample SAMN11095934, study PRJNA526329) | marine sediment metagenome | biome: Marine sediment; feature: Surficial sediment; material: Deep marine sediment; isolation source: Hadal surficial sediment | place: Pacific Ocean | collected 2014-05 | depth...
CCATAGCGAAATGGATTTGGAGTAGGGTCACCAGTACCCATTACAAGCACTTTAGACGCACTGTTCTTGGGTGACCGATCAATTGGGCCTCGGGTTTCAAATACGGGCCAGTTACCCGGTGTCGTATATGGGGTTTTCCATTGCTCGGGTTTAGCAAAAGGAACATTTAGGTAATTCTGCTTTGTCGTCGCAGCGCCCTTCTTAAGGTTGTCCTCCCACGTACCCGCCGAAATGCCGATTGTGGCAAACAGTATGACCAGCGTCAATAAGACCTTTTTCACGATAATTTTCCCCAAATATAAACATTGTTAGTATTCGACGATTGCTGCTCCATAATGGGCCATCACTACGGCACGGCCCCCAAAGCAGCAAGTCCAATAAGTAGCATAGACGACTCTCACGAATTTGCAGGGGACAAATGGTTAACAAATTTGAGGCTGATCAATAAAAAGCGGCACCAGGGTGAAGAAATGACTTGAGTCCAAATCGAACCCCCGAGCCCTTCCGCCTCGGTGTAAACCAAACGGCAGCTCGCAGGACAAACCGGACATCTACTGTTTGCGGTTTTACGCCCTTTCATCGCCCGCGTTGACGCCGCAGCGGCGTCTACCCTCCGCCAGTAATCGCATTGCGAGGCGCTTTGCGCTCCCGTGAGGTGAAGTGCTGACTATCACTGAACGGACCGTAAGTTCACTTCCCAGGCCGGAAGGGATTGCGTTCAGTGGTTGGCACGAGGTTTTACTCCTGTGGCTTTCTCAAGGTATTTTGACTGGGACTCATTCAGTGAGTTGTACCAGCTTATCGGTTGTACAGCGCCCGCATAGAACACACCGCTAATCAGCCCTAACGCCATTTCATGTATCAGCGCTGGGGCGTCGGTGTAGTCAATACCGCTTTCGGCAATGGCGGAAGAGATTCTCGCCACGGTGGCCGACACCGGTCGCGCCGCGCAGGCGGCGGCACTGGCCGAACAGCTGAAACAGGTGTTTGTCGCGCAACAGAATCAATTGCGGGCAGATATGAAAACCTTCCAATCCCTGAATGCGGATTTCAATGCGACAGAGGCCCAGTTCCGGGCCTTTTTCGAGGGCTTGAATGCGCGAACAGAGCTTAGGCAGGGCCAGGTTGTAGCAATTCATTCGAAGATGCAGGCCCTGCTTACCGCAGACGAATGGACGCAGCTAAAACATGCCCGAAAAGATGCACTAAAAATGGACCTCAAGCTACTCTAAACAACTGGGAGACAGGTATGATAATTGCAACTCTGGTGGCTCTTCTTTTTTTTGGCGGCTCCGGTGCCACCCTGATGACCGACAATATTGAGCGTCTCCAGGACAGTATCAAGTCTGAATTAAGTAAAGGCGGCACCCGCGATGCCGCCATGGATGTGGCCGACAAAATGAAGGATATCAATAAGGATTATGGCAAGGCCGATGGTAAGCAGGAAACGGCGCTCATAGAACTGTTGGAGGATTATGGAACCTCTGCGGCCGATTTGCAGAGTCACCTAGCGGCGGCCAATGAGCTTCGGGCCGAATACCAGCAGAAAATGCTGGAATTGCGGTCTGATCTCAAAAGGGTGCTGACCAGCAATGAATGGAGTAGTTTGTTTTCTGTAGATAGTGCAAGATAGTTATCGCTAAATCTACGGCACTTCTCCCAATAGAACAAATGTTGTTTAGCCATTGAAAAGTTATGTCGATAAGCCAAAAAACCAAAAAACCAAAGGCCCCAAAGCGTGAAGCTGGCAGCAAGCGCAGTCGGCTCACCCGAGCGGAATGGCTGCGCCGGGCACTGGATGTGCTCGCAACCCGAGGCCCAAGCTCACTCAATATACAGCGCCTGGTGGACGCTCTGGGCGTTTCGCGAGGCAGCTTTTACTGGCATTTCACGGATCGTGCTGACTTCGTTCACGCACTGCTGGATTACTGGCATGAGGTATACACCGCGCCGGTACCGGACCTGGTAGGGTCTGAAGGTGGCACTGGCAGGGAGAAGTTCCTCCGGTTTATTCGCGCCGTGCACGATACGGACCTGACCCGATTTGATATGTCAATTCGGTCTTGGGCAATGCAGGAACCAGAGGTTGCCCAGCAGGTGATACGCACAGATCGCTTCCGGCTGGAGTTCACCACAAGCCTCTTTGTCGAAATGGGGTTCTCCGCCCGCCAGGCAGACCTTCGCGCCCAGAGCTGCATCGCCTACCTCATCATGGGCAGGTACCTGCTGAAGGATCCGGATACCACCCCGGATGCGATTCAATTGGAGGAGATGTGTATGTTTTTCTGTGACCGCCCTATTCGATAGAGGCTGACATTGAATATATGAATGCCATCTAGCACAGTTGCGCTGGCAATTGATTTAATTGGGCCAGTAAATATACTCATCGCCCTCTTCATAGGGCCGACCACCGGTTTTATCGATCAATTGCGCCGCCTGTATCACACTGGGCCAAAGTGGCTCAGCCTGCTCCGCATTGTGGGCGTCTAGTAACACCTCAAGCGCGGCCACCCTCTGGGGGTGCTGCGTGGCCCGATTGTTCTGCTCAGTGGGATCGGTGCGCAGGTTAAATAACCAGGTTTTCTTACCGGCAAGTTTGGGTTTATCGGGTTGATCCGCCCGGATCAGCTTCCAACCCTCATGCAATACCGTTTGCTGATAACCCTCGCGCCAAAATAGCGTTTTATGCGGCTCGCCGGTTGCCTCCCCGCGAATAAAGGGCAGTAAATCAACACCATCGAGGACGCGATCAGCCGGCACTTGGGCACCCGCGGCAGCGGCAATCGTATGAAACAGATCAATGTGATGTATGGGCGCTGAAACAGTGGTGCCCGCAGTTATACGGGCTGGCCACTTGGCCATAAAGGGTACGTGGGTGCCCCCCTCGAAGTGATTGAGTTTCCACCCGCGATAGGGCTTGTTGATATCCGGCAGGCCGATATAACCAGCACCGCCATTGTCACTGGTGAAAATGATCAGGGTGTTTTCGCTCAGGTCGTTATCTGCAAGCGCCTGCATGACTTTGCCGACGCCGCGATCCAGCGCGCGGATCATCGCCGAGTAAACCCGCAGGGAGTGATCTTCAATGTGCGACAAAGCGGCGTAATCTTCTTTGGTCGCCTGCAGCGGATTGTGAATGCCCCAGTGGGCCAGGTAGAGAAAGAACGGCCGGTTGCGGTTGGCCGCTATTACCTTGATCGCTTCGTCGGTGTAGTAGTCCGTTAAGTAGCCATCGGGCTGGAAGGGTTCGCCGCCGTTGAACCGGGCAGCGTAACGACCCGTGGCCCATACCATTCGATCAATGCCATCGCCTTCAAGCTTGGCATTCACTACCTCCGCGTGGTCCGCCGGCAAGTACAGGGTACCCGCCATATCCAAGCTGTCATCAAAACCCTGGTCTTCAGGCCGCATGCCATTGGTGGAACCCAAATGCCACTTGCCAATGTGGGCAGTGTAATAGCCCTCTCCCTGCAGTACCTCAGCAATGGTGATTTCCTCGCTGGGCATACCGAGCTCAACCATCTCAGGCAGGGCTGCCACTGCATCGTGGTCTATAAAAATCGGCAGCGGGCCGGGGTCGAGGTCTTGCATCCATTGAAATATTGTCGCCCCAAGCTTGAAGAATGGGGTAAATTCGAAACCAAAACGGGTTGAATAACGACCCGTCATGAGCGACGCACGCGAAGGCGCACACACTGCATTGGCGGCATATCCATTCTCGAATATCACCCCCTGGCGGGCTATGGCATCGATGGCGGGCGTCATCAAAGTGCCATCACCCGCGCCACCGTTATAGGTGGAGACATCGTTAAAGCCCATGTCATCGGCGAGTATGAGAATGATATTGGGGGGCCGCTGCGCCGGCTCCTCATTTGCTGTTGCCGGTCCGCGTGACCAGTTAGTCGGCACGTTGGCCGCAATGGGGTCCAGGGCCTCGCGGATTATCGGCGCGCCCCAGACCAGCAAATTAACGCGATTCTGCCAGGCAGCATAGCCACCAACGAGAACAGCGAGCAATACAATGACGACTTTTTTCAACGGGGTTTCCGCGCCGGCTTTTCTATTGGCCAGTAAACGATTACAACAGTGAGACCATCAAGCCGCGACGGGGCGAAATCTTGTTGTCCAGAAGCTCGATCCACAAGGTAGCGAGTTCCTGGACATCGTTGGTCCATTCCACCACCACCTGATCCTCTACCAACTTTGCGACCTCTGCGCTGGCCACCATGGCTTTCATCATCACCACCCCCGGCCCCCAGTCGGTTTCACGTTTACCGATTTGAGTCGGGGCAAAAAAGAACGTGGGTGTAGCACCCGGCAACTGCCCGGCATTGCCCCGTTCCTCCCAGTGGGTGGCACCAACCATCGCGCTCTCCACCATTTTGTCGCCCAATAAGTTATGCAACGCAGAGGTCAATCGAACATCCCCCGACATATCGACATAAGCGGCGGGCAGCGCGGTATCAATTTTTGCCTCCTCACCGTAGAGAACTACTTGATCGCAACAACCCAGCCCCTCCACGAAATCGACATTGGCGGCTGAGGTCAGGCCGACAATACGCTGACTAACCTCGGGGTCGTTATGTAACATCTGGGCCAGACCGAAACCAGTTTTGGATGACACCGATCCAATCAAGACTTGCTGCGCGCCAAAAAAATTGTTGTCTATCAGGTAGTCATACAACACATAAGACGTGACAAACAGCGGAAACAGCAGGCAGCGTTCCGTCTCCATGGCGCGTAAAAATTCGGGCTCCGCCAGCGTCCGCCGGTAGTTATTGTACAGAGCCGGTAGCGACTGTCGGTGCTCGGCCACATCGGTAAGCTGGTCGTCGCGGATTCTGCCCGGGCGCAAGATGGCGTGGCTGGCCATGGGGAAAAACCCCCACAGGCGATCGCCCACCGGCACATCGGCACAGCTGGATTCCACCACCGTGGCGCAACCCCATACCGGCACCTTGCCCCAATTACCCTCCGCCGGGTAATAGCCCCAGTAACCAATCGTGTCACCGGAAATAGCGTAGCTCACGTTATTGGCGGTGAGACCAAATTTGTCAATGGCGACCAGAACCTCGCCCGCTGCCAGGCTTGCCAACGAATAGGTGACAACCTTGGTGCGTCTGAGCTGCTCGCGATCTATCCATAATTCTGTGCACTGTGTCATCGATCTATGCCTCTTCCATGGGGGTCAACGAAACCCACCGTATTATGGACGCTACAGGGGCGAGGAGGCTACCGTCTGCTAACACCCCCGGCAAATCTTACTGTGGTGGCGGTACCTTGCCCCGCATTGCGCTCATCTGCTGCATTTGCCGCATCAGTTTGTCGATGGTAAAGCTCGCGGTCGCTTGCCGGGGTGGGAATTCCCGGAAGGTCATCAGCCACTTACCCACTTCCTGCTGGGTTGGCACAAACAACCAGATTTGATCAGCGAAAAAACGCGCGTAGAGGCTAGAGTCCAGGGAAGTCTCAAAAGGGTCTGTTCGCAAGTTCACTATCCGCGGGAAGCTGAGCGCCTCCCGGGGACCACCCCAACCCTCCGGCATAACCGCAAAATGGATTTTCCAGTCATTCCAACGAACCGCGTTGAAGTTGGCATTGTCATCAAAATAGAAAATGTTGCTGCGCTTGCCTGGGCCCGTTCCGGCCAGGGCCGCTCTTTGGTCATAGCCATCGAGATGAACCTTAAACTTTTTACTTCCCGCCTGGTGCCCCTTCTTCAACTTGTCACCAATATTCGGCTCACCCGCCGCGGCCAACAAAGTTGGCAGCCAGTCCTGGTGGGAGAAGATGTCATTGATTATCGAACCGGGGGCGACCACGCCGGGCCAGCGAATTAGCGCGGGAACGCGAAAGCCGCCCTCCCAGGTCGAGCCTTTTTCCCCGCGAAAGGGTTCAGAACCGCCATCGGGGTAGGTATTTGTCTGGGAGCCATTGTCGGTGGAGTAAATCACAATGGTATTGTCTGCGATATCCAGGGCGTCCAGTTTATCCAGTAATTGGCCCACATGATGGTCGTGCTCCATCATTCCGTCGGCATACAGACCATAGCCTGAACTGCCCTGCCACTTGGGTGCCAGGCGAGTCCAGACGTGCATTCTGGTGGAATTGAACCACACGAAAAAGGGCTTGCCGTCGTCGTGCGACCGCTCCATGAATTTGAGTGCCGCATCGGTAAACTCCTGGTCGGCGGTCTCCATGCGCTTTCGGCTCAGCGGCCCGGTGTCTTCAATTTTGCCGTCTGCATAGGAGTGAATCACGCCGCGCGGGGCAAATCGTTGGTGAAATTTCGGGTCCTTCGGATAGAAATAGGTTTCCGGCTCTTCCTCGGCATTCAAGTGGTACAGGTTGCCAAAGAATTCGTCAAAACCATGATTGGTCGGCAGAAACTTATCCTTATCGCCCAAATGGTTTTTGCCGAACTGACCCGTGGTATAGCCGTGGGGTTTTAGCAGTTCGGCAATGGTGGGATCTTCAGCCTGTAAACCGATCTCGGCACCGGGCATACCCACCTTGAGTAGGCCGGTCCGCAGGGGGTGCTGGCCGGTAATAAATGCCGAGCGACCCGCGGTGCAACTTTGTTCACCGTAGTAATCTGTGAAGATCGCCCCCTCGTTGGCTATGCGATCGATATTGGGTGTGCGGCTCCCCAACATACCCCTGTGATAGGCGCTGATGTTGTACATGCCGATATCATCGCCCCAAATCACCAGGATATTGGGCTTGTCTGTTTTGGCCTGGGTGACCAGGGCAATCAGGCTGAGCAGCGCCACACTGGCGAGGCGCAAAATATTTCGAAAAATCATGGGCTATCTCCGTTAATTCTTAATTTCAGGGCCGAGCCAGGCGCCTTGCCCGAGTATCAGCCAGACGATATTTCAACCAGTAAATCTCATAGTCATTGCGTGTGCCAGCCTCGGCTTGTGCCATTAACCGCAACAGCGCCTGCTCCCGCAGCAACAACGCCGACTGGTCCTGCGGATCTCCGGCGAGGGCGACCTCCAGAATATGCAGGGCTTTTACCGGCTCATCTTGTTGCAGGTAGTGGTGGGCCAGGCTGTGCAGAGCCTCGGGGCCTGCCGCCTCGGCGAGATCTGCATACACCTCCCGCGCGGGCACCGGGTACAACTCGGTGGTACTGTCAAAATGGAACCAGGTGGCGTAGTACTCCCAGATACTTTTGACCGCCCAATCAACGCGACCATGATTTTGCACCAGATCGAGATGTGGCGGCAACTTGATCTCTTTCATTAACTGGTAAACGGACTGTCCGGCGTTCATGCCCGCCACTGTTTCATCGTGGACATATTGCACGGCATCGCGTATGCGCAACATTCCCGCGCGAATTTCGGCGGTGCCTATTGTCGGGCCCAAATGTCCGGGCACTATAATGTCTGCTCCCAGCGCGATTAGCCGGTCAAGAGACGCAACGTACTCAACAGGCTTGCGCACCTTTTCTCCGCGCATGGTAAATATGTTGGGAAACTGGGGAAATTGCGGGCCGAAAAAATCGCCCGTTATGAGAACTTTTTGCTGGGGCAACCACAGCACTACATTGTCGGCGCCCTCCGCACCCGGTGCTGCAATAACCTGGAACTCCACACCCCCCAGGGTAAAGGCGTACACATCACCATCGTCAACCGTGATAGTGGGCTCTATCGCATCATACTCGAGGAGGGCAATACTCCCGGGCTGTTCCGGCATCCAGGGAAACAGCGTGCGATTGCGCCCATAGAGGTAGGGCTGAAGCTCATTCAGGTAGCGCAGCTCCTCCGCAAACTCCCGATGGGCGACAATTTCCGTACCCTGTTCCAGCCACAACTGCGCCCCGCCCACATGGTCTGCGTGGGAGTGACTTAATATCACATACTTGACGGGCTCATCGGAGACTTCTTCTTTCAGCAGCCTTAATTGTTTGGCCGCCTGAATCACCAACCCCGAATCAAACACGATATTGCCCGCGTCCGTGGCGACCATCACCGTGTTCGCCACGCCCGTGGCATAGAATACGTTGTCTGTTACTTTGCGCACTTCGATGGGTAGCTTGATCATATCCACCGCGCTACCGTGAGTGCTTTCACCATCACTGCTGCCGCCCGCCAAATTGTTGGCGGCGAGGTCGCCGATCACTTCCATAGCCTTTAGTTTGGCATCTTTTTTTAAATTGGCAGCCGCTTGCTCGTCGAAATACAACCACGCGCCGGCAACAGCCAGCGCAGCCACTACTGCCAGTAGCACCTTTCCTATCGCACCATTTTCCCCGCCTTGTTTGTCTCTCAGTGTTGTCATTTTCATCAACCAGATGGCGGCATACGCCTACACGTTACATTGAACAGTATAGTCAAACAGTACACGATAGTTTTATCGGCCCACAGTACCTCACAGGCCAATTTAACTGGCTAGTTCGACCCCGGCAGGGACCGAGAAAGGTGAAAATACAAATATCCGCCCGCAGCTCCCGCGATGCCCTGAGCAAGCAGACCAAACATCGTTCTGGTAGCGGCGATGCCACTTAAACCCAGCGCCGCTTTCATTATCAGGTGCAGTGCTACAATCGCGACGAAGCCCGCCAGGGTAAAAAGGGCAAGCCGCTGCGAAGGCATTAATTTGGTGAGCCCGGCTGCGACCGGCAAGCCCAGCACAAAGGCCACCAGAATGAGCAACAGGTAACTGGAGGCCAGGCCCAGTAAGTCGTGGAATGTGGTGCTCATCCGCACCGCCGCACTCACATCTACACCCATACTCTGTAGGTTTCCCAGAATAATCTGGGTGGACATGATGCTGGCCAGTACATACGTTAGGAGCACTGCGGGGAAGAATGCTTTCAATACGCGCAACATGGGTGATCAATCCTCTATATCAGTTTGGGACTACAAGGCGTCCGCTTGACGCTATAATGACCGGAAACCAATGAAAGGAAAAGACCATGTACAGCAGAATTACCCGGGCTTCTATCACCGTATGCGCCCTCATATTCGCCACTTGCGCCCTGTCTGCACCGCTGACCGCTCAATCACCCAGCGCCAATTATGAACTGGAAACGGTTAACGACACCCTGCACTATCCCTGGTCGGTGGCTTTCCTCCCCAATGGCGAGTTCCTGATCGCCGAGCGCAGTGGGCAACTGGTTCGACTCTCTGCCGATGGTACAACAAAAACTGTCATCGGCGGGGTACCGGACAGTTACGTGGCCAACCAGGGGGGATTCTTCGACATTATTCTGCACCCCGATTTTGAGACTAACAATAGAGTGTATCTTTCCTATGCTCACGGCAGTGCGGATGCGAATGGAACAGGGGTAATCACCGCTATTTTGGGCGACCACGCGCTGTTGCAATCCGAGCTGATATTGTTAGTGGAAACCGTGAAAGATACACCTGTTCACTATGGCGGCCGCCTGCTTTTTCTTCCCGATGGCACATTGCTGGTGGCCACGGGCGATGGCTTTGAGTATCGGGAAAAAGCGCAAGACATAGGTAGCGAATTGGGCAAGGTTCTGCGGGTGATGGATGACGGCACCGCCGCGCCCGACAACCCCTTCAAAGATGCTCCGGGACAAGGTGGCGCACGGGTATGGACCTATGGTCATCGCAATCCCCAGGGTCTGGCCTTGAACGGGGACACCGGCGCAGTTTATTTACACGAACACGGCCCCAGGGGGGGTGACGAGCTCAATATTCTACACTCGGGAAGCAACTATGGCTGGCCCGCAATTACCCGGGGCGTCGATTACAGTGGCGCACATGTGTCACCGTTCACTGAATTGGACGGCATGGAGCAACCAGAATGGTATTGGGTACCCAGTATCGGGCCGTCTGGACTAGCCTGGTACGGCGGGCAGGCTTTTCCCGACTGGCATGGCGACCTCTTTGTCGGCGCGCTGATCAATAAAGAGGTACGCAGGCTGGACATGGAGGGCGGCAAGGTGGTGGCGGAGGAAAGCCTGTTTGGCGAAATTGGGGAGAGAATTCGGGATGTACGTTCGGCGCCCGACGGCTACCTGTATATTCTGACAGACAGCAACAAGGGCAAACTAATCCGGGTAATTCCGAAAAACCGGAAATGACGGCGACCTTCCCCCTGATCGGGATGATCAACCAATAACCCCCGCACGAGAGTGCGAAACATCACACTATCCAAAGGCGCCCCGGGAATGGCAGCGCCTGGGTAATGCGATTACTTGCGTTTAGCGGGCGCCTTTTTCTTCACTGCCGTTTTTTTCTTGGGTGCTGCCTTTTTCTTCACGGCGGCCTTTTTCTTGGGCGCTGCCTTTTTCTTCACCGCGGCTTTTTTCTTGGGTGCTGCCTTTTTCGTCACCGCGGCCTTTTGCTTGGCAGGCTTTTTCTTCTCCCGTGCTTTGGCCTGGCGCGCTGCGACTTTTTCCACCATGGCGGCAGCCTGATCGGCGGCCTTGGCTTTACGCAACTCTAACAGAGCATCGGCTTTCATAGGCATTAACTTCTCTGCAGCTTCACCGGCCGCTTTAGCTATGCCTGCGATTGCCTTGGCCAATCCCTGCACCTGCTTTAGCAACTCATCAACCTTTTTCTGGTTGTCTGAAGTTGTTTTGGCCCGCAGTGAATTCCGTGCTTTTTTCAAACGACCACTTGCAGTCTTTTGCTTTTCCCGCGCAGCACTCAATTCACGTTTCGCTTTAGCGTGAGCCTTTTCAGTTTCGGACAACAACTTCTTCTTTAATTCTCCGACCCTCTTATTTGCCTTTTCAGCCATTTTCGCAGCTTGGGCTAACTCTTTTTCCAACATGTTTTACGCACTCCGTTTTTTAAATGGGTACCGCATTGGTAGTCTATGCCTAAATTGCAAATATGTAACGATTATTTTTTGAGCAATGTTTCCATCGAATCACCACTTATGGGCAGTTCTACTCACACCGGGATCATCCTCAATCTGCTGGTCAAATTGAGATCGCAGCACGCCCTCGGCGCTAAAGTTTCAAGCTTGAATGACATGACAATCCGCTGCACAATCGTGGCCATGCCAGTATATACATGCTCCAAAGTAAAAATGTGCTACGGTGGCCGGAGATTAATTACCCGGCAAGTACTATGAGCGCCGAAAAAACCTCCCGCATCAGGCCGCCGAAAGTGGTTAGACAAAGACTGCGTAAGTTAGCGGTTAGTCGCGTGCGGAAGGACATTATCCACGCGGGGCGCAAAGAGGCGGATTACTCTACAGAAGATCTGGAATACCTCGTCGCCGACAAAGAGAGAGAAATCTGGTCCGGCATCGGCTGGAAAAGCTTCGGTATTGTCGCCCTGTTGTTGGGCATTAACATCGGTATCTGATCATGTCCCTGTTTCGGATAATCAAATACTCCTCTGTTATATTTTTCCTCGGCAAGTACAAGATCAAATTGTTTCGCGTGGTGGCGGTGCTTCTGTTCGCCCTCATGACGTCCCTGTTGTACCAGGATATTGCGGACTACTTGCAACAACAACATCCGCAGACAGTCATATACGCGCTGACCGCGAAGATAGTCATCGTATACGGCGCACTTATTTTTGTGCTGTTACAGTTTCGACCAGGGCCTGGTGAGGGGAGTTCGCAAAAACTGAATGATTTGGAGGGCCCCGCAACCCAGGAATCAGTAGCGGATACACCCCCGGATGATCGACTGGCGCAACTGGAGGATGTAACGAAAAAGACCACCTTGCGCTCTCGCTATGACAAGGTCATTGCGGGGGAAAAGAGGGGGTAGGCGAAACAGCCATCCCCCTCCTTAGCGCCTAGTTCTTCAGGCCAAGCATATACTTCGCCACCGCCATGCGGGTCTCCTCATCAAGATAATCCTGGGGGGGCATCTCAGGATAATCTTCACGCTTCTTCACCGGCTTGGTGATGTAGTCGAAAATGCCCTGTGGATTATCCATGTACAGTGCCTGAATAATCTTCACCGGCGGGCCAATCATACGCCCGGTATAGGTGTGACAGCCGGCGCAAATTGCCATATAGGTGACCTTGGCTCGCTCTTCAGGCGTACTTCTTTCCCGCGGCGCCACGGGAGGCAGCAGATAGTTTGCAATGGTATCGGTGTTGGTGAATTCACACTCAGCCAAATCATCCACACCCACCGTGATATAGCGATGGCGGTTGATGATGCAACTGTCCTTGCTGGGACCTATTCTCAAGATGTCGATATCACCGGTTTTTAGCTCGCTAAGCATAAACGCTTTAACCGAGGCAATGGTGTCATAGCCGTTGTTGCGCATCAGGTTGTCGAGAATTTTCAGCCCATCCGAATTGGGGTCCGTCTCCGGGTCAATCGTCACATTGGTCAGCTGGGAGGCCGTATTATGGTCCAATGCCATAATACCGACGGTTTTGTTGTTGGTTATGATATTGTTTTCGATGACCACGTCATCGGCGGCCATGACCATAATACCCGTGCCAGCGGGAATACCACCTACCGTTGAACCCGGCGCACCAAAGTTTTTAGTGTTGTTACCGGATATCCAGTTATTGCGAATAATCACATCATAGGTGGTCTTGATCGGCAATCCCGGGGTAATAAAGGCCAGAATGCCGCCCGTGTTGTGGTAAACATAATTGCCCTCAACAATTGCGTGCCGGCTATTTTCAATTTCGATACCCGCCACACTGTCGAACACCTCGTTGTAAGCAACATGGATGTTATCACTCATACCAACATATATGGCCGCGTCCTCGATGCCGGAAATGACGTTGAGCTCTACCACACCATTTTGTCCCAGCTGCGGGAAAATTCCGTAAACGCCCGTATCGACTATGATGTTGTTGCGGATTTCAAAGTTGTTACCCGCCTGGCCCATGATTCCATTACCCTTGTATTTGGTAATGAGGAAGCCCTCGATTACGATGTTATTGCCACTGTAAAGAATGGCATCGTTCAGGGTACCCTGACCGTCCAGTATTGCGCGCCTGCTCTCCTGGATGACCCCGTACAGACGAATATCATCCTTATCGATATATATTGTCTCGTGGTAGGTGCCGGGCATGACACGGATGATGGTGCCCGGTTTTGCAGCAGTCACAGCGGCCTGTATTGACTGGCCCTCCTCCACTACAACGACCTCAAAACCCGCGGAAGAGCCCGCGACATTGGTGCTGGAACCGGATAAGACTATTTCCATAGCCTCATCGGTAGTGCCGCTCGCTGCGGTGGGCGCGACATAGGCGGCTCCACCACTGCTGTCAGTCATAACCGACGCTTTGTCGCCGCCGCTCTTGCCGATAATCATACCGCCGGCGAAAGCCGCCAGCGCAATTATCAAGGCTAGAATTCTTCCTTTACTCATGAGGATTCTCCATCTCGTATTATTAAATTTTCTGCTACCGCAGTATTGGGTAAGTGATCAATGGGTGTCAGCCCCGAGGGCACGTGCCTGGGTATCTGTGGTTTGAGTGTTTCGTCGGTCAGGGTGCCCAGAAAATCGACCAGGCGATCCAGCTCGTAGTCGCTGAGGTTGGGCTCCCAGATATGCCAGTGCAAGTGCATATCGACCCCCTCGGGTACCGCGTGGCCCCGACCCTTGGTGTAAAATTCAACGGTCTCGCGCAGGGTCTCAAAACGACCGGAATGCATATAGGGTGCTGTTTTCGCGATATTACGCAAGCTGGGCACCTTGAAACCACCCTTCAATTTGGCGGCATCGTAAGTGGCCTGTGCGCCGATATCCAGTGCCATCCCCTCCGGTTCCGGGGTGCCGATAACCGCAATCTGCTGGTTAGTGAACAGGGGCGGTGTATGACATTCCGCACAGCGGGCTACGAACGAACGAAATACATTCATGCCCTCAATTTCCCGTTCATTCAGGGCGGCGTGATAGCCGTGTGCATAACGGTCATAGCGGCTGTTGAGTGAAATCAGCGACGTCTGAAAGGCCGTCAGTGCGGTGTACACCTGCTGAAGTTGTATTCCCGGTAACTCGGCCCGCGGGTACGCTTGGCGGAATAAACGACGATAGATGGGGTTGTCGTTCAGGGTCTGGCTGAGTTGCATTTCGTTGCCACCCATTTCATGGGGATGGTACAGCGGCCCCTTAGCCTGCTCTTCCAGCGACTCTGACCGGGCGTCCCAAAAAAGACGTTTCAGAAACGTGACATTCCACAGGGTGGGTGCGCTGCGGTCAACCTCATGCCCGCCGATGCCAATACTGCGAGCGCGGTTATCGCTAAAGCCCTTGTCGGGGTGGTGGCAACTGGCACAGGAGATGGAGCCATCACCAGACAACGCGGGGTCGAAAAAAAGATATCGCCCCAGGTCGATTTGCTGCGGACTAAAGCCATCGCGATGTGCCGGTAAGGAAGTTTGGGTACCCCCTACCCCCTGATCCTGTAGGGAGCCGTAAAACTGGTACAAATTGCGCAGTTCACACACGCCTTCGATCGTTTTTTCGAAACTGGGGGGACAACGCTCGCTTAGCACAAAGTCAGGTGAGGCCTGGGCAAACGGCATCACCAGCCACCCAAGGGCGAATACCAGCAGCTGGCGGGACGTAAAACGCATAGACGCTACCGACTCCCGATAAAAGCAATGACATCATCGAGATCCTTCTCGCTAGCTAGCATGGTCGCCATCATTTTCATCTGCTGACCCAACCGGTCGTCGGGGTGGCTACCGCGTACACCGGAGGCGAAATTCTGGTACTGTCGCTTGAGATAAACCGATCCCAAGCCTGCCAATCGGGGCGCATTGAGCCCAGTGTTGCCCTGCGCATCACCGCCGTGGCAGGCACCACAGGCTCCGTTGTACTGATTCTCCCCGTTGCGCAGATCGGCCCCGGCAGTGTCTACGGCTACCGCCGGTGCGGGCAAGCCGGCGAGGTAGGCGGCAACATCGGCCACAGCAGTTTCATCGGGGAGCACCGCGGCCATAGCGCGCATCTGCATGCCGTTGATGTCGCTGGCATCGGCCCCGCGAATCCCCGCCCTAAAATTATTTAATTGGCGCGTCAGATAGGCCTCTGCCTGCCCCGCCAGCGGCGGAGCATTCATGCTGGCAATGCCTTCACCGCTGGCACCGTGACAGGCGGCGCAACTGGCATAAGCCTGCTCGCCCGCGCCACTGCCATCCGCTGCATTTACGGCATTGCTCAGTGCAAATGCACAAGCAGTAATCAGTATGATAATGAGTTGCATGATCAATCCTCTACCCCGGGCGCAGTCTATTTTTAGTACGATTGTACAACTTTAAGCCGCTAATAATGAATTGCCAAGATTAAACGTAGCTGAAAATTACGCAACTGGCAGGACAATTGCGCCTTCCTGCGCTAGAATCCTAATAACTCGCCCCTTTTGGGGGTCTTTAATAAAACCAAGAAGCAGAAAGTCAGTGGGGAGCCCATATGGAATACAACCCGGATGTACACAGTATTGAATGCCCAAAGTGTGGTCATGGCATGGACGAGGTTACCTACGGCGGCGATCTCACCATCGACCGCTGTACAAACTGCAGCGGTCTGTGGTTTGACACGGGGGAAGCCGAGCGCCTGAAGGAAAAGTGGATGGGCGACGCGCTGGACACGGGAAGCGTCGACGAAGGCAAAACATGGGATGCCGTGGAAGATATTGCCTGCCCGCGCTGCGGCCAGGACATGGAGAAGACCTCAGATCCGGATCAAACCCACATCTGGTACGAAGTATGTAACGAGCACGGTATGTTCATGGACGCCGGGGAGTTCACGGACTACAAGCACGAAACCTTGGCAGACTGGTTCCGAGGCCTGATTAAAGGCAGTCGCTAAACCGTCGGCTAGTTCTAATCCAAGGGGCGAGTACTGCAGGTCAGTGCTCGCCCTTTTTTGGTAGTCCCCCTGGCGCGCGGAAAAAACCCCGACACATGACAAGCCTGGACAGTTTAAGCTCCGGTTCAGCCACAGCAGGCACTCTCCCTTTACAGCGCTGACGGCGATGGTCAGACTGCACGCCGGAATCGATATTAATTGCACCAAAAAACCATAAAAGGTAGCACTACAACACCGTGATTAGCCTTAAAACACGCGTTCTCTATGGTACGGGAGGCGCCGTATACGCGGTCAAGGAAGCGGCGTACACCATGTTCGTGCTGATGTTTTACACCCAGGTGCTGGGCCTGAGCGGCACTCTCACCGGCGTGATGCTGTCTGTCGCCCTGATCTGGGATGGCATTACCGACCCCCTGGTAGGCAGCTGGTCAGATCGGCTACAGAGCCGCTATGGTCGCCGCCTCCCGTTTATTGCGTTGAGCGTGCTGCCGCTGGGCTTGGGCTTCATCGGCTTGTTTACCCCCCCGCCGTCAGTGATCGATGATTCCACCTGGTTGGCGGCCTGGCTATTATTTTGGACACTTTGGGTGCGTACCTTTCTAACCACATTCTCCATTCCCCATTTGGCACTCTCCGCCGACATTACCCGTGACTACAAGGACCGCAGTGGCATCATGGGGGCGCGAATGTTATTCACTTTCCTGTTTTCCGTGGTCTTGCCCGCCGTGGGTTTACTGTGGATATTTTCCGATAACCAGGGGATTGACGGCCGCTTTGTCAGCTCCAATTATCCCCTTTACGGCTTGTTATCCTGCCTGGTGGTGTGGATCATGGGAGCGAGCACGGTCTGGGGCGCCCGCGGCTTTATTGCCCCTTCGCCGCCAAATAAACTGCTGAGCACTGGCGCGGGATTGAGTGTACAAACGTTAATAGGGGATTTGCTGCGCACCCTGGAAAATAAAACCTTTCGCCACCTCTTGGCCTATGAAATAGCGGCGATGATTGCCTGGGGCACCATGTCCACACTCAACATACTGTCCTGGACCTACTTCTGGGAATTTAGCGCCACGGATGTGTCCCTGATATTGTCGATTCCCAGCCTGCTGGCTATCGGCCTGGTCATGCTCACCCTGGGGCCCCTCACGCAACGAATTCAAAAGCATCATCTGCTGCAATACGCACTTTTAGGGCTGATTCTGGACTGCCTGTGGCTGTATCCGCTCAAAATGACCGGGCTGATGTCCGAGGATCACAGCATCGTGTTTGCGCTCAATTTTATTTTCATGATGATATTTATGTTTTGCTATCTCATACGTGCCATTACCTCGTATTCAATCATCTCGGACATTACCGACGAACATGAATTGCTACACGACGTACGCCAGGAGGCAGGTTTTTTTGCCGTGCTGAATTTCATTGCGAAATTCGCCTTAATTTTCGGTCCGGTGTACGCTGGTGTCGCGCTGGATGTCATTGGACTGGAAGCGGGCATGCTGCCGGGGAATGTGCCGCAGGCGACCCAGAACGGCCTGGTGTATGCCATGGCGCTGGGTGTTTTGCCGGCGCTGCTGGTCGCCCTGTATTTCATCCACAAAATACGCCTGGACAAATCCCGGGTGGAAGACATCCAGGCCCAGCTCAAGGCGCGTCAGCTCACCCAGAACTGATCAAGCTTGCCAGTTGCCGGGCCGGTAAGCCACAATGCCCGACTCCGGCGATAGCCAACAACCGACACACTTCTTATGAGCCACAACACCGACGACATCCGGATTGCTCGAGCCCAGCCCCTTATCACTCCCTGGATATTGGCGGAGCAGCTCCCCCTTGGCGAGGAACATGCCGCCACCGTCGCCAGCGGGCGCCTGGCCATCGAGAATATTCTCAGTGGCAAAGATAAGCGGGTGTTGGCGATTGTCGGCCCCTGCTCGGTGCACGACCCCGCCGCACTGCTGGATTTTGCCACCCAATTAAAGGCCGTGTGCGAGCCACTTGACGACGCAATTTTGCCCGTCTTGAGAGTTTACTTTGAAAAACCGCGAACCGTGGTGGGCTGGAAGGGTTTAATCAGTGATCCCGACCTGGATGGCAGTTTTCACATCAATAAGGGGCTGCACCTGGCGCGCAGAGTGTTGCTCGATGTAGCGGCACTGGGCTTACCTGCGGCCAGTGAGTTTCTGGACACAACCTTTGGCCAGTACTACGCCGAGCTGGTGAGCCTGGGGGCCATTGGCGCGAGAACAGTTGAGAGCCAAATTCACCGGGAACTGGCCTCCGGCCTGTCTATGCCTGTTGGTTTTAAAAACGGAACCACCGGCCAAATCAGCGTTGCCATCGACGCCATCCGGTCCGCCCGCCACGAGCACTGGTTCCCCTCCTTAACCAAGGAGGGGACGCCCGCCATCCTGAAGTCCACCGGCAACCCCCACAGTTACCTGATTTTGCGCGGCGGCACGGCAACCGGGCCCAATTATCAGGCGAAAGATGTGAGCCAGGCCGCTGCTGCATTGGCGGAGCAGGGGTTACCGCCCTCTCTCATCGTCGATTGCAGTCACGGCAACAGCGAGAAAGACCCCGCGCGACAGGCGCTTGTGATGTCGTCCTTATGCGGGCAAATTGAGCAGGGGCAAAGCGCGATTCGGGGCATTATGCTGGAGAGCCATTTGCGCGGGGGCAGCCAAAAGGTGGTGGAGGGGGCGTCGCTAACCTATGGCCAGAGTATCACCGACGCCTGCCTGTCACTGGAGGACACCACGCCGTTGCTACACCAATTGGCGAACGCGGTGAGAAAGGGTTTTTAGTGCGCCTCTAAATTCTACCAGGTATAGCCGATGCGTAATCTGTAGGTTTCATCGAGTTTCTCAATACCTTCGACGGCTCCCGAATCGTACTCGTAGAGCACTTCCGCAGCCGCCTCCAGACTGCCCAGCAATGGGAAGGCCAAACCAAAAGTGGTATTTAGAATAATGTCCGTGGTGACATCCAGGTTCCAGATGCCAATGTGGTTTATGTACAGACGGGAGTCACCACCCAGGTAGTTACTGGACATCCGCACGCTCCAGTTAGCACCGAGGTAATCCTGGTCCTCGGCGGTAGTAAAGTCCTCATTCACATAGGCCAGACCGAGCTCACTCTCCAGGGTAAATATGGCCTGTTCATAGAATTGGTGACCGACATAGGGGCCGATGTAATAGCGCAGATCGAGATCGGCAAACTCGTCTACCTCCGCCGAGGCGTTCACGCCTATATACCAGGAAGGATCATCGAGAAAATAGTCATATTTGCCAATAACCGTCCAGTTATCCGCGCTCTTCTGGTCGTTTGCCTCGTCGTACTCGCCGTCGAAGCGAATGGTGTACCGATCCTCGACACTGCGCCAGACAGACTCCAGGCTGTAGTCCAGCTCTTCGCTATTCGTATTCCCACTCTCGGTAACCCAGCCGAAGCTAATCAGGCCAGACCATTTATAACCCTCGCCCAATTCCCATGGCTCAGGATTTATCAGCAAAATATCCGTCACGGCATAACTGAGTTGATCGCCATTGCCCTCGGTGATGACTATCAGGTCATCTTTCATCGCGATGGGCCTATCGCGAAAAATCTGCCCGTCGGACATCTGCACCACCAGTGAGCCCGCCGTGTCTATAGACTGGATTTCCTCGGCGGTGATACTGAGCGTGCCGGCAAAGTCGGTATCGATGGTAACCACGCCATCGCGAGAACCGGTAACCGTTCCTATCACTCTGGAGCCATTCTTTAACAGAATTTCATCTTGCGGCGCGGCATCCTCGGTGGCGCTTACTGCAACGCCCATGCACAACATCCACATTGTAAGCAGCGCGAATCTCGTTCCTGACATAACATTTATCCCGGTCTTTATAATGAGTGTTAACTGCCCCCGATAAGGCAGAGTTCAGGCGGCGCTATGTTAACACCACAGCTGGCGGGGATAAGCCTATTTTCCCCACTTAAATTCGTGGCGTGCCTTTTCGGGGACAGGAATTCGAAACTATAAATCGGCCGGCACGATAAAAGCCCCGGCAATTGCGCTAGAATTGCCCCCACAAGAACACTGGGAATAAGTAAGATGAATTATGACCTATTTGTCATAGGTGCCGGTTCCGGCGGCGTCCGAGCGGCACGCATCGCCGCCGGCTACGGTGCCCGGGTCGCGGTGGCGGAAGACCTCTATATGGGAGGAACCTGCGTCAACGTGGGCTGCGTGCCCAAAAAGCTGTACGTTTATGCCTCCCAGTTCAGCCACGCCTTTGAAGACGCCCGCGGTTTCGGTTGGGCCAGCAATGTGCCCGCCTTCGACTGGGCGACCTTGCGCGATAATAAAAAGACCGAAATATCTCGCCTCAACGGTATCTATCGAAGTCTGCTGGACGGCGTGAGCGTGGATACCTTCGATAGCCGCGCGACCATTGTGAATGCGCACACGGTAGCGGTTGGCGGGCGGCACTACCAGGTCGAGAAAATACTGATTGCTACCGGCGGCTGGCCGCATATTCCGGAGTTCCCGGGCAGCGACCTGGCCATCACCTCCAACGAAATATTTGATTTGGAGGTATTCCCGCAGCGCCTGGCGGTCGTGGGCGGAGGTTACATTGCAGTCGAGTTTGCAGGAATATTCAACGGCCTGGGCTCCAGGGTCACCCAGCTCTACCGCGGCCCCTTGTTCCTGCGGGGCTTTGATCAGGATATACGCGCCCATGCCGCCCAGGAAATCTCGAAAAGCGGCGTTGACCTGCGCTTCGAGGTCAACGTGGAGTCCATAATCCGCAGCGCAGAGGGTTTGGTACTAAGCCTGACAGATGGCAGCTCGCTGACTGTCGACACGGTGTTGTATGCCACTGGCCGCAGACCGCATCTTGGTGACCTGGGGCTGGAGAACGTGAATATCAAGATAAGCGATTCCGGCCACATCGCGGTAGACGACAATTTTTGCACCAGCGAACCCAGCATTTTCGCCCTGGGTGACGTCACCGGCGGCATGGAATTGACACCAGTTGCACTGGCCGAGGGTATGGCATTTGCGCGGCGCCAGTTCGATGATAGCGAGCGGGAGGTGGAGTATGACTTCATACCGACCGCTGTATTTTGTCAGCCAAATATCGGCACCGTTGGCTTTACCGAGGAGGAGGCGCGCACCGAATTTGGCGATATCACCTTGTATAAGTCCACCTTTAAACCAATGAAGCACACGATTAGCGGCCGTGATGAGCAAACGTTTATGAAGTTAATCGTCGGTAAAGAGAGTGACCGGGTGGTGGGGGTCCATATGATGGGCCCGGATGCAGGCGAAATTATCCAGGGCATTGCCATCGCCCTGAAAGCCGGCGCAACCAAGGCAATGTTCGACAGTACAATCGGCATACATCCCACCGCCGCAGAAGAATTTGTCACCATGCGGGAGCCCTGGTCCCAGGGTTGACCATGGAGCCGGGCCTGTGGCAATTTATCCTGCTTGGCTTCGTTGGCGTTATCGCGGGATTTCTCAATGTACTGGCCGGCGGCGGTTCGCTGCTCACGGTGCCCGTGATGGTATTCCTGGGTATGCCCGGGCCGGTGGCAAATGGCACCAATCGCATAGCCATACTCGCCCAGAACATCAGCGCCATAACGGCCTTTGCAAAAAAAGGCTTCAGCGATTTTAAACTGAGCTTGTCCCTGTCAGCCTGCGCGATACCCGGGGCCGTTGTGGGGGCCCTGCTTGGTGTGCAATTGCAAGGTGCCTGGTTCAATCGAATTCTCGCGCTGATCATGGTCGGTGTGATGTTGGTCATGTATTTCGACAAAACGGGCTCGGTAAAGCAGCATGATCACGAGCCGAGTAGGACGCAATTGATTCGCGGTCACTTGTTGATGGTGGCTGTGGGGTTCTGGGGCGGGTTTATCCAGATTGGGGTTGGCTTCATCATCATGCCAGTGCTCAATCGAGTGATGGGCCTGGATCTGGTGCGCACCAATATGCACAAGGTATTTGTGATTGCGGCTTACACCATTGCGGCCCTGGCGGTATTTGCCAGCCAGGTGCCAGTACTCTGGGTGGCGGGTGCTGCACTAGCTGTGGGGACCTCCATAGGCGGCTATTTGGGGGCTCACTATAGCGTGACGCAGGGCGAGAAGCTTATCCGCCGGGTGCTGAATATCGTGCTCATTATCTTCATAATCAAGTTATTATTCCTGCCATGATTGAGGTGCGACATCTAAGCAGACGCTACGGAAAAATAACCGCCGTGAGCAACGTCTCCTTTCATATTGGACGCAACGAGATTGTCGGCCTGCTGGGTCATAATGGCGCGGGCAAGACCACTATCATGAAAATGCTCAGCGGCTACCTGGAGCCCAGCGCCGGAAATATTCAGATCGCCGGTTTTGACCTCGCCACCCAGGCCCACGACATTCAGCAACAGCTGGGGTATCTGCCGGAAAACCTTCCTCTATATCCGGAAATGATGGTGGCCGATTATCTGGATTACGCGGCAACCTTAAAACGTATTCCCCCCGGGGAGCGACTGACAGCGGTAAAAAAGGTGGTACTCGCCACCGACCTCGCCAGCAGAACACTGGACCCCATAAACACCTTGTCGCGCGGTATGCGCCAGCGCCTCGGCGTTGCCCAGGCCATACTGGGCAAGCCGCGCCTGCTTATTCTTGATGAGCCTACCAATGGCCTGGACCCTCAACAGACCGATCATATGCGCCAGTTGATCAAGCGACTGGCCCGCAGGGCTACGGTAATTTTATCGACTCACATCATGCAGGAAGTAGATGCAGTCTGTGACAGGGTGTTGGTGCTAAGCCACGGAAAATTAGTACTGGATGAACATCTCAAGGCCCTGCGTTGTACACGAACCCTGTTGCTCAGAGTATGCGACAGCAATCCCTCTCTGGCCACCTACCTGCAGCGCCTGCCTCAAATTGCGAAGGTCAGCGGAACATCGAATGGCCCGCATGAACTGGCGTACACAATCAGCCTGCATGACAATTCCGACCCGGACACCGCGGCCAATAACATTTCGCAATGTGTCATCAAGGCCGGCGCGCGCCTGTATGAACTACATGCCGTGACACGTGATCTCGAGTCCATATTTCGCGAGGCAAGCGCCGGCCAGAACCTCGACAATGAGGGCTGAGGGAATCGCGCGCCGGGTCGCCAGCAAAGAAATTCGCTTATTCTTTAGCTCGCCGGTCGCCTGGTTATTCCTGGGCGCCTTTGCCGCAGTAAATTTATTTGTTTTTTTCTGGGTAGAGTCCTTTTTTGCCCGCAACGTCGCAGATGTCAGACCGATATTTGAATGGCTGCCCAGGTTGCTGATTTTTTTGTGTGCGGCACTCACCATGCGCATGTGGAGTGAAGAGCGCCGCACGGGCACCCTTGAACACGTACTCACCCAACCCGTCGGCGCGTGGCGCTTTGTGCTCGGCAAGTTTTTGGCCTGTTTTGTCCTGTTGTTACTGGCCCTGCTATCAACCCTTCCCCTGCCGATAACTGTGGCACTCATTGCAAATCTTGACCTGGGGCCGGTCATTGCGGGATATCTTGCAACAGGCCTTCTTGGTGGCGCCTATCTGAGCATTGGACTGTATGTCTCTGCCCGCACCGATAACTCCATCGTCAGCCTGATAGGAACCGTGGCGGCTTGTAGCGGTATTTACATACTGGGAAGTGCGGCAGTCGCGGATTTTTTTGATAACTCCATGGCGGAAAGCCTGCGCCTGCTGGGCAGTGGTTCGCGCTTCGAGAGCATCACTCGCGGTGTGCTGGATATCCGGGATCTGGTCTACTACCTGAGCGTAATAGTGATCTTCCTCACCCTCAATGTCTTTGCCCTGGAGAAAGAACGCTGGGCGCGCAGTAGCGCTACCCGGCGCCATATACACTGGCGTATCGCAACCTTTCTGTTGGTGGCGAATGTGTTGCTGGTCAATATCTGGCTAAACCGCGTGACGAGCCTGCGCGTGGATATGACGGCAGGCAAGCTCTACTCAATCTCAGCGCCCACTTACAACTACCTGGAAAAGCTGCAAGAGCCCCTGTTAATCCGTGGCTATTTTAGTGCCAAAACCCACCCTCTTCTGTCGCCGCTCGTCCCACAGTTGCGGGATCTCATCAGGGAGTATGAGATCGCCGGTAAGGGCAACGTTCGCGTAGAGTTTGTCGATCCGGCGGACAACCCCGAAATGGAGCAAGAGGCCAATCAACTGTATGGGATTCAGGCAACTCGCGTTGCGGTGGCCGATCGCTATCAGTCAGCCCTCATGAACTCCTATTTCAATATCCTGGTGCGCTACGGTGATGAATTCGAAACACTGGACTTTAGCGACCTCATCGAAGTAAAAGCCAACAGCGGTAGCAGAACCGAAGTTCTGTTGCGCAATCCCGAGTTCGACATCACGCGGGCGATAAAAAAGGTCCTGTTCAGCTATCAGTTGGGGGGCGAACTGTTTGACGGTATTCGCGGAGACGTAGAGTTTATCGCCTATGTCTCCGGCGACGAGCTGTTGTCACCCCTGCTACTGGAGTATAAAAAGTCAATTGGCGAACAACTGCGGGAAGTGGCGCTTCAATCCCGGGGCAAACTCACCATCCGATTTATTGAGCCCGAGGTCAAGGGCGGACTGGTGGCGAGACAAATCGACCAGGAGTGGGGATTTAAACCCATGGTCGCCGCGCCGAATTTGGAGCATGAATTTTTCTTCTATCTCACCCTGGCAGATAAAGATAAGGTGGTGCAACTTCCCACCAACCAATTTAACCCCGATAACTTTCGCCAACAGCTCACCATCGCTCTGAAGCACTTCGCCACCGGGTTCACGAAAACCGTGACACTGGTGCTGCCCGAAGTGCACGAACAAATGGCACGTTACAATCTGGGCGGCCCCACCTTCCTAAACCTGGCACGCCTGATCAGCCGGGACTATACCTTGCGCATGGAGGACCTCACTACCGGACGGGTGAGCCCCGAGACGGACATTCTAGCCGTAGTGGCTCCCCACCGACTGACGGAATCACAGGTGTTTGCCATCGACCAGTATCTCATGCGCGGGGGCACTCTGATTCTGGTCACTTCCCCCTATTCCGTCGAACTATCTGCCGGTCTTATGCGGTTGCAGGCCTGGGACAGCGGCCTCACCGAATGGCTTGCACACCAGGGAATCGTTATCGGCAAATCGCTGGTACTGGACGAACAGAACGCGCCGTTTCCAGCGCCGGTGCTCCGCACATCGGAGGGCTACGAGTTTCAGGATGTGCAACTTGTTAACTACCCCTATTTTATCGATGTGCGCTCTCCCGGCCTGGCATCGGGGCACCCGATCACCAGCAGCTTACCCCAACTGACCATGGCCTGGGCATCCCCGATTAGTGCGCCGAAAACACGGGCCAGACGCGTGACAACGCTGCTGCGTAGCTCACAGAAATCCTGGCTGTCAGCCAGCCCAGACATCAGGCCCAGCTTCGATGAAGACGGAGAGTTGAGTTTCGATACGGGCGCGGCAAAATCACCCGCGGATCTCGGTATCACAGTACAGGGGCGCTTTGAGTCGTGGTTTGCCGGCAGTCCCTACCCACTGCCGATACCCGAGGGATCTACCGATACGGCTATCAACACCGTCTTGGCGCATTCACCGAAATCTGCCCGGATTATTTTGTATGCTTCCAATGACTTTCTCGATGACCAGATTTTAAACGCCGTCGTGACGGGAGCGGGAACCCAATATGTGGGGCCCTTGGAACTGTTCATGAATACCCTGGACTGGGCGGTACAGGATGGCGAACTTTTAAAGATTCGCTCGGGGGGACATTTCAATCGCACCCTTCCCGCCCTGGAACGGGACGCGCAGCATATGATCGAATACGTGAATTACGCTGCGACCTTGGTTTTCTTTTTGCTGCTTGCCGCTCTACACCAGATCCGTCAAATACTCCGTAAGCGTCACTACGCGCGCGCCTTTCGAGAAGGGGGCGCCGAGTGAAACAACTGATCAAGCTTCTCCTTGTTATCGCAGTCATCCAATGCGCGATGGTGGCGACAGTTTACTGGCCGGAAGCCACCCTCCTGGCAATGATGAGCACTGAACACCTGGTGCCCTTTGAGCCCTATCTGGTGGATGAGATACACATTGGCGACGAGCAGGGCAACGAAGCGGTTCTGCTGAATACCGGAGATCACTGGATTCTTCCCGACTTGCTGGGCCTGTCGGTCAGCCCCGAGTTGATTGAAAAACTCCTGCAGGGTGTCATCTACGCGGAAACCGGTTGGCCGGTAGCTACCTCTGTGGCTGCCAGGCAGCGCTTTCAGGTGACTGATTACAACTTTCAACGGCGCCTGACGCTCATTGGCAAAGGCGAGTTACTGGGTACCATCTATTTGGGCAGCTCCCCAGGCTTTCGCAGGGTCCAAGCGAGAAACAGTACACAGGACGCCATTTTTACCATCGCCTTTAATAGCTTCGACGCATTCGGCCTCAATAGTGCGTGGCTGGACAAACGGACGTTGCAAATTCGCTCGCCTATCTCTATTGCCTCTGACAACTACCGCCTGTATAAACAGGACAACGGCTGGTTGTCCGATGCCGGTGGACAACCCGATGCGCGCGAACTTGATGCCCTGTTAGTGGCGTTAAGTAGCTTGCAGATTGACAGTGTCGCCAGCCCGGACTTGCAACAAACACTATCGATTGCCGTGCCCGAAATAACCCTGGCGATAGAAACCGCGGAAAATATTACCACTTTCGAGCTGTTCACCCTGGGTGAGCGGCATTTTATTCACTGTAGCGATCACCCACTTTATTTCACCCTCAGTGCCTATGACTTCGACCGTTTCGCAACGCTGGACTCAGATCGTTTGCGAGGGTCGCTGTAGTATCTTGAGGCGCTCGTTTTACCTGAGATCGCACCCAAATTTAGCCCATCCTGAGGAATCGACTATGCCAATGTTCATGAAAATATCCGCAATTGCTCTGCTATCCCTCTTTATTGTGGCCTGCGGTGCGCAGGAGGAGCCCACAGGGGTTATACCCGAAGGACATCTTAAAGCGCTGGAAAAAGCCAACAATGTTGAGGACCTACTCAATGATGCACAGAAAAAACAGCTGGAGGAGGTCGATGCGGCCACTCACTAGCCGCGTTTGAGATTGCGGTACTGCTTGGGTGCGACGCCGATTATTTTCTTGAAAAGACGGGAAAAATAGTAGCTGTCTTCGTAGCCCAGGGTGAGGCTCACATCTTTGATGCTGATGCCGGACACATCCAGTAAATAGCAGGCTCGCTCCATCTTGAGGTGTAGAAAATGCTGGATGGGAGAATGTCCGGTCAGGGATTTGTATTTGCTGGAAAAGTGATACTTGGAAAGGTTGGCATGGCTGGCCAGGGTGGCGAGGTTCAACTGCCCGTGCAGCTTTTCTTCCATCAGGGCATGAATGCCCTCTAGATCCATATTGTGTCGCTGTTTTGCCTCTACCACCGGCGCCACGGCCGACAGGTAAGTTAACATCTGGCGCAGCAGGTTGGCCGCATGAACAAACGAGCGCCGATTGTAGCCCGTTTTGCGGGTGTCGATCAGGGTTTCAAAATCGGCTATCAGGCGGGCGTGGGTACCCACCGCCAGCACCGGCGCGAAGCGCTTTCCACCGCGCACAGTGCCAATGAATTTCGCCGCCAGGGTTCCCTCGAAATGCACCCAGTAAATGGTCCACGGATTCTTCGCATCTGCTCGATAGTGGTGGTGGCTGCCCTCCGGGAGCAGTAGAGCGTCGCCCGAGACCACCGGCAAACTCTGCGAGTTCACCTCAACCGTACCCCGCCCGGCTGTGCAGTAGATGAGCAAGTTATCGCGGTGCTCCAGCCTCGCCATGCGATGACCGTCAGCCTCGGGATAATAACCAAAGGCTGTGGGATAGCATTCTTTAGTTAAATCATTCTCGGCTAGAAATTCCTGCACAAAGGCTGGCACAATTATGCGTATTCCATCAGATCTTAATGGCCACTGTGATAACTTTACTGTCATAACATATTGATTTTAATATCTTTTAATTAATACAATAACTCATAGCTCAAAATATAGCCAGCAATATAGTCCATCAAATTCGCAATTAAATCAATTTCAGTTAACCGGGTTCTCGTGCTACTGTTTTGCACCCAGCGGGACAAACTCATCGACGCAATTCAGGAGAAGCCACCATGGCCCAGCACGCAGCCGCAGCAGGCACGGAAGACGCCCAGGAAATTGGCGCATTAATGGTCAGGGCGCGGGCCGCCCAGGCCCAGATTGAACACTATACCCAGGACCAGGTAAACGAGCTGATCCGGGCCATGGTATGGTCCTGTTGTCAGCCCGGCGTTGCAGAGGAACTCGCCCAGTTCACCGTGGACGAGACCCAGCTGGGAGATTACAACGGCAAATTCCTGAAAATTTCAGTAAAGACCCGCGCGGCGCTGATGGACATCCTCGATGACAAATCGGTGGGCGTTATAGAGGAGGACGAAGAGCGCAATATCATCAAAATCGCCAAGCCAATTGGCGTCATTGGTGCGCTCTCCCCCTCAACCAACCCCGAGGCGACGCCAGTTATCAAGGCGATCAACGCAGTGAAGGGCCGCAATGCCATCATCATCGCGCCCCACCCCCGGGCCAAGCTCACCAACAAGAAAATTGTCGATCTTATGCGGGCGGCATTAAAAAAAATGGGTGCGCCTGAGGATCTGGTGATTGGCATCGACACACCGACCCTGGAAAAGACCAATGAGCTAATGAAGCAGTGTGATTTTATCCTCGCCACTGGCGGCCCGGCTATGGTGAAAGCAGCCTACTCCAGCGGCACACCGGCACTGGGTGTGGGCGCGGGCAACGCGGTTATTACTGTCGATGAATCCGCCGACCTGGATGAAGCGGCGGAGAAGATCCGTATTTCCAAGACACTCGATCTTGCCGCCTCCTGCTCGTCCGATAACTCGGTGATTGCGGTGGAGGCGATATACGACCAGTTGCTGGAAAAATTGATAGAGCAGGGTGGCCATGTGGCCCAGCCGGGAGACTACCAAAAAATAGCCAGCGTATTGTGGGAAGATGGCCACCTGAACCCCAAGTCGGTAGTTCTCAAGCCGCAGGTGCTGTGCAAGATGGCGGGCGTAGAGATACCCGAGGATCGCCTGTTCATTATCATGCCCGAGACCGGCGTGGGTCCGGAGCACCCCTACTCCGGTGAAAAACTGTCTGTAATCATGGCTTTCTATAAAGTCGAGGACATCGATGCAGCCGTTGAGCTAACCAATCGCATTCAAACTTATCAGGGAATGGGCCATTCTTGCGGCATATATTCCTACAATGACGACAATATTCTCAAACTGGCGCTGGGCACAAAAACCTCCCGGGTCATGGTCAATCAACCACAGGCCGCCTCCAACAGCGGCAATCTGTGGAATGGCATGCGACAGACCTTTTCCCTGGGCTGCGGCACATGGGGCGGTAATTCCACCAACGATAACATTAACTGGAAGCACCTGGTCAACATCACCTGGATTTCCAAACCACTGGCTATTCCCAAAACCCTGCCGGCAGATGAAGTGCTATTTGGCGATGTTATCCAAAGACTGAAGTAATCGTGGAATTCAATCTCGGCGAAGAGCAACTCGCGTTTGCACAAGCGGCACGTGATTTCGCCCAGGGCGAACTGGCGCCTTACGCGCAGGAATGGGACGAGAAAAAAATATTTCCCAAAAAGACCCTGGCCGCCGCAGGTGAACTGGGGTTTTGCGGGATGTACAGCCCACTCGAAAATGGCGGTCTAGGGCTCTCCCGTATGGACTGCGCCATTATCCTTGAGGAACTGGCCAGTGGCTGCACCTCAACCGCGGCCTATATTTCAATCCACAATATGGCCACCTGGATGCTGTGCACCTGGGGCACGGATGCAATCAAGGCTGAATGGGGGCAGGCGCTGACCAGCGGCCAGAAGCTGAGCTCCTACTGCCTGACCGAAAGCGACGCCGGCTCCGACGCCGCCAACCTGCGCACAACCGCGAGGCGCGACAACGATCACTTCGTGTTAAACGGTTCGAAGATGTTTATCAGCGGCGCGGGGGCCACCGATATGCTGGTGGTGATGGCGCGCACTGGCAGTCAGGAAGAAGGCGCCAAAGCTATCTCCGCCTTTGCGGTGCCCGCCGACACCGCCGGCGTCCATTACGGCAAGAATGAAAGCAAAATGGGCTGGAATAGTCAACCCACCCGAGCCATCACCTTTGAGGACGCTCGCATCCCCGCCCATGCCTTGCTGGGTCGCGAGGGGGAGGGCTTTAAAATAGCGATGCGCGGGCTCGATGGCGGGCGTATTAATATCGCCGCCTGTTCGGTGGGCGCCGCCCAGGCCTGTGTCAATTTCACACAGCGGTATATGCGCGAGCGAAAGCAATTCGGCAAACCCCTGGCCGCCTTTCAGGCTCTCCAATTCAAGCTGGCCGATATGGTGACGGAATTGGTCGCGGCCAGGCAAATGGTCCGACTGGCTGCCTTTAAACTGGACAGCAATGACCCGGAGAAAAGTACCTACTGTGCCATGGCAAAACGTTTCGCTACAGATGTGGGCTTCAAAGTCTGCAATGAGGCGATGCAACTACACGGCGGCTATGGCTATATGCGCGAATATCCTATCGAACGCTTGTTCCGCGACGCACGCGTCCACCAGATTTTGGAAGGCACCAATGAAATAATGCGCGTCATTACGGCGCGCCGCTTACTGCAGGAAGACGGAGTGAAAAGCATACGATGAGTGACGAGGCCGTATTATTCGAAGAACGGGCATCCCAGGCGGGCAAGCGCATAGGCATCGCCACCCTGAACTGCGAAAAAACTCTGAACTCCCTGACCCACAATATGGTGCGGTTGTTGCACGATAAACTTCGGCAGTGGCAGACCGATGAGGCGATCGCCTGCGTTTTCATCCAGGGGGCCGGATCGAGGGCGCTGTGTGCCGGGGGCGACGTGCAGCAGCTGTATCAATCGGCGATTGCGAAGCCAGGCGGCCCCTGCGTAGAGGCAGAGGCTTTCTTCGAACTGGAATATCGCATGGACTTCCTCCTGCATCGCTACCCTAAGCCAGTTATTTGCTGGGGTCACGGCGTCGTCATGGGCGGCGGCCTGGGTATTCTGGCGGCGTGCAGCCATCGTGTGGTAACGGAGAAAACCCGTGTGGCTATGCCAGAAGTCACCATCGCACTCTACCCGGACGTGGGGGGTAGCTGGTTTCTGAACCGCATGCCCGGACGTGTCGGCCTGTTTCTCGCATTGACTGCGGCACAGATGAATGGGGCCGACTGTGTCTATACCGGTGTTGCGGATCGCTTTATCACAAACAGCTATCAGCAGGCACTGCTGGAGGAGCTGTCGAGTATCCAATGGAGCGAGCACAGTGATGTGCACGCAGAGCAAGTTACCAAACTGCTGCGCAAGTTCGAAGCAAAAAGCACGGCCGACAGGCCTGCCGGCAACGTACCCCAGCACTACGACACAATCCAGAGTCTCACCGACCAGGACAATTTTTACCAGATAGTGGACGCCATCACCACAGTGCAAACCGACGATCCATGGCTACAACGCGCCAGCGCCGGGCTGGCTCACGGCTCCGCTATCAGCGCCAGCAATATTTACCAGGCACTGGAAAAAACCTTGCATATGTCGCTGGCCGAAGTCTTCCAGTTTGAGTTGATGTTATCGACCAACGTTGTCCGCCATCCGGAATTTGCCGAGGGCGTCCGCGCGTTGCTGATCGACAAGGACAAGAATCCACGCTGGCAATACGCCTCTGTGCGCGATGTTCCCGGGCAACTAATGGACGCGATGGTTACGCCACCGTGGCCGAAAAATCCACTGGCCGATATCGCGGCGCAATAGGGGGCACTCAGCATGGCACGAGTAGCATTTATCGGTTTGGGCAATATGGGGGGTGGCATGGCGGCCAACCTGGTTAAAGCGGGTTTTGAGGTCAATGCCTTCGACCTGGCACCTGCGGCTTTGCAAGGCGCTGTTGCAGCGGGTTGCACCGCCTCCACCAGCGCATGCGAGGCAGTGAAAGATGTGGACTACGTCGTGTCCATGCTGCCCGATGGGGCCATTGTTGAAAATATCTACATCGACAATGACAAACTTCTGGATGCCATGCCCGGCACCGCGCTGGTGATGGATTGCTCTACCATTGCCGCAAGAAACTCACAGCGCCTGGCGCTGGAGGCTGACCAACGCGGCATCCAGTGCATTGACGCACCTGTGTCCGGGGGCATCGCGGCGGCGGCCGACGGCACTCTGGCGTTTATGTGCGGCGGCTCACAGGAGGCGTTCGAAGCGGCCAGGCCGGTCCTGTCAGCCATGGGGAAAAACCTGTTTCTAGCCGGAGAGAGCGGCGCCGGTCAGGTCGCCAAAATGTGCAATAACATGCTGCTTGCCGTTCACATGATAGGCACTGCCGAGGCCCTGCAACTGGGCGTGGACAACGGCCTGGACCCCGCAGTGCTATCGGAAATCATGCTCAACAGTTCTGGCAGTAACTGGTCGTTAGAAAAATATAATCCCTACCCCGGCGTAATGGACAATGTGCCCGCCGCGCGCAACTATGAGGGCGGCTTTATGAACATGCTCATGCTCAAGGATCTGGGACTGGCCCTGGACGCCGCAACCTCCAGCAAATCCTCGGTGCCCATGGGTTCGCTGGCCCGCAACCTGTATGCCCTACACACGGGCAAGGGCAATGAACTGAGAGACTTTTCCAGTATCATTGAGCAATTCAAGAAAAGCGGCTAGACAAATCTACTGCTCTGGCGAGTCGCTCTCCCCGCCCATTTGATCCGCCTTGCTGTTGGAGCGGGTCAAGTGCTTCATCAACAACGCTCTCATCCACTGGTGTGGTGCGCTGCGAGAGGATCGAGTGTGACGCATCAGGGACATTTTCCCCCGGTTACTACTGTGAGTGTTGCGAATCATACGCTGTAGCTCGGCGGGTAATTCCCGCCCGATAATTCGCTCACTGTACAAGCCACCCTCTTCGAAACCGGCGTTGGCCACCAGCAGCGAATCTGTACAGGTCAAAACGCCCACGGCGGAGGCAAACTGGGTCGTCTCCAGGCGGATATCCCGGTGCACGCCATACTGGCCCAATACATCATCCACCATACTGGTATTTTCTCTGGCCAGCCCGGGCAAATAAAGTCGTAGATGGGGGTAGGCGAGAAACTCCGTCAAACCAAACTCCTTGTCGATCAATGGATGGTCTATCCGCATGTAGCAGCGTGGCGCCATGGCGGCAATGGGTTCCGCCAGGATATCGCGCTGGGTGTCTACGGCCACAAACGCGGCAAAGTCCGCCTCGCCTTTTTTCAACTGCTCCTGGTAATCGGGCGCCACATCCCCGGTTATGATTTGCACCCCCTTTGCCACCTGGCTGAGCTCGGCCATTAGCCCCGGCAGCAGGGCTTCACTGAGAATGGGCGGCAGCAGCAATTTGAAACTACCGCTGTATGTTTCCGGGACAAATTCCTCCGAGCCCAGCACCCGCTCCACCGACTCCAGCAGCAATGGCAGCTCCTTTCCCAGTATCTCCGCTCGCGGCGTGGGTACCAGGCCGTGCGCGGTGCGGGTAAACAGCTCATCGTCAAAGGATTCCCGGAGTTTTTGCAAGGTCTTGCTCAAGGCGGGCTGGGAAACTGACAGGCGTTCCGCCGCCCGAGTTACGTTGCGTTCCTCCAGCAGAATCTGTAGGGCCACCAGTAAATTTAGATCTGTACGAATCAGTTTTCGGGATATCATCACGCCCTCAAGAAATAACTTATCATTATATTATTCATGCTAACAAAGTGCGTGGGTTATTTCATCGTGTTCGAGCCGGGAGTAAATAGGTTACTATCGTCGGACTTTAACCATCGGGAGCCGAATTTGTGACATTTCGTATACTATTATCGCTGATCCTGGGCTGCACCTTGTCGGCCTGCGTGTCGGAAACGCCCACCCCGGCCCCAAACCCCATGGCGCAGTCGAGTTCCATTTCGGTGGCGACACCCGAGTTTATAACCTCGCCGGACACCGTTCTGCGCTGGTATTCCGACCTGATATGGATTGACGATCCCGAGGGTCGCTTTGAGCGCCGAGCCGATATGCTGCAGGCCTCCCTGCAAAACGAGTTCGCCCGCAAGGGCTACACCTTCGTCGGTACAGATGAGCCCGCCAACTATGACGTGCTGGCCGTTGCAATACTGGGCGACATCGCGGGGCATGAAAAACTGGAACAGATTTTTCGCTTGTACCCCTCCCTCAACGGGGCAGCCGGCGGGTATAGCCGCGGCACCGTACTTGTGGCGTTGGCGCCGGCTGGCACCAAAAACATCGTGTGGCGGGGCGCCCTCGAGATATTTACCGATCCCGAGCTACAACCGATAAGCGTGCGCAAGCAGCGCATGGAATGGGGTGCAATGCAGGTGCTTGCCAGTATTCCCAACTATCCATGATTGGCGGCGAATCTGGCTGCCGGGTTTGGGGACTGTTACCATGCCCCCAGCCCTGATGCGATAATCGCGTCAGCCAGTTTTCAACAACGAGAAATCCAATGCGCTCTCCACTGTCAATGTATCGCCTGCTTCTGCCGCTCCCGGCACTGGTTCTTTCGGCCCTGCTGCTGGGCGCCTGTAGCAATATTGAAACCCGCCCGGAAGATACGGCCACTTTTGCCGCCGGCAATTACCAGTATTACAGCTGGCGCAGCGAACCCTTGGTAAATACGATTAACTCCCGGGATAGCATTTATGTGCTGGACCCCATTTTGAGAGCGCAGATCGACGCGGATCTTCAGGGCAAAGGCTACACACTGGATCCGACACGCGCGCAATTCAGTGTTGACTATATATTTGCCGAGGGGTTGCGCCCCGGCGTGAAAGGGGTGGAGGCAAGCAATCTGTCCACCTATCCGGGCGTGATACCCGATCGCAATATCGATCAGGCCAGTATCGATAATGCCAACGCACTAGGTGGCTTGAGAGAGACGCGCAATATCGGAATTCAAATTAATGATGTAGCGCGCAACGAGGAAGTGTGGCGAGTGATCATCACCAAAATCGTGGACAACGTCAACACCAATGAAAACCCGAACTTACCTCAGGCAATCAAAGCGGCAATCAAGAAGGGTCTGAAGACCCTTCCTTCCAGACCCTAGCCATAGACTTCGGGGTTGACACAAAAGGGCATGGGTTGGCCATGCAGGGCGGCAATTGCATTATCGGCAGCCAAGTCTGCCATTTTTATCCGGGTCAGGGTGGTTGCGCTGCCAATATGCGGCGCCACAATGACATTCGGAAGTGCCAGCAGCGGATTTTCCTGCTCGACCGGTTCCTGTTCAAAGACATCGATGGCAGCGGCATAGAGGTCGCCGCGGGAGAGCGCCTGAGCCAGGGCTATCTCATCGACGATCCCGCCTCTGGCGGTATTTACCAGTACGGCCCCCGGCTTCATTATCGCGATTTTTTCCGCATCCAGTAAATGATGCGTATCGGCGGTGAGCGCCACATGGATGCTGACAAAATCACTGCACAGCAACAGCTCTTCCAGCGAAACACTCTCAACCCCCGGCACATCCCGCGCGGTACGGTTGAAACCCAACACGCGCATACCAAAACTTGCCGCTCTTTTCGCGACGGCCTGGCCGATTGCGCCAAGCCCAATGATTCCCAGGGTCGCGCCGCTGACATCTTTACCGGTAAAAAATTCCGGCGACCAGGCATTGTCGACTCGCCAATTGCCCTGCCTGATATAGCGATCCGCTTCGACCACCCGCCGCGCCGCGCTCAACATCAAGGCAAAGGTCGCATCGGCCGTAGTCTCTACCAATACGCCGGGCGTGTGACCCAGCGGAATGCCACGCTCGGTTAACGCGGCTACATCAATATGATCGACACCCACTGACATACTCGACACAAATTCGAGTTTGGGCATACGCTCCAGCAGATTGCGTTCAATCTTGTCGGTGAGCAGGCAGAGCAATCCATGGCTTTCCCCCACCTCCTCATGCAGGGCGCTCCCCGGCAAAAGGCCCGGCCCCATCCACACGTTCATATGACACAGCTGTGCGAGCTCGTGAATCTGGTCGCCGGGCAATTGGTGGGTGACAAATACTTTTTTATCCATAATCCATATTCACCTGAAAGTGTTCTGCGAACTCATAGCAACTACAGCGACGCTGGCGTCAAACCTGCGCAAGCGACCAAGCCCTCCTGCCACTCGCTAAGCACCCTGGGTTGGTATTGCTCGCCCCCGGGGAGTGAACCCCACACCGGCTGGGGCCAGCATGCATCGGCGGTGCTTCGACCAATGACATGCAGATGCATTTGCGGAACAACATTCCCCAGACCGGCAAAATTGACTTTGGAATAAGCGAGCTCTTGCTTGATAAAAGCGGAAACGGCTGAGCACTCAGCTAATACTGCACAAGCCTGATCTTGCGGCAAATCCAGCACATCCTGAAGCTGTGTATCTGGAACCAGGATAAACCACGGGACGGCTGCGTTGCGATTTAGCAATACATCGCAAACCGACAAGGCCCCTAAATAGTGGCAATCCGCAAGCAGCTGGGGATGAATATTTTTCGAGCCCATGCACAATCCTCCATGACAATTCATGCCCTTCTATAGTGTAACGAATAAAAGGGATGATTCAGCAATGGAGCTTTCGCGCTAGATAGTTATGCCGCCGTCAACCACAATGCACTCGCCATTGGTGTAGCTGCTCGCATCGGATACCAGATACAGCACGGTGCCGGCCATTTCCCTGGGTTCGGCGTGGCGCTTCATGGGAACAGCACTAATGGCCTGTTGGTAAATGTCCTCATTGCTAAACAACGCTCCGGCGAACTTGGTTTTGGTAAGGCCGGGCAATAGCGCATTACAGCGAATACCATATTGCGCGCACTCCTTGGCAAAGACCTTGGTCATATTGACGACGGCCGCCTTGGTAATCGAGTAAATACCCTGAAAAGGCCCCGGTTGCAGGGCACTTATGGATGCGGTGTTGACGATGGCCCCGCCGCCATGCTCCCGCATAATTTTTCCCGCCTCTATCGACATAAAGAAATATCCGCGAATATTCACTTCCACGGTTTTATTAAAAGCACCCAGATCAGTGTCCAACACATGGCCAAAATACGGGTTGGTGGCCGCATTGTTAACGCAGATATCCAAGGTCTGGTGCGCAGCCCGGATGTGCTCAAACAACGCGGCAATATCATCCATATTGCCCACATTGCAGGCGAATGCCTCGGCACTGCCCCCAGCTGCAACAATGCTATCAGCTACCGTAGTACAGTCATCAATCCGGCGGCTGGACACGATAACGTGGGCACCTTGCTCTGCGAGGAGCGCAGCAATTTCTTCGCCTATGCCTCTGCTTGCGCCACTTACCAGCGCAATTTTTCCCTTCAAATCAAAAAGATTCGTCGCCATGTTCTGTCCATTCCCAATTGTTGTTAGTGCTGTGAAACGCGCCCACATCTGTCAATATGGCCAGGTGTCCGGAGAGGGAAATCAATTTTCCCGGCGCCACGAGCACAAAGCCGAGAGATTAACATGAAAGAGCATGCCCACGTTCCCCTGTCCGATTTTCACGAATACCCGGTCGAGGAAATGCTATCGCGTTCGGCCTCATTCTACAGGGACATCAAGCGTCGCCACTCGGTGAGAGAGTTTTCGGACCGTACCGTGCCCAGAGAAATAATCGAGAACTGTATACGGGCAGCGGGGACCGCTCCCAGTGGTGCCAACCATCAGCCCTGGCATTTTGCAGCGATAGCTAACGCGGCTGTAAAAAAACAAATACGGGCAAAGGCCGAACAGGAAGAACGCGCTTTCTATCGGGAGCGCAAGGCGGGAGAGGTGTGGCTCAAAGCTCTGGAACCATTGGGAACGGATGCCGAGAAGCCCTTTTTGGAAACTGCGCCATGGCTGATTGCCATTTTCGCCCAACGGCGTGGCGGAGTGACTATTGAGCAAGATCAAAAAAATTACTATGTGCCGGAATCAGTGGGTATCGCCACGGGATTTTTGATCAATGCCCTACACAGTAGCGGCCTGGCCACCCTGACCCACACACCAAACCCCATGAAATTTCTCAATGAGATTTGCCATCGGGACAAAAGAGAACGGGCCTATCTATTATTGGTAACAGGCTATCCCGCTCGAGATGCCACCATTCCCGAGCATGCCCTGATTAAGAAATCCCTGGAGGATATTTCCACCTTTTTGTGATGGCGATAAAGCAGATGCATCAATCAAGGCCGACTCAGCGGCAGTTAACCGCGGCAATTAACAGGCAAGTACCGAATGGGTACCTGATCGAACTGGCCGCCGGGTTTACACTGCCATTCGATGGTGCCGGATCTGAGCCGCCCGGATAGTACGAAGGACGAGGATGTCGTCCCCGGAACGACATTGGGCTGCAACACGGCTGTTAGTAGCGGATGGCCGGTGCTTGTCCACAACCGTATCGACCTCACGATGTCAGTATCCGGCGTATTGCGCATGCCGCTGAGAACTTCAGTCGGTAACTTATTATTCACAACATAGTATTCGGTGACGGCGGTCTTGGCCTCACTCAAAAATCCCAATGACTCCGCTAACTTCGTGCGCACGACGTAATCTTTGTACGCAGGTAGTGCCACTGCCGCCAAAATACCGACAATGGCAATGACGATCATCAGCTCGATCAAGGTAAAACCTGACTGGGTACCGGATCGGTTCATGGGTCGTTCTCCACCAATTCACCAAGAACATAGCTGAAAGCATCAGTCTTTGTACCCACCCCCCGTCAAGTTTCAAGTACCATTATCTACCGATAAAGCAAGTACTCACTATTCGCTTACGCGAGGGAGCCTCTGAACAAGTCTATGGCACTTCTGCGTGACCTGCGGGGCTTTCAGTGATCACTGCAGCTTCCTCACCTTAAACCGCCGCCCCTTGATCTTGCCATTGATGAGACAGCCCAGCGCCCGGTCCGCCACACCGCGCTTAACGGCAACATATGCGGCATAATCCATGACATCAATCTTGCCGACAGCCTTACCGTCTATTCCGGCGGCACCAGTCAGCGCACCCAGAATGTCGCCGGGGCGAACCTTCTGTTTTCTCCCCCCGGCAATACAAAGCGTCACGAAGGCAGGTGCCGCAATCGGCTCATCACTGGCGGGAACTACTTCTATCGCCTCAAACTGCAACTCTCGCTGCAGGTAATCGCCAATGCTATCGAGCTTGTAGCGCTCGGAATCGGCAAACAGGGTGAGCGCCAGGCCCTCTTTCCCCGCCCGGCCTGTTCTGCCTATGCGATGGATATATACATCGGGATTTCGGGGCAGTTCGTAGTTGATCACGGCGGGCAAATCTTCGATATCCAGGCCCCTGGCGGCGACATCGGTGGCCACCATCACCCGACAACTGCGCTGTTTGAACTGCACCAACACCTGATCCCGATCGCGTTGTTCCAGATCACCGTGCAGGGCGGTGGCGGCGATGCCCCGCTGGCTCAAATACGCGCTTACCTCGCGTACATAGGCCTTGGTATTGCAAAACACCACCACCGCCTCAGGCCTGAAATGGGCCAGCAGTTTCACCAGAGCATCCAGTTTGCCATTTTTCTGGCAAATATAAAATTGCTGATCGATGTGCTGATCGCTGTGCAGTGTCTCG
>SMVB01306170.1_pt1 | contig 39361 bp, 36 predicted proteins | sample 2456461 | NCBI WGS metagenome assembly SMVB01 (sample SAMN11095934, study PRJNA526329) | marine sediment metagenome | biome: Marine sediment; feature: Surficial sediment; material: Deep marine sediment; isolation source: Hadal surficial sediment | place: Pacific Ocean | collected 2014-05 | depth...
TCTTTGGTGTGAAATGGCGCAATTGGAAAATGCTTCTCAAAGAGATTGATGAAGAGAGCTATGCGATCCAAACCATGGCCTATCCATCGATCTACAATCTGCTCATAGACCCAAAAGAAGAAGAACCTGAAACCTTCTATCTCGATGACACCTGGGTAGACGCTCCCTTATGGCAAGTTGTAGAGGATCATCTAGCCTCCATTGCAAATGATCCTGGCGCTCCCGGGGGGCCGTAGGCACCAAAACTCAAAGGATTCACATGACTACCGTCCTCGTCACTGGCTGCAATCGCGGCATTGGATTGCAATTGTGCAAACAACTCGCAGAACGCGGCGATGAAGTCATTGCTGTGTGTCGGAGTGAAAGTAGCGAGCTAAACGAACTCGGAGTACGAGTCATCGCCGGCATCGACGTCAGCCGAGGCGACGCGATGCCGAGGCTGAAATCAGCAATTGGCGATCAGCGTATCGATATCCTCATTAACAACGCCGGGATACTGCGTCGCGACAAACTCGGTGAGCTCAACTACGAGGAAATGACCGAGCAGTTTCAGGTCAACACGCTTGGCCCACTTCGCGTCACTGAAGCGTTGCTCGATAATCTCACCGAAGGATCCAAAGTCGCCATTGTGACCAGTCGCGTCGGCTCGATCGACGACAACTCATCCGGTGGTTACTACGGCTATCGTGCGTCAAAGACGGCGGTGAATCAGATAGGCACAAATCTGAAACACGATTTACTGCCTCGAGGCATCGCCGTAGCATTGTTACACCCAGGCCTTGTCGCCACCGAAATGACCGGCGGCCAGGGCATCTCACCAGCGAAATCTGCGGCCGGCCTGATCCAGCGAATTGATGAGCTCACGCTCGATAATAGCGGCGGTTTTTGGCATGCCGAGGGCTATGTACTGCCCTGGTAATGGTAGAATCTGTTTACTAACCTTTTTGGAGAAGTTTGTATGCAAGGCCACGTAAATCATTTGGCGCCGGTTTCCCAGGCGTCAGTCGAAGAACGATCCCAGTTTATTTGGAAAGTTTATGCCCACGTTGTTGGTGCCATTTTGGCTCTGGTGGCGATCGAGGCCTATATCCTCCAGTCCGGAATCGTCGACCCACTCATCGCGTTTCTGTACGGCCATCCGATGATCACGTTTTTCATGTTTATCGGTTCCAGTATGGGAGCGCAGTACGCAGCCCATCGAGCGCAGTCAACAACTGCACAGTACGCCGCTCTGGCCGTCTACGTATTCGTATTCGCCCTAATCATGGCGCCGGCAATTTACATGGCCGAAGCTATGCAGCCTGGCGTCGTGGACAACGCCGCAGGCGTGACGATTCTCGGCGCAGTCGGGCTTATCGCAACAGCGATGATCACCCGCAAGGACTTCTCTTTCCTCCGGGGAATCGTCGTCTGGGGAATGAGCCTGGCGCTGGTCGCAATTCTGGCGAGCATGTTTCTCGGTTTCCAGTTTGGACAATGGTTCTCACTCGCAATGATCGGACTTCTTGGAGCGTCAGTGCTTTACCAGACCTCGACAATCATGCGCACCTACCCAACGGACAAGTACGTCGCGGCCTCTCTGGAGTTATTCGGGTCGATCGCGCTGCTGTTCCTGTGGATATTGCGGTTCATGCGCAACTAAGCAGCGGCTTTAGCCAGGGGCGGCCTTAGAAGCTACTAATGTCGCCCATGTACGGCCGTAAAACGTCGGGCACGCGAATGCGGCCATCTGCTTGCTGGTGGTTCTCCATAACGGCAATCAGCGCGCGCCCCGCCGCCACACCAGATCCGTTAAGCGTATGAATTAACTCGGTTTTTCCGGTATCCGGGTGTCGTCGTCGCGCCTGCATTCGCCGCGCCTGGAAATCTCCATAGTTGCTACACGACGATATCTCGCGATAACGCTGCTGCCCCGGCAACCAGACCTCAATGTCGTAGGTCTTGGTCGCACCGAATCCGATATCACCAGCGCATAACGCAACCACCCGATACGGTAATTCGAGACGTTGGAGAATGATCTCCGCATGTCCGGTCAACTCCTCCAGCGCCTCTACAGAGTTGTCGGCCGAAACGAATTGCACCAATTCTACCTTCTCGAATTGATGCTGACGAATTATCCCGCGAGTGTCCTGGCCATAAGAGCCCGCCTCGGAACGAAAACACGGCGTATGCGCCGTGTATCGAAGTGGCAGGCGATCAGCCTCATAGATGACGTCCCTGGCAAAATTGGTAACAGGTACCTCTGCCGTCGGAATCAGATAAAAAGGCGTTTCGTCCGTCGTCTTGAACAGGTCTTCTTCGAACTTCGGCAGCTGACCGGTACCGATCAACGCCTGCTCCTGCACGAGGTAAGGCACATAGGCTTCTTCGTAACCGTGCTCACCGGTGTGCGTATCGAGCATGAACTGAACCAATGCGCGTTGCATGCGCGCAAGCGGCCCCTTCATGACAACAAACCGCGACCCCGAAATTTTGCTTGCCACCTCGAAATCCAGAAGTGCCGACGCCGCGCCCAGTTCAATGTGATCTTTGGGCTCAAATTCGAATTTAGTCGGCTCGCCCCAGCGTCGTACTTCGGTATTGTCCGCCTCACTGCTGCCATCGGGCACATCGTCCTGCAACAAGTTGGGCAAACCAAGTTCGATTGACTGCAATTCCGCCAGCACCGAGCCCAGCTCCGCCTCGTGACTTTCGAGCTTGTCGCCCAGGTCCTTAACCGCAGCGAGCAACGGGGCGATGTCTTCGCCCTGCGCTTTAGCATTGCCAATACTCTTGGAGCTTGTATTGCGCTCATTACGCAGATTTTCAGTGTCGACCTGCAGCGTTTTGCGGCGCGCTTCGAGCGCGAGGTAGGTATCGGCGTGGAAATCGAATCCGCGGCGCGCGAAATTCGCAATAACGTCGCCAGTCGACTGTCTCAGTAGCTTCGGATCGATCATTTTTTTCTGATTTCGGCCAGTTTTTCGCGAATCTTGATCTCAAGCCCGCGCGGCACGGGATGATAATACGTACGCGCATCCATGTCGTCGGGAAAATACTTTTCACCAGCAGCGATACCGCCCTCCTCATCGTGCGCATAGCGATATTTTTCGCCGTAACCGAGTTCTTTCATGAGCTTGGTTGGCGCATTGCGAAGATGCATGGGGACTTCCAGTGAACCCAACTCCTGGGCGTCGCTGCGCGCCTTTTTTGAGGCGGTGTAGACCGCGTTGCTTTTGGCCGCACAGGCCAGATAGACGACGGCCTGCGCGAGGGCGAGTTCGCCCTCCGGGCTGCCAAGACGCTCCAGCGTTTCCCACGCATCCAAGGTCAACCGCAGGGCGCGCGGATCGGCGTTGCCGATATCTTCGGATGCAACCCGAACCATTCGACGTGCAATATAGAGTGGGTCGCAACCGCCGTCGATCATGCGCATAAGCCAGTACAGCGACGCATCCGGATCCGAACCACGTACCGACTTGTGCAGCGCCGATATCTGGTCGTAGAAATATTCGCCCTGCTTATCGAAACGCCGCCGGCCGCCTACAACAACTTCCTGCACCACGCTGTCCGTAATCGTATCGCCGTCGCTCAGGTCTGCAGCGAGCTCGAGTAGATTCAGCGCGCGCCGCGCGTCCCCATCGGCCGCCATAGCGATCAGCTTTAATTCGGCGTCGGCGATTTTGAACTGCCCGGCAAGCCCGCGCTCGCTGTCGGCGAGGGCACGTTTGAGTACTCGAAGCAGTGCAGTCTCATCGAGAACCTTGAGAACATAAACGCGCGCCCGCGACAGCAACGCGTTGTTTAATTCGAAGGATGGATTCTCGGTTGTCGCGCCGATGAACGTCAGCGTGCCATCTTCGACAAAGGGAAGAAACGCGTCCTGCTGAGCTTTGTTGAAGCGATGCACTTCGTCCAGAAACAACACTGTGCCGCGCCCGGACATTTGCCGATGTTGTTCAGCCTGAGACACAGCCGATCGAATGTCTTTGACGCCAGCCATAACCGCCGAAAGAGCAATGAAGTGGGCATCCGTCGTTGCCGCAATGAGTCGTGCCAGCGTTGTCTTGCCGGTGCCGGGCGGCCCCCAGAACACCATGGAATGAACACGTCCGTGCTCAATCGCTCGTCGCAGCGGCTTGCCCTCTTCGAGCAAGTGAGTTTGGCCGAAAAACTCATCCAGATTCGACGGTCGCATGCGATCCGCAAGTGGACGCCCTGCCACGCTGGGCTCCGTGCCCTCAAACAAATCACTCAATGTCAGGGCTCGCATTTCGCTGCGCGTACCAGTCCTCGATGCGCAGACTCCAGCCACCGACTCCGGCCATGGCTATTGCCAGGCCGACGACAATTCCAGCCGCATCGGCGACGATATCGAGCAACTCCGACGATCGATACGTGACCATGCGTTGCGACGCCTCGATCAGCAGTCCGAAAAAGATCAGCCCGACTCCAATGCGCCAATACGACCGAGGGTGATATTGCCCCGAGAACCAGATCGCAAGGAATACAAACGTGACGCCGTGCAGCCACTTGTCGAATTCAAAAAACCACGCGACAACCTGGCGCCGATCCGACCACAGCCACACAGCAGGCATCAAAGTCGCAACAAGAACCAGCAACAGCAGCACCACGCTCGCGGTCCGCCAGCGTCGCGCATAACGCAGCGACAGCATTATCGCTCCGGCGCGCCGGCTACGGCAGGAGTGCCGACGACGTCCACGTCGTCGGGTACGGTGAATACAAAGTGGCTCGAATCGATAGGCTCGTTAACCAGGACATCACTCAACTCAATCAATGTCGTTTGTTCGAGGTTGTCAAAAAATACCATGCGATACAGCGTCCCTGCCGTGAATCCAAGTTCAACACGAACGAAGCCACTCCCTGTGTTTTTTGGCGACAATCGCACCCAGGTCGTGTGCGCTTCGACGTAGCTCCCCTCGTAGTCGAACTGATCCAGCGCGCCTTCGCCCCCTCCGAGCAGCAATGCCGGCGTATTTGCCAGCGCGCGTGCCTGAGGTTTGACCGTGACTTGCTCCAGATCGACGTCGTAGCTCCAGATATTAAGACCATCTGCGACGAGCCACTGCTCGTACGGCTCCACATACTTCCAACTAAATTGACCGGGTCGCTGAATCTCGAGTACGCCACTCGTCACCTCGACAACCTGCCCGTCAGCATCGAGCAGCGACTGGTCGAATCGGCCTTGAAACGTTCGCACATTCAGGACGAAATCATCGATGAGCCGCTTGCCGGCATCCTCTCGGTCCACATCGGCAAGCGCCAATGGCCCAAGCATAATCAGTGCGATCGCTGTCAGGCTTCCTTTCAATTCCAGTCCCTAGTCTTCACTGCTCGTCGGCACCAAAATCTCCCGGCTGCCGTTCGACTGTAATGGGCCTACCAGTCCGGCCGCCTCCATGGACTCAACTATTCGCGCGGCCCGGTTGTAGCCTATTTTGAGCCGCCTCTGGACGCCTGAAATAGAGGCTTTGCGCGTCTCCATGACGACCTGTATGGCCTGGTCGTACAACGGGTCCTGTTCGGCGTCCGCGCCGCCGGCCGGGAGCTTGTCTATTCCGGCCAATCCCGGGGTCGAGCCGGACGGACCACTAAGAATTTCATCGATATAGCGCGGTGCTGCGTTTTTCTTGAGATGCCGTACAACAGCGTGCACTTCGTGATCCGCGACAAATGCGCCGTGCACACGAATCGGCATTGACGTACCGGGCGGCAAATACAACATGTCTCCGTGGCCGAGCAGAGTTTCCGCACCCATTTGATCGAGGATCGTGCGCGAATCCACCTTGGCCGAAACCTGAAACGCGATCCGCGTCGGCACGTTCGCCTTGATCAAGCCTGTGATGACGTCCACCGAGGGCCGCTGCGTCGCCAGCAGCATATGAATGCCGGAGGCACGCGCTTTTTGCGCCAGCCTTGCAATGAGTTCTTCCACTTTCTTGCCGACGATCATCATCATGTCGGCTAATTCGTCGATGATGACCACAATGTAGGGCAAGGGCGTCAGCGTCGGATGCTCGACCAGTTTGTCCTCATCCAATAGCGGTGGTGGCGTAAATGTCGGGTCCGGAATCGGCTCACCGGCGCTGATCGCATCGCTGACCTTGCGGTTGTACCCGGCAATACCGCGCACGCCGAGAGCCGACATCAACCGATAGCGCCGATCCATCTCTGCGATACACCAGCGCAACGCGTTCGCCGCCTGGGCCATGTCAGTCACTACCGGCGTCAACAAATGCGGAATTCCCTCGTAGACCGACAGCTCAAGCATTTTTGGATCAATCATGATCAGCCGAACCTGCTCCGGCTGGGATTTGTAGATCAAGCTCAGAACCATCGCATTGATCGCGACCGACTTTCCGGAGCCGGTTGTGCCTGCGATCAACAAGTGCGGCATTCGCACAAGGTCCGCGACAACAGAGTTACCACCGATGTCCTTGCCAAGCGCGAGGGTCAGTGGCGACGCCAGGTCTTCATAGGCGCGCGATTTGAGAATTTCACCCAGCGTCACCAGCTCTCGAACCTCGTTCGGAATCTCCAGACCGACGAACGACTTGCCCGGAATTACTTCGACAACCCGAACGCTGACGACCGACAGCGATCTCGCAATGTCCTTGGCAAGATTCGATATCTGGCTGACCTTGACGCCCGGCGCCGGGTCCAGTTCGAAGCGCGTAATGACCGGTCCGGGCGATACGGAGCGAACCTCGACTTCGACGCCGAAGTCCCGCAATTTTAGCTCAACGAGGCGCGACATCCCCTCCAGCGACTCGTCGGAGTAACCCTTCTTCCGGGGTGGCGGATCATCCAGGAGCGACAGCGGCGGCAGTTCGCCGGCAACTGACGGTTCGAACAGCGGCACCTGACGTTCGCGCTCGGCACGCGCGCTGGTTTCCAAAGCGGGCATGATCGGTTCAATGCGGGGTTTTTTGCGGCCCGCCGTGCGCTCTCTCTCAACTGCCAGGACACCTTGCCGCGCCGCCTGGTGACGCCGGCCTTCGGCCTTGTCACGAAGCTCACTCAGTCGGGCGCGAAATTGCTCGTAGCCGTTAAGACTCCAGCGACCAATGCCGTCCATCACCTTGAACCAGGAAATTCCGAGGAACAGCGATATTGCTGCCACCCAAAAAACGAACAACAGCGTGCTCGCGCCGAGCAGCTTCATGACGGATTCGAGGCGATAGCCGACGATCTGGCCAATGATCCCGCCAGCAGTCTCGTTAAAAACTACGTGCTCGAAGTGCAATGTCGATAGCGCGCAACTCGTCACCAAAGTCGCCAGGAAACCGCCGAAGCGCAGCCCAACATCCATTCGCGTCAATTCATGCTGAGTTTTTTGTTCTCGATACAGCATCCATCCGACATAAAACACCATGACGACGAACAAGTAGGCCGGGCGACCAAAGAAGTTGAACAGCAAGTTTGCGGCCGAGGCGCCTATGCGGCCCACTCCGTTGTTGATCACGGCGTTGCTCGTCGCCTGACTGAATCCAGGGTCGGCGGCATCGTAAGTAAACAATGCGTACCAGAGTATTAGCGCCAGGGCGCCGAAGACGTAAAGCGCACCTTCGCGCAGCGCCTGGGAAACCTGGGCGGAAAGTCGCGATCCATTTTTGCTGCTTTTTTGGGCTCTTGCCATATCTAAAGTAAACTGGAAATTGTCACGGAATTCGGCAATACGAATGCCCGCATCTGCACCCTTGAAAGTCCCGTCCGGGACCGTATTTCTGGGCTTCAGCGGGCAATGGTCGTGCCACAACGAATTAAGGATAAATTATACATGAGTGATCTGAGACATATGCGGCTTGTGATCCTTGGATCGGGTCCGGCAGGTTACTCTGCCGCCGTGTACGCAGCACGCGCCAACCTCAACCCCGTCCTCATCGCCGGTGTGGAACAGGGCGGCCAGCTGATGACCACGACCGATGTCGACAACTGGCCCGGCGATGTCGAAGGCCTGCAGGGCCCCGAACTCATGGATCGCATGCTGCGCCACGCCGAGCGGTTCAATACTGAAGTCTTGAACGATCACATCCATTCTGCCGACTTGTCCGTGCGCCCTTTCAAGCTCGATGGCGATTACGGCAGCTACACCTGCGATGCGCTAATCATAGCGACAGGTGCCACGGCGATGTATCTCGGCCTGCCTTCCGAAGAGGCCTTCAAGGGCCGCGGCGTTTCGGCGTGCGCAACCTGCGACGGGTTCTTCTATAAGAACAAGGACGTTGCGGTGATCGGCGGCGGCAACACGGCCGTCGAAGAAGCGCTGTATCTGAGTAATATCGCGTCAAAAGTAACGCTGGTGCATCGCCGTGACGAATTACGTGCGGAAAAGATTCTTCAGGACCACCTGTTCGAGAAATCCAAAGAAGGAAAAATCGATCTCCTCTGGGATCACGTCGTCGATGAAGTGCTCGGCGACGATTCCGGCGTTACCGGTCTGCGAGTGCGCAGCACCAAAGACGAATCCGCAACCAGCGACATCGACCTGGCAGGCATTTTCATCGCCATCGGTCACAGCCCGAACACCGGCCTGTTCGAAAATCAACTGGATATGAAGAACGGCTACATCACGATCAAGTCCGGCATCGAAGGCGACGCGACTGCAACGAGCGTTGCCGGCGTATTTGCCGCCGGCGATGTCGCCGATCAGGTCTACCGGCAAGCCGTCACGTCAGCAGGCGCGGGCTGCATGGCTGCGCTGGATGCCGATAAGTACCTCGATGCACTGTAGATGTTACAGGTTACGGTCAATAGCTCGATAGACGATATTGCCGCCGCCGAGTGGAATGAGCTCGTTGGCGATGCCAGTCCGTTTCTGCGCCACGAATTCCTGCGAGCTGCAGAAAACAGCCAGTCCGTCACGCCGGAATCGGGTTGGACGCCCCGCCACCTGACTTTACGTGGTCACGATGGTGGGCTTCGAGCAGCCCTGCCGCTCTACCAGAAAGACCATTCCTGGGGAGAGTTTGTATTCGACTGGTCGTGGGCCCAGGCCTATGAGCGGTCAGGCTTTCAGTACTACCCGAAGCTCGTCTCGGCCGTACCGTTTACGCCTGCGACAGGCAGCCGCTTGCTACGTCGGGATCCCTCGGATGCTGACGCGGCGGCTGCGCTGCTGGATGCGGCCATCAAGCTGGCGGGCGAGACCAACTGCTCGTCACTGCACATACTTTTTCCGCATCCGGACGAGACTCCCTTGTTGCGCAACGCCGGCTTGCGGCTGCGCAAAGACTGCCAGTTTCACTGGCACAACGACAGCTATGCCGATTTCGAGGGTTTTCTCGGCAAATTCAGCTCTGCCAAACGCAAGAAGACGAAACGCGACCGCCGTCGAGTGTCCGAAGCAGGCATCACTTTTCGGCGCCTGCGCGGCAGCGAGCTCGACCCCGAGTGGTGGCAGGTCATTTATCGCCTGATCAGTATTACTTTCATGCGGCGCGGATCGCTGCCTTATTTCACTCTCGATTTCTTCACCGAAATCAGCCGAACGTTGCCCGACAATATCCTGGTGATCGTTGCCGAAAAACACGGCGAGCCGATCGCGGCGGCGGTTTTTTTCGAGAATGAACACGTCCTGTACGGGCGATACTGGGGCAGCGACGCTCATTACGATGCATTGCACTTCGAAACTTGTTATTACCAAGGCATCGACTATTGCATCGAAACCGGCAAGCAGGTTTTCGAGCCAGGCACGCAGGGCGAACACAAGATCAGCCGCGGATTCGTCCCGGTCACGACGTGGTCGGCACATTGGCTGCAACACCCGGAGTTTTTTTCCGCCATTGGCGACTATCTTGCCGAAGAAGGCAGACACGTCGAACGCTACATGCAGGCGGTGGACGAGCGCAGTCCCTATCGGGACGCTAAGCCACGCAAATGAGCGATAATCGACTTTTCTGGTTGACCACATCCGACTCGCCGGACGACTTTCCCGATGTAAAACAGGCACTTACAGAACCTGACGGTTTGCTGGCGGCCGGCGGCGACTTGAGCAAATCGCGACTTCTGGCCGCCTATCGCGCCGGTATATTTCCCTGGTATGAGGAGGGGCAACCCATCTTGTGGTGGTCGCCGGAGCCGCGCTGCATATTGCGGCCGTCGGAACTGCATGTTTCGAGGAGACTCCGACAATACGTGCGCGCTTCGAATGCGACGTTGTCGTTCAATCGCGCCTTCGACCAGGTCATTCGTGCTTGCGCCGAACACCGCAAATCCCAGCGAGGTACCTGGATCACCGTTGCAATGATGCAAGCCTACGAAGCATTGCACACCGACGGCTGGGCGCATTCGGTCGAAGTCTGGCATGACGATGAACTCATTGGAGGCCTCTACGGGCTCTGTATCGGAAAAGTCTTTTTCGGCGAATCGATGTTCAGCGCCAAAACCAACGCCTCGAAGCTGGCACTCATAGGGTTAGTACGACACCTGCTGGATCACGACTTTGAAATCATCGATTGTCAGGTCGTTTCGCCGCATCTGACTTCACTTGGCGCGACCACCATTGCGCGCGATGAATTCACACGAATTCTGCATTCGGCGTGCAAGTCGGAGGCTCCGCACAGCCACTGGCCACACGAACAGATAGCCATTTCCAAATTACTGCGTAATTAACCGGCTACTTCGTTGCATTAGTCCGTCCATTTCTGCACAATTCGCGGGCCTTTTTGGACAGAGATGCTAAGACCTTGGCAAAAGAAGAAGCCATTCAGATGGAAGGCGTCGTAAAAGAGACGCTTCCGAACACAACTTTTCGAGTCGAACTCGAGAACGGGCATATTGTGACAGCGCATATTTCAGGAAAAATGCGCAAGAACTATATTCGTATTTTGACGGGTGACAACGTCACCGTTGAGTTGACGCCTTACGATCTTTCCAAGGGCCGCATCGTCTACCGCGGCAAGTAAGGCCTCTTAACTCTTCGGCAAGTGCTCGAGTTCCTTCAGCACCGGTTCCGCATTCAGCTGCAGATTATCGTCCGGGCCGACCGTGATACGCACATGTCCACCATCTGCCAGACTGCCGAATAACAATTCTTCGGCGAGCGGCCGCTTGATCTGCTCTTGAATGATGCGCGCCATCGGTCGCGCGCCCATTTTGGGGTCGTAACCGCGCTCAGCAATCCACGCTCTCGCCGCATCATCGAGTTCGAGCGTGACGTCGTTGTCATAAAGTCGTTCCTCGAGTTCCACGACAAGTTTATCGACCACCCGTTTAATTGAATTCAGGTCCAACGATTCAAATTGAATGATCGCGTCCAGTCGATTGCGGAATTCGGGCGAGAATGTTTTGCGAATAATTTCCATGCCATCGCTGCTGTGATCCTGTTCAGTAAATCCAACCGATGCCCGGCTCATTTCCTGAGCGCCCGCATTGGTTGTCATTACGATGATGACATTACGAAAATTTGCCTTGCGCCCATTGTTGTCAGTCAATGTGCCGTGATCCATGACCTGCAACAAGAGATTGAATACCTCGACGTTCGCTTTCTCGATTTCGTCAAGCAGCACTACCGCGTGCGGATTTTTAGTCACCGCTTCGGTAAGCAGCCCGCCCTGATCGAATCCAACGTATCCTGGCGGCGCCCCGATTAAACGAGAAACGGTGTGCCGTTCCATGTACTCCGACATATCAAACCGAATGAGTTCGACCCCCATGCAAAGCGCAAGCTGACGCGTCACTTCCGTCTTGCCCACCCCGGTAGGTCCGGCGAAAAGAAATGCGCCGATCGGCTTATCTTCATCGCGCAAGCCCGAACGTGCCATCTTGATTGCAGAACTCAGTGCCTCGATGGCTCGATCCTGTCCAAAGATCGTGAGTTTGAGATCTCGGTCTAAGGTTCGGAGCGCGTCGCGATCCGATGAGGACACACTCTTCGCCGGTATTCGGGCCATCTTGGCGATAATATTTTCGACCAATTCGACGGTCACTTCTTCGCCACGCTCATCCGCAGGCTGCAACCGCAGATTAGCGCCCGCCTCGTCAATTACATCGATCGCTTTGTCCGGCAGACGGCGATCGTTGATATGGCGAGCTGACAGCTCAGCGGCGGCCTCAAGCGACCCCGCTGCATACTTGATGCCGTGGTGTTCTTCAAATCTCGACTTGAGGCCGTGCAGAATCGCTACCGTTTCCTCGATACTCGGCTCCGGCACGTCGATTTTCTGGAACCGCCGCGCGAGCGCGTGATCTTTCTCAAAAACGCCGCGATATTCATTGTAGGTCGTGGACCCGATGCAACGAATTTCGCCGCTGGCAAGAACCGGCTTGATCAGGTTGCTGGCGTCCATGACGCCGCCAGATGCGGCTCCGGCACCGATAATCGTATGAATTTCGTCAATGAAGAGAATGGCGCCGGGATCCTTCTGAATGTCCGCTATAACGCCTTTGAGCCGTTTTTCGAAATCACCTCGATATTTCGTTCCAGCGATCAGATTGCCCATATCGAGCGCGTAGATCGTGCAACCGAGCAAGATATCCGGAACCCGTTCCTCGGTGATTAGTCGCGCCAGGCCTTCAGCAAGCGCTGTTTTACCGACTCCCGCCTCGCCGACATAGAGCGGATTATTCTTGCGCCGTCGGCAAAGAATCTGCACCGTGCGCTCGATTTCCAATTCACGGCCAATGAGCGGATCTATTTTGCCCTCAATCGCGCGTTGATTAAGGTTCGACGTGTATTTTTGGAGCGCTGATAGCTCGACTTCCGGTTCATCGGCGGGCGACACTTCGTCGCCATCTGCGCCGCCCTCACTGGGTAATTGCGGCATGCCATGTGAAATATAGTTGATAACGTCCAGGCGAGTCACATCCTGCAAACCCAGATAATAAATGGCCTGCGATTGTCTTTCGCTGAAGATGGCTACGAGCAAGTTGGTACTTGTAATTTCGTTCTTGCCGGTCGATTGCACGTGAAATACGGCGCGTTGCAGCACTCGCTGAAATCCCAGCGTTTGCTGCACATCGGTGTCGTCATCGGGCGCCAGCAACGGCGTGTGTTCCTCAACGAATTCGGTAAGTTGCCGCCGCAACTCCGGAATATTGGAGCCACAGGCTTTGAGAATCTCGTGAACTTTCGGTATATCGAGGAGCGCAAGCAACAGGTGCTCGACCGTTATGAATTCATGACGGCGGTCGCGGGCACTTTGAAATGCCTCATTCAGGCAAAAATCTAGCTCACTGCTAAGCATGCGTTCTCGTCTTCTCTCATGATTCTTCCATTTCGCATAACAACGGATGCTGATGCTGCTGCGCCATACCCATTACCTGCGCAACTTTGGTCTCAGCTATCTCGAAATTGTATACGCCACAAATTCCCTTACCTTTCGTATGTACCTCTAACATGACCTGCGTCGCACGCGTACGTTCCATACGAAATATTGATTCAAGTATATCGACAACGAAGTCCATCGGCGTGTAGTCGTCATTGATTAGAACAACACGGTATAGCGCCGGACGTTTTGTTTTCGGGCGCGCCTCTTCAACGGCAAGGTCGTAGCCGTCGGTATGCTCATCGTCGGGATGTCGTTCACTCATAGGGTTTCGTATCTAATCTCAAAATCGGCAGTTATATGTCACTATTTCGACCATAGTTCACAGCTTGCGGGTTATTATATATGGGCTCTGGACGCGGTTCTCCAAGTCTGGATCACGAATTTAGTGATCAAATTGCTACTTGGGTGTGTCCCAAGCCGGGAATCGCAGCGAATAATTACGACTAACTTGTTGCTTAATAACGATTTTTCTAGTTTCGGGCCCATTTTTTGCGTTATTTTTTCTCACATGACACGAAATTATTAAACAGTTGATTTCAATATGACGACCGACGCCAAATGGTCTGATTTTGCGAGTATGGATAGCGCAAAGACGCTCGCCGCCGCGAATCGGCTGCTGCCGCCATGGATCGTCCTCCTGCTGGTGGTCGCGATCGCCTGGCAGCTGGCCGGAATCGCCTGGATGTTGGCGCCGGGCACCTCAGCCGGAGACTCCGTTCCCGTGCCAGCCGGTCAGATAGCCGCACCAGCGACGACCAGCGCTGCGGCGAATACTCAGGCGATTGCCAACGCCCATATTTTTGGTGTCGCCACCGGGAGCGGCGATGACAGCCCAACGGCGGTGACCGAGGAAATCTCGAACTTGCGGGACACCCGGCTTATGAACCTGACTCTCAAAGGGACGGTGGCCTCAAACCCGGCCGAGATGGCGATCGCGATCATCGCAGATGGCGCCAAAGTTGAAAAAATTTACACAATCGGGGCGCCAGTCACGAATGAGGCGGTTCTACACGCTGTTTACACCGATCGTGTCGTGTTAAACGAAAACGGCGTGCTAACCAATCTCAAATTGCCGAAGGACTTTCCGGTAAGCGCGGTCCCGCTCACCCGACGCAACACGACAACAACCAGCCGGGCCGTAAGAAGCTCGCAGAGCATCCGGTCTCTGGTAGCTCAGAATGTCAGTAAGCTTGCGGACGTTATTCGGCCAACGCCCTATTTTGTCAACGGACAGCAACAAGGGTATCGCGTGTACCCAGGCCGTAATCGTGCGCAATTTTTGTCACTGGGCTTGCGTCCGGGGGATCTGATCAAGGATATCGACGGGCAAGCACTAACCGACCCAACCCAGGCCATGAAAATATTTCAGTCGCTAGACAATGCAGATCAGGTTTCAGTTACGGTCGAGCGCAATGGACAACAACAGGTTGTGATACTCAGAACCAGCCAACTCGATCTCCGGAACGAGACCAATCAGTGAAGGGTAAGCCAGATATGCAGTCGCGAATCCGTGTCGTCGTCGTTGTGGCGATGACTTGCCTCCTGACGCTACCGCCGGCCTGGAGCCAGCAAGCGACGATCACGCCAAATTACAAAGACGCCGATATCCGGCAAATCATCGAAGCTGTTGGCGAAGTCACCCACAAGAATTTCATTATCGATCCGCAAGTGAACGCCAAGGTAACGATGTTATCTTCAACGCCGATGACTCCGGAAGCCTTTTATGAGGCGTTCCTGTCCATCCTGCAGGTGCACGGCTACGTAGCTGTCACGTCTGGCGACGTGGTCAAAATTATCCCCGATGCGAGAGCGCGCCAGTACGCCGGGACAATAGGCACCAGTGGCGCGGCCGGCGGTGACGACCTCGTTACCCAGGTTATCCAGGTAAGAAACGTCGCTGCGGCTCAGCTGGTTCCCATATTGCGACCGTTGATTCCTCAGTATGGCCATCTTGCCGCGCATCCAGGCTCGAATATGCTGATCATCTCTGACCGGGCGGCGAACGTCGCTCGAATGATTTCGATTATCCGCCGTATAGACCTGTCCAATGACGAGGACATCGAAGTCGTCCGGCTCGAGCATGCCTCGGCGACCGAAATTGTCAGAATTTTGACGGCGCTGATGCAAAAACCGCGCTCCGACGGAACTCAGCTTGCAACAACCCTGGTTGCCGATTCGCGGACCAACAGCGTTCTGATTGGCGGCGACAAGAGCGATCGCTTGCGCCTGCGCGCGTTGATTGCGCATCTCGATACCCCGCTGCAAGACGGCGGCGACACCCGCGTTCGTTATCTACGTTATGCAGATGCAGAAGACCTTGCAACAAAGCTGCAGCAGCACGCCACGACGCAGGCAGCGGCGACTTCCGTCCAGGGCGCAGCAAGCAGCATCGCCGATGGCATAAGTGTGTGGGCGGATGCACAGAACAACGCGCTCGTGATCAGTGCTCCGCCTAAAATCATGCGCTCACTGATGCTGATCATCGACAAGCTCGACATTCGTCGGGCGCAGGTTCTGGTGGAGGCAATTATTGTCGAGGTTGTCGCCGACAAGACTTCAGAACTCGGTGTCACCTGGGCAATTGAAGGCAGTAGCACGAATACACCGATAGGCGTTACTAACTTTCCGGACTTCGGCCCTGGCATCGTGCAGATTGGCGGTGCGGCGGGCAGTGGCGGCGTCATTGATCCAACCAGCCTCATCGGCGAGGGGATTACTATCGGCCTCGGCCGGATCGTAAATTCGGGTATCAGCTTCGCGTCTATCATTCGTGCGCTCAATGGCGATGCCAACACGAACATCATTTCGACACCGTCTATCATTACGACTGACAACGAAGAAGCAACACTCAATGTAGGACAGGAGGTCCCGTTCGTTACGGGTTCGTATTCGAACACGGGCGCCGGTGGCGCAATCAATCCCTTCCAAACGATTCAGCGCCAGCAAATCGGCATCAAACTCGTGGTCACTCCGCAGATCAATGAAGGCAATGCCCTGCTCCTCAAAATTTCACAGGAGATATCGAGTATCGCGCAATCCGCAGCCGGCGCAGTCGATTTGATCACCAATCAGCGCACTATCGAAACGACCGTAATCGTCGATGATGGCCAGATCCTGGTCCTCGGCGGACTCTTCGAGGACGTGCTGCGCGAAAGCGATCAGCGAGTCCCGATACTCGGACGGATTCCGATAATCGGCAACCTCTTTCGCAGTCGCAAGACGGATAAGATCAAGACGAATCTGCTCGTTTTTATTCGCGCGAAAATCTTGCGCGACTCAGCGCAAACGGCGATTGAAACTAACGCGAAATACAATTACATCCGCGACATTCAATTAGGCAATCAGAAAACGGGAGTAGCCCTGATGCCTCGTCAAAACCGACCTGTATTACCGCCACTGGAAGATAATGTGCCGCCGGATCTGTCTGACGATTCGAGCGAGGAATAGAGGCGACTCCGGCGCTGATGGCAAGTGAATCCGAAATCGTGCTTGAAACGGCGGCGGCATCCAGCGGCGAGGATGCGGCGATTCCACAGCGCGCCCTGCCTTTCTCGTTTGCGAAGCGCCACGGCGTCCTGATTCGTGAAATCGCCGACGATACCGCTGACACAGTCTATCGATCAGGCACGTCGCCGTTGAGTCTTGCCGAGGCGCGGCGATTTGCCGGCGTTCCATTGAAACTCTCGCGTGTGACTGACGAAGCATTCGACATTCTGCTGCAGGAGTCTTACGAAAAAGGCAGCCACAAGGCAATGCAAATGGTGGACGGCCTTGACGGTGATTTGGACCTGTCACAAGTTGCGCAGGAGCTTAAGGAACCATCGGACCTGCTGGAAAGCGATGACGACGCTCCGATTATTCGCTTCATCAACGCGGTGCTTACAGAAGCCGTCAAGGACAACGCGTCCGACGTACATATCGAACCGTATGAGAATCGGCTGGGTATTCGGTTTCGCATCGACGGCGTGTTGCGCGAAATCCTTGAGACCCGGCGTGCACTCGCACCACTGGTCGTATCCCGAATCAAAGTCATGTCCAAACTCGATATCGCCGAAAAACGCCTGCCGCAGGACGGACGTATTTCATTGCGAATCGCGGGCAGGCCCGTTGACGTTCGCGTGTCCACCATGCCATCCGGACACGGAGAGCGGGTTGTTTTGCGATTGCTGGACAAGCAGGCAGGCCGTCTCGACCTGGCATCTCTAGGCATGGACGACCAGTCACTCAAGACGATGGACCGGCTGATTCACAAGCCGCACGGCATTATCCTGGTCACCGGGCCGACTGGATCCGGAAAAACAACGACCCTGTACGCAGCGCTGGAGACAATCAACGATAACAGCCGCAATATCATGACGGTTGAAGACCCGATCGAGTATTTCATCGACGGCATCGGCCAGTCGCAGGTGAATAACAAGGTCGAAATGACCTTCGCTCGCGGTCTGCGGGCGATACTGAGGCAGGATCCCGATGTTGTCATGGTCGGCGAGATTCGCGATCTGGAGACCGCGGAGATTGCCGTACAGGCCAGCTTGACCGGCCACCTGGTGCTGTCGACCCTGCACACAAACACCGCAGTCGGTGCAGTAACTCGGCTGCGCGACATGGGCGTCGAGCCGTATTTGCTGTCATCCAGTTTGATTGGCGTACTCGCGCAAAGGCTGGTCCGCGTTCTCGATCACGCGACGAAAATACCGCATACGGCCACTAAATATGAATGCGATCTTCTCGGCGTCGATCCATCCAAGCCGCCGACTTTGTATCGCCCCGGTGACGGCGCCAACCACGGCTTTAAGGGCCGAACCGGTATTTACGAATTGATTGCTGTCGATGACGAGATGCGCGCGATGATCCACGACGGCGTCAGCGAACAGGATCTCGAACGCCATGCGCGAAAAGCGGGGCCCAGCATCCGCACCGACGGCCGCCGCCGCGTCCTGAACGGCGAAACGACCGTCGAAGAACTGCTCCGCGTTACCCGCGAAGACTAGCGGCGATTCCGGGCGATGGGCGCGTTTGAATACTTGGCACTGGATCAGTCCGGCAAAGAATCCAAAGGCCTGATTGAAGGCGACACAGCCAAGCACGTGAGACAAATATTGCGTGATCGCAGTTTGCTACCCGTACAGGTTACTGAAGTCGCACAAAAAGAGGCGCGGCGACAACGCAGTTTTTCGATCCGCAAAGGCATATCGGCCGGTGACCTCGCGATCCTGACGCGACAACTGGCGTCGCTGTCCCAGTCCGGCCTTCCGCTCGAGGAGTCACTACTCGCGGTCGCGCAACAAAACGATCAGCCACGGACGAAGAGTATTCTGCTTGGCGTACGGTCCAGGGTTGTCGAAGGCTACACACTTGCCGATGGCCTCGGCGAGTTCCCGCAAGCGTTTCCAGAGTTATACCGTGCAACGATCGCGGCCGGCGAGCAATCCGGCCATCTCGACCTCGTACTCGACAGACTGGCCGACTACACAGAGGCGCGCCAGGAACTCCGGCAGCGAGTAACGAACGCGATGATCTATCCTATCGTGCTGGTTGTTATGGCTGGCGCGATCATCAGCTTCATGCTGGCGACGGTGGTACCGCGCATTGTTGGTATATTCGAGAACGCATCGGGTGAATTGCCCGCATTGACGCGTCGACTGATCGCCACAAGTAATTTTCTCCGCGATCACTGGTTCTTTTTGATCGTCGCCGGTGCTGCCACCGTCTACGGAATATGGTGGTTGCTGCAGCGCGAGGGCCCGCGGCGCAAATATCACCGCTTCTTGTTGCGCATGCCGATTACCAGCCGTCTGACTCGCGGTGTCAACACCGCACGCTTTACGAGGACACTGAGTATCCTGTCGGGGAGCGGCGTACCAATTCTCGATGCGCTTAAGATTGCCGCCAAGGTGATCGATAATCTGCCAATGCGTGACGCCGTTACCGAAGCAACACTCCGAGTTCGCGAGGGCGCATCCATCAGCAAGTCGCTCGCCACCAGTAAGCTATTTCCACCAATGATGATTCACATGATCGCCAGTGGTGAGGCAGGCGGTAAACTCGACGATATGTTAGCGCGCACCGCGAAATACCAGGAACGGGAAGTCGATGGATTGATCGCAACATTGCTCGGGATTCTGCAGCCGCTGCTTATTGTCATAATGGGCGCTATCGTAATGACTATCGTTCTGGCGATCCTGTTACCTATTTTCGAGATCAATAACCTAATTCGTTAATCCGTACCTTGCGCGGCCATATATTTCGCGGTATATAAACTGAAATTCCAATCCAAGTGCCTGATTTTTATGGAACTGATTATTGCGAAAGGTGGTGCAATGAACGGTGATATCGAAAAGGATGAACGAGAAAATAGTGCCGATGAACAGGATGACGTCACTTCGGAAGACGTTCCTGCGGTCGACAATGTCGGCGATATGTCTGTAGAGATCAATGTCGAGGAACTTGTCGCCAAGCTCGAAGCGAATGACGGTGAGGTCGAAGAGCACAAGCAAGAAATTCATCGCCGCCTCGAAGCGCTTAACGATGAGCGCGAGGCCGATCAGTCACTCGACAGCACTTACAATTTCAACCTCAACGACGAACTCTGATCGCGGCTGAAGTGGGAGCGGCTTCAGCCGCGATTCTTACCGAAAGTCTCGTGAAGTAACGGTGAGATTGCCCAGCATCTCCGTGTGATCGAGCAATTGTCTTGCTATTACATGAATGACATCGCCTTCGATCTGTAGTTCGCCCTTAATCCCCATCAAACGCGCGTTCAATAGCACCGCCCGGTAGGTCTCTGCAATCTGTTTCCAGACAATGAGATTGATATGGCCCGTCTCATCTTCAAGCGTAACGAAGGTAACGCCGCTTGCGGTTCCTGGTCGCTGCTTCGTGATGACGAGACCGGCAACACTGACGGACATTCCCGTCACCATGTCGGGAAGCCTCTCGGACTGACAGTAGCGATAACGATCAAGACGGTGCCGCAGCAAGTGCATGGGATGGCGCTCGAGCGTCAATCCCAGGCTTTGGTAATCAGCAACGATGTTTTGCCCCTCGGTTGGCTTGCGCAACAGCGGCGTCGCCTCATAACGGTCCATTGATGCAAACAATGGTGTCGGCGCATCAACGCCGGCAACGGCCCAGCGAGCTTTATGACGATGGCCCTCCAAGGCCTCGAGCGCACCAGCCGATGCCAGCAGACCGAGTTCGCGTCGATCGAGTCCAACCCGTTCAAGCAATCGCTGAGTGCTTCGATAAACGTCCGTGGCCCGCATATCGACAATCCGCCGGCCGGCCTCCTCGGACAGCCCTTTGACCAGCCTCAGCCCGAGCCGCAGTACTGCCTGTCCGTCATCGTCCTTTTCCAGCGTGCAGTCCCAGTCACTTTGATTGATATCGACCGCCCGAATCTCAACGCCGTGGCGCCGCAGGTCCTGAGTCAGTTGCGACGCAGAATAAAACCCCATTGGCTGGCTGTTCAGCAGCGCTGCCGTGAACGCGGCCGGTGTATGACATTTGAGCCATGACGACACATACACGAGCAATGCAAAACTTGCCGAATGCGACTCGGGAAAGCCGTATTCTCCAAAACCTTTGATCTGCTTGAATATCTGCCGTGCAAACCCTTCCTCATAACCTCGCTCGCGCATACCAACGATCAGTTTGTCCTCGAAAGGCTCGAGACCCCCGCGTCGCTTCCAGGCTGCCATTGCGCGCCTGAGTTGATCGGCCTCCCCGGGCGTAAATCCGGCCGCAACGACCGCCAGTTGCATCACCTGCTCCTGAAAGATCGGCACGCCAAGCGTTCGCTGTAATACGCTTTTGACAGCATCGCTTGGATAGTCAACGGCCTCTTCTCCATTACGCCGGCGCAGGTAGGGGTGCACCATGTCACCCTGAATCGGGCCCGGTCGAATAATGGCAACTTCGATGACGAGGTCGTAATAACAACGCGGCCGCAGGCGCGGCAACATCGCCATTTGCGCACGCGACTCGATCTGAAACACACCCATTGTGTCGCCTGCGCAAATCATGTCGTAGACGAGCGGGTCCTCGGCCGGCACCGTTGCAAGCGTCAGTTCCCTGCCGTCGAACCCGCGTATGAGTTCAAAACTGCGCCGAATCGCTGTCAACATACCGAGACCAAGCACATCGACTTTGAGCAGCCCGAGTGCCTCAAGATCGGTCTTCTCCCACTGGATGACAGTGCGATCTGCCATCGCTGCATTTTCGACCGGCACAAGTTCGGACAACGGCCCGTTCGAAATAACAAAGCCGCCAACATGCTGTGACAGGTGCCGCGGGAATCCGAGTATTTCCCTGACCAGGTACAAAAGCCGCTTGACGATCGGGCTTGCGGGGTCCAGTCCCGCTTCGAGAACGCGACTGTCATCGATTCCTTGTCCATCCCACCACTGCATCGACCGCGACAGCCGGCTGATCTGCAAGTCACTCAATCCTAAGGACTTGCCAACATCTCGTAGCGCACTACGGGGCCGGTAAGTAATGACAGTCGCGGTAAGCGCGGCGCGCTCACGACCGTATTTCTCATAGATGTATTGAATAACTTCTTCGCGACGCTCGTGTTCGAAATCGACATCGATGTCGGGCGGTTCATTACGCTCTTTCGAGATGAACCGTTCGACCAGCATCGACATACGTTCCGGATCGACTTCGGTAATGCCAAGGCAGTAACACACCGCCGAGTTTGCAGCCGAGCCTCGACCCTGACACAGAATGTCCTTTGACCGTGCAAATGCAACGATGTCATAAACGGTCAGAAAGTACGATTCGTATTCGAGGTCCCCGATAAGTTCGAGCTCATGCTCGACGAGGTCGATAACTTTACGTGGGGCGCCATCGGGCCAGCGTCGCTGCATACCCTGTTCCGTCAGGTACCTGAGATACGCGGCCGGGGTCTCGCCGGCAGGAGCAATTTCATCGGGATACTCGTAACGCAGTTCATCCAGTGAAAAATCGATGGTTTCTGCGATACGCACACTTTCTGCGAGTAACTCCGGCGGATAGACATGCTGCAATACTTCGAGAGAACGAAGGTGACGCTCACCGTTCGGGTACAGAGCAAAACCAGCCTTATCGACCGTGACACCCTTGCGTATTGCTGTTTGCGTATCCTGTAAAATACGCCGTGACCGGCAATGCATGTGCACATCACCGCACGCAACGAGTGGTAACTTGAGCCGACGACCTTCCTCACTGAGTTTTTTTAGTTGCTCTCGCTGCCGACCGTCGGCAAGCAACTCCACCGCAATCCACAACCGATCACGAAACGTTTCACGTATCCAGTGATCCTCAACATCGAGTGACAAAGTATCATCGGGCACCCACAGCACGACACAATCGGGCAGCCCATTCTCGAACGCAAGACGCGTCAGTTGGTAGGCGCCTTTTTCAGCCGCACGTCTGGCCTGCGTAATTAATTCGCACAATGCCGCATACCCCGCGCGGTTCTGTGCGAGTACAACGAGCTTGCGCCCGCTGCGTAATTTCAGTTCGGAACCGATGATTAGTTTTTTGAGGCCATGCTCCTTTGCGGCGGTATGTGCCCGAACAACGCCCGACATTGAGCACTCGTCGGTAATTGCGAGCGCCTCATAGCCCAGAGCAACAGCAGTCTCTACGAGTTCCTCAGGATGAGAGGCGCCGCGTAGAAAAGTGAAGTTACTCAGTGCGTGGAGTTCGGCGTAGCGCGGTCGCTTCATCCAAAAAACCCGTGCAAATACCAGAGCGCCTCACGGCTGCGATTTTGATAAACCCACAAACGCATGCCGTGTGGATTAACGGCAGTGTAATAGTCGCGCGCGATGCCATCTTCGTCCCACCAACCCGTTTCGAGCCGTTCCGGTCCCTGGATAATCTGCAAGCGCCCCCGATGCAGGGGATAACCCTGCTCCACCGCCAATAAGGCAGGTTCGGGCAACATCCACAACGGTCGCGGCAAACCACGCCTGCTGGTCGACACTGTGTTGGCCGTCTTGCCTGTCAGCAAACTCTGCAGGCGCCACGCCTGCTGTGGCCGATGGTCCGCAACGGTCACCACACTGGCAACAGACTGATTGCCGCCACGCGCAACGAGCCGCTCGGCGAGTTGCGCCATCGAAAAACGCAGCCCTTGCCGGTCGGCCTTGTTCTGAAATCTCAGGCGTCCGGACTCTGCACGCACTGCCTGGGTGTAACCGCCGCGTAAACGAACTGCGATCACGGCTTCCGGCAATGTCAGTTGTTCGAAACGAATTCGCAGCAAATTCAACCAGTGCTCGGCCGAACGTTCGGCCGTGGCACAACCGAGCGCTAACTGAGTAGCCGGGCCGCGCAGATGGAAAAAACTGAACAGCACGCGCTGCGTGCCGAGCTGTCGTGTCAGCAAAAACTTCTCGAGCGACAGCAATAACTCGCGACAGATAGCGAGCAATAACTCACGATCGCTTTGCTCCTCTGTCATTTCATAGTCGCAACAAAACCGCTCGGGTGCCCGCCAACTCGTGCGCGGATCCGGCAGCTGGCCCAATCCACGATCGAGCTCTAAAAGTCGCTGTGGTCCAAAACGTCGCGCAAAACCTTCTCGCGGCAAACGCAGGCAGTCACCGATGTTTTTAATGCCCATAGCAATGAGGGCGGCATAAGTGGTTTTAGGCCAGTCGAGACATGCAATGGGTAGCGTCCGCAGTACGGCGATCAGGTTTGCTAATTCACGGACGCACGCACGACGCCCGCCTCGCGCAAGCCAGGTTGCCGCAAGCGGTGTCGGCGCGATGGCAAGCAACGCATCGAAACCCTGCTGCTTAAGACCGGCAACAATTTGTTGCCGCAAGCTCAGAAGGCCACCGTACAAACGTAAACTTCCTGAAATTTCCAACAGCAATACATCAGGGCCTGCAAAACAAACAACGGATGTGAATTGCTCGAGCCAGGTCGCCAGGCGCTCAAGAGCCTGCTGCTCAGAGAGCCTGCTACGCTCCTCTATCCTGAGTGACGGCAGTAGTGCGAGCGCAGCATTGGTCGATTGGCCCGGCGTGATACCGGCAGCCATCGCAACTGTCGAGGCCAGCAACACACGATGAATACCGTGCTGATCATCGACCACTGCCCTGGCTTCGTTTCCGGATCCGCTCGCCTCTAAGGGTAAATTCGGCAGGTAAATGCAGAACCACAGCCGTCGCTTGATGAGCGGTGTCGCTGCAACCTGTAGCGGAGCCTCAGCCCCGGTGAGCGATAACGCGTACTGGTGAGACAAGGGCACTACAAGACATCGTGTAACACGACGGGCCGCCCGCCACGGCTCTTCAAAATATGCAGGCACGTACCCTCGCCGCTGGCCCGTAACTCAATGCGCAATGCGGCAGCCGAAGGCTCTGCGCGAGCAGTAAGCGGGCGAAACGCGATGGCCCAGCTATTGCCTTTTTCAGCCGCCAGTTGCAAACGCCGGCCAGCCTGATCATCGAGCGACTCGGGCCACAACAATACCGCAGCACAGGTGCCGGATGACAAAGCCTGCTCGGCAGACCACAGCATTTCGTTGTCGTTTTTCGGCCGTACGATCAGCATTCGTGACAGATCGATACCCCATTGCTGCAAAGCCGGTGGATACGGCTGAAATGGCGGTGCAATCCAGGCAATCCAGGCAGGCTCGGTGTAATCGGTATTGCTGTCCTCGGCACTCAATTGTGCCAACGCCGGCATCAGCAACCGTAATTCGCCGATACCGTATTGCGAAGTCAGAATCTCAGTTAACGAAGATTGCGGCCAGCCACCTTCGGGCAGGTGGCGATCAAGTGTTTCGTAGCCACTCGCAAGTCCGGCTGTGGTATGGGCCTGGTTATGGCCGCGCCAGATGCGCGGGTTCTCGAGCAGTTTTTCCAGAGGCGATGGGACAGGATCAGGTGGCATCTCTTAATGCAGCAGTATGCCGTCACGAATGACGCCAACAACGACACCTTCGATGACCATCTCCTGCTTGTTGAGGTCCACCTGTATCGGCTCGAAATCCTCATTCTCAGGCATCAGCCAGACGATAGAACCCTCCTGACGATAGCGTTTAACCGTGACTTCATCATTGAGCCGCGCAACGATGATCTGCCGGCTGCGGACTTCGGGCGTGCGATGCACCGCCACGAGATCGCCGTCGAGAATGCCGGCATTCTTCATACTCATGCCTTCAACTCTGAGCAGGTAATGCGGCTTTGGATGAAAAAGTTGCGGATCGATCCTGTAATGCGTCTCGATATGTTCCTCTGCGAGGATGGGGCTGCCGGCTGCGACCCGGCCAATCAGCGGCAATCCTATCTGCTCACGCAGAGAATCCTTGAGCTGAATACCGCGCGATGTGCCAGGCACCAGGTCTAGAACGCCCTTCTTCTGCAGGGCCCGTAGATGCTCCTCAGCCGCATTGGCCGACTTGAAACCGAGCTCACGGGCAATTTCAGCACGCGTTGGCGGCATGCCGGTTTCAGCGATAAAGTCTTGAATCATCTCAAGAATTTGTGTTTGTCTGGGGGTCAGTTGGCGCATTTAGACAGTCCTGTATAAATCCACAGTGCATGTGATTATATACAGTACTTCGAATAGTGCAAGTTGCACGGCCTTACTGCACGGATCCGCAGCTGGCATCATTTTTTTCCGGAATGGCTCGCTGCGCTGCGCTTTATTTCCGGAAAAAAAGATCCCACCCGCGGTCCCTACAATCTTTGCCGAGGCTTGCTGCGGTATGTATCGGATTGTCGCCAGCCAACGACAAACTCAATAAAAACAGTGATTTTCATTGCGGGACAGGGCTGTTTAAGAAATAATGCGTCTGCAGATATATCCCAACAATAGGAATCTTGAATAATGAACAGAACCGCACTTAAAGTAAGCGCATTATTGCTCGCTGCTGCATTGTCGGTAGGTTGTGCCAGTACTGCGGGCAGCGATACAGCTAGCGATGCTGCTGCTGCCGCATCTGCTGCCGAAGCTGCACGTGCTTCCGCTGATCGTGCCGCACAAGCTGCTGCCAGCGCCCAGAGCACGGCAGACCAGGCCCTTTCGGCTGCAACAGAAGCTCAAGCCTGTTGCGATGCAAACCGCGAGAGCATGGATCGCATGTTCCAGAAGTCAATGTCGAAGTAATTTAAGACTTAGCACTTCTATTGAGACGCCGCGCTTGTCGCGGCGTTTTTTATTCCCCACCCGACAATCATCGGGATGCCATCAGATCGGCCGACAATTTGCTCGACCAGATCCCAGTCCAGTTGCCCGGCACGCTCTCCGGTCACCGCAATGAACTTCTCGGTTACGTAAGTCAACGGATCCTTGGCAGCCACATCGGGGTCATCGGATTCGGCCGGCCCGGCCGTGGCGCCCTCTTCTGCCACGGGCGCGAACTCATCGGGTAACGTCACCTCGAGCACGGGGTGCACTTCGATGACCAGTTGATCGCCGTCCCATCCCATCTTCACGGGCTCGTTAACAATGCGCACCGGCGTGTCGATGCCGATTTGGCCAAACAAGTACTCGATGTCCTCAGGAAACATGCGCACGCAGCCGTGAGTAACACGCATACCAACCCCCGCGGGTCGATTGGTGCCGTGAATCAGGTAACCGGGCAGCCCCAGGCGCATGGCGAATTTTCCCAGTGGGTTATCGGGCCCGGGCGGTACGATTCGCGGCAGCGGATCGCCGTTCGCTGCATGTTCGTCCAGCACCGATTGCGGCACATACCAGCTCGGGTTGCGTACCTTGGATATGACTTTGGTCAGGCCCAGAGGTGTTTCCCAGTCCATGCGGCCAATGCTGATCGGATAGGTCATCACCGTCGCCGGTTCTCCGGGTTCAGGCGTTGGAAAATAGTACAGGCGATACTCAGCAAGATTCAGGATGGCGCCGCGTCGCTCGCCGCCTGGCAACACAAAACGCGTCGGCAAGATGATCTCAGTGCCCTCGCCCGGTAGCCAGACATTGACATCGGGGTTGGCGCGCACGATGTCTTCGTAGCCAAGACCGTGCCGACGCGCGATATCCACCAGCGTATCCTCGTGGCGCGCCGTAATCGTCGCTAGCGCTCCAATGACATCGAATCCGTCAGGCGGCAGATCATAAATTTCTGCGCGTATCGGCCCCGCGGCAATGACGCTCGTAAGTAACGCAAGAATCGGTGCTCGTCTCATCAGCCTTTCTCGTCTGCGGCAATGACTTCTGTTTCGCACTCTGCGGCAGCCAGCCATTCCTGCATTGCCGCACTCTCCAGCAAGCGCTTTGGATAATACGCTGCGGATTCAGGCAAGTTAACGCCGTAGGTACGAAGTCGCAATACCACCGGTGCGTACATCGCATCTGCCACGGTAAAGTGGCCAAACAACCAGCCGCCGTCACCGCTGCAACGGCCGTGACACTCGGACCAGATATAGAGTACGCGATCGACGTCGTCCGTCAACGCATCCGGTAGCGGCACTTTGCGCCCCATGGCGCGGCAGTTCATTGGCATGCACTCTCGCAGCATACTGAAACTCGAGTGCATTTCCGCGCAAATACTGCGCGCAAAAGCGCGCACATCGGCGTCTTCGGGCCACAGTTTCTTGTCAGGCCACCGTTCGGCGATCGTTTCGGCAATCGCCAACGTATCCCACACATTCAATTCACCGAGTTGCAATACCGGTACTGTACCGCCGGGATTGAATGTCGCGATTTCGGCCGCTGTTTCGGGCATATCGAGCGCTATGCAATGCTCCTCGAACTCGATTCCGGCCTCGCGCAGCAACAACCAGGCCCGCAACGACCACGAGGAGTAGTTCTTGTTGCCAATAACGAGTTTGGGAGTCATAGCGAAATATCGGGATTGAGACCCTGCATGGTAAACCATTGTTCATGCGCAAGTCGTGCGCCAGTGCTGATTCTGATTGACCCTGCGATATCCGCCCGGTAGCCTGTTGTGCCATTCTCTGTATCGACGCTTATCATGGGCTTGAAACTCTCATTTGAACTCAGTGATCGCGATCTGAAGTATTTTCGTGAGGCACTCCATCAATCGCGCGAAGCAGTTCGCGATGCGGAAGAGCAGGAAATTATCGACGCGGTCCACCACGTTCTCGAAGAAATTCGCAATAATGAACCGCTGCCGGATTTCATCGCAGAGCGTATTCCACAACTCGAAACATTGATTCAGATGCTGGCCGACGACGAATGGCAGCTTCCGACGGCCGATCGTGAACGCCTGCTCGCGATGTTCGTCTACTTCAGCGATCCCGAAGATATTTTGCCCGACAATATTCCGGTCATTGGCTATCTCGACGATGTCATTATCATAGAGCTCGTAACGAGAGATCTACGGCACGTTCGGGAAGCGTATGACGATTTTTGTAATTTTCGTCAGGACTTTGACGACGAGCACGGCAAGGAGATCGACGGCGCCATTCGGCGTGACCGCCTGGACCGCCAGCGCCAGCAATTGCATCAACGCATGCAGCAGCGATCCGCGCGTGGGAAAAATTTCGGAATCTGGTAAGTCGGGTTACCCGCGTGCGCGATCAAAAGCGCATCAATATAGAGCCCCAGGTAAACCCGCCGCCGAACGCTTCCATCAGAATAAGCTGTCCGCGTTGTACGCGGCCGTCGCGAACGCCGACATCCAGGGCCATGGGCACTGATGCCGCCGACGTATTGCCGTGGTCCTGAATCGTCAGAATAACTTTCTCCATCGGCATTTTAAGGCGCCTCGCGGTCGCTTGAATAATGCGAATATTCGCCTGGTGCGGAATGAGCCAATCCACTTCGTCCTGATCGACGCCGGCCTTTTCAAGCACACGCGTAGCGACATTTCCCAGCGTCCTGACGGCTACCTTGAAGACTTCATTGCCGGTCATCATGATCGCAGCTTCATCAGTGCCGGCCTTGTGCAAATCTTTTGACGCGCCGACGGGATAATAGAGCAGGTCTTTGTACTGACCGTCCGCACCGAGGTGCGTCGCGATGATGCCCGGCTCGTCAGATGCCTTGACGATGACTGCCCCGGCGCCATCACCGAACAGCACGCAGGTGTTTCGATCGGTCCAGTCAACCAGCTTGGTGATGCATTCAGCACCGATGATGAGCGCGCACTTTGTCTCGCCCGCCTTGATGAACTTGTCCGCTATCGTCAGCGCATAGATGAAACTCGTGCAGGCTGCCTCTATGCTAAACGCCGGGCAAGGGGGGATACCCAGTCGATGCTGCACCAGTGTGCCAACGTTCGGAAAAATTAAATCGGGTGATGTGGTGCCGACAATGACAAGATCGATGTCCTTGACGTCAATCCCGGCATCCTCGATCGCTACCGTCGCCGCCTCGACACACATGTCAGACGTCGTCTGGTCTTCTGCAACGCAGTGGCGCCGCTCGACCCCGGTGCGACTACGAATCCACTCGTCGGTCGTATCGACGATCTTTTCGAGGTCGAAGTTCGTCAGAATTTTTTCGGGCAGATAACGTCCAGTACCGACAATCTTCGTGTACATCATGCAGCTTCCTGTTGCAGCAGGTTTCCGATTTGCGTTGGCACCTGATTCTGAACTTCGAGAATAGCCGTATCGATTGCATGCTCAAAGGCATACGAATCCGCGCTGCCGTGGCTTTTTATGACGATACCATTCAAGCCTACGAGAGTCGCGCCGTTGTATTTTCGAGAATCCATTCGGCTTGCAAGATGATTGAGGACCGGACGTGAAAGCAGTGCCTGAATCTTGGAAAACAGATTTCGCGTGAAGGCTCTCTTCAAGAAATGTGCGACCAGGTCGACAGTGCCTTCCATCGTTTTTAGCGCAACGTTACCGGTGAATCCGTCGGTAACGACGACGTCGGCCTTGCCGGAAAATAATTCGCTGCCTTCAATGAACCCGACGTAGTTCAGCGTGCTCGCATTGAGCATCGCCGCCGCCTCTTTGACCGTGTCGTTGCCCTTCGTGTCCTCGGCGCCGATATTCAGTAATGCAACGCGCGGTTGCAGGACGCCGGTGATGTCAGCCGCCACGATTGAACCCATGACGGCAAACTGAAACAGCTGCTCAGCCGAACATTGTGTGTTGGCGCCCAGATCCAGCATGTGCAACGAACCGCCCTTCGCTGGTAACTCAGTAATGATTGCCGGCCGGTCGATGCCCGGCAACATTTTCAGTACGTACCTTGCTGTCGCCATGAGCGCGCCGGTATTGCCAGCGCTAACGCAGGCCTCGGCCTTGCCTTCTTTGACCAGGTTGATGGCGACCCGCATCGACGAATCTTTTTTCTTGCGCAACGCATCGACAGGCGACTCTGACATAGCGACGACTTCGCTCGCGTGCACGATCGAAAGACGCGGTTCCTCGCCGACGATTCGTGTGACGTGCCCTTGCAACTCGTCACGATCACCGACGATCAATAATTCCAGGCCTGTGTGCTTGCGCAACGCATGATGAGCCGCGCGCACGACCACCTCGGCACCGAGGTCGCCGCTCATCGCATCAAGGGAAATGATTGAGTGTGTTTCCACAACGTTGCAGATCGCCCGTCAGAGCAACCCGCTATGCAGTGTATTTACTCGTCGTCTTCGTCTTGGACTTCTGGCTGCGCGACGACCTGAACGCCACGGTAAAAACCGTCGGACGAAACGCGATGCCGCAGGTGTGTCTCGCCGGATGTCGGATCAATCGACACCGCCGGTTGCTTCAGCTTGTCATGCGAACGACGTGCGCCGCGCGTTGCCGGGGTCCTGCGACTTTTTTGAACAGCCATATCTCTCTCCAAATCACGATGGCGCCAAAGCACCATCATCAAATTCTACAATCGCGCGGTCATCCGACCGGCGTCTCAACTCTCTTCTTGCATCTGCGACTTCAAGTCCGCAAATGGCCTGATAATATCGTCCGACCCTGCCTCTATCTCCGTCGGTTCTTGGCACGCCGCGTCACCAACATGCCTGGCCGCAAGCGGCAATTCAAATGGCTCCAGACAACGCTGACAAACCATATTGATCATCACCTCAACATGGCCCTCTGCCGCTGGCCATCTGCCCTCGGGCTGCAATCCGCCCAGCGCATCTGTGAAACCGAACGCCAGTTGGCCCGAAACGACCGAATCGCGCCAGTCGGACGGAAGCTTATCAGGGTTCAGCGCAGCGAGGTCGGCCTCAATAATCGCCGTAAGCCGCTCGAAATCACCGATTTTATCTGACAATTCAATAACTTGACCACTCGCCGCTAGTTTTGACGGCGTGCGGCGATCTCGTAAAGGATTGCCCATGGCGCGCGCATCATAAGTACCTCAACGGCTACTGTCAAAGCGCACCGCCCGGAAAATGTCGGTGCCCGCCACCAAAGCGCGTAAACTCCAGCCCTTTCGCGCCAAGCGCTTGATTTCATGCAAAATCCTTCTGCCCCAGCGATCGTCCTTGCGTCATCGTCGCCCTATCGTCGCGGCCTGCTCGATCGTTTTCTCAACGAATACGAGGCGGTTTCCCCGAACATTGATGAAAGTAATGAGCAAGGATTGAATCCACAGGATCTGGCCAGCCATCTGGCGCGAAAAAAGGCGGAAATCGTATCGATCAATGCGCGCGATTCACTGATCATCGGTGCAGATCAGCTCGCTGTGCTGGATGACCAGGTACTCGGTAAACCCGGCGACCATCAAAAGGCCGTCAAACAATTGCTGGCCGCCTCAGGCAAGAGCGTCGCATTCCTGACAGCGGTCTGCATTCTCGACCCGATCGCGCGTACACGGTACGAACACGTCGACAAGACGACGGTCAGATTTCGCCAATTCGATCGCCGGCTGGCCGAATCGTACCTGCGACATGACAAACCGTACGACTGCGCCGGCAGCTTTAAGATCGAAGGCGCCGGTTTCGTTTTATTTGAATCGGTCAATACCGACGATCCGACAGCTTTGATAGGATTGCCGATGATTTGGGTGTCCGACATTCTGTTAAAACTCGACTACCTGGTACCGTAATGGCTCAAGACGAAAACAAGTCGATGACTTTTTGGGAAGAACTAAAACGCCGCAAGGTAGTGCGCGTTGTCATCGCATACCTCGTTGTCGGTTGGGGGCTGATCCAGATCGCCGACGTCACGCTCGAGCCACTGCACTTGCCGGAGTGGAGCGACACGCTCGTAGTCTGGCTCGTCGCGTTGGGATTTCCGATCGCGATCGTGCTCGCATGGATTCTGGACGTTACGCCCAGAGGCATCGAAGTAACGGCCGCCGCCAGCGACGATGATAGCGCCAGCCCGCCGGATGCCTCGATCGCCGTATTGCCTTTCGTCAACATGAGCGGCAATCCCGATAACGAATATTTCAGCGATGGACTTTCGGAAGAGCTGTTGAATCTTCTGGTTCGTCTGCAATCGGTTCGCGTTTGCTCCAGAACCTCGTCGTTCTCCCTGAAAGGCAAAGATATAGACATGACGACCATCGCTGCGCAGCTTGGTGTGCGCCACGTTCTCCAGGGCAGCGTCCGACGCGACGGCGACAAAGTGCGGATTACTGCACAGCTAATCGATGCAGTGGCAGATCGCCATCTTTGGTCAGAAACTTATAATCGCGACCTGCAGGATATTTTCGCCGTACAGGATGAGATTGCCGGACATATATTCAATGCGCTGCAACTCAAACTGACGGCCGACGAAAAGCGGGCTGTGCGATCAACGACTGAGAGCGCCGAGGCGCTCGACTACTATCTGCATGGACGGGAGCTCTATCACCGTCCCGGACACCTGGACCAGTCTCGTGAGAAGTTTGAAGAAGCGATAAGGATCGACCCAAACTACGCCCTGGCGTGGGCCGGGCTGACATACGTCTTCATAGATACATACTGGTACAGGGACAAAGAACCGAAGTGGCTGGACCGTGCTAACGAAGCCAGCCTGAAAGCCATCGAATTAGCGCCCCATCTGGCAGAATCGCATGGAGCTCGCGGATTGGCATTGCGGGCGAGTGAGCAATTCGATGCGGCCCGAGCGGAGTTCGAAAAAGCCATCGAGATCAACCCACGCTTATTCGAACCGATACACTTTTACGCTCAAATGGCGCGCAGCCTCGATCAGTATGCGTTTGCAGCCAATCTCTTCTGCCAGGCCGCCGCAGTGCGCACCGAGGATTACCAGGCGCTCGCACTGGCGGCCAACATGTATGAAGCCATTGATGACACTGCCCAGGCTGAGGCGCTGTCGAGAGAAGCTATTCCACGGGCTGAGCGAGCTATTGAATTAAACCCCGACGATTCGCGAGCATGGGTCTTGGGTGCCAGTTGTTTATTGAGAATCGGTGAGCCGGACAAAGCGATGGAATGGATCGACAGGGCCCGTGAAGTCGCTCCAAAATCCAGCGGTGTCGCTTACAACTCAGCGTGCGTTTTCGCCAAATTGGGCAAGACCGACCGAGCGCTTGCTTTGATCAAAGAATCCGTCGATTTAGGCAACCACAATCGACGCTATTTCGAAACCGATCCGGACTTCAAAAGATTCCGCGATGACCCACGCTTTCAGGAAATACTGGACAGCATTTAATCTTTGCGCCGCGCCTCAATGATACCCTTCGTCAGGAACCGTTCCAGATCCTCGGCCAGCGGCGCCGTGAAATGCAAATCGTTACCGCTATCGTCCGGGAACGCGATCGACTGTGCATGCAGGAACAGACGCTTCAGACCGAATTTCTTCGCTTTCCGGTTTTCTTCCTCGTCACCGTAACGTTCATCGCCGACCAACGGAAAACCGACAGACTGCAAATGCACGCGAATCTGATGGGTGCGACCGGTCTTCGGCGAACATTGCATCAGGCTGTACTTGCCGAAGGTCCGCGACAAGGCGACATGAGTCTGGGCTGACTTGCCGCCATCGCTGACGACGACATGGCGCTCCCCACCCCTTCGATGCTGCACCAGCAGCGGCTTGTCGATCAGCTGATCGCCGAGCTGCCAGTCGCCGACCACGAGCCCGAGATAGTTCTTCTCGACGACGCCGTCACGAAATTTGGCGTGCAGCTCCCGCAACGCGCTGCGGCGCTTCGCGAGCACCAGGCAACCTGAGGTTTCTCGATCGAGCCGATGTACGAGTGACAAATCCTTGAGTTCAGGGCGGGCGTGCCGCAGCAATTCGATCACGCCATGGCTGATGCCGCTGCCGCCATGCACAGCGATTCCGGTGGGCTTGTCGATCACGAGGAGTCGCTTGTCTTCGTACAGCACGCGGTCCGCGATCTTCGCCGCCAGACCCGCACTCGGTGCGTCACCCGGAGCCCGAATCCGCGCCGGCGGCACGCGAACCTCGTCGCCTTCCTGCAATTTGTAGTCTGCCCTGATCCGGCCGCCGTTCACCCGTACTTCGCCGCGCCGGAGCAAGCGGTACAAGCGCCCCTTCGGTACGCCCGGCAACTCACGACGCAGAAAATTATCAACTCGCTGCCCGGCCTGCTCCTGATCGATGCGAATTTTCCGGACTTTGGTGAGGACCAGGTTCGAGCTGATTTCCGACTTTTGCTGCATGATCAATAACTTGATGGATTCCAGCCGTGTGTTATATTAGCGCCCTGTGACACCCCGGTACTAGCTATCGGGCAGCGCACAGGAACCAGGCGGCGACCAATCCTGAACCAGCCGCAAAGTTAATGACAGTTTTTTTTTGGGCTTCGCAGCGCGAGGCCAACCAAGATGGCAGCGAGCACGGATAGCAGCGAGCGCCACAGCGGCACAGCCGCAGGGAATACATGCTGATTTTTTTACGGGATCTGATTCAAGGAAATCGGGCCCAGAACAAGTTTTTCCGCCTCACAGGTGGCGCGCTTGCGCGCCAAATTCTCCTGTGCGAGGCGCCCTGCGCACGTCCCCTGGCGATTCGCCCCGACTCTCTGCCCTCACTCACTTATCAAGTAGGGCATTATGAAAAGAATGTTAATCAATGCAACTCAGGAAGAAGAGTTGCGCATGGCGATGGTCGATGGCCAACGCTTATTTGACCTAAATATCGAATTACCGGCTAGCGAACGCAAAAAAGCCAATATTTACAAAGGCAAGATCACGCGCGTCGAGCCCAGCCTCGAAGCCGCGTTCGTCGACTACGGTGCTGATCGCCACGGCTTCTTGCCGCTAAAAGAAATTTCCAGCGAGTATTTCGTCAAGCCAGTCGAATCCGGTCAGAAACCAAACATCCGGGACGTCCTGAAAGAAGGTCAGGACATCGTCGTGCAAATCGACAAGGAAGAGCGCGGCAACAAGGGCGCGGCACTGACCACTTTCGTCAGCCTGGCCGGACGCTTCATCGTCCTGAAACCGAACAAATCCCAATCTGGCGGCGTCTCGCGCCGTATCGTCGGCGACGATCGCGATCTCGCCCGGCAATCGCTCAACGATGTCGAGATTCCGAAAGACATGAGCGTGATTCTGCGCACGGCCGGCATCGACCGCAGCGCTGAGGAGTTGGCGTGGGATATCGAAAACCTGCTCACGATCTGGCACGCGATTCTCAACGTCGTACTCGAGCGCACCTCGCCATTCCTGATTTACCGGGAGAGCAATTCAATCGTTCGTGCCTTGCGTGATTATCTAACCGCAGATATCGGCGAGATCCTGATCGACGACGAGAGCACCTATAAAGAAGCCGTCGAGTTTGTTGAGCAGATCATGCCGCACAACCTGCGCAAGCTCAAATACTACGACGATGCGGTGCCGTTGTTTACGCGATACCAGATAGAGAGCCAGATCGAATCTGCGTTTTCGCATAATGTCGATTTGCCCTCCGGTGGCAGCATCGTCATCGACCACACCGAGGCGCTCGTATCGATCGATATCAACTCCGCACGGGCAACCAAAGGCAGCGATATCGAGGCAACGGCGTACAACACCAATCTCGAAGCCGCCGAAGAAATTGCAAGACAACTGCGTATTCGTGACCTCGGTGGCCTGATCGTCATTGACTTCATCGATATGGGGCCGCAAAAACACCAGCGTGACGTCGAAAACCGGCTGCGCGATTCCGTGCGTCAGGATCGCGCGCGCGTGCAGATCGGCAAGATTTCGCGCTTCGGCCTGCTGGAAATGTCGCGGCAAAGACTGCGTCCATCTCTTGGTGAGTCGGCGTACCTGACCTGCCCACGCTGCTCAGGTATCGGCACGATTCGCAGTGTCGAATCCCTGGCGCTGGCGATCCTTCGCATTATCGGCGAGGAAGCGCGAAAAGAACGCACCTCGAAAGTCATCGCTCAGTTGCCGGTAGAGGTTGCAACGTATTTGCTGAACGAAAAACGCGACTGGGTGCAAAATCTCGAATCACGTAATGAAGTGCAAGTCGTGCTGGTCGCCAACTCTGCTTTGGAAACACCGCACTACGAAGTACGCCGAGTGCGTGACGATCAGACCGAGCTGGCGGAAAATACCGGTGCGAGTTACGAACTCACGGACGCCGATGTGCAGCCGGAAACTCCGCAGGCCATTCTCGAGCGTAAGGACGCTGAACCGGCAGCGATCGCTGTGATGAAACCATCCAAACAGGCACCAAAACGCAAATCGTCTGGTAAGGGATTCTGGGCCAGTCTCTTCGGGCTGTTTTCCAGCGGTAGCGACAAGCAACGTTCGAACACGAGACCACAATCCAGAGGCCGCCGGTCATCCTCCAGGGACAATCGCTCACGCGGTGGACAAGGCAGCCGTCGTCGCAATGAGCAAAAGCGCTCGGATGAAAATCGCGGCGGTCGGAAGAAACGCTCGCAGCGGAGTTCCGGCAAGCAGTCTGAACAGGACAAGCAGCAGCAAAAGCCACAGCAGGAAAGTCAGGAAAAGCGTGACGAAGCGAGCAATAGCGAGCGCAAGCCGTCACGCAATCGCCGCAGTCGTGGCGGACGGCGGCGACGTCGCGGCGGCAGTGATCGCCCGGCGCAAGACGGCAATGTCACGCAGACTCATGAGACGCAGGCCGATGTCGATGGCAATCGCGCTATCGAACCGGCGGCCGAAAGGCCGGCGAGTGATCAGGCTGTCGTTGCAGCACCGAAGACAGAAATTGTCGCTGCTGAAAAACCTGCAACCGAGAAGCCGCCAACCCGGAAGAGAAAACCTGCGCAACGCAAGCCCAAGCCGGCACCTGACGCTGCGGATTCCGCGATCGCGACCGACGACGGTCCACCTAAAGCACGCACCGATGAAGAGCGCGCGGCCGACGCCGCATCAAGGGCGGGGCAAGAACACGCTCTTGATCAGACGTCGCCAAATCTGACGGCAATTGATCCGCCAAAACCGCGCAAGCCACGCAAGAAAAAAGCAGAATCCGGAGTTGCCGACAGCCCTGAGCCAAAGCCTGAGCCGAAGCCTGAGCCTGAGCCTGAGCCAAAGCCTGAGCCGAAGCCCGAAGGTCGCTTGTTACCGTGGGATGACGACTAGGACTTTTGCAGCGTCTCGAGCAAGCCTCGAGACGCTTCTTCTACCAGGTCCAGCACGCGTTCGAAGCCGGTAGTGCCGCCGTAGTACGGATCGGGCACTTCGTCTTCATGCCCGGAGGCAAACTCCAGAAACAGGTGGATCTTGTCGTGGTACTCAGCTTCCGCCTGATCGATGAGCAATGCGAGATTGTCGCGATCCATCGCGATGATGTAGTCGAATCGCTCGAAGTCTTCGCTCTGCACGCGCCGAGCGCGTATCCCTGACATCGAGAACCCGCGGCGCTCAGCGGCTGCCTGTGCCCGCCTGTCAGGTGGTTCGTTCACGTGATAGGCATGCGTGCCAGCAGAATCCACATCTACCTGGTCGGCAAGCCCTGCGTCCTGCACGACCTGTCGAAACACGCCCTCCGCCGTCGGCGAACGGCATATATTGCCCATGCAGACGAATAATACGCGGGTCCTCACCTCGTTATTCATAGACCTTCGATCTTAATGATAATGATGTTAGTCAGTTTGTTTCGCTCTGACCAGAGAACGAAACCGCTCGTATTCACCGGTCGACTCTCCTTCATTAGAAAACCATTCCCTTAATGCGCTCCAGTCGATTGCCTGATCTCTTGCTACCAAAACCGCCTGCTCTCGCGATTGAGCATCGTTCCAGGCAATCGCGGCCGCAAGACGGTCCATCACTGACTGAGTAGGCGTAACAATTCTAAGCGTCCCCGCGTTCAACTCGATTGTGGCGCAGTCTTCGTGAGTGACATACAGATGCCCGAACGAAATTGGTGTTGGCGGAAATACGACAAACCATTCGATCATTGGGTGAGTGAATTGCGACATTCGAGGAACGCCGGTATGTACGAATCCGAGCTCACGCAACACTGGAGAAAGGTCGGCTATCAACGCGGCAGTTACAAAGTCGAGGTCTTTAGATTGATATTCGTTGTTGGTGTAGATAGACACCGCCGCTCCGCCCGAAAGGGTCGCCGCGATGCCCGCCCTCTCAAGGGCGCTGGAGATGATCGCTGCGACATCTTCAAGAGTTGAATCACGAGTAATCCTTGTCATCTATAACGGCTTTCCCGTGCGTCTTGGCCGCCTGCGTTGGCGAAAATACCTGGTCAGTCTTTCCTTGGGAATACCGTAGTCCAAAGTACTTCGCAATATCTGTCTTAGCCCATCGAGCGCCGGGTCACGTGGGTTCCATGTGTACATTCGGCTAGTCCCAACCTTCCGGCTGACCAGAATTCCTGCATCCTCAAATTTCTTAAGTTGCTTTTGTATTTCGCTCAGGGGGACTTCGAACGTCCGTGCAATCGAGCTGGCATAACCCTCCCCATAGTTTTCGACGAATAGGAGTACCTTTGCAGCCGCTTTGCCGCCGAATAATGCTTCCAAAGTCGCTTGTGTCGCCACCAATGATCGCCCACCTATAAAATAGTAATATATTACCTATTTTATACTATGTGTCAACCTATTTAGTAGGTTTAATAATCACTACGATTGAACCCACTGCCTTCGGGAGGCAGGGGCCGGAAGTTCGAATCTTCTCACCCCGACCAATACTTTCAATATGTCTATGACAGTAATTGTCATCGCTACGCCTGCCCGGATTCTCGGTAAGTCCACAGTAAGTCCAAATGACAGTGTTGAATTCTTGCCTCCTCGAATCCTCGCCGGGGTTTGCAGAGCTGCTACAAATGCGCAGAATTTTGCGCCGAATTACCCCA
>SMVB01337820.1_pt1 | contig 39346 bp, 38 predicted proteins | sample 2456461 | NCBI WGS metagenome assembly SMVB01 (sample SAMN11095934, study PRJNA526329) | marine sediment metagenome | biome: Marine sediment; feature: Surficial sediment; material: Deep marine sediment; isolation source: Hadal surficial sediment | place: Pacific Ocean | collected 2014-05 | depth...
CGTCGTGGGACTGACACCGCAATACTTTGCCGCCCGACCCTGGCTAAGGACTTCTGGGTCAGCCTTCGATCGCTTCTGTCCCGCAATCGAATAATTCCTGCGCGCCGTTCGAACCCGAAGTTCGCTCCACGGCTTTCCCTTGCCCGTCCGGCGACCCAGCTTGTTTAACACTCGGGTGATTTATTTGCGTCTGAGCGCATATGGCAGTTCGACGAAGCCGGCGCCCTTCTTCAGATCAGCCGCGTGCAAGCGTTGCACCCTGAGGAGGTGGTCTTTGATCGGCTCGATGAGTTTGCGCGGTAACATCGTCACGCGATCTTTCTCTCCTTTTCCGTTGCGGACGGTTATCTCTCGGCGAGCGAAGTCGATTTCCTGTACTCGAAGACTGCAGGTTTCGAGTAGGCACAGTCCGGATCCATACATCAGGGAGGCTTTCAGGAACGACGGGCCTTCGAGGCGGGCGAGTACTCCAGTGGCCTCTTTGCGGGTGAGGATAATAGGCAGGTGGACCGGAGTTTTGGCGCGAGCGATTTCTATCAGATCGAGCTCGCGGCCCAGTACGTCGCGATAAAGGAAGAGCAGAGCACTCAGCGCCTGGTTTTGCGTGGACGCGCTCACGCTTTTCTCCGTGGCTAGATGGGAGACGTACGCGGATATCTCACTCTCACCCATCTCATCAGGATGACGCTTGTCAAAAAGAAGATGAATCGCTTGATCCAGCCGACGTAGGCTTTCTCGGTGAGGACGCTGAAGTGACGTACCCGAATGGCGGCGCGGACGCGGTCGAGCAGGCGTGGCGGGCTCGCGGTTTCGGTCGAGACCGATACGCTCAACGGTGCTGTAGGGTTGCGTGGGACCTTGCGTTTGTGGGTCTTTCGTCCTTTGGGTGGTTTTGAGGTTGGCATTGTCTCTTTCTCCTTCCGACCGTCTCAACTCGGTCTTTAGTGGAAAGACGAGAAATCACACCTCAAACCTCCCTCCAGATTCAGAATATTTCAGTTCTCAGTCGAAAACGAGACCTGGTCGCGTCACACGATGCGCCATTTTCGCTATTCGGTCTGCAATGCGCGCGTGGGCTGCACCCGAGAGGCGCGCAGGGCGGGCAGGAATGTTGCCGTGAAGGCTACCGCGGCGAGGGTGAGCGTGACGCCGACGATGAGCTTCGGGTCGATCATGTCGGCGGCGAGGAACATGGTTTGGATCGCGCGGACCATCGCGTAGGCGAGCGGTGCGCCGACGCAAAGGCCGATGGCGGCGAGCGACATTCCTTGGCGGGTCACGAGCTTTACGACGTCCTTCCCCGCGGCGCCGAGCGCCATGCGGATCCCGATCTCGCGCGTTCTCTGCGCCACACTGTGCGCCATCACGCCGTAGATGCCGATGGCGGAGAGCATCAAAGCGGCGGCGCCGAACAGGGCCAGCACGAACGAAATAATTCTAGGCCCCGAGAGCTGAGTGGCGATGTGCTCGTCGAGGGTCTGGATGGCGGTAACGGGTTGGGCGGGGTCCACCGCCCATATGGCGGCGCGCACAGCGTCGGCCAGAGCGGTCGGCTCGCCGCTCGCGCGCATGGCCAGGCTCATGTTGCGGACGGGTTTTTGGGCCATCGGCAAGTACAGTGCTGGGCCGATCTTTCCACCTTCCAGCGGCATGCGCGTCTGGAACACGTTTTTCGACACGCCCACGATTTGTCGCGAGGCGCCGAGCACCGTGATTTGCGTTCCGAGCGGCTCCTCGTCCGGCAAGAACACTTCGACGAAGCGCTCATTGACGACGGTGACGAGCTGCGTGTCGGTGCGGTCGGTGTCGGACAGCGCGCGGCCGCGAGAGAGAGGCACGCCTAGTGCGCTGAAGTATTGTGGGTTTACGGCTTGCCAGTCCGCGGTGGGCTCTTCGTTCGCGAGGGGCTGCTCTCTACCGTCGAAGGTGAATTCGGTGTGGCTCACGCCGCGGCTTCTCGGGAGGTCGATCATTGCAGCAACGGTTTCGATGCCCGACACTTCTTCCAACCGCCGGATTGCCTCTTCGTAGAATCGAAGGACGTCGGCGTCGCTCGGGTAGCGATCTTCCGAGACGGTGAGCTGTGCCGTAAGAACGCCCTTGGACTCGAAGCCCGGGCTTCGGTTCACGAGCTCCGTGAAGATGCCCAGCAGGACGCCGCCTCCGACGAGTAGTGCGAGGGCGGCCGCGATCTCGATGACGACGAAGGCGCTTCGCAGACGATTCCGTTGTCTCGAGACCGTGCCGCCTCGCGCCTCTCCGAGCGATTCGCGGAGGTCGCCGGCAAACGAATGCAGTGCGGGCGCGATGCCAAAGACGACGCCGGCAAGCATGGAAATAGCGAGCGTGTACATCAGAACCGTCGCGTCTAGCACCGGCATGAAGGAGCGCGGGAGCTCCGCAGGCATGCCTGATGCGACACCGCGCACGCCATAAATGGACAAGAGCGTCCCGAGGGTGCCTCCCACGACCGCCAAGAGCACGCTTTCGGTCAGGAGCTGGCGCAGGATGCGGGCGCGGCCGGCGCCCATTGCCGTGCGCACCGCTATCTCGCGCTGGCGTCCTTCCGCTCGTGCGAGGAGCAGGTTTGCGATGTTGGCGCAAGCGATGAGGAGGACGAAGCCCGCGACCGTCATGAGGATGTACATGAGCATGGTGTCGGTCGGCCCCGGGAAAAGCTCGCGGAGCGGGATGGCGTGTACGCCGTAGCCGGCATTTGCATCCGGGTATTCGGTCTCGAGCTGGCTCGCTATGGCTTCGAGCTCCGCCTGGGCTTCTTCGATCCCGCGTCCATCGACGAGGCGGCCCATCACCAGTAGCGACCGGTCGTCTCGGTCGTCGCGCCGCAAACCCTCAGTCCAATCCGTCGGCCGGTACACGTCTACATTGGCAGGGATGAAGTCGAAGTCTTCCGGCATGACACCAATGACCGTGTGAGGCACGCCGTTCACGGTGATTTCGTCACCCAAAATGCCTGCCTCTTCGCCGAAATAGCGCTGCCAAAATGGGAAAGAGAGGATCACCACGCCGCCGCGCGATCCTTCATCGCTGTCGAAGTCGCGACCGATGAATGGCTGTCGCCCCATCATCCCGAAGGTCTCTGGCGATGTGTTGACGAGCCGAACGCGCTCGGGCTCGTCCCCTCCCGTAAGGTTGGCCCGCACGATTTCGTAGGCTATGAGCTCTTCGAAGACCGTCGAGCGCTCGCGCCAGTCGAGGTAGTTTCCAGGGGAAGCGCCTTCGTCATTTAGATTCTTTTGGTGGTTCTCATAGACCACCACGAGCCGGTCTTGCTCCGCGTAAGGAAAGGGGTTGAAGAAAAAACCGTTCACAACACTGAAAGTCACGGTATTGGCGGCAATCCCGACAGCGAGCGAGATCGCGGCCACCGCCATGACCACAGGCGCTTTTGCCATCATCCGGAGGCCGTAGCGAATATCCTGAAACAAATCCGACATGGCGTGAATACCCTCCCAAGCAACTCTGTCTACAAGTACGAAGGGGGGGCGGGGAAGGTTCGGTCGTTTTGACGACCCGCCCGATTACGCATATTGTGTCCTTATTAATGAAGGAGATATGGATGCTTATCCGCTACGCTGTCATCGCTACCATCCTCGCCTCGCTTGCGGGGTGTAGCGCCGAAGCCCCGGCCCCCGCCGCCACTAATGATGATGATGCCACGGTCGTCCAAACCGCCTCGCCGGATCTCGCTTGCGAGCCCGATAATGCGGGCATCACGCTTCCCGACGGCTTTTGCGCCGTCCTCGTCGCCGACGAGCTCGGCCGGGCCCGCCATCTCGATGTCACCGAGGACGGCGATGTTTATATAGCGCTCCGGGAAAGCGAGAATGGCGGCGGCGGCATCGTAGCGCTTCGGGATACGGACGGCGACGGGCGCGCGGACGAGCGTGAGCAGTTCGGGGATCATTACGGGACGGGGATCGATGTCCACGACGGTTACCTTTATTTCGGGACTAACGAGACCATCCTGCGCTACGACATGACGCCGGGACAGCTGAAGCCCGCAGGTGAGTACGCCGTTCTCATCGACGGCTTGCCCGAGCAGCGTCAGCACGCGGTGAAGCCTTTCGATTTCGACGATCAGGGCAACATCTACGTCAACGTCGGCGGTCCGGCTAATGCTTGTCAGGAAGAGAAGCGCACGCCGGAATCGCCCGGTCAGAACCCTTGCCCGCTGCGTGAGTGGCAGGCTGCCATTTGGCGCTTCGACGCGAACAAAACGGGGCAAACGCAACAGAGCGATGGCTACCGCTACGCGAGCGGCATCCGCAATTCGGTCGCGATCGCGTGGGATCCGGCCTCGAAGGGCCTCTTCGTCGCGCAGCATGGCCGCGATTCGCTCGATACGCTTTGGCCCAAGCTCTTCAGCTCCGAGCAAAGTCGGGACAACCCCGCGGAAGAATTTCTGAAGCTCGAGGACGGCGCGGATTTCATGTGGCCTTATTGCTACTGGGATACCGGCCTCGACAAGAAGATCCTCGCGCCGGAATTTGGCGGTGACGGCGAGAAGGTCGGGGATTGCGATATGGCGCCGGACCCGCTGGTGGCCTTTCCTGCACATTGGGGTCCGAACGACTTGATTTTTTATACCGGCCATCAATTCCCCGCGCGCTATCACGGCGGCGCGTTCATTGCGTTTCACGGCTCTTGGAATCGCGCGCCGTTCCCGCAAGGCGGCTATAACGTCGTCTTCGTACCCATGAAAGACGGCGCCGTGACCGGCGATTGGGAAACCTTCGCCGATGGGTTCAAGGGCGAGGATCCTTTGATGAGCCCCGAGGACGCACGGTTTCGCCCGACGGGTCTCGCTCAGGGGCCGGACGGCTCTCTCTATATCTCGGACTCTGTCACGGGCCGGATCTGGCGCGTGATCTATCGTGGGGAGCCGACGTCATGACCGAAAAAGGCTGGGCGCATTTCTTCGCGCGCGTCATGGTGGGGATCCTCTTTTTCATGGCTGGCTTCTGGAAGACGTTCGAGCTGACTCCTATGCAGCACGCACGGGGCTTCTTCGTCGAAGGCTATGCGGAGACGTGGATCCCCGCGTTTCTTCTGTGGGGTCTCGGCCTCTCGATCCCCGTGGTGGAGCTCGTTGCGGGGGCGCTTCTCATCGTCGGTTGGCGCACGCGCGACGCTCTCGTCACCATCGGGTTCATCTTGCTCATCGTGACTTATGGCCACACCTTGGCCGAGCCTCTCTTCAGCATCCAAGGTCACATCCTGCCACGTGGGCTTCTGATGTTCATCGCCCTCGTGCTGCCGTCTTCGGAAAACAAGCTCTCAGTGGACGCTTGGCTTTCGCACAAGCGCGCGTAGAGCTTTATCCGACGAACTTGTAGCCGAGCCGATGCACGGTGATGACGTATTGCGGCCGGGAGGGGTTCTCCTCGATCTTCTGCCGGAGCCCCGACACGTGCACGTCGACGGTGCGCGAGTACGGCATCGCATCGTAGCCCCACACGCGGTTCAGTAGCTCGTCGCGGCTCAAGGTCGCTCCCCGATTCTCGATGAAGTAGCGCAGGAGCTTGAACTCGAGCGCAGAAAGATCCACCGGCTCTCCGCTTCGGGTGACTTCCGCCTTTCGGAAGTCTACGTCCACATCGCCGAATCGAAAGCGCTCCGGTGACGACTCTTGCTGGACCGGTGATCGCCTCAATAGAGCCCCGACGCGCGCGGTAAGCTCGAGCATATCGAACGGCTTCGTCAAGTAGTCGTCGCCGCCAAGTTTCAGGCCTACTACTTTGTCGGTGATCTCGCCGCGTGCGGTCAGGAACAGGATCGGGGTCTCCATTCCTCCTTTGCGAAGCTCCTGACAGATGTCGAAGCCGTCTTTCCCCGGCAGCATGATGTCGAGGATGATGAGGTCGAAGCTCTCGCCCGTGGCTTTTCCGACCGCGTCGTCGCCGTCGCTCACCGCGTCGACGCTGTAGCCTTCCGCCTTCAACCGATCGGTGAGCGTGAGCACGAGGCCTGGCTCGTCCTCCACAATGAGAATCCGCTTCGACGCGCGCATGTCAGGCATTCTCCGGCTTGGGAATCCAAAGTGTGAACGTGCTTCCCTCGGAAGGCGTCGTCGCCACTTCGACGCTACCACCGTGCTCGCGTGCAACGTGCTCGACGAGACTGAGGCCAAGGCCGCTTCCCGGGATCTGCCGATCGAGCGCGCGGCGGCCGCGGTAGAACGCCTCGAAAATATGAGCGCGGTCGTCTTCCGGTATGCCTGGACCGCGGTCGGCTACCTCTATGGCGATCCGGTCGCCCCGCGCCTCGACCGACACCGTGATCGCGTTGTCCTCACCGCCATGTTTGATGGCATTCACCAGGAGGTTCGTTAGCGCGCGCCGCAGCGCATCGGCGTCACCTTCGACCTCCATGTCGTTCTCCGGGAGCTTCTGTTCTATCGAAGCGTCCTTTTCCTTCCGGAGGGCCTCACAATCTTCGAGAGCGGCTTCGACGACCGCGCGCACGGATAGAATCTCGCGCCGATAGCGGAGCTTGTTGGACTTTATGCCAGCGAGCTCGAGGACTTGTTCGACGAGGTCGTTCAGCCGTCGACCTTCGGTCTCGATCAACCGGCCGTATCGTTTCACTTGATCGGGCTCTGACACGGATCCGTCCGCGAGGTTTTGTCCTGCCGAGCGCAACACAGCGACGGGCGTTCGGAGCTCGTGGGAAACGCCCGCGACGAACTCCATCTTACGTTCGTTGAGCTCCGTCGCACGCCGCGTCGAGGCGCTGAGAAGCACCATGCTCGCGGCGAGAAGCCCGAGCACGCTGAAGCTCACTGCAAGGTTTCGCGTGCGCGCCCTCGCCACGGCAGTCTCGAGAGAGCCGGAGCGATGCCGCACGTAGATCTCCCATCGCGCACCGCCCAACTGCCGGCGCGCGTCACGCATCTCGGGCGGCGGGCCCGGGCGGCCGAAGTAGCGCGCCAGTGTCAGCAGCTCCCCGTGGGCGTCGGGCTTTCTGACCGGCGCACTCGCGGTTCCTGTCGCAAAAAGGGCCCTGCCGTTGCCGTCGACCACGGTAACGTCGTACTCCTCACCAAAGTGCCGCGCCGCCAGATCGGGAAAGAGCGCATCGCGCAACGTCTTTGGGTCCAGGAAAAGGACGATGTAGCCAGATATCGCAAAGCGAGTCCGTCGCTCCCGGGCCGATATCACGGGTATCGCAAGAGCAGGCGGGGCGCCCGAGAGAACGGGAAACGGCATGGGCCGGCCTCCGCGCCGCCCGCGCGCGAAACCTCCGCTGCGTCGCTCGAGCTCGGCGCGCAGCGCCTCCGCCCCGTCCGGCCACTCTGCCGACGCGAGCCCGGCGCCGCCCTCGAGCTTCGAGAGCTCACCCCCATGGAGATTGTAGAGATAAATCGCTTCGATGAGCTCCGGGTAGCGCGCCTCGTCCTGATAGTCCTCCCAGCGTTGTCGAAGCGCGGGGCCGAGCTCTTCCGTCTGCTCGATGCGGAAGGCTCGAAAGAGAAGACCGGCCTCGTCGTCGAGGTCAGCGCTGAACCGGCGTACGGAAGACTGAAGGCTCGCTTCTAGCCGGTCTTGCTCCGCCACGCTGATCTCTCCCGTCCATCGATATTGAAGCCACGCGAGGACGACGAGAAGAGCTAGCAAGAGCGCCGGCAGCATCACGGTGAGCGCCGGCTTCTTCATAGCCATAGTCTCATTCTAAAGCACCGAAGCCTGGAAACCGCTACCGCGCGGGGGCTTTTAACATCCTTTACAAAAAAATTTCACCGGCTTGATAACTCTTTTCGTTCGTTTGGCTAGGATGTATTCAAGAAAAGAGGGAAAGGAGAAAGAAACGTGATGACGAGACGGAACGCAACTTCGAAACTCATCGGGACGGCCATGGTCGGAGCCATGCTAGTCGTCCCTCTGCTTGTTTCCGCGAGCATCGCCCAGCCTTGGGGCGGGCGCGATTCCCGGGGGAGGCATGGCGGCGACCACCCGCGCGCTTTGCTGCGCGAGCTCGGCTTGACCGAAGAGCAGCGTGAAGAAATGCACGCCCTCGCCGACCCATCGTCAGGAGAGACGTTCGAGCGTGCGACGCAAATGCGGAACGCGCTCAATGAGGCTGTCGAGAACGGCGAAGACGAATCTGCCATCCGACAATACGCCTATGAGCTTGGCATGGCCGAAGGCGACGCTGCCGTCTCTCGCGCGCGGACGCACGCACATATGATGCAGATCTTGACCGACGAACAGCGCGGGAAATACAGAGCGCTCAAAGCAGAGCGCAAGCAGAAAATGGAAGAGCGCAAACAGCGGTTCGAAGAGCGCCGTAGTCAACGCCGTGAACGAAATCCCGACTCCTTCTGAGTAGCGGCGAAGGAGATGTCGTACCGCCGCCGGGCCCAAGAGGGATAATCACCTACCTGGCACCTATCCGGCGGCGGTATGACGTCTCAGCATTCAGCATTCAGCATTCAGGAATCTAATTAGTGAGGTTTGCCATGATTCGCGTCTTGCTTTTTGTAGGCTTGGTTGGTTTGCCAGCTCAGGATGTTCAGGACATCGGGTTCTCTGGCGTTTGGGAAAGAGATGTCGAGAGGAGTGACGATCCTCAAGAGAAGATGCAGGCGGCCATGGAACAGATGCGCGAGCAGATGGGGCGGCGCGGCGGCGGCGGCGGTGGCGGCGGGCGTCCCGGTGGCGGCGGGCGTCCCGGTGGCGGTGGCGGACGCGGAGAGCGCGGCGGCGGTGGTCGGCCTGATATCGGGAACGTTCCCGACGAGCTCACGCTCGAGCTCACAGGCGGAGAGTTTCATGTCGATGACGGCGAGCGACTGCGCATCTATTACCTAGACGGCGAGAAGCACAAACGCCAGACGCCGAGCGGCATGAAGCTCGAGACGGTCGCCGAGCTCAAAGGAAGCGCCATCGTCATCGAAGAGAAAATGGAGCGCGGTAAGATCGATCGCAAGTTCGAGCTTTCCCCCGATGGGGCCACGATGATCATGACTTTGACCGTCAAGTTCGGCCGGATGAAGGAACCGGTCGTCATTCGGACGGTCTACGAGAAGGCGGGAGCCGCAGACTAGCCGCCTGCGGCTTTTTTCTCTGCTTTTTTCTCTGCTTCTTTCTTAGCGGCTTCTTGCTCTTCTTCGATCGCCATCCGATCGGCGTCCGTCAGGACGTCCATGAGCTCCCAGGCCAGCTTCTGCGGGCCGGGAACCATGCCGAGAAGGTCGGGGTCCTCTCCCGTCACGTCCAATTTGATGCGGTCCGTATTCCTCTGGACTCGCTTTTCCCCTTTGATCCGCTGTTTCTCCTGACGAGCACGTTCTTTTTGACGCTTGATGAACGTCTGTCGACTACGATTCGCCATAGGCAAACCTCCTATTGCTGTTCTTTGGCCGGGGCGGGTTGAGGGTGCCTTTCAAGGCCCACCGAACAAAGGCGTTAGCCAAAGAAGTATTTTAGTACAGTGGAAACGCTCGAGCAAGGGCGCGTCAATCTCAACCCGTGGGCGATCCGTCCAAGAATCCTTCGAGCGGGCGCTCCTCGGCGCCATTCTCGTCGCAGGCCGCGTAGGCTTGCTCGCCCGACGCGTACATCGCGACCCCGGCATATTCGCCCTTCTTGTTGAGCACGAAAAAGCGCAGATTGAAGCTCGGGAGCCCCCGATCGTTGAGGAGGCGCTTTTCGACGGTGTTGGCCTGAACCCGCCTAAGTGCTTCCATACCAGCATCTTTTGGATGCATACCGCCTCGGAGTTGCTCGACGATGAAGAACGAGCACAAATTATAAAGGTTTGCCTCGCCTCGTCCGGTGGAGCCAGCGGCCCCGACGTCCCCGTCGACGTAGAGCCCGGCGCCGAGTATAGGAGAGTCCCCCGTGCGCCCCGGGATCTTGAAGGACAGCCCGCTCGTCGTCGTAACGCCGGCGATCTCGCCTTTCTCGTTGATGGCGTTGCAGTTGGTCGTGCCCCAGAAGTGGTCCTCGGAAATCAGCCCGTCGGCGACCATCGAGAGACCCGCACGATAGCCCGCATCCGCCCGCTTCTTGGGATCGAGGTAGTGCTTCGGGTCGATACGACGCTTCCATTCGAGCCAGAGTTTCCGTGATTTCTCGGTGTTGAGGTCATCCTCGACTTTCACGCCCATATTGCGCGCGAAGCTCTGCGCTCCGGCGCCCACGAGTAGATGGTGGTCGGTATTTTCCATCACGGCCTTTGCCACGACGGATGGAGTGCGCACGCCTTCGATGGCCGCGACACCGCCCGCGCGTTTCGTCGGCCCGTCCATGCAGCAGGAGTCGAGCTGCACCACGCCGTCGGCGTTTGGAAGGCCCCCGTATCCGATGCCGCTCTCTTCCGGATCGTTCTCGGGGATTTGCACGCCGGCGACGACGGCGTCAATCACCCGATCGCCTTGGGTCATCCGGTAAAACGCCATTTCCACCGAGCTCATCGGTCCGCCATTCTTGAAACGGATGCCGCTTACATCGGAAATGACGACGGGTTTGACCTTGGATGGGATCAACATCGTCGGCGCGGCCGCGATGGCGGCGGGCGTGACGAAACTGCTCTTCACGAACTCACGACGATTGACTTTGCGCGGCATTGGCTTCCTCCCTGTACGCAACGTATTCTTTGTCGCAAGGGCCTCCGAGTCAAGGAGACCAATGTGCACATTTTTTTTACCGCTCTGTTGCTACTCGTCGTCACGAGTGAGCCGATCGAGGATTTCATGAAGCGGGGACCGACGCGCGTGATTGCCCACTGGGGGCTTTGCCCGAGAACACGCTTGCCGCGTTCGAAAAAGCGATCGAGGTCGGCCGCGGATATGTTCGAGCTCGACGTGCTGTTGAGCCGCGACGGCTGCGTCGTCGTCATCCACGACGACACGCTCGACCGGACGACGGATGGCGAAGGCGAGGTCGCCGCTTTCACGCTAGCAGAGCTCAAAAAGCTCGACGCGGGCTCCTGGTTCTCGGAAGAGTTCGCCGGTGAGCGCATCCCGACGCTCGAGCAAGCGTTGCGTCTCGCGAAAGGCCGCATTCTCGTGAACGTCGAGATCAAGACCGAGGCGGTGGGCGACGGGATCGTCGCAAAGGCGCTCGAGATCATCGACGAGCTCGACATGAAGGACAACGTCGTCATCTCCTCTTTCGACCCGAAAGCTCTTTCGAAGGCGCGGGAGCTCGACCTGGAAGAAACGTAATGTGATCGGGACCCATTCCGGTTCCTATGCGATCTATCGCGCGCGCGCGGTCGCCGCCAAGGCGCTCGATCCGGAGCAAGCCGGATTTCACCGACACGTCGCCCTGGCACCCCATCGGGCCGCCCCCTCAGTGGTCCGAACGGGACCGCATCGTCTCAATCGACCCTTTTGGCGCCACCGTGCATGAATCGTTCTCGGACTATTACGACCAGGGATACGACATCCGCCCGAGCATCGCGATCACGAAAGCGCATCTTCAGATGCCGGAGATCAAAGAGGCGATGGCGGCGGGGAGGCTCGAGGCCGACGGCACTATCTTGAAAGAAGGCGGCAACTGCGCGGTCACCAAGGCCGCCATCGCGCCTTGCTGGTACCTCCCCGAAGTCGCGAAGCGCTTCGGCACGGAGGAAGGCGAGCTCCGCCGGATTCTGTTCGAGCAAACGGGCGGGATGTTCCCGGAGCTGGTCACGCGCGGCGACCTCGAGGTCTTTCTGCCGCCGATTGGCGGGAAGACCGTTTACATCTTTGGCGAGGTCGAGAAGCTCTCGGACGAAAAGAGTCCCGTGACCGCGCGGGTTCACGACGAGTGCAACGGCTCGGACGTCTTTGGCTCGGATATTTGCACCTGCCGTCCCTATCTAGCGCACGCCATCGAAGAGTGCATCAAGAGCGCCCAGGAAGGCGGCGGCGGTGTCATCGTTTATTTCCGCAAGGAAGGCCGCGCACTCGGAGAGGTCACGAGGTTTCTCGTGTACAACGCGCGCAAACGTCAAGTCGGGGGCGATCGCGCCGAGGAATATTTCGCGCGCACTGAATGTATCGCGGGCGTCCAAGACATGCGGTTCCAGACGCTCATGCCCGACGTTTTGCACTGGCTCGGCATCCGGCGCATCGATCGCTTCATCTCGATGAGCGACATGAAACACGACGCGATCGTGAGCTCCGGGATCGAGATCGGGGAGCGGGTGCGCATCCCACCGGAGCTCGTGCCCGCGGACGTCCAGGTCGAGATGGACGCCAAGATGGCAGCTGGCTATTACACCGATGGCGAGATTCCGGACGAAGCCGAGCTTGGAAAACCCAAAGGGCGCTCTTTCGGGTAGTGCTGACCTCTCCGGTCCAATTTCTTCGAACGCCCGAGGCCATCCGCGAGCGAGCGGAGAACATCTTCCGCGCCGAGCGCGCGCACTTCGATGTGCGCCTCGAAGCGCTGCCCGCGGTGGTCGAGAAGGTGCGCGAGGTGACGCGAGCGGCTTACCCAGATGGGAACATCCCAATCCACGGGCGCTTCCGTCACTTCGGCGAGGCGCGGCTCGCGTTTCTCGACGAGACGCTCTCGGGAATCGACGCGGGCGCGGGGGCGCGTTGGCGCTACCTCGAGCCCGGGACGGGTGAGGAGCCCTCACGCTCGGAAGGATTAGCGGTCGCGAGCTTTCACATGTTCATGGCCGGAGCTTTTTCGGATGAGGGCGGCGCGCAGGCGAATGCGGCGGGGTTGCAGTCGATCGACGAGACCGCTCTCGCAAACGGTTTCCAGGTCGAAACCGACAATCCGCTCGTGGGTCTCGAAGGACGGGCCGAGCTCCTGCGCGCGCTCGGCCGAGCGCTCGAAGCAAAGCCCGAGCTCTTTGGCGAGGCGGGGCGTCCGCATTTATTCGATTCGGTGGAAGCGGATGCCCGCGCGCTTCTCGACGCGGTGCTTTCTGGGCTCGGCTCCATCTGGCCGTCACGCTTGTCTCTCGACGGCGAGAACCTCGGCGATGTCTGGCGGCACCCGCTCGCGGGCGGCGACGGCCCGAGCGCCGGTCTCGTGCCGTTTCACAAGCTCTCGCAGTGGCTGACTTACTCACTCGTCGAGCCTTTCGAGCGGGGCGGCCGGAAGGTCGCGAATGTCGACAGCTTGACGGGGCTCGCCGAATACCGCAACGGCGGACTCTTCGTCGATCTCGGCGTCGTCGTGCCCAAGCACGACGCCGTGACACGCGAGCCACACACACCCGATTCGGAGATCGTCGTCGAGTGGCGCGCTCTCACCATCTCACTTCTCGACCGTGTCGCAAAAGCTTTGAAGATGCCCATCGCTCGTCTACTCGAGGGTGGCACATGGCAGGCCGGGCGGATCGCCGCTCGCGAGAGGCGCGACGACGGCTCGCCCCCGATCCGCATCGAAAGCGACGGTACGGTTTTCTAGACAGGAGTTTTTCATGCCAGAGTTACACGTCATCGATCACCCGCTCATCACACACAAGATGACCCTCATGCGGAAGAAGCAAACGTGTACGGGACAGTTTCGAGCACTCGTGCAAGAGGTCAGCATGCTTCTCGCCTATGAAGTCACGCGCGATTTTCCGCTGAGTCCGCTGCCGATCGAGACGCCGCTCGAAAAAATGACGGCGTACGTTCTCGATGGCAAGAAGACCGTCTTCGTATCCATCCTGCGCGCCGGTAACGGCATCCTCGACGGAATGCTGCGCATTCTGCCTTCCGCCCGCGTGGGTCACATCGGGATCTATCGCGATCCGAAAACGCTCGTAGCGGTAGAGTATTACTTCAAGATGCCGCCAAACATGGAGAGCCGCAACGTCATCATCGTCGACCCCATGCTCGCAACAGGCCACTCGGCGATCGCCGCCGTGGACCGCCTCAACGAAACGAGGCCGCGCTCGACGAAATTCGTCTGCCTCGTTGCGTCGAAGGACGGGGTCGCGTCGTTTCACGAAAATCACCCGGACGTCCCCATCTACACCGCGGCGGTCGATGATGAGCTCAACGAAAAAGGCTACATCGTGCCGGGACTCGGCGACGCGGGGGATAGGCTGTACGGAACCCGGTAGAGACCCTCGGCCCGAGCGTCCACGTTCTGGTGAACCAGAGTCGCGGCGGCGTCGCTCTGAACTGACAACCGAAGAAGAGCGGCGAGTACATAGGCATTGAGCCAAGCGTGTCTTTTCCGGTTCTCGGCATCCGGACTCCAGATCGGCACGCTGTCGGCGGCGGCACCCAGCGTCACGCGGGTCATCGACCCGCGATCCAGGTCGGCGACCCAGACATCCACGTTCTCCCTGCCACCTCGTGCCGAGGGCCACCCTGGTCCCGGCGGGTGACGACCCAAGATGGTGATACGGCTTCGACGCCATCATGCTCCTTCTCGCCAAGCGCCGTGAGCGCTGTTGCGAGCCGGAGGATTCTGCGCTCTCGTCCGTCGATTGGTTTGATTTCTCCGAACGATCTCCCGAGCTTTCATAGCCTACCATAGTTTGCTTTGATTATCTGATTATCATATAATCTGATAATTATGACGGCAGGCAAGAAGCGCGTCACCGATCGAGTGCGTGAAACCCCGCGGGACTACGGGCCACCTAGGAAGATCTCGGCTACGGAAGCGTCGCGGAGCTTCTCCGAACTATTGAATCGGGCGAAGTATCGCGGCGAGAGTTTCATCATCGAGCGCGGCGGCGAGCCCATTTGTGAGATCCGGCCGGCCGCGCCGACGCGATTCACCGGCCGAGACCTCGTCTCGCTATTGAGCTCCCTTCCCCCGGTGGATGCCGGCTATCTCGAGAGCGTGGAATCAGCCATCGAGAATCAACCGAGGCTACCTGGTTCACCATGGGAGCGTTGATCGACTCGAGTGTGCTGATCGCGGGCGAGCGTGGTGAGCTCGACCTCGACACGATCCTCGAACGGGACGCTCACACGGAGCTCGCGCTTTCAGCCATCACCGTCTCCGAGCTTCTTCATGGAGTGCATCGCGCAAATACGGAATCGAGGCGCACTCGAAGGGAAGCCTTTGTTGAAGCGATACTGACGTCGTTTCCCATTATCAGCTTCGATTTCGTCGCCGCGCGTACCCATGCCCGACTCTGGGTACGCCTTTTATCCAAAGGGCGCACGATTGGCGCGCACGATCTACTGATTGCTGCAACAGCGATATCCAGAGGACTCGGCGTCGTGACTCGCGATCAGAGAAGCTTTCCGGACATCCCCGGCCTCAGCGTAGACGTCTGGTGAACTACCCGTTATTCGCTTCGCTTTTCAATGCCTCTGTACGAAATAGGAGCCCGTTACGACCAGCAGCGCTCCAATGAAGAGCTCGGGGCCAACTGGCTCCCCAAGGACAAGCCAGCTCAATAGAACCCCGAAGAGCGGCTGTGTCAGATACACGGTCGTGACTCGCGACGGCGGAAAGTTCTTTAGAAGCCATGTCTGCAAGAGAAAGGCGAAGCCGGCGATCACGACGCCTTGATAGAAGAGCGCCAAACCGAACCTGGCCGTGTACTGTGTCGGGTCGGTCTCGAAAAACGCGCTCGCGGCGAGAAAGCTCAACGTGCCCACGCCCGCTTGGGCAAGCAAGAGCTTTTCCACGGCGATCCCTTGCGCCGAGCGCGACAGAACGATCTGCCGCGCGCCGAGTAGAAGCGACGAGACGACGAGTAGGCCGTCACCCAGAAGCGTTCCACCTTCGCCGCGAAGGCTCGTGATGAACACCACGACAACACCGCTATAGGCCACGATCGCGCCGAGCACGCGCGGGCGTGTAAGCCTGTCGCCGGGCACGAGAAAGTGAGCCAATACCGAGGTCCATAGCGGATAGGCACTCATGATGACCGCGGCGTGGCCGGCGCTCGTGTGGTTTTGTCCTATGTTCATGAAGGCGAGCTGGGAGGAGAACAGGCACCCCAGCCCGATCAGCGCCGCCCACTCGTGGCGCTCCACGCGGAGCGACTGGCGACGGAAAGCCGCCGCCGCTAGCACGATGAGCCCGCCGAGCACGAAACGCATCCATCCTAGACGCAGGGGTGGGCAGTCCCGGAGCCCGGCTTTCACCGCGACTGGGTTGCCTCCCCACAGCACGGAAAGGGATAGCGCGAGCCCGAGCGCGCCTTTCGTCAGTTTTTCGTGTCTCAAGCCCGCACATCTTATAGGATCGCCTGTCTGGAACTTGACGATGCACGAAACCACGGAGCCTAATCTCGGCGCTTTCCGAGATGTTCCGCTCAAGGGCCCGTCCAAAATCTTTTCCGCGTTGGACGCCAACTGTTGCATGCCTCGCCTTAACCCCGAGACCTACGGGGGTCGCGCGTTCCTCGGACGTCGTGTCTCGTCGCGACACGAGTCTAGAGGTCTTTCTTCGGGAAATCCCTATGCATACGATGGGCTCGAAGGTCGTCTTCGTGCCAGCCTCGCGGCCAACTGGCTCAAGCTTTTTTTTGTCGCGACAACCTCATGGTCTGGGCCAGCGTCGTCTGGCAGGACGGAATCGAGAGCATGCTTTCTACCCGCCATTCGAAGGTCTTCTGCTCTTTTTCATGACACGCCCCCGATCGTGGAGGAGCTCTTTGGCCTCGTCCGGCTGAACGCAACCGCGTGTAGAGTGCGCTCGGATGCTTCGCTGGAAAGTGGTAGGCTTCAGAGTATGTGGATTTCGTATCTCGCGCTCCTCCTCGCGGTCCAGTCGGCTCCGTTCGAGGTCGGACGACCCGTCCCGGCTCTGACACTGCCTTCGATCGAAGACGGCACGCCTCTGTCCGTGGCCGACTTTCGCGGCCAGAAAGTCATGCTACACGTCTGGGCTTCCTGGTGAGCGGGCTGCCGCAAGCACGTGCCCGGGTGGCACGAGAAAACGAAAGCGCTGCAGGACGCCGGTAAGCTCCAGTTGGTCGGCATCATCCAGGAGCAGCATCCCGATCGGACGCGCCTCTTCATGCAGTGGAAGGAGATGGGCTGGCCGCTTCTCATCGACTCGTTGAACCTTCTCGACGTGTCGGCCGTGCCCCTGACCTATCTCGTCGATGAAGAGGGTGTTGTCCGCTACGAGCGGCCGAGCGACGAGGACCTCGAGACGTTCTTGGCCACGGACTATGCGAACGAGGACGCAGCGGCGCCGTCGCTCGATCCGGAAGTTGGCTCTCCGGAGTACGCTCTGCTCTGGGAGGACGACGGCGATGTGAGTGACGCGATCACGAAGCTCGGGGGGCGTATCGCCGAAGCCCCCGAGGATTCGCGCGCGCACTTCCGTCTGGGCGTGGCCTATCGCAAGCGCTACGATTCGGGTGAGCGCCGCGCCGGGGATTTCCAGAAAGCCGTCGAGCATTGGGTGCGTGCGCTCGAGCTCGATCCGAACCAATACATCTTTCGACGCCGTATTCAGCAATACGGGCCCCGTCTCGACAAGCCTTATCCGTTCTATGACTGGGTTCCCGAAGCGCGGGCGGCGGTCGAGGCGCGAGACGAGACGCCCGTCACTCTGCGGGTGGAGCCCGGCGGCGCCGAGTTCGCGGCGCCGCTGAAGTCTTTTGCCGCAAGCGCCGAGACCGGCACATCACCCGATCCCGACGGGCGTATCTTCCGCGATGAGAAACCCCTCATCGTCGCCGAGACCGTCGTCGTACCCACGGTGGTCGAGCCTGGCGAGAGCGCGCGCATCCATGTCGCGTTCAGGCCTGACCTCTCGTTGAAGGCGCACTGGAACAACGAGGTGGACGACCTTGTGTTTTGGGTCGATCCGCCCGCGGGGTGGAGTGTCGATCGCCACCATCACACGGTCGCGATTCCTCGAGAGCCCGTGAGCCAGGAGCTCCGTCAGGTCGAGTTCGAGATCGTGAGCCCCGAAGACTTCGAGGGCACGGAGACGATCCCTGCCTACGCGCTCTACTACGTGTGCGAAGACGTCGACGGCACGTGTCTCTTCCGCCGCCAGGACGTTCACGTCGAAGTGAGCGCGCCCTCGCTGGAGATATCCGCGCCGGCTGCGAAGATCGTGCCGAAGGAGCTCGAAGCTCATGGTGACGTTCGTATCGACAACTACTAGTGGCTGCGAGAGCGCGAAACCCCCGAAGTCATCGCCTATCTCGACGCGGAGAACGCCTATCTCGATAGAGGGCTCGGGCACACGAAGGGCCTGCAGGAAACGCTCTTCGAGGAGATCATCGCTCGTATCAAACAGGACGACGCCGCGGTTCCGTACCTCCGGGACGGTTACTACTACTACGCCCGTTACGAGGAAGGGAAGGAGTACGCGATCTACTGTCGCAAGAAGGGCTCGCTGAATGCGCCGGAAGAAATTATAGTCGATGCCAACGAGCTCGCTGAGGGGCACGACTTCTTTTCTTTGAGAGGTCTCGAGGTCAGCTCGGAGCGAGATATCGTAGCCTTCGGCACGGACACGGTGGGACGCCGGTTCTACACCCTGCGCTTCAAGAATCTTAACAGCAGCGACGCAGACCGGTTCCGCTTCTGTTGGGCGCGGGCCTTTTGAAGCTTCTGGGGAAACCCTCGACATCGGTACCATGATCGTGAGCAGCGTGTGCCTCGGCATCGCGGTGGACGACACCATCCACTTCTTGAGCGCCTATCACCGGCAGCGCGCGAAGGGAATCGAGCACGGCCTTTCGTCAGTTTTTCGTGTATCAAGCCCGCACATCTTATAGGATCGCCCGGCTGGAACTTGACCTTGCACGAAACCACACAGCGTAATCTCGGCGCCTTTCGAGACGTTCCGTTCATGGGCGTCATCTTCGTCGTGCACGAAGCCATGAAGCGCGGCTTCGTGAACGGCCATCCCGACTGGAGCAATCTCGGCCAAGGCCAGCCCGAGATCGGCCCGATGGAGGGCGCACCCGAGCGGATCGCCGACGTCCATATCGAGCCCGAAGACCATGCCTACGGGCCTCTCGAAGGCATTCCCGAGCTGCGCGAAGCCGTGGCGGCGCACTACAACCGTCTCTACCGCAAAGGCATGAAGAGCCAATATTCGGCGGAGAACGTTTGCATCGCGCAGGGCGGACGGCTCGCGCTTTCACGAGCCATGATGGCGCTCGCGGCGACGAGCGTCGGCTACCAAACGCCCGACTACACTGCCTACGAGGACATGTTCAACGTGCATCTGGCGCGGATCGACACCCATCTCGTGCGGGCCCGGCCCGAGGACGGCTTTGTCATCCCAGCGGGGCGGCTCGAGCAAGAGCTTTCGGAGAGAGACCTGGGAGCTTTCGTCATCTCGAATCCGTGCAATCCCACCGGAGCACTTCTCGAGGGCGACGAGCTCGAGCGATGGATCGCGATAGCGCGCCGCTTCGAGCTCTCGTTGCTTCTCGACGAGTTCTACAGCCACTTCATCTACAAGGCAGACGGCGCGCCAGGAGACCGGCCGGTCAGCGCGGCAGCCTATATCGAAGACGTGAGCCGCGAGCTCGTCCTTCTGTTCGACGGGCTCACGAAGAGTTTTCGCTACCCCGGCTGGCGTATCGGCTGGACGCTCGGGCCTCCCGATATCATCGAGAGTCTCGCCCGCACCGCCTCGGCGCTCGATGGCGGTCCGTCCCGGATTGCGCAGCGCGCCGCACTACGAGCGCTCGAGCCGGAGCGCGCCGATCAAGAAACGACCGCGCTCCGTGAGGTCTTTTCGCGCAAGCGAAATGTCATGCTGAAGACGCTGAAAGATCTCGGGATTCGCTTCGCGCACGAGCCGCTCGGGACGTTTTATTGTTGGGGCAGCCTCGAGAGCTTGCCCGAGCCTTTCAATGACGCGATGAGTTTTTTCTGGAAAGCGCTCGGCCACCAGGTCATGACCGTCCCTGGACAGTTCTTCGACGTCAACCCCGGAGGCTTCCGGAAAGCGCCGTCTCCTTACGAGAAGTGGATGCGCTTTTCTTTCGGCCCACCCATGGACAACATGGTGATGGGCCTCGACCGCCTGACCAAGATGCTCGGTTCTTGACGCTCAGCCCCCTTAGGGTATGGGCTCGCCGTCCGCGTCGAGGCGAGTCAGCTCGCCGAACTCGAGCGACGCCACACTGGCCGCAACCTTCTCCGCGTCACCGATGACGAGCAAGATCGCGTCTTCCGTGCTCAAGTACTTGGACGCAGCCGCTTCGAGCTGTTCCTTCGTGATCGACTCGATCTTGTCCGTGTAGCGGCTCATCTCGTCGAGCGGAAGCCCGTAGCCGTCGAGCTCAGCGACTTCCCCCGCGACTTGCGCGAGCGTCTCATAGCGCTGGGCGAACCCGCGCACGAGATTTTCCTTCGCGTGGGCAAGCTCTTCGTCGGTGACGGGACGATCCCACGTGGCGAGCGCGTCGAACTCAGCGATCAACTGCTCGAGAGCGTCCTTGGTGACCGAGCTCTCCACCGGCGCCGAGCCGACGAGGATGCTTTGAAGCGTCGCGAAGCGGATCGACGAGGAAGCACCGTAGGTGAAGCCCTTGTCTTCACGAAGGTTCAAGTTGAGACGACCCGAGAAGCCGCCGCCAAGGATGTTGTTGAGCACTTCGAGGATGTAATAGTCCTCGGTGTTCCGTGGGGGGGCGAGCTTGGCGAGGCGGAGCTCGGATTGCGCCGAGCCCGGGCGGTCGACGAAATAGGTGACGCGGGACGGAGGGGCGACTTTCTCGACCTGTGCTTCACCGAAAGCCTCGACCTCCCAATGGCCGAACGAGCGCTCGACGAGGGATTCCGCTTCCTCGAGGCCGATATCACCGACCATGATGAGCACCGCATTGCTCGGCGCGTAATGCGTCAAATAGAACTGCTCTAGCTCGGCGCGCTGCATCGCTTCGACGGATTTCTCTTCTCCCGAGATCGGCCAACCGTAGGGGTGGCTCTTTCCGAACAGGGCCTTGCGTATCGCCTTTCCCGCTATCGCGCCCGGGCTCACGCGGTCCTGAAGAAAACCGTCGAGCCGTTGCTTGCGGCACCGCTCGAGCTCCTCTCCGGGAAAGCCCGGATGGAGGAGTACGTCCGCCATCAACTCGAGCGAGTCGGGCAAGTGACGTTTCAGCGCGTCGAGCGACACCACGCTCCACTCACGGCTTCCGCCGGTCGAGAGATGACTTCCCATGCGGTCGAGCTCGGCTTCGATCTGAAGCGACGTTCGCGTCGTCGTCCCTTCTTCGAGCATCTCGGCAGTCATGGATGCGAGGCCGCTTCTCTCGAAGCTCTCGGCGGTGGCGCCCACTTTCACTACGAGCGCGGTGGCGACTTTCGGAATCTCACGACGTTCGACGACGTACAGCTTGAGCCCGTTCGAAAGCTTGGTCGAGGCGACTTCGGGCACGTGGAAGGCGGGGCTCTCCTTGAGCACCGGCTTCTTTGAGCGATCGGGCTCATCGCGATCCTCGGTCGTCGATGTCTCGGGAAGATAACTCACTACGAGCCGCGGCTTGAGCAAGTAACGCTTGGTCGCTTTTCGAATATCTTTGGCCTGGACGTCTTGATATCTCTGGTAATCCGCTTCGATGAAATCAGGCGAGCCGAGAAAGGTTTGATACATTGCGAGACGGTCGGCTTTCCCGCCGAAGCCTCCGATGCGCTCGAGACCGGAGAGGAAATCGAACTCCTGTCCCGCCTTGATGCGCGCCATCTCGTCATCCGTCGGCCCTTCCTTGGCCAGGCGGCGCACCTCTTCGTCGATGAGCTGCTCTAATTTCGCGAGCGGGGTCCCAGGCCGGGCGGTGGCGACGATGCCGACGAGGCCGGCAATCTCGAGGCTATAATTGAAAGCGCTCACGTCCGACGCCAATTGCTCGTCGTAAACGAGCCGCTTGTAAAGACGCGAGTTCTTGCCGTCCGCGAGCACGGTGGAAACGAGGTCGAGCGCGGCATCATCGGGCTCGAAGAAAGCCACAGCAGGCCAAGCCATGTAAACACGTTCCTGCGGCACGCGGTCGTAGACCGTCACACGTCGGTCCGTATCGAGCTTCACTTCGTAGCGCTCCGGCCGCTCGAGCGGTGGGCCGGGGGGAAGCGGCGCGAAGTAATTTTCGATGAGCGCTTTGGTCGCCTCGCGATCGAATTCTCCCGCGATGGTGAGCACGCAATTATTCGGCGCGTAGAACTTCTTGAAAAAGGCGTGGATGTCCTCGAGAGACGCGCTCGATACGTCCTCCATACTCCCGATGATGTGCCACGAGTAAGGGTGGCCTTTGGGAAAGAGGTTCTGGAAGAGGATTTCGACGGCGGCCCCGTACGGAACGTTGTCCATGCTCTGGCGCCGCTCGTTCTTGACGACGTCGCGCTGGTTGTCGAGGTTCTCCTGAGTCACCGCGTCGAGGAGATAGCCCATCCGGTCGGACTCCGCCCAGAGCACGAGCTCGAGGGAGCCGGTGGGGACCGTCTCGAAATAATTCGTGCGATCGAAATTCGTCGTGCCGTTGATACCGCCTTGCGAGATGTTCGCGCCGGCGCGCTCCATGAGCGAGACGTACTCGCCCTTCACGTTGCGCGAGCCTTCGAACATCATGTGCTCGAACAGATGAGCAAAACCGGTCTTACCGGGCTGCTCGTTCTTCGAGCCGACGTGGTACCAGAGATTCACGTGCGCGACCGGGAGCTTGTGGTCCTCGTGGAGAATGACCTGAAGGCCGTTCGGGAGGCGGTAAGTCTCGAAATCGATTCGCGGAACGGTACCAACTTTGGTGCCAGCTTTCGTTTCCTGGCTCAACGAAACTCCTTCCAGTGTGGTGAGCTTGTTCTCTAGATGCGGGCTCTCTATATAATAACGTTTCGGGAGGCATTATGAAGCTCGCGATTTTAGCGTGGTTGGTTCTAGCGCAAGATTTCTACACCGCCACGAAAACGCCCGAGGAGATGGCGAACCGGCAGGCGGTTTTCGAGACGACGCGGGGCGAGTTCATCATCGAGTTTTTGCCCGAAAAGGCCCCGAATCACGTCGGCTACGTCATGAAGCTTATCGAGGAAGGCGCCTATAACGGCACCGCCTTCCATCGCCTCATCAAGTACGGCATCGTGCAAGGTGGCGATCCGAAGACCAAGGACGTGAACGCCGTAGCCGAATATGGCACTGGCGGTCTGGGCTTTTTGAAGCGCGAGCTCAGCGACGCGTTGCACATACGGGGCGCCCTCTCCGCGGTTCAAGTCCCCGGCGACCCGGACAGCGCGGGCTCCCAGTTCTTCATCGTCGTCACCGATCAGCCGGCTCTCGACGGCCAGTACACCGTCTTCGCCCGCGTTGTGGAAGGAATCAACGTCATCCAAACCATCTCGGAAACCCCAACGGACGAGAATGGCCTCCCGACGGAGCGCATCGAGATCACTAACGTCACGCTGCGCGACAAGCCGCCGCCGGAAATTCCGCCCTTCTCGACAGAGACGGTCGAGGAGCTCGCGACCTATCGCGCGGTGCTCGAGACGTCATTCGGCGAGATCACCATGGAGCTCTTCCCCCACCTCGCGCCCAATCACGTGCGGAATTTTCTGCGTCTCGCGAAGATCGGCCTCTATGACGGGGTCACGTTCCACCGCGTGGTACCCGGATTCGTGATCCAGACCGGGTTCGTCGAGACCCGCGCTGAGCCCCCGTCGGAGCGCCTCATGCAGTATTTTGGGAACCTGGAGCCCGAGTTCAACGCCACGTCCCATGTGGCCGGCATCGTTTCCATGGCCCACGGCGAAGATCCCGCGAGCGGGAACTCTTCTTTTTTTATCGTCACCGGAAACGCTTCGCCGCTCGACAACTTGTACACCGTCTTCGGCCGCATCGTCGACGGCATGGATGTCGTCCAGCAGATCGAAGCCGTGCCGGCAGAGAACGAAGCGCCGCTCGAGCGCGTCGAGCTCATGAAGGTCCGCATCGAGCAAATAGACGAACATTAGAGGGCCCGCGCGATATGATGCCACGATGACGCGGAGAAACAGGTCTCATGCCTGACATAGACGTCGCCATCATCGGCGGGGGGCCAAGTGGGCTAGCGGCTGCCATCGAATGCACCAAGAACGACCTCTCCTACGTGGTGATCGAAAAAGGGTCGCTCGTGGATGCGATCCGACGCTTCCCCATCAACATGGTGTTCTTCACGACACCGAACCTGCTCGAGATCGGAGAGCTGCCGCTCGTGTGCTCCCGGGAGAAGCCGACTCGTCTCGAAGCGCTCAAATATTACCGGCGGGCCGCGGAGTACTATCGCTTGCGCACGAAGCTCTATACGCGTGTCGACGCGGTGCGAAGGATAAACGGCCACTTTCAGGTCGAGAGCTCTTTCACGCGCGGCCAGGTCGGCACAGCCGAGCCAATCACCGCTAGAAAACTCGTCGTCGCGACCGGCTATTACGACAACCCGAACTATCTCGGCATCCCGGGCGAAGATCTCCCCAAAGCGTCGCATTACTACGTCGAAGCGCATCCTTACTATGGGCTCGATGTCGCGGTCATCGGGGGCGGGAATTCCGCCGCCGAGACGGCTCTCGACCTCTTTCGCTCCGGCGTCAAGGTGCGCCTCATCCATCGCCACAAAGAAATGTCGACGCACATCAAGTATTGGGTGCGCCCCGATATCAATAACCGCATCTCGCGTGGCGAGATCGAAGCGCATCTCGAGACCGAGGTCGAAGCGATCTTGCCCGACAAGCTCGAGCTGAAGAACAAGAAGGGCGAGCGCTACACGATCCCGAACGATGCCGTGCTTGCCCTGACCGGATACCGACCGGACTACACGTTCCTCGAATCGATGGGTATCACGATCGACAACGAAAGCGGCAAGCCGCACACGGATCCTGAAACGTGCGAGACCAACGTCTCCGGCATCTATCTCGCGGGCGGCATCGTCGCGGGACGGCAAACGAACAAGATCTTCATCGAGAATGGCCGCTTTCACGGACAAAAGATCGTCAAGCATCTGTCCTCCTCGTGAGCATTAATACCGTCACCGTCATCCGAAACGCTCGGATCATCGACGGCACCGGTGCGCCGGAGAGGACGGGCGACGTCGCGATCGAGGATGGGCGAATCGTTGCGCTCAGCCCAAATGACGCCGACGCCATTAGCGCAGAGCACGTGCATTCGATCGATGCTACCGGCCGAGTCCTGGCACCCGGGTTCGTGGACATCCACTCGCACGGGGATCTCGTGCTCGCTTGGCCTTCTGAAAAAAGGCTCGCGCTGATGGAGGGCCGCATCGCTCAAGGCATCACGACGGAAGTGATCGGCAATTGCGGCCTCGGCGCCTCGCCCCTCTTCGGCCATGGCAGCGAGCTTCTTCCTCAAATCAATAGCTGGATGACGCCGGCGCCGTTCGACTGGAGCTGGCGCGACCTCGACGGCTATTTCACTCATGTGGAGACGCTCGGGCTTCCCATAAACGTCGCAAGCCTCGTTCCTCACGGCGCGCTGAGACTCGGCGCCGCCCATCTCGCCCCGGGAGAGACGGACGACGCCACCCGACAGATGATGACCGCGGCGCTCGATGGCGCGCTCGAACAAGGCGCTTTCGGCTTGTCGGCCGGACTCATCTACCCGCCAGGCAACTACACATCGACCGACGAGCTGACCCTGCTTGCCCGCCGTCTGGCTTCTTACGACCGCACCTTCACGTGCCACCTTCGAGGCTCGAGCGAAACGCTTCTCGACGCCGTCCGCGAGCTCATCACGATCGGCCGTGAAGCGTCCGTGCACGTGCACCACTCGCACGCCGAAGCGGTCGGGAAGGCGCACTGGCCAAAGCTCGAATCCTTCCTGCGCATGGAGCAGGACGCGCGCGACGAAGGCGTGCATCTGACCGCGGACATGTTTCCTTATCCCGTCGCGGCGACGATGATGCTCGCCATCTACCCGCCATGGTCGCTCGAAGGCGGACTGCCGCGTCTTCTCGAGCGCTTGCAGGACCCTGCCACCCGGGAGCGCATCCGACACGACATCGAGACGGTGGCGCCCGAATGGCCGCCGTGGAAGGACAAAGGCTGGCCGCACAACCTCGTAATGGCCGTCGGCTGGGACCGCATTCATGTCTCCACCGTGGGCTCGGAGACGAACCAGGCCATCTCCGGCCTCTCGCTCGCTGCGCTCGGGGCGAAGCGACAGGCATCTCCGTTCGACGCGATCTCCGACCTCATGGTCGAAGAAGACGGCAATGTCGGCCAGTTCGTTCTCGACATTACCGGCGAAGAGGGTCTGCGCGAGCTCATCCGGCGACCGGATATCGCGTTCATTACCGACGCCAACGACTACGGCAAAGGCAAGCCTCACCCAGCAGCTTATGGAAGCTTCCCCCGCGTGCTCGGACGCTACGTGCGCGAGGAATCGATCCTTAGCCTTCCGGAAGCCATTCGCCGAATGACGTCTTTGCCGGCCGACACGATCGGGCTAAAAGGTCGGGGCCGGATCGAGAAAGGCGCCTTTGCCGACCTCGTCATCTTTGACCCCGCCACGATCCGCGACGAAGCCACGCTCGAGCAGCCGCGCCAGAAAGCGAAAGGAATCGAGACGGTCATCGTGAACGGAACGGTCACCTACCAAAACGGGCATCCGACCAACGAGCTTCCGGGGCACGTTCTTCGCGCTTAGCCCGGTGCCTCCAGTTGGTGCGGGGAAGAGCAAGAGAAAAGAAAGGAGAGGTGGGGATAGGGAGATAAAACACGGCCATTCTTTCTTATCCCCACATCTCCTCCTATCCCCACCTCCCCTTTCTCTTTTCTTTTCCAGTGGCCTCCTGGGTATGGACGTCATAGATGCTGGCTTTTACAATAGGCGTCATGGCCTTTCTCGATCGCTTTGTTTCGGACATCATCAAGAAGTCGACCGGATTCAACGCGCGCTCTATCGTGCGGACGGTCGGCGGCCAGAACATTCTGCTTCTCGGAGGCGCGGCTCTCGCTGCGGCGCTTGCGGCGGAGAAAATGGGCGGGTCGGAGTCGCCTCCTCAGCCGCCTGTCCCGCTTGTCCCAAATGCCGCACCGCCTCCGCTCCCAACGGCGCCCCCGCCCCCGCCACTGCCTCCTCCTCAGGAGCTTCTTTTTGCGATCGTCCGCACGATGGTTGCCGCGTCTCTCGCCGACGGCCAGCAGCACGACGACGAGAAAGAGCTCATCAATAAACGGCTCGGAGAATCGGGGCTCTCGCTCGAGCAGATCCAGCAAGTCCACACGGACCTCGCCACGCCGCCTGCCTTTGCCGAGCTCGCGGCGCTCGTCGATAACGCCCACGACTCGGAGCTTCTTTACCGCTTTTCTGCGCTCGTGGTCCTTGCGGATGACAATGTCAGCGACGGCGAAAAAGCCTGGCTCGCCGAGCTCGCCAAGGCGCTTGGCATCGACGCGGCGCGACGTCAGGTGCTCGATGGCGAAATCTTCGAATCTACTTGATCAGCAGAATTCTTTGGATTACCGGATAGAGCCACTCGACGCCTCTCGCGGTCACGATGGCGTCGTCCTCGAGAGGGATCCGTACTTTCGCGCCCCCGAACTCATCGGCTTTGGTATAGGCGAAAAGCTCGATCGAGAACATGTTCGACGGCTTGATCTCGTAGGTGAGACGCGTCGGGTTGAACCACGCGATCGAAGGCCCTATTCCGTGGCCGAGATTACCTACGGAATGACAACCGATGACAACATCGGTCGTGTCCGCGTCCGTTGGCTGATTGAACTCGATGAGCGAGAATCCCGCTTCTTCTAGAGCGTGGTTGACCTGCTCGAGCATCTCACCCGCGGTAGGGCCGGCCTTGATGCTTCGCCGCACTACGTCGCGCGCTTTTAGTGCTTGATCGAAAGCGTTTTGAATTCCTGGTGGCACGGCTGTCTCGCCTTCCTTCAGAACGTAAGCGATGCGCTTCATATCGGTAAAGAAGTTCAGATAGCCGACACCCCAATCGATCATGAGGAGCTCGCCGCGCTGAATGATGTGCTCGTTCGAGCTCGCGACGATACCCTCGGGGCCGGTCACATAGACCGACGGCATGCCGAAGGAAGATTCTAGTCCTCGCTCGAACTGCTGCTCCGTCATCCACCACGCGACGTCCTCGAGAGTCGTCACCCCTGGCGTGATGATGGCGTTCGAGAAGGCACGCTCCGCTATCTGGCGGGACATCTCTCCGGCCTCTCCAAAGGCAACGATCTCGCTGGCCACGCGGCGCGAGCGAAAATCAGAAACGAGCTTCTCCGCGGACGTAAACCTCTCCGCGTAGTCCTCCCCGAGCGTGCGTACGAGATACTCGAAGCCAGTATGGGACAGGCCGTCCGCCGCGCCGATGCTCTCGGACATGTTGAGGCCGATGCTCTTGGGGTCGCGCTCGGCGACAAAAGCCGCGAGGTCGAAACTTCCGCTCACGATGTCGTAGACACCGCAAGCTTCGAGCCGGCGTCCGCCCACACCGAGCGCCGCCCGCTCAATCCGCTCGTCACCACGGTCGGTGAAGATATAAAACCCGACATTCCCGACATAGCCTTCACCGAGATCGTAGTAGAGTGGATCGCGCAGCCCCTCTTTCTGCATGACGATCCACATGTCGATAGCGTTCTCTTTCATGACCTCCGGGAGAATGCGGTCGAATTTCTCGTGCCGGATCTGGCACATTCGCTCCCATCGTCGGCGCGCTTCCTGTGAGAGGGCCTCTGAAACGGCGAAAAGGGACAAGAGGGTGACAACAATCGAGAATCTCATGGTCTACTCCAAGCGTCTTTTGATGCGCGGCGGCATCCTATAGCAGCAAGCAGTTGCTTGGGAAGTCCGCAGCTGACAGAATCGCGCTTCGTCGGAGGAGTGGACCGTTGAGCAAGAGCGAAACAGAAGGCAAGAAACCGGGCCGGCGGTCTCGAGTGAATGAGCGCCGGGGGCAAATTCTGGAAAAAGCAGCGCAGCTATTTTGCGTCAAAGGGTACGACTCCACCTCCATGAGCGACATCGCGGACGAAGTGGGCATTACCAAAGCGGGCCTCTACTACTTCGTCGAGGGCAAGGAGCACTTGCTCTACTTGATTACGGATTACGGTCTCGACCTTCTCGACGAGACCGTCGTGCAACCGTTGAAAAAGCTCGAAGACCCCAAGGACTTCCTCACCGAGCTCATCAAGCTCCATACCCACATGGTGTTGAACCGTCCGAGAGAGGTCACGATCATCCTCCACGAGCGAACGGCATTGACTGGTGTCTACCGTGAGAAGATATTGCGGCGGAAGAAAGAGTACATCAATTACGTGCGCAGTCTACTCGTCCGACTGCAGCAACGCGGAGAGGCGCGGCAAGATCTCGACCCCACCGCGGCGACGTTTTTCCTGCTCGGCTCCCTCAACTGGATCTATCAGTGGTACAAGGTCGACGGCCCTCTCGCGGAGGAGCAGCTGGCGACTGAGCTCACGAAGCTGTTTACGAGGGGCTTCTTGAAATAAGAATTCCCCCCACCTCGACTCGAAAATGGACCCTATTCCCTTTTCGCCGCCCCTTAGCGGGAAACGCTGCTCGCTGACAACTCAATGACCTCGAGGAGTTGGTCCTGCAAGTCTGGGTTTCCGATCTTCCGCCAGTAACCGAGAAGCTTTGTTTCTTCTTTGTTCTCGGCAAGCGGTTTTCGGGTGTGGCTGTCAGGGATGAGATCCGAGACCTTCACGTCTAACGACTTGCTGATTTTCTTGAGCCAATCGAGCGACGTGCGCCGGCGACCCTGCTCGAAGTTCGAGAGAGCCGAAGGCGATAGCCCCGCTTTTCGCGCAAGCTCCTCTTGAAGCATGCCTCTTTTTTGTCGCAGCTCACGAATACGCTGCCCGACTTCTGCGTGCATGGAACCTCCTCTGTCCCCGTCAAAAAGACAATGACGGAATCACTTTCAGGGCACAGTAGCATGAAACGGTACCGGGCGCACCACGGGTTGTTCCCGGTGTAAGAAAGGCGTTGGTAACAGCCTGGTTCTGCGGCTAAAACTGGTCGGCGACGTGTTAGAATAATGGGGTTGTACATTGAGGAGGAAGCACCATTGGATATCAAGGAAGCCGGTCTATTCATTAAGGTGAACATAGCCGCACAAAGGGCGCGACAGATCATGCAGGGCGCAGCCCCAAAGATTCAGAGTAGCTCCCGCAAACCTGCAGCGATCGCGATCCTAGAGCTCGAAAGCGGAGTGCTCGAAGCGTTTACGCCAGAAGAGCTTCCTGATCCTCCCGAAGAAGGGTCCGACGGAGAGGATACGGAAGACGAGCTCTGAGCCGGAGCCCAGCGCTCAGCTCACGATCCCTTCCACGTTTCCGTTCTTGAGAAAGTTCTTCAGCGTATCCGCCGTCGCGGTTACCCGGTCGAGGTGGTACCGCGACAGCACCTCCTTCATATAAGGATGGTGGCGTAACAGCTCTTTGAGCTCCGCTTCCTCGATTTTGAGGAGCTCCGTGCCGTCCTCGAGCGAATGTACCGTGGCCGTGCGCGGCACACCGGTCAGAAACGACACCTCACCAAAGAACTGGTGCTTGCCAAGCCGAGCAAGCTCGATGAGCTCGTCGCCAATTCTTACCTCGACCATGACCGAGCCTTCCTTGATGAGATAGAGCGCGCCCTCTTGCTCGCCTTCTTGAAAAGCAGCTTGACCTTCGGCGAGAGTGACGAGCTTGAAGCGCGGCGCAAGACGGGCGCGGTCCTTCGACGGGAGCATCTCGAAAAGGGGCGATTGCGACAAGACGTTGACGAGCGCCCGGTCCCGGTACATGGAGAAGAGCACTTCCCTGAGGCGCCGGTGGTTCGCGACAACACCGCGCATCCCGTCAGCGGAAAGCTCGAGCAGCTCGCTATTCTCGAGACAGCGAACGCTCGCCGTCCGAGGGTCTCCTGTCAGAAACGAGAACTCTCCGAAACATTGTCCCGCGGAAACGATGCCGAGCTTCGCGGTGTCGGCTCGCACTTCGAGAAGCCCTTCGGTGACAAAGAAAAGCGATCCACCTGCGTCACCTTCATCGAAAACAACGGCGCCTTCTTTGAGCTCATGCCGCTTCATCGCGCCCGCCACGCTCGAAAGCTCCTCAGGAGTCAGCTCCGACAGAAGAGGGATATCGCCGAGAGGTGTCAATGTAGGCACCGGCACGGTTTTTGCCTCTTGCTTCTTCTGTTCGTCTCTCAGGCTGTCGACCGTGACTTTGGCGATATAGGCGAGCGGGTTCTCGAAGCGAGGATCGAGCTCGACGACTTTGAGACCAGCGGCGATAGCGCCGAGGATATCCCCAGCGGAAGCGAGCCTCTCCTGAATCTTTACGAGCTCAGAAATGGCGCTGTCGCGATTTCCCGATTCGATGAGAAGGTTGGCGAGGCGGCGCCGAATGCCGGTATCGTCCGGTATTTCCGATACGAGCCCTTGGAGGGTGACTACTGCCCGGTCAAGGTCGCCGCTTCTGCGGTACCGCTCCGCGACCCTCAACTCGGAAGCCTTGTCCATCAGCGGTCTTCTTTCTCCTGCTCGCGTTGTTCCAGGAGATCGGCGAGACGTTGATGGATGCGCGCCCGATAGCGAAGATCGCCGAGACTCGACGCTTCGAGAAGCGGGTTCATGTTCGCTACGAGCTCATCCATCGCGACCCAACGTGCGGCTTCGAACGCCTCGCGGTCTTTCGGCCCGATCTTCCCGTCCTCGGCATTGGCAAGCATGACGTGCGTTGTCCAGGACGTTTTCTCACCGTCGAGCGTGAAGTCCGCATGAATCTGCAGAAGATAGCCCTGAACGCGCACCGCGAGCCCGGTCTCCTCGAGCGCTTCCCGGACGGCACCGTCGACAAAAGACTCTTCGGGGTGGATACCTCCCGAGGGGATTCGAAACGCGTCAGGAGGATCGCCCGGCTTGCGCACGACGGCGACCTGCCCGTCCTTCAGAATGAGGAGAGCCACATCATGCGCTCGGCCCTGACTTCGATGTTTCTCTACCTTGCGAAACTCGGGCTCCGTCAACGGAACATCCCACCGTTCGATGATTGGCGCGCCGAACTCGGATACGAGCTCTTGCACGATGTGTCGGCCGATATGCATATCGCCGAGGCTCAGCTCTCGCTGCTCGGTTCGTTCAAGAGTGCTACAAGGTCGCGGATCACCGAAGGGGCTACCCAGTCGCGAGCGCCAACGACTTTCGATTTCAGGCGGCCGCTTCTATCAATGATGTAGGTCTCGGGATATTTGAAGGTCTTATAGGAGCGAGAGACTTTCATGCCGTCGTCGTGTAGAACAGTGAACGTCAAATTCCGCTCATCGACGAACCTTTCGATATCGCTGAACCGCTCGTCCACGGAGACGGCCACGACGGCCAGCCCTCTCGACGCGAGCGCCTCGTGGAGTTTTTCGAGTGAGGGCATCTCTTCGATACAAGGAGGACACCAGGTCGCCCAATAGTTGAGAACGACGACCTTCCCTCTCAGCTCATCGAGCGCATGCATCCGGCCTTTGAGGTCTGGAAGCGTAAAGCCGGGCACGGCCTCCCCTACTTGGACTCCAGGATTCCCCTTGCACGATAACGAGGCACAGGCAAAAAGGGCCGCGAAGAGAAGCGCCGCACGGGATTCAGCTCGCATGAGGAGTATCTCGCACATGGGCGAGCGGCTTGAGCGGCTTGAGCGCCTCGACGTTGGCCACGGCACAGGCCGGGTCGTCGGTCATGATGCCGTCGACGCCCCATTCGAGAAGACGTGTGATGTGGATCGGCTCGTTCACGGTCCACACGTGCACTTCCACGTCGAGCTCGTGAATGGCGTCGATGACGGGTTTTGAAACGACCCGTCTCAAGCCTTTATATTCCGGCACTTGGAACGCGGTACCCGGCGGCCGATAGCCGGCAAGGCTTCCACTTCGCACGCGGACGAGAAAGTCGCGCACCTCGTCCTTGCTGAAGCTCGTGGCCACGCGCGGCGCGACGCCGCGGAAGCGCTGCAGCGCGTCGTGATGATGCGAGGCTACGATGACGCGTTCCTCCGCACCGTAGCGTTGCAGACGGTTTTGGACCACCTGCTCGACGCCCGAGCGGGTCTTCTTGAGCTCCAGGGTGAGACCGACATCGGGAAATGTTGTCAGCACTTCGTCGAGCGTCGGCATTGTCAGGCCCTTACCGCGATAAGGGAAGGTGCGGCCATAGTCCATCGTAAATTTGTATCCCGCATCGAGCCTTTGGAGCTCAGCGAGGGACATGTTCTCGACGCGTCCTCGGCGGCCCGTGGTTCTGGACACGGAATTGTCATGGATGATCACGGGCTCGCCATCCGATGTCAAGTGGATGTCCATCTCGAGATAGGACGCCCCTTGCTGGCACGCGAGCTTGAACGATTCGATCGTGTTCTCGGGCGCGCGGGCGCAGGCGCCGCGGTGGCCGAAGAGCCTCGGCGAAGGACCCGAGAAAAAGCCGTTATTTGACGACACTTTGATCCGGTCGAGTTCTACTAATTTTGTCTACGAAGGCGCATCGAAAGAAGCGTCTCCGAATGACCCGTTTGCGGGAACCAATGTTTATATCTCTATTATCCGGACGCTACAGCGTTTCGTCAAAGGCGGGTATGCGCAGTAAGACTCCCAGATCCCGGCGGTCGGGATTGTTCGGGTCGAGCTCCGAAGGCCTGAATCCGCCTTCACTGAAAACGGTGAAGGCGGCGAGACCGTCTTCGATGGCGACGCGAACGCGCTTCTTCTGCCAAGGTCCGAGGCGAAAGCGCTTGGTGTCCATCTCTGTCTCCACGCGCACCCAGTTCTCCGAGCCGCCATTCAAAAGCTCGAGCTCGTCGCCTGTCGTGGATTCGAGCGTAAAGGCCGCGCGCGCGCCTCGCTTCACCCAGAAGCCGCGGCGATCGAGATAGGCTCCGTCATCGAGACTGTGAACACGCTGGTCGCCGGGGAAGACGAGACTTCGGTTCACGACCGGTCGCGGATCGAAGAGCTCGTCCCAATGCAGCCGTGGAGGACCACCGTCTTCGAGACGTCGCAGCCGCACCCGAAAACGGCCGAGCGCAACCTTCGACTCGAAGCGGGCGCCGTCCGCCTCGAAACAGCTTCGGTCGCTGCACGGCGCGAAGGCTTCGAGAGCAACTCCCGATACGCGATAACGTCCCGCCGGAATGTGGTACGGCAAGCTCCACCAATGGAGGGGGTCGCCGTCGGGACGGAAAGGACGGAGGGGCAGCGAGACGCGCGCTTTGACATCGCCGCCGCTCAAGCGCTCTCCCGATGGGAACGCGCGAAAGGCGTCAGCTCTGCTTTCGCTGAGCCCTCTCATGAGCTCCGTCACCCAGCGGCCTTCGAGGCGGCGGGAGACCTGCGCTCCGGTCAAGTCTCGAGCCCAGGCCGCGGCGAGCAGCAGCAGAACGAAAGGCGGCAGCCGTACCGGACGAGCGCGAAACTGTGCCGCGAGAGCAAGCAGAGCCAGCGCGAGCGCGATGCTCGCGAAGATGACCGAGTGCGCGTCCGCGTTAATGAGCGATGGAAGATAGCTCGTGAGATCCCACGAGCTAGAGAGCGCTTCCCAAAGCCGCCCCGTGCCGTCTCTGGCATTCAAGTAAAGAGGTTGCCCCGGCAGGAAAACACTAAAGAGCGAAACGGAGAGACTGACCGCGAGAAGCGTTGGTAACCACGGCGTTACGCCCTCGAGGCGCTCTCGAGCCCACAGTCTCGACGCCGCCATTGCGAGAAGAGGGAGCACGGGGAAGAGAAAACGCGCCGCCGGCGAATTGCCCCCGGACCATAGGGGATGGGCTGCGCCCGGAAGTGCTATAACAGCGAGCGCGAGCAGCGAAACGACGCCAAAAAAGAAATCGCGCCGCAGCAGTGGCACGAGCCCCGCGAGGCCGATGAGGTAGACGGGCGAGACCGGAAGAAGCCCGAACTCCTGGTCGAAGAACAAGCCGAGAAGACCTATCGGGATACCGGACATGAAAATACGCTGGCGTCCATAGGAAGCGGTGGGATCGAGACTTCCCGTCGAGACGAAGAAGAACGTAACGAGCGCCAAAGCACCGACAGCGGCACCGCACAAAACCGGCGCGCGGCCGCGCTGAAAACGATAAGCCAAAGCACCCCACAACAAACCGGCGAGCGGGATGAACTTCATGTGAAAAAAAGGAAGCGTCGCGACCAAAAGCGCCCACCCGAGCGCAAGAAGACGCGTCTCGGCCTCACGTCGGAGAAGTCGCACGGCTACCAGCGTCACGATTACCGCGGCGGGAAGCTCGGGATAGGCGGAAGAGGATAGGAAGAGAGCCGGCGAAGTCAGTCCGAAAACGCAGGACGCGAGTACCGACGCCTCGCGGTTGCCTGTCAGAAGGAACGCGGCAAGGTAGATCGCGCGCCACAGCATCGCACCCAAGAGCGCGAGCGTGACGAGAGCGCCCGTCAGCCCCGCGAGTGCGTAGCCGGGGACGAGAAGGATCGGCAGTCCAATCCCGTGAATCGAGTACGGCGTGTTGGCGGCGAGGTGCGGCCCGATCTTTCCCAGATAAAAACCGCGGTAGTCCTCCTGAAAGTAGTTGTTCTGAACGCGAAGATCGCCGTCGTGGACGAGGCTATGGGTGATGAGGAGATAGTGAGGCTCGTCGCCCGAGAGGCCGACATCGTGCGACATCTTCAACCCGATGGCGAGATGAACGCAAAACCCGAGAAAGGCTATGCGGCGCGTCGTGGCGATGTGGCGGCCGAGCCCGCGCGGCGCGAGCGCACGCCACAGCCACAACAAGGTGGCGCTGACGAGCAGGAAGTCGAGCAGGCGTCCGGAGAAGAGAGCTGTGAACGGCGCCACTGAGAAGAGCGACGGGACGAACACGGCGCCCGCCAGTCCGGCGGGAAGAAATGGCGTGATCCAGCTTGCCTTCCCAGAGCGGTGGGCGGCGAAGCCAAGCGCGGCCCCGAGCGCGACGAACACCACGACGAGCAAGAGGTTAGGGATCGAGCTCAGAAGCCAGGGCTCGACACTAGCATTCATGTCGACGTCCCGGTCGAAGACCGGGAAACGCCGGGTGGAGCGCATCGCGAGCGCGAGGCCGAGCGCCATGCCCGCCACGACCGCGATCCAGGAAGTTTTCAAGGCGCGTTATATTGCGCGAAGGCCGGATGGGTGCGGAGGTAGGACAAGGCGATGATCGTCTTCGCATCCCGAACGTCGACGCCAGCGACGAGCGCCATCGCGTCCTCCCACGGAAGCTCCACGACTTCGAGACTCTCATCCTCGTCGAGTGACTGCGTCCTCGCTTCGAGATCGGTAGCGGCGAACAGGTACATTTTCTCCTCGAGAATGCCGGGAGATGGGTAGAACTCGAGGAGCTTTTCGAGCCGCTTCGCGAAATAGCCGGTCTCCTCGACGAGCTCGCGGCTCGCCGTCTCTTCGGGACTCTCGCCGGGGTCGATCGTTCCCGCGGGCGCCTCGAGAAGAAACTCGCCAGCGGCATAACGAAATTGCCGGACGAGAACGACTCGACCATCGTTGGTCACGGGCAAGAGCACCGCGGCGCCTGGATGCCTCAGGACTTCGCGCTCGACTTCCATACCCGACGGCTCCACGACGCGGTCCACTTCGAGCGTCACGAGTCTCCCTTCGAAGATGCGCCGGCGCTCGAGAAGCCGCGCTTTGCCGTCGCTATTCACGTTCGCGATTCTAACACGCGCTCTTGTCTGGTACATTCGATGAAGATGCACGCGCTCTTGCTGTGGTTGCTCGCTGCTTCGAGCCCTGCCGTCGGGGTTGAAACTTCACCGGCCCTCGCGGAGCTGGAGGATCAAGGGCGCTCACACCTCTACAATCTTGAATACAAGGATGCCCGTTCGGTTTTCTCGCGCCTCGACGAGCTCGCACCCACTTCGCCCATCGGCCCCTATTACCAGGCGGCGACGATTTGGATGGAAGAGCTCGCGAAGCGCGGCGGAATGAACGGCTCCACGTTTCGGACGGGTCGCTACTGGAGCGAGAACCGCCACGAGCCGCCCGCGCCAGAGCTCGATCGGGAGTTCAAAGACCTCGTGGCCGACGCTGTAAAGCGCGCGGAGGCGACGCTCGCGCGCGAGCCCGGAAACAAGGAGGCTCTCTACTTTCGCGGCGCCGCCGAGGGCGTGCTGAGCGCCTATTACGCCATGATCGAACGGAGCTATTACAGCTCCTACAAAGCGGGAAAGCGCGCCAAGAAGTATCACGAGCAGCTCCTCGAAGCAGACCCCGAATATGCGGACGCGTGTCTTCTTCTGGGCATCTACGAATACACCGTTGCCACGCTTCCAAGGACGCTCCGCGTCGTAGCGTTTCTCATCGGGATTAGCGGCTCGCGCGAGAAGGGGCTCGAGCTCGTGAGAAAAGCGGTGGAGAGTGGAGACCGAACGCGCTGGGCGGCAAGGCTTTCGCTCGCCGTAATGGAGCAGCGAGAGAAGAAATACCAGCGCTCGTTGGCCGTGCTGCGCGAGCTCGAGGCTGCCTTTCCCAAAAATCCGCTCTTTCCGTTCGAGCGCGGCTCGGTCCACTTGTTGCGAAAAGACTGGTCCACCGCTAGACGTACCTTCGACGAAGTGCGAAGAAACCAGGCGGCAGGAAAGCCGAATTTCGACGCCGTCGAGCCGTCGCTCGTGCTCCTGAAGATCGCGGAGAGCCATCTCTTCGCAAAGAACTTCCGGCGTGCGAACGACATCTTACGCAAAGCACTCGAGGTCCCGGACATCCCCAACCACATCAAGGCCGTAATCTTTCTGCGGCGCGGAATGGTCAGCGACGCCACCGGCCATCGCGACCGCGCCCGCGCCGACTACCGCCGCACTTTAACGCTCAACGTCGACAAACCCACCAACAAGCTAGCAAAACGCTACCTAACAAAACGTTACCGCTAACACGCTTTCGAGCAAGATCAACATTAAGAAAAGCGTAACGCAAAGGCGCAAAGTCGCAAAGGCGCAAAGGAAAAGAAAGCAAAAAGAAGATGAAAGGAAATGCTTTTGTCGCTAGCTTTATGGCCCCAGAACCGAACTTCAGACCCGACGAGTCTCAAAACCCAGCGCCTGTTTGGCTCGTGGCTTCCGACCCGAACGGACTGAGTTAGCTAGCCTAGAGGCCAGAACCCAGACGGCAAAAACATCTCCTCTCATCTTCTTTTCTTTGCGTCTTTGCGACTTTGCGCCTTTGCGTTACGCTTTTCTTATTATTGATCTAGCTCGAACGCGTGGACGGAGTCAGCGGTTCTGGCGGGACGGCGGGTGTAATCCGAGTGGCTACCCGAGCACAGCTCGAGGTAGCCGGTGGCGCATTTGAATTACGTTCACATCGTGGGCTGCTCGGGAAACGCGTAGTAACCCTGGCGCGTTCGCACAACGAGATCGTCCCGGCCTTTGATCCGCACTTGGATCGTCCGCCATTCCCCGTTCTGTTCGAGATTCGAGGGAATGTAAGCGAGCCGGTATTGGCTATGAAGCTCTTTCTGGATCTGGTTGAAGCTCCGGTTCAGATCCCCGATCCCCTTCGGGAAGAAAGCTTGGCCGCCCGTTTCCCGGGAGAGCTTCTTCAAGAAGCCTTTGTTCACACCGCGGGAGCCGGCGGTGCGCCGCCCTCGAAAACCGACCGTGTAGATCGAGACTTCCGAGAACTTGGCGCCTTCGATCGCGTCCTTGGACGTAGCCTCGCTCCCCTGGCCGACCGAGCGCGAGTCGTCGCCATCGGTGAAGACAAGAAGCGCTTTGCGACCTTCGGCCTCGGAGACTTTTTCGAGTGAGTAAAGGATCGAATCGTAGAGAGCCGTCCAGCCCGAGGGGTAGAGCGACTGGATCGTAGAGACGAGGCGGTCGATGTCGTCGGAAAAATGCGAGCTGAAGCGGATGCGCTCGTTAAAGTCGGCGATGATGGCTTTGTCGCCGTCCCAGAGTTTGCTGACGAAGTTCGACGCCGCTTCTTTGATTCCGTCCACGCTTGGACGGATGCTCGTGGAGGCGTCGAGCAAGACCAGCAGCGTGACCGGCGTGACCTCGGAAGTAAAGAAGTCGACCTTCTGCCTCGTGCCGTCCTCGAGAACGATGAAATCAGACGCTTCGAGGTCCGGAATGAAGCGCCCCTTCTTGTCCGTCACGACGACGCTCAAGTTGATGGCTTGGACCGCGGCCCGAAACTGAAACCGATCCCCTTCTTGTTGTTGTGCGTTCACTTGCCCAGACACCAGAAATCCAGCAAACATCAATGGAATGAGAAAGATAACGGTGCCTAGGACGCGATGATTACGAGGATAATTCATGAATTCGCCTCCCCCCGGCCGGCGTCAAATGGAGGGTTCACACGTCGGCGTGCGGCCCGATGGGACCGCTTTGTGCGGGTAGTGTAACACAGTTGGCGGTTCGGTAACTGTGACGTGCGTCGCGATCGTCGCGATTTGTTCACTTCGGCGATTTTGGCTACACTGATCTTGGCGATGGACGAAAAACACCTGTTCACCGTTCGGGAAGCGAACGAGCTCATTCCCTTTCTTAGCGACAAATTGGAG
>SMVB01174141.1_pt1 | contig 39315 bp, 32 predicted proteins | sample 2456461 | NCBI WGS metagenome assembly SMVB01 (sample SAMN11095934, study PRJNA526329) | marine sediment metagenome | biome: Marine sediment; feature: Surficial sediment; material: Deep marine sediment; isolation source: Hadal surficial sediment | place: Pacific Ocean | collected 2014-05 | depth...
GATTGATCCGGCCCGGTAAGCGAAAACCGATTACCGGAAACAGGCTGTCACGACCGCTCAAGCCACCAAACACTGAATCTTCGCTGAAACCGGCACAACGTTCGCCCTAAATTGCCGCTGCCAGTTCAGCCCCTTGTCTGATTGCTCGTTCGGCATCCAGTTCCACGGCTACATCAGCGCCACCAATGAGGTGTACGCTCGCACCAGACGCCTTCAGGCCTTCCTGCAGGTCACGTCGCGATAACTGTCCTGCGCAGATGACGACATGATCTACTTCCAGCAGTTTTTCTTTTCCATCGTGCACAATGTGCAAGCCAAATTCATCGATTCGCTTGTATTGCACACCACCCATCATGATCACACCCCGATTCCTCATGCTCAAGCGGTGTATCCAGCCGGTTGTTTTGCCCAGACCTTTGCCCGGCTTGGTTTTCTTACGTTGCAGCAACCAGATTTTACGCGCCAGCGGCGGAGGCTCCGCCACCACACCCTTGACGCCTCCGCGCGCTTCGAGCTTCATGTCGATGCCCCACTGTCGGGCAAATCCCTCAGCGGTTGGAAATTCGGGGCCATTGTGGCGTTCGTGACCAAGAAATTCGGCAACATCAAAGCCAATGCCGCCTGCGCCGATGATTGCGACCTTTTTACCCACCTCGGCATCACCCAGGAGCACATCGATATAACTCAGTGCTTTTTCGTGCCCGACGCCTTCAAATTCCGGCACCCTCGGCTTTACTCCGGTTGCCAATACCACTTCATCAAAACTTTTTAATTGCTCGATGGTGGCCTGCTGCCCCAGGCGCAAGTCAACACCCTTCAATTCCAGTTGGCGGCCGAAATAACGGATTGCCTCATAAAACTCTTCTTTCCCGGGAATGCGTTTCGCCATATTGAACTGGCCACCAATATTGGCCGCGGCTTCGAACAAGGTCACACGATGTCCACGTTCGGCAGCGACACCGGAAAATGCCAGTCCGGCGGGGCCTGCGCCCACTACAGCAATTGATTTTTGATGCGCGGTTTTGGCATAGTTGAGAGTGGTCTCGTTACAGGCACGGGGGTTGAGTAAACAGGTCGCCAGCTCACCTCTGAAGGTTTTGTCCAGGCATGCCTGGTTGCAGGCGATACAGATATTTATTTCGTCAGCCCGCCCTTCAGCAGCCTTTTTAACGAACTCAGAGTCCGCCAGCAGGGGCCTGGCCATGGAAACCATGTCCGAGTCCCCGTTGGCCAAAACCTTCTCAGCCACTGCGGGCGTGTTGATCCGGTTGGTCGTGACCAGAGGAATGTTGACCTCGCCTTTTAGCTTGCGTGTAACCCAGCTGAACCCAGCACGCGGCACCATCGTGGCAATGGTCGGAATGCGTGCTTCGTGCCAACCGATACCCGTGTTGATGATGCTCGCACCGGCTGCTTCAATGGCTTTTGCCTGCGCAACAATTTCTTCCCAGTCATTACCGTCAGGGACCATGTCCAACATCGACAAACGATAAACGATGATGAATTCCGGCCCCACGGCTTTACGGATGCCGCTGACAATTTCCACCGCTATGCGGTAGCGATTATCTGTTTTGCCGCCCCATTGATCAGTCCTTTTATTGACTCTTGGCGTGGTGAATTCATTGATGAAATAGCCCTCGGAAGCCATCACTTCAACACCATCGTAACCGGCTCTTTTCGCCAGTTTTGCGGCTCTCACAAAACCACTGATCTGCCGTTTGATTCCGCCTTCGGAAAGAGCCCTTGGTTTGAATGGTGAAATCGGCGATTGGATTGCACTGGGTGCAACGGTCAAAGGGTGGTAACCATAGCGTCCCGAATGCAGAATCTGCATGCAGATTCGTCCATCCTCAGCGTGTACGGCCTGGGTCACTATACGGTGGTGTTTTACCTGCCACGGGTACATCAGGGTAGACCCAAAAGGAGTCAGCCAGCCCCGAATGGTTGGCGCCATACCTCCGGTGATGATCAGGCCGACCCCTCCGGCTGCGCGTTCTGCGAAGTAAACCGCGAGTTTTGGAAAATCCCGGGCCTTGTCTTCCAGGCCCGTATGCATCGAGCCCATCAAAACCCGGTTCCTGAGCACGACAAAACCCAGATCAAGGGGTTCGAGGAGATGGGGATAGTGTTCAGTCATTTTTATTTTCCTGTGCTGCTGCTCCCGGTTCTTGCAGCCCTTTTAACAGGGCACTAAGCAGCGCCCTCACACGCATCATGGGCTCCATAAGGGTCTGCGCAATATCATCCTCAGACAAGGGTTCTCCGGTCACCCCGGCGCCCCAGTTGGAAATCACAGCCAGACCGGCATAATCAATGCCAAGTTCGCGTGCCAGCGCAGCTTCGGGCAGGGACGTCATCCCGGCCATATGGCAGCCGTCACGCCTGGCTTTTTCCACCTCGGCCGCAGTCTCTAGCCTGGGGCCTTGAAAAACACCGATACATCCACCGTCCACCACGTCGATGGATGCATTCCGGGCCGCCTTCAACAACATTTGACGGAGCGGACCTTCGTATGGCCGGGTGAAATCCACGTGTTCCAGCTCAACGTTCCCGGAATCGCAGAATGTATGATGACGGCCCCAGGTGTAGTCGATCAACTGATCGGGAACTGCAATAGTTGCAGGGCCATAGGGCTCAATGACACCCCCCACCGCTGAGACTGCCAGGACATGGTCCGCGCCTGCTTCACGCAAGGCCCACATGTTGGCCCGATAATTAACACAATGAGGCGGGAATCGGTGCGGATTGCCATGCCGGGGCAGGAACAACAAGCGAACCGGCCCGCCGTGTATTTCTCGAATGGGTGCAGAGGGCTCGCCATACGGTGTATCCATGGTAATCGTTTTCACATGTTCATCGAGTTCGGTCAGGCCTGTGCCCCCTACCAGCGCCAGCGTTACAGAAGCACTCATCCTCAATCCTCCAGGGCCCGGATTTCATCCAATTGACGCCAGTATTCATACACGTCCATACCACAACCAAAAACGTACTTATCCTCAACCTCCATGCCGATAAATGCGGGAAAATTGCCGGTTGTTTCCCGATCATGAATTTTTCTTACCAGTACGGCGCTGTTTACTGTTCGTGCGCCGCGCGATTCACAATATTTTTCAATCAATTGCAAGGTGAGACCAATGTCGTAAATGTCATCGACTATCAGCACGTCGTGATTTTGCAGGTTCAGACGGGGCGGAACCCGGAAGTCAAGTTCACCGCCTTCGGTCTGCCCCTGGTATCGCGTGGCGTGAATAAAATCCATTTGCAGGGGCATTTTCAATTGACTGGCCAGCCAGGCTGCGGGCATGATCGCGCCCGTCATCACGGCCACCAGGATGATTGGTTTGTTCCCGTAATGAGCGTTGATATCAACCGCCATCCGGGTAACCGCTTCTTTTACTTCCTCCCTGCCTGCAATGAGAACGGAGTTCTCCAGAATTTCAATTGGGTCGATTTGGTTCATGTTGACTCTCTCGTTGCTATTTTGTTTCCAGGCCAGCCAGTTGCGGTGACATTTCCACTTTCAGGGTTCGGGTGGGGTACGCAATCTCGGCACCGTTTCGTTCAACAATACGGCTAATTTTCAGCAATACATCCTGTTTGATCTCATGATAACGTTGCCAATTCACAGTATGTGTCAAGCAATATATAAAAAAGTCGACAGAAGACGCATTGAAGGCGTCGAACTGCACCATCAGTGTCTGTTCCTCATCGATTTCAGGGTGTGAAGTCAGCATTTCGCGAACTTCATCGGTGATCGCTATCATGTGCTTGAGATCATCGTAACGCAGACCGATGGTCTCCTTGATCCTGCGGTGGCTCATTCGCGAGGGATTTTCCACCGAGGTGGTCGTGAAAATGGCATTCGGGACATAGACAGGGCGTTTATCGAACTTGCGAATGGTTGTTTGCCGCCAACCAATATTTTCAACCACCCCCTCAATTCCATGCTCTTTCAATACGATCCAGTCTCCTACTGAAAATGGCCGGTCGATAAACACAGTTATGCCACCGAAAAAATTGGCCAGCAAGTCCTTTGCTGCCAGACCAACCGCCAGGCCACCGATTCCACCTGCAGCCAACAGCCCGGAAACATTGACGCCCATTGTATCAAGAGCAATCAGTAAAACGGTAACAACGATCGTAATCCTGATTATCCGGCCGAGTGCGTTAACCGTGGTCTGATCGATTTTTCGATCCTTCTTCCTGGCGATTGCAATGATGTTATTTTCAATATTTTTAACAACAGTGACCAAAAACCAGGCTATGGCGAATAACACGCCAATTTGACGGAGCTTAATAATCAAATCAGGGGAAAGTATGTGCCCCTCACTTTCAATCGGTATGGCTTGTGCGGCCATCGTAATGCCGATCAACCAGATAAGCAGTGTCAAGGGCCTGCCTGCAGCATGGTGTAATGCATCATCCCAAAGGTTTTCAGATTTCAATAAAAATTGCCCGAGCTGTTTCATCAATCGCCGCTGGATGAAATCAAGCATCAATGTCATCAGCACAATGAAAAACACCGTTAATGCCCAGGGCTTCAATCCAAGCGCTACTGAAGCAGACTCAATCCAGTTGCTCATCAGGTCCATTTTTGCTCTCCCAGTTCCTGCAGACTATTCTGCCATTGGCCCAACTCCCGGATACCGGCCTTCTTTACGGCCGCCAGTTCATCCCGGTCCAGGGAAGGCCTGCCATACAGTTTACCGATTAAGCTGTTGGCATTGCAGATGGGCCCGTCCATCCCGGCCAGTAATTCCCTTGCATCCTCCGCTTGGCAAACAAGGACCAGGTCACATCCGGCTTCAAGACTCTTTTGGGCCCGAATTTCCAGGCGGCCCATTGATTTTGCAGCGTGCATTCCCAGGTCATCCGAAAAAATAACCCCACCGTAGGCCATGCTGCCCCTGAGGTAATCTCGAAGCCAGATCTGTGAATAGCCCGCGGGTAACTTGTCTACTTGTGGGTACACGACATGTGCAATCATCAGTGCATCGAGATCCCCGGCCAGTTGCTTGAATGGCTGGAGATCACTTTGCTCGATCTCATCCATACTGCGGGAGTCCATGACATCATCCACGTGTGAGTCGGCGAATACGGAACCGTGGCCAGGGAAGTGTTTTCCGGTGGTTTTCATACCCGCATCATGCATCCCTGCCAGGTAGGATCGACCCAGTTCGATCACGATTTCCGGGTGTGCTGATAAAGATCGATCACCGATCACACAGCTGCCTCGATCAATGTCCAGCACCGGTGCAAAACTGAGGTCAATTCCGCATTCCAACATCTCCGTGGCCATCACACGGCCATGACGGTATGCCATGTCCAGGGCTTTGACCGGATCGCTGGCATGCAGGCTTCCGAGGACACCCAGAGGCGGTAAGCGTGTAAATCCTTCTTTCAAACGCTGCACCCGGCCACCTTCCTGGTCGATGCAGACAAGGAGTCTTGGGCTGCGCAAGTGATGAATGTCGCTGACCAGGATTTCCAGTTGCTCACGGTTTGAGAAATTCCGGGTGAAAAGCACAACACCGCCGACGGCTGGATGACTGAGAAGTTTTCTGCACTGATCATCCAGTGCAGTGCCTGGCAGGCCGATCAGGATGGGTCCGAGATTCACAAGCACATCCTATTTTTTACGCTCAAAAAGCGCGATGGATTCGACGTGACCGGTATGAGGAAACATGTCTATCACTCCGGCCCCTTTCAGGTGAAAACCAAATTTGTGAACAAGAATTCCTGCGTCCCTGGCCAGGCTGGCAGGATGACAGGATACATACACCAGTCTGTCTGCTTTACTGGCTGCAATATGCGGCAGGATGAATTCCGCACCCGAACGCGGAGGGTCCACCAACACCTTGTCGTATGGTCTGCTCAACCACGGTGCGGCAGTGGGATCCAGGTTGAGGTCTGCCGTATGAAAATGTGCATTTGCCAGACCGTTACGGGCCGCATTGGCTTCCGCCCTGCTGACCAAACCGCTTTCACCCTCGATTCCCACGACTTCAAGGGCGCGGGTGGCAATGGGCAGAGTAAAATTTCCCAAACCACAAAACAGGTCCAGTACACGATCACCCGCATCGGGGTCCAGTAACTCCATGACCCGGGCAATCATGATTTGGTTCATTTCAGCATTTACCTGCACAAAATCAGAGGGTTCAAATACCATACTGATGTCGTATTCCGGAATAGCAAAGCGGAGCTCGAGGGATTGGGGCTCGAGGCAATGAATGGTCGTCGGGCCTTTTGGCTGCAGCAAAACAGCAATCCCTGTTTCCCGTGCAAAACCGCGCAATTTCTCAATATCACTTTCACTCAGTGGCTCCATATGCCTAAAAATCAAAGCACAGCTTTCATCACCGCAAGCAACTTCCAATTGGGGAATGCTGCTCCTGGCATCCATGGAGTAAATCAGCTTCGAAAGTGCGGGTAATTGTTCCGCAATGCGGACATCCAGCACGTGGCATTCCTGCATGTCCGCCACAAATCGCCCGTAGCGTTCGCGAAACCCCACCAATACCCTTTCTTTCTTGTGCACGTAGCGAACGGATAAACGCGCTTTTCTGCGGTAGTGCCAGGATGGGCCGGTCAAAGGTTTCCATATCTCGCCTGGGGTGACTTTTCCAATACGCTCCAGGTTTTGCAGCAAGGTATTCTGTTTTGATTCAATTTGCCTGATACCGTCCAGGTGTTGCAGTGAACACCCCCCGCAGAGGCCAAAATGCGGGCATTTTGGTTCAATACGATCCGGCGAAGCTTGCAGAACTTCAACCGTCTCTCCCTCGTCAAAACTGCGTTTACGCCCGGTGATGCGGGCCAGCACGCGTTCCCCCGGCAATGCACCATGAATAAACACTTTCTTTTCACTGTAGGTGGCCACACCACGACCATCGTGGCTGAGATCGTCGATTGTGACTTCGATCGGCTCTTTGGGTAACTTTCGCCTTCTTCCGCGACTCATAAATTTAACTCAGTCAAAACGCCTTACTCAAACGGCAAAGTCGCATATTTTATCAGACATTTAAAAATCTCTTATACTCTTGTGTAGGGGATGATTTAATTGCTTAGGGTAGCCGCCGGCTGGCGGAAAAAGGGGGCGCTATGAACGACGGTTATTTTGGCCGGGACTGCGGAATCCTGGTGATTGACGATCACGCAATCAGCCGTCTTTATATTACTGAAGCACTGGGTTTATTTAGTAGTAATATCAAACAGGTAGAATCAGGTTCTCAAGCTTTATCTATTACACGGGGCTGGTTTCCCCGGCTCATTTATACGGACATTCATCTACCCGATATGTGCGGCCTCGAATTGGTGCAGAAAATCAGATATGCATGGCCCCGGGAACTGGGTCTGCCACAGATCGTGATCATTACCGGAGATGATTCTCCCGCTATGAAACAGAAGGCGGCGCAGGCCAGCGTCGCGGCCATGCTCCTGAAACCGGTACAAATGGAGGATATCAGAGCGAGCGCAGAGCAGCTCATTTGTCCCGGAAGTACCGTAAAGGAAAAGTCAGCACAAAACCGTGGCGGGATTATTGATCAGCAACTGTGTGATTTATTCACCCGGGAACTGACTACCCGCCTGCCCGTGCTGGACAGGCATATCTCGCAATTGAACTGGACGTCAGCCGGTGACATTCTCCACCAACTCATTGCGTCTGCCGCCATGTGCCGGAAAAAGGAACTTGAACGCAGCAGCCGCCTGTTGTACCGGGCGATCAGCTCAAACCCTCAGCCAAGGCCAATCGCCCAGGCATACCACCCATTCCTGCAAGCGGTTGTACGAACAAAAATGCAATTGGAGTCCTGATCAGGATGCAAGGGGTCAGGCCCCACTAATCAGTGCAAAAGAAAGACAGAATTTGATCGTAAAAGGGGCCTCTTTTATGCCTGCCGAATCAGGGCAGCAATTTCACCAACAGCTTCTTCCAGCCCGACAAAAATAGAACGGGCAATAATTGAATGCCCAATATTGAGCTCAACCATATGCGGTAAACGGGTAACATCCTGAACATTTTGTCTGTGAAGCCCATGACCGGCATTGATTTGCAGGCCAAGTTCATGCCCTGCAACACAAGCCAGTTGCAGACGTTTCAGTTCACTTTGCTGCGCCTCGCCGCTGACATCAGCATAGGTGCCGGTATGAAGCTCTACTACCGGGGCGCCACAATCATGCGCTGCTTCCAGTTGCTGCAGATCGGGATCGATGAACAATGAAACCCGGATACCCGCCTCACTCAGTTGAGCAACTGCTCGGGCCACCGCAGTGCGGTTAGCGGCAACATCCAGACCACCCTCGGTGGTTAATTCTTCTCGTTTCTCAGGAACCAGGCAAACATCTTCAGGCCTGCGCTCCAGTGCAATACCGATCATTTCATCGGTCACGGCCATTTCCAGGTTAATCCGCATTTGGCTTTTTTCACACAGGGCTTTTACATCTGCATCCTGAATATGCCGGCGATCCTCGCGCAGGTGAATGGTGATTGAGTCGCCCCCTGCACGCTCCACGTATTTTGCGGCCTCGAGTACTGAGGGGTATAGGGTGCCCCTTGCCTGCCTGACCGTGGCAACGTGATCGATATTGACTCCAAGTAAAACCGTCATATTCCTGTCCCTTGATTTCCCTAGGAAAAAAGCGCCTGTGAGGCAATCGGTTTTCCTCCCAGGTGATGGCGAATAAGCTGTCGCATGAGCCTTTTTAATTCCTTCAAATGATGGCCCTCGATTTGACCAGATCTCAACGCCAACAGAGCCGATCCGGAAATCAATCCTGCATCATCTTCCTGCCCCGGTTCACATCGAACGGCTCCCGTCTCAGGTTCGTATCGATACCATGCCTCTGCTGAAATTTCCTGCTGGTTCCCATGCTCATGATCCAGCTGCAAGCCAAAACCGGCATATTGAAGTAAATGTTTCTCAAATACGCGCAACAAAGGCTGAGTTTGACCCGCTATGGACAGTTGTGTCAGTAATTGCTGGTAGAAACCAAACAAGCCGGGATGTGCATCCGAACGGTACAGAAAACGGATCATCAGTTCATTGGCGTACAGCCCGCAAAATAAGGCCTCGCCCGCCAGCGCGGGTGGTGAAGCCACCTGATCTGCCCCTGTCAAGGTACCCAATTCGCCCCGTTGAGACCAGCTCAGTAAAAGTGGCCGGAAAGGTTGCAACATGTTTTTCCAACGGGATTTGGCGCCCCGGGCTCCACGCGCAACCAATCCCACGCGACCCTGATCCCGGCTGAAAGCCTCAAGTAACAAGCTGCTTTCGCGATAGTGTCGACTGTGTAGGATGTAGGCTGGTTCCAGCGAATAACGCATCAAAAACTCCCGGCGCTCTATTCAGACTGAGAAATCCGGCTCAATGATCTGACACTACACTAGTCATCATAACCGAACTGTTTCAGTGCGCGTTCATTATCAGACCAATCCCGGCTGACTTTTACCCATAGTTTCAGAAACACCTTTTCCCCGAGTAGCTCCTGCAAGGCGCGACGTGACTGTGTCCCTACCTGTTTGAGAACTTTTCCACCCTTTCCGATCACGATATGCTTCTGACCCTTGCGCTCAATCCAGATGATTGCGCCCATTCTGATCAAGCCTCTCTCCCTCTTGAACTCTTCGATTTCTACCGTCAGCGCATAAGGCAATTCCTGATGAAGGCGCAGCATCAGTTGTTCCCGAATCAGTTCCGCAGCAAGAAAGCGCTCGCTGCGGTCGGTAAACATGTCTTCATCATAAAACGGGCGGGAAAAAGGCAGGGATTCAAGCACTTTGCATTCCAGGTCTCCGACGCCATCACCTCTAAGTGCTGATAACAGAAAAACCCTGTTGAAACGGTCTGTTTTTACTTCTTTATGGAGAAATTTAAGCAATTGGGTTTTGTCGGGTACGCGGTCAATTTTATTGACCACCAGATCCACCGGGACATCAATCTTAGCGAGCGTTCGTGCGACATGCTCGTCTTCTTTCGTCCACCTATCGGCCTCAATCAGGAACAAAACCAGGTCTACGTCGTGCAATGATGCGCGTGCAATCCGGTTCATGTAACGGTTCAAAGCACGCCGGGCCGCAAGGTGGATCCCGGGCGTGTCGATATAGACTACCTGGCCCTGCTCTGTGGTTTTTATTCCTGCAATTCGCTGACGGGTCGTTTGCGGCTTGGGCGTTACGATGCTGAGTTTCTGCCCCAGGATTCGGTTCATCAAGGTTGACTTGCCAACATTCGGGCGTCCCACCAAGGCGACATAACCGCAGCGAAAATTACCGTTTTCCATCTCCGATGGTGACGGAATGTCCCTCATCAGGCAGCCAGTAATCTGAGCGCATTCGCGGCAGCGGCCTGTTCTGCTTTGCGCCGGCTGCTTCCGATGGCCTCGACCTTGCTGCCGTCATCGGAAATCAGGCACTGCACATGAAATTTCTTGGCATGATCAGCACCCTCTTCTTTAATCACGGTATATTGCGGCAGTGGCCGGCCCCTGCCTTGCAACCATTCCTGCAGGCGAGTTTTGGCGTCCTTCAGTTCTTCAATTCCGGGAAGTCTTTCAATCATGGGGTCGAACAGGTCGAGAATTACGTCGCGACAAATAGAGTAGCCACCGTCAAGATAAATTGCGCCCAAAATTGCTTCAAAGGCATCGGCGAGTATGGAGGCGCGACGAAATCCTCCTGACTTCATTTCACCTTCACCAAGTTTCAATTGCTTTCCCAGGCCCAGGCCGGAAGCGATATCGGTCAGACTCTCTCCGCGCACGAGCCGGGCTCTCATCCTGCTCAGATCTCCTTCAGGTGCATCCGGTTTCAGTTCAAACAAGCGGGAAGAAATGACGAGATTCAGAACACTGTCTCCGAGGAACTCCAGGCGCTCATAATTGATGCGCCCCCGACTTCGGTGGGTTAACGCTTCTTCCAGCAGATGCGGGTCGTCAAACCGGTATTCAATCCCGGCTACAGAATCCTTCACCTCAACGTGACAGTTCGTTCAAAAGAAAGGATCAAGTCAATATTCCCCACGAAATCCCGCCTGACTTCATAGGCAACCCGAACTTGAACGCCATCTTTTCGCGTCACTTTCATGTGCTTCTTCTGGATGTTATCGGTGGCGTAGTTGACCCATAAACTATTGATCAGTTTATTTTTGATTTGAGCCGGAGACATTTTTGCCCCCCTCGGGTCTGCTACAAGGGTATCCATGGCATTGATCAGGGCATGATACTCGAGGTACAGAGGAACAATCCTCATGGCGACATAGGCAAAAAATATGACCAGGGCCAGAACCATGCTAAAGCCAATCAGTGTTAAACCACGCTGTTTGCGAATTTTCATCTGTCTTCACCTGCTTCCTTGTTGAGTGGAACTCAAATTCCGTCTTAATGAGGCGGCACGCCTCCCTTTTACAGCAAGAATTGAGCTTAACCCGTTGTTTTGCTGCAACATCCGGGTTAAAGACCTGTCTACTATAGCCTTTTGACTGGAGATTTTCTGCTGGAGCCCCGAATATTGCCGCTGACGCTACTTTAGTGAATGCCACTGCCAATACGGGAAAGGTCTCCGCAACCCTTGGTGTAATCGAAATTCATCCAAATGCCAACAGCCCGCCCTAGCAAGTTTTCTTCAGGCACAAAACCCCATCCTCGACTGTCGTTGCTGCGGTCCCGATTGTCACCCATGACAAAAAAGTGATTTTCCGGCACGACCCACTGTCCATTGCGGTTTCCTGATTTCTCGTGCAACAGGATCAAATGCTGAACATCACCAACGGTTTCACGAAAAGTAACTGCATCTGCACGTGGCGTCGAGCATTTCACATCATCACTGGTGTAGCGGCCACTGTCCTTATACTCAAACGGTTCGCCGTTGACAAAAAGTTCTTTATTGCGATAGGTTATGGTATCGCCCGGGAGACCAATCAGGCGCTTGATAAAATTCACGCTTGGATCCACAGGGTAGCGAAAAACGACCACATCACCACGCTGTGGTTCGCCCAGCGAGACTATTTTCTTATTCAGCACCGGCAGTTTGAGTCCGTACGCAAATTTATTGACGACGATAAAGTCGCCGACCAGCAAGGTTGGGATCATCGATCCTGAAGGAATCTTAAATGGCTCAAACAAAAAAGAGCGAAACAGAAGAACGATCAGCAACACCGGAAAAAGCGTGCGGGAATACTCAACGATAATGGGTTCCCGAGGGCGTTGAACTTTGTCCTGGACTGCACGGTCCATGCGACGGCGCCGAAACAACTGGCTGTCAATCAACCACACCACTCCCGAAAATACGGTTAACACCACCAGTAACAGGGAAAAATCCAAATTCATCAGCTTCAACTACCTCTTATTATCCTGCTGGAGGACCGCCAGGAAGGCTTCCTGAGGTATCTCGACGCGCCCCACTTGTTTCATTCGTTTTTTGCCTGCTTTTTGTTTTTCAAGCAATTTCTTCTTACGTGTCACGTCGCCACCATAACACTTGGCGGTCACATTTTTACGCAAAGCCTTAACGGTCGTGCGGGCTACCACCTGGCCACCGATTGCCGACTGGATGGCAACATCAAACATTTGGCGCGGAATCAACTCCTTCATCTTGACCGCCAACTCACGCCCCCGCCTCTGGGCCTGATCACGGTGCACGATCAATGACAGTGCATCAACCCGGTCACCATTGATCAACACATCCAGGCGCACAAAATTGCCTGCCTGGAAGCGTAGAAAATGATAGTCAAAAGAAGCGTAACCACGGCTGACCGACTTAAGTCGATCAAAGAAGTCCAAAACAACTTCTGAGAGCGGCAATTCATAGCGGATAGAAACCTGCCCGCCCAGGTATTGAAGTGCGAGTTGCGCGCCTCTTTTATCTTCACACAAACCGATCACAGCACCCACATAGTCATGCGGCACCAGTATGCTGGCTTCAATGATGGGTTCACGAATTTCAGAAAACTTATTTGCTTCGGGCAGTTTGGCTGGATTTTCTAAACTAATCACTTCGCCACCAACCAACTCCACTTCATAAATTACCGATGGGGATGTGGTAATTAAATCAACGTTGTATTCGCGTTCAAGGCGCTCTTGCACGATTTCCATGTGCAACAATCCCAGAAACCCGCAGCGGAATCCAAAACCAAGGGCTTCGGAAGTTTCAGGCTCAAACTGAAGGGCAGAATCGTTTAATTGCAGACGGTCAAGGGCTTCACGCAGGTTTGGATAATCCTCAGAGATGGTGGGGAACAGTCCCGCAAAAACACGCGGTTGCACCGTTTGAAAACCCGGTAAAGGCTCGGTTGCACCGTTTTTTGCCAGCGTGACGGTGTCACCAACCGGTGCCCCGTGCACTTCCTTGATGCCTGCTACAAAAAAACCCACTTCTCCAGCAGCTATTTTCTCCCGTATCTCCCGCTTCGGGGTGAACACGCCCACTTGCTCCACCTTGTGCTCCGACCCCGTGGACATCAATTTGATTCTTTCACCTTTGGAAACAACGCCGTCAACCACTCTTATCAATGACACGATTCCCAGGTAATTATCGAACCAGGAGTCAATAATCAGTGCTTTGAACGGGGCATCGCTTTGGCCTGTGGGACAAGGAATCCCCTCGACCAGCATTTCCAGGACTTCAGGGACACCTTCGCCCGTTTTCGCACTGACTGTCAGAGCATTTGAGGCTTCAATTCCAATGATGTCCTCGATTTCCTGCTTCACCCGTTCCGGCTCAGCCGATGGCAGATCAATTTTATTCAGGACAGGGATTACTTCCAACCCGAGTTCCACTGCCGTATAACAATTGGCTACGCTCTGCGCCTCCACACCCTGCGCTGCATCCACTACCAGCAAAGCGCCTTCGCAGGCAGCAAGCGATCGGGAAACTTCGTAGGAAAAGTCTACATGTCCCGGTGTATCAATAAAATTAAGTTTGTAGGTCTCGCCATCCTGTGCGGTGAAGTCAAGGGTGACGCTTTGAGCCTTGATTGTAATGCCCCGTTCCCGTTCGATGTCCATCGTATCGAGCACTTGATTTTCCATCTCCCGTTCGGTCAAACCACCGCAGATCTGAATAAAACGATCGGCCAGCGTGGACTTGCCATGATCCACATGGGCAATGATTGAAAAATTTCGTATGTACTTTTGATCCATACTTCAGACCTTTTGCCCGCGTCGTGCTCTAAATTTCGGAGTTTTCCGTCAGGTGCGGAAAGGCCACCCGCCTCCAATGAAACGAATGGCCTGCATTATAGAATAGTGAATTATAACCTAAGGAACCGCGGCACAGGAATTTCCAGCGTATTGCTGCTGCTATTTTTCAGACGGCGGTGTATAGGCAATAAAATTGGTGACACCTTGCCTCATGATACGCAGCGCGATGGCTTTTCCCTCAGGGAGGGTCTCAACAATGGCACTGAAAGAATCAACATCATCTACTTTGTCTCTGTTGATCATCAAAACCACATCCCCTCGCCGTAAGCCAGCCCGGTAAGCAGCATCGCTTTCGATTTTGGAGATCAGGACACCACCTTCAGGATCTCCCAGCGCCTGGCGCCGATCATTACTGATGGACTCGACATCAATACCCAATGCATTACTTTGACTGGATTCATCTGATGAAGCCAACTGAGCGACGTGTTCGTCACCATCCAATGCACCCAGCGTGACGTCAAAGGTAAGTTCATTGCCATCACGGCTCACCAATAGCTCAACCTGGGTGCCGGGTGGGTTTGAGCCCACAAGCGGCGGCAGATCACTTGAAATTTCAATGGCTTCTCCATCGATTTCAAGAATAACGTCACCGGGTTGAATTCCGGCTCTTTCAGCCGCGCTGTCGCTATTGACATCGTTGACCAGTGCGCCGACTGGTCGCTTCAACTTCAGCGCCTCTGCCATTTCACGCGAAACCGGACCCACAATAACCCCGAGCAGGCCACGGGAAACTTTGCCGAACTCTCTCAATTGGCTAACGGCGCTACTGGCGGTCTCAATCGGGATGGAAAAAGACAGTCCAATGGACCCCCCACTGGAACTCAATATCCAGGAATTGACCCCAACAACTTCGCCATCCATGTTAAGCAAGGGCCCGCCTGAATTACCAGGATTGATCGCCACATCCGTTTGAATGAATGGTACATATTGTTGTGAGTTGGTGCTGCGCCCTGTGGCACTGACAATTCCGGCAGCTACAGATTGCTCGAAATTGAAAGGCGAGCCGATGGCTACTACCCACTCTCCGGCACGCAGGACTTTTGAATTACCGAATTTCAGCGTAGGCAGGTCACTCGCATCGATTTTGAGCAGTGCGATATCGCTTTGAGGGTCAGAACCAATCAGCTCTGCCTCATACTCACGGCGGTCCGCAAGCCGGACAATAATTTGATCAGCATTTTCAATTACATGATGATTTGTGATGATGTAGCCTTCAGACTCAAAAATAAACCCGGAACCTGTGCCGCGGCGATCCGGTTGGTTATAGCCTGGATTGCCCGGGGCATCGAAAAAACGACGAAAAAACTCCGGGATCTGTTGCCGGTTTCGCTGGTTCTGACCCTCGTTTTCCGGGGTGATTTCCGGAGCGCGTTCACCAAATTGGGTCACCTGGATACTCACTACAGCCGGCGCTGAATCTTCTACCAGCCCGGTAAAATCCGGCAGCCCGGTCACCCGTGCGAATCCATTACTGCTTACCGCAGTAAGCGCCAGTAAGCACAAACCGATCATGATACGTCTTGTCACAAAATCACCTCTGATATTTTTTACTCATTCAATTCCGGTTCCAATCTGCAAGCTGGAACCCCAAGTGCCGGTGGTCAGATACAATTCCTGTTGCTTATTCAACAATCAAACATTGATCTGGGGTGTTTGGTTCAAGCACCCGTAATAACCGCACTGCAATGTTCTGCGGGAATTCACCGGGCCCGACCCTGCTCCTACGCTTATTCCACCTCAGTACAAAAGCACCGGCCAATACAGCCACAAGCAATACAATGCTGTCCCGAGCACCCGCTCCAAGCTGAAGCCTTACCGATAGATAGTGTCCAATGACAGCTCCCGCAAGTCCTGCAAGCAGGGGAAACAGATAAAAACCAAAAACCAGTCTTAAAAACAAGCTTTCCGGCAAACCCACCAGGACGGCCTGCCCCGGTTTGGCTCCAGGCTGATTATGTAACTCCAGAATGACCGGTTTTCGCTGCAATAAACGCCCAAAAACCCCTGCGCCACAGCCTTTTCCGGCGTCACAGGCAGGACATCCGGAATTGCCGCCAAGTTGAACGCTGGCAATTTCACCAGAGACTGCAACAACTAAACCCTGCTGTTCAATCATAGCGCCCGTTCAATTTCAGTGAGAAACCCGGCTAACGGAATTGCCGATGATCTGGACCGTAATGGCAGGCACATCGCCTACGACCGTGATCAGAATGCCATCGGAAACACGAGAATATGCATGCGTTGTTCCGAGCCTGCTGGTGCTGTTTCGCTTACTCTGTGCTTTATCATTAGCCGTTTCAATATAAACCGAAACAGCTGCCAATCCATCGCTGTACACAAGATGTTCAAAAATCTGCTGATACTGTTGACCCAGATTGCGATGCGAGCTCAGCTTGAAACCCGGTGGCAGTTCACTCGGCTTCCATCCCGGCTTGCTGTAAGACCGGTTTTTGACAGGAGGCAAACTGGATTCAAAAATTTTGTATTCCTTCAATTGGCTGGAAGGCTCTAGCTCTTTCACATCGACCTGGGACCCGAGGCTCAACTCAGTGAACACAAGCTTGGCCAAGCGTTGATTATCGCTATCCAGCAATTCCCATTTCAATAACAGGGCCGAAGACTCTTCTAACCACAAATTGTATCCGTAGCGAAATTTATCTTTCGGGATAACCTTGAGTTTGCGGCCACTGTGACCGGCGATTCGATCACTTGAGCCCAACTCAAGACGGTAGGAAGATGAAGCCTGGTCAGACTGGCCCAGCGGTATTTCGGGAAAAAATGAGCGACCAAAAGCCGAGTCTTCCATGACCTGAAGATTTTCACCCTGCACCCAGCGAACGCCACTTGAGTCTCTCAGGATTTCGCGTCGAAGCCCGGACAAGGCGACCAGGTGTTCACGTTCGCCCTCATCGTCCGAAACGTGCGTGATTCTCATGGTTTCGACTTCATCGCCCTGGATGTAGACAAAGGTGCCCTGGTAGGTCATTTGGCTCATTGCGGCCGACATTCTGTCCAGCAAGTGGGCCGCTTCACCGTTTGAACCCGCCATAGCCGGTGAAACCAAAGCGAGCAAAAGCATCATTTGGCAGATTGTCGCTTGACGGAGAATCATTATTGCGAGGATTCGTTTACCCTGTCCCGGAAAGTTTGAACTTCCCCGGAAGAATCGCCTACATCCTTATTTGGATCTCGTTCTTCAGCCTTAGCCGAAGCCTGGGTCACAACCATTGGCACAAAGGTCACAAAACCCTTGCCACCCGCTGAATCCGTTGCCTGATAATGACGCAGCAGGTATGAATTCATTCTCTGATTCGAATCGCCTACCCCACCCAGCACACTGACTTGCTGAGTAACCGGACCGAGTGTCAAAGCACCCTTGGGGCTGACGAATGATTCCGCTTGTGGCGTTCCAGCGAGATCACCTGTAGCCGTACCAGGCGAAATCTGCCCTGGCCCTACGGTGATAATGGCCATCAGGGCGACTGATGCCGCAACAGCCAGTCCGGTAACCGGCTTCAACCAGGCCGATGTTTTCCAGGATGACGTTGAAGGGGAAGATGAAAACTCCGCGGACGCCGGCTGATGAGCCTCGCTTGCCAATGCCTGTTGAACCCTGCCACACAGATTGACAGCCATCAGATCACCTTCCTGAGCTCTCAGGCAATCTCTGACCAGGTGATAACGTGCCCAGGTTGCGCGCAATTCGCCATCTGCGCCAAGACGCCTGACCAGGAAACGGCTGGTTTCCATACTGATTTCACCATCCATAAAACATGAAAGGTCTTCTCGTGATTCTTTACTCATTTTCTTACCGTGTCCGTTAAAATCCTCAATTCCCCTCGACAAGGGGTCTCAACTTCTCGTCAATGGCCTCCCTGGCCCGAAATATCCTTGACCGGACTGTGCCGATTGGACAGTCCATTGTTATGGCTATATCTTCGTAACTCATTCCTTCCATCTCACGCAGCATAATGGCCGTTCTGAGATCTTCCGGAAGCTGCGCGATGGTGTCGTAAACCATGGTTTTGATCTCATCACGCATGAGTTCCTGTTCTGGAGTACTTTTGTCCTTGAGCCGGCTGTCGATGTCATATTGCTCTGCATCGCTTGCATCAATATCCGAAGCCGGCGGGCGACGTTTTTGTGCCACCAGCCAGTTCTTGGCCGTGTTTATAGCAATTCGATACAGCCAGGTATAAAAAGCGCTGTCGCCACGGAAATTTCCAATCGCACGGTAGGCCTTTATGAATGCCTCCTGTGAAACGTCCAGGGCTTCCGCATGATCGGATACATAGCGTGAAACCAGGCTCACAATCCTGTGCTGATACTTGTTGATGAGCAGGTCAAAGGCTTGCTTATCGCCCTTTTGCACTCTTTCAACCAGCAACTGATCAACCTGTGCTTCGCTCATGCACGCACGCTCCGTCTCTCCCCGTTGGGCTTGCCGGGCCGGGATACGGGAGTGAACCACACTGCTGGAACTTTGGCTCCCGCGCGAACGATTCCCATCATCCAAAATAGCCAGGCTTGTTTGTTGTTTACATAGCGCCGTCATATATGGCCGGCTCCCTCTGCTGAGCATAACATGCTACCCAATCTCCCAAAAATCCTTTTGTTGGACTGCAACTGCGGATACCAGCAACAGCTTGTCACTGTGCGATATGACAGGGCACAGGAGGCGGAGTTCCGTAAAAGTGAATATTTTTTACCCCGGATGAAGCGTGCAAGAGTCGAAAGCCGATGCGATAATGCACCGATCTGAATTTGAATGAATTTCTACACATTTATGGAAGGTTGAAGACATCATGGATTTTTTAAAAGAACTCGGAATCGAGGATTACAATTCTGGGGCCTATTTTGGTAATGGACAATGGTCTACTACGCAGGACAAGGGCATTATCGAATCTACCAATCCGGCCAATGGCGAAGTTATTGCCCGGGTTTACGGTGCTTCCGCGGATGACTATGAACGTGTCATTACAAGCGCACGTCAGGTTTTCAATGACTGGCGAAATGTTCCGGCACCAAGACGCGGCGAGGCCATTCGCCTGTGTACACAAGCCCTGCGCCGGCACAAGGATGCCCTGGGCAACCTGGTCAGCCTGGAAATGGGCAAGATCAAGGTAGAGGGCGACGGTGAAGTGCAGGAAATGATTGATATCGGCGATTTCGCGCTTGGACAATCCCGCATGATGTACGGCCTGACCATGCACTCCGAGCGTCCACAACACCGAATGTATGAGCAATGGCATCCCTATGGCATTGTCGGCGTTATTTCCGCTTTCAATTTCCCGGTCGCCGTGTGGGCCTGGAACGCATTCCTTTCGGCAATCTGTGGCAATGCAACGGTATGGAAACCCTCCCCCAAAGGTGCACTGTGCTGTGTAGCGGTGCAAAACATTTGCAATGCAGCCCTGGAAGCCGAAGGGTTCCCATCCATATTCCTCAGCTTTGTCGAGCCCGGATATTCCCTGGCAGAACGCTTTGTCGATGACAAACGCGTAAACCTGATTTCTTTCACCGGTTCAACATCCGTGGGCCGGAAAGTCGGCGTGCGCGTCGCTGAACGCTTGGGACGCAGCCTGCTGGAACTGGGCGGCAACAATGCCATCATTCTAGATGAAAGCGCTGACCTGAAAATGGCCATGCCCGGCATTGTATTCGGCGCTGTTGGCACCGCCGGACAACGGTGTACAACTACAAGGCGTATCTTCGTACACGAAGCCATTCTGGACCAGGTGACAGAATCTCTGGTCAAGGCATATCAACAAGTACGCATAGGCGACCCGCTTGACGCGGAAACATTAATGGGGCCACTGACAGATGAAGCCAGCGTTCAGCGTTTCCTTGCTGCGGTTGAAAATGCACGTGACGCCGGGGGTGAAGTATTGACCGGCGGCAACCGGCTTGACGGCCACGGCTACTTCGTCGAACCGACCCTCATCAAGGCTGAAAATCACTGGGAGGTTGTGCAGACAGAAACCTTTGCTCCCATCTTGTACCTGATCCCCTATTCAGATTTGTCTGAAGCGATTGCGATGCAAAACGACGTGGTCCAGGGATTGTCCTCGGCCCTCTTTACCAACAACATGCGCCACGCCGAGCTGTATCTGTCTGCATCGGGCTCAGACTGTGGTATTGCCAACGTGAATATCGGCACCTCCGGCGCTGAAATTGGCGGCGCTTTCGGAGGTGAAAAAGAGACTGGCGGGGGAAGGGAGTCTGGTTCTGACGCCTGGAAAGCTTACATGCGCCGGCAGACCAATACGCTGAATTGGGGTAAAGATCTGCCTCTGGCACAGGGCATAACGTTTGATCTATAAGCTCGCACAAAAAGTATTATTTGCAACGGACCCGGAATTTGCCCATGAATTGAGCATGGAAGGGTTACGCCTGGGGCACAGGCTGGGCGCAACTCGTTTTCTCTGTAAAACGAGCCATCAGCCGGTTCAGTGCATGGGCCTGGAGTTCCCCAATCCGGTAGGTGTTGCCGCCGGCCTGGATAAAAATGGGGACTATTTCGAAGCCCTGGGAGACCTGGGCTTTGGTTTTGTTGAAATTGGAACCATCACGCCCCGACCCCAGCCCGGCAATCCAAAACCAAGGGTATTTCGACTGACCGAAGCCAGCGCAATGATCAACCGGCTGGGCTTTAACAACAAGGGGGTGGATTACCTGGTTCGCCGCGTAAGGAAGCACCATTTTAAGGGTATCCTGGGTATCAATATCGGTAAGAATTTTGACACAGCCATTGAGAATGCTGCCGATGATTATCTGCATTGCCTGGAAAAAATTTATCCGTATGCCGACTACATTACCGTTAATATTTCCTCACCCAACACCGAAAACCTGCGCGACTTGCAGGCCGAAGACAAACTCGATAACTTGCTTGGCAAACTGGCCCGGCGGCGGAAGGAGTTATCAAACGAGCACGATCACCAGGTACCCATGGCAGTAAAAATTGCCCCTGACCTGCAAAACAATGCAATCCCGGCGATCGCCGAAGCCATCAGCCGGCACGGCATGGATGGCGTTATCGCCACCAATACCACGATCGACCGTGAAGGCGTAAAAGGCATCAAACACGCTGATGAAACCGGCGGCCTGTCCGGCGCACCGCTCAAAGTAAAGTCGGACCAAATCCTGGCCGCGTTCAGGGCCGCACTTCCTGATAAAGTCGCATTGATAGGCGTAGGTGGAATCACCACCGGAAATGATGCGGTCGACAAGCTGAATTTAGGTGCTGACCTCGTTCAGTTTTATACCGGTATGATTTATCGCGGCCCTGAACTGGTCTCGGAGTGCCTGCAATCCATCGCCAGCCGAAATACAAAATGAAGGCACAGGAACACGCTTCTTTAAAGTCATTGAACTCCTTTGGCGTCAGTGCCACCGCTGGCCTGCTGTTGACCATTGAAACCGAAGAAGACGTCCTTTCTCTGCCTGTTTTCAACCCGCGCAAGGATTTGGTGCTGGGCGGCGGCAGTAACATCCTGTTCGTCAACGATGTGCCCGGCACGGTGTATCTCAACCGGATAACCGGCCGGAACATCGTCAAAGAACATGACGGTTGCGCACAGATTGAGGTGGGAGCGGGTGAGAACTGGCACCAATTAGTGTGCTGGACACTGGACCAGGGCCTGCATGGCCTGGAAAACCTATCCCTGATCCCCGGCCTCGCCGGAGCTGCTCCGATACAGAACATCGGCGCCTACGGTGTTGAACTGTCTTCCGTACTGGAAACGGTAACGGCATGGGACTGGAAAAACTCGGTCTGGGTGATACTTAACAAGGGGGAATGCCGATTTGGCTACCGCGACAGTCTTTTCAAGTCCACGAAAACCCACCGCTACCTCATCACTTCCATCCGCCTGCGACTGAGCCGTCAATTCGAACCACAACTCGACTATGCCGCACTGCGGGACGCACTTTCAACCACAGGCGTCGACCAGGCCGATGCAAAGCAGGTCAGTGACACCGTGATCCGAATTCGTCAACAAAAACTGCCTGATCCCGCAATCAACGGCAATGCCGGCAGTTTTTTCAAAAACCCCGTAATCTCGATGGACAAGGCTGAAACCTTGCGCATGCGATTCCCAAACCTTCCCACCTGGCCCGCCGGTACGACTCAGGCCAAACTCCCGGCCGCCTGGATGATCGAACACTGCGGATGGAAGGGCTTCCAGGAAAATGGCGCCGCCGTGTCCTCCCAACACGCCTTGGTGCTAATCAACCAGAGCCAGGCCAGCGGCCGGCACATCCTGGACCTGTCCGCAAAAATAGCGCACAGCGTGGAGCAAGAATTTGGCGTGATCCTGGACATTGAGCCAAAAATCTACAGGGGGTCGGATTTGGAGATTGACTCCTTTGATTAGGTGCGGTTTCGCCTGAGGGGCCGGGGAGCTACTATCAGGACACGTTCGAGCCATCCCTGGGCACTAATCGGCTGTTCCCGACAGCCCGATTGTCCTGATAGTAGCTCCCCGGCCCCTCAGGCTAGTACATTAAGGCAGTATGCGAATTACGTAGCCCAGAGCTCGGAAGCGGAAGTGCTTTACAGCAATAATCCAGCCGTACAAATGAAACAATAAACTTGCAGCACCACGGATAAACCGATAGCGTGCACGCTTCCTCAATCCAGATCACGGAGCCAAAGTGAAAACCAGCCATTTTCATCTACTTCTTATCAGCGTTCTCACCCTGACCGCGTGCCAGCCCGAACAGGAAGCGTCAAAACCCGAAACCGTGGAAACGGAAGCGGTAATCAGCCTGCAAAATGCTGCACCTGCCACTGATTTAGATCGCTTGATGTCCCATATCACGGAACTGTCGTCTGATGAATACGGTGGCAGGGAGCCCATGTCGGAAGGTGAGCGATTGTCACTGGATTTTATCGAGAGCCGCTTTCGCGACATGGGGCTGGAACCGCTGTTTGGTGACAGCTACCTTCAAGCTGTGGAGTTGGTGTCCATTGAAGTTGACCCGGCTACCGCAAACATGACGTTTCACATGGACGGCAAAGACCGCCTGGTGAAATATGAGCACGAAATGGTTCTCGGAACCATGCGTGTAGAACCCGAGACACAGGTAAAAGCCAGTGAAGTCGTGTTCGTTGGTTACGGCATTGTCGCACCGGAATATGGCTGGAATGACTACGCCGACGTCGACGTCAGGGGAAAGACCGTGTTGATCCTGGTCAATGACCCGGGATTCGCCACCCAGGACCCGGCACTATTCAAAGGTAACGCGATGACCTATTACGGTCGCTGGACCTATAAATACGAGGAGGCTACCAGGCAGGGCGCCGCCGCTGCCCTGGTAATCCATGATACGGCGCCGGCCGCCTATGGTTGGGACGTCGTACGCAACAGTGGTATCGGACCTCAATTTCACTTACACCGTGAAAACAACAACATGGACCGCACACCGATCGAGTCATGGATCCAGAAGAGTATTGCCGAGGAGTTGCTTGAAGCAGCCGGCCTGGATCTGGCCACACTCGAAAAGAAAGCGCTGTCACCGGAATTTACGGCCGTTGAATTGGGCAGCACCATGGACGCGAGCATTCAAAACAGGATTATTCGTAAACAGTCTTACAATATTGGCGCACTACTGCCTGGCAGCGAACGACCCGGGGAAGTTTTCATTTACATGGCGCACTGGGACCACATCGGTACGGACGGCTCCGTCCCCGAAGGGGAAGATGGTATTTACAACGGTGCAGTGGACAATGCTTCGGGAATCGGCGCTCTGCTGGAACTCGCTTACTCCTTCGCCGCCCTACCCCGCGCAACCGCACGTAGCGTAGCGTTCCTCGCTGTAACTGCTGAAGAATCCGGCTTACTGGGTTCAGCTCATTACGCAAACGATCCGGCCATTCCCATGAATCGTACGGTCGGCGGTATCAACATGGACTCCATGCACGTTTACGGCCCGACCAACGATGTCGTGGTCGTCGGATACGGAAGCTCAGAACTTGAAGATGTCCTGCGCAAAAAGGCAAATGCACAGAATCGCGTCGTCACAGCAGAGGAGCATCCGGAAAGAGGAAGTTATTACCGTTCAGATCATTTCAATTTTGCCAAGAAAGGTGTGCCCATGCTGTACGCTGAGTCCGGTTCGGACCATCGTGAACTGGGCCCTGATTACATTAAGACAAAAGACTCTGAGTACCTCAAAGACCGTTACCACACAGTCCGGGATGAAATAGACGATGACTGGGACCTGCGGGGCCTGGCGCTCGACATCGAAATGTATTTTGGTATCGGACTTGAAGTAGCCGATGGTGATGAATGGCCTGAGTGGTACGAGGGCAATGAGTTCCGTTCAATCCGGGAGCATTCCCTCAGAAATAATTGATGGCAAAAATTAGATAATGAAGACGGTGATGCTGGTTGGATCTACCCATCATCCGAGATCATTCAGTATCTCAAGACGGAGTTGCTGCTGTGAGTGTAAACAACCATTTTAACGTTCGTTGGTAATACCATTGGGAACATGAGCCGAGGCCACATGTTCGCAGGCTGATTCGATATGTACCTGCTGATCATCAAAAAAAATATCTGCGCCGAAAGCCTTTAGGAATTCACCTTTGGAGCGCCCACCAAGAAACAGTGCCTCATCAATCCGGATACCCCATTCACGCAGAGTCAATACCACACGTTTGTGGGCCGGGGCACTGCGGGCAGTGACCAGGGCTATACGAATCGGGTTGTCGGTGATGGGGTACGCGGATTGAATTTTGTGTAAGGCTTCCAGAACAGGCTTGAAGGGACCGCCGCTTAAAGGCTGCTTCGCTGCATCACGTTCGCTGTCTGCGAAAACATCCAGGCCGTGTTGCTGGAATACACGTTCTGCTTCATCGCTGAAAATAACGGCGTCACCGTCAAATGCAATGCGAAGTTGCTGGCTCTGACGACTGGCCGCACTACCCGGCAGAATGGTCGCCGCCGCATACCCTTTTTCCAGCGCCTTGCGAACATCTTCCGCATTGGTCGATAACAACAAATCTGTACCGAAAGCGGACATATATTTGTACGGGCTTTCTCCATTGGTAAAAGCTGCCCGTTCAATATTGAGCCCATAGTGCTCAATGGTGTTGAAAATCCGGAGACCGGTGTCGGCACTGTTTCGCGACATCAGAATGACTTCAACGCCTGGATGCTCGACATCATCATCGTTCAAGGCCAGAAGTTTTCTGACCATGGGAAAAGCAACACCAGGTTCCAGGTGTACGTCTTCGTTTGCGACCTGGAACTCGGAATAGGCCTCAAGACCCTTCGCATCAAATAGTTTATGGCTTTCACGAAGATCAAAAAGCGCGCGCGAAGAAATACCGATGACAAGCGCGTTACCGTCAGGTCGCTCTCGCTTATCCCTGTTTAGCTCTTTCTTCATGGCATCAGCATAGCTCTTTATATTCTCAGAAACCAAGAAACAACTCAGGGGCCGCCCAGATGAAATTGCAGGGCAATCATTTTCGAGGTAGTTGTCGCCAATTCATGGATTATTAATACCAGGACGGCAGGCTCACACCCGCAACAGCGACGCGAACTGTAAACAACTGCCCGCTGGGATTCTTGTGCATCACCTTGCGGTCGTAGCTATCCGAGGCAGTTATTAGCAGAGTGCGGCCATCCTCGTCACCCAGCATACATGCCGTGGCTGCGGTGGAATTCATAACAATCTTGTCGGTGACTTTACCTCCTTCAAGCACCCTGAAAACGCCACCGTAACCCGCCGCGACCCAGACACCACCTTCGGCATCCATGCAAATTCCATCCGGCATCGATCCGGGTGTTTTTGCAAAAGTCGAGTGCTTACTCAGAGTACCGTCTTCAGCCAGGTTCCATTGATGCAGCAGAAAAAGCAGGGAGTCGGCCACAATCAATCGCTTGCCATCAGGAGTGATGACCATGCCATTGGCGAATTTGGTCTCGTCGGAGGCCACGGAAACGCTTCCGTCGGAATCTACCCTGATCAGCGGGCTGTTGGGTGCCTTGTGTAATTCGGTTTTGCCGAACTCAAAATTGATGCTGGCAACGAAAATGATGCCGCTCTCGGTCCTGACCAAATCGTTCAGTCCGTGAGTGGCGATGTTTGTCAGGTCTGCAATTTCCTCCAGCGCGGCGTCCTTGTTTTCGCGCCGTAACAGTTTTCTTTTGAACACGGATGTGACGACAATTTCATCGCTGCCTGGCGAAGTAAAAACCCACCCGGATAAGCGGTCATCTATTTTCAGGAAAACTTCTTTGCTGCCGTCTTGATGGACCTTGTAAATCGTGCCTTCATCAATGCTCGTACAATAAAAAAATCCGCGATGCCAACGAGGGGACTCCGGAAATATGAATCCTTCACTGAGAAATGAGGGTCGATGCTGTTTCAGCATAGATTACACCTTCTATTGACAGGAGTTAGTCCAGTCCTTTGGGGTTCCTCCCAAAGTGGCGTGCCGATATTATGTTGGAGACGATTGGCCTTGAATTTGCATTTTGCGTCAACTTGATGCAAAACATCGTTATGCAAGCAACAAAAACGAGAGCCGCCGCCATTAAAGGATTCGATCAACTGGTCGCACAACTCGGCGGTGACTACCGCGAAGTAGCAAGGAAAGCCGGTCTGGACCTGGATGAAATTACGGACCCGGATGCACTCATTGCATCATCGGTGGTGAAAAGCGTACTCGATTATTCTGCCAGGGAAACTGCTTGTCCTCACTTTGGATTGCTGCTTGCACAACGGCTTGACCAGGGAAGTTATCTCGGCGTGCTTGGCCAGATCGTACAATCAGCGCCGACTCTCGGGGTTGCGCTGGAAGATGGTTTCAATTTCATTGCCCTCCATACCGGGGCCAGCCTTTGGCAGCTACATACATCCGATGAAATAAGTTATGTCACTTATGCCCTGATGGATGGAACCGAAAGCGGCAGCGAACAGGTACAGCAATTCGTTATTGCGTCCATGTGGCAATTGTTACATGCCATCACTGATCAACAGTGGTGCCCCACAATGATTAACTTTTCATTTAAGAGGCCAGTAAACACAGCGCCTTACCGGAGTATATTTGCTGTTCCTCTCGTGTTTAACAGTGATTTCTGCGGCATCATTTTTCACTCATCCGATTTGAGCATCAAACTGTCCAAACGCAACGCCAACCTTCATGACACCCTGGTCCGCTATGCCATCGAAGTCACCGAAAGAAAGCCTCTGAGCTTTACTGAACAGGTTCGTATTCTGATTCGTAAAAATCTCGAGATACAAAAGGTAGGAACGGGAACAATTACCCAGTTCCTGCCATTCGAAAGACGAACCATGCAGAGAAAACTCAAACAAGACGGTAGCAGTTACCGTGAATTGTTGAGTGAGATCAGAGTGGAAATGGCCAAGGATTGCTTGAGTAATTCTGATATTCCAATCACGCGCCTGGCCGAACGTCTCCAATACAGTGGTCTGGCTTCTATGACGCGAGCATTCAAAACTCAAACGAGCCTGACACCAAAGGCCTGGAGACAACAATCGCAGAAACTCCATACGAATTAAAATTCCAATTCCCCTTCCGTAAGTGACTGCATTAATTCGCATTGTCTTGAGCTAAATCGCCATTATAGCTATTGCAAAATGCAAAGCTGCCTGACGCAAAATGATAAAAACATCCAATCACTGAGCACTATTCTTCTCTAAGCAATTTAAAAACTGCGAATGCCATTCGATTTTGGGCTGGTAGTAAGCGATGCCATGACAAAGAGGAGATCTCATGAAAATCACACGCCGTAGAACCCTCTGGCTTGGGGTGTTTTTAATCCTGTCGACTAACCACACTGTGCTGGCCGATGACCGCCCAAACATCGTCATTATTCTGGCCGATGATATGGGCTATTCAGATATGGGCTCATTCGGAGGCGAGATAAAAACCCCCAATTTCGATGCCCTGGCGCAAGCCGGTGTGCGCTTCACACAGTTCTATACCCATGCGAGTTGTTCGCCAACACGATCCGTCATGCTTTCCGGTGTCGATACGCACTTGAATGGCCTCGGCAACATGGACGAGTGGACCGCGCCCAACCAGGTGGGGCAACCGGGCTATGAGGGCTATCTCAATCATTCCGTCGTGACCCTTCCGGAATTACTTAAGCAGGCCAATTACCACACCTATATGACCGGCAAGTGGCACCTGGGAAAAGCACCGGACAAAATCCCACGGGCCCGCGGTTTCGAGCGTGATTTTTCGCTGCTTGACGGTGGTGGAAATTATTGGGACATGACCAATGTGAGCGCTCTTTCTCCCAAGTTGGTGTTCACCGAGGATGGCCAGTATCTGAGTGAGCTTCCGAAAGACTATTATGCGACCCGTACTTACACCGACAAGATGATTGAATTCATCGAAGCCAACCGCGGTGATGGAAAACCGTTTTTTGCCTATGTTGCACACCAGGCGCCGCATGACCCGTATCACTTGCCGAAAAAATGGCGGGGCCGGCACGTCGGTGAGTATGACAAAGGTTGGGATGCCTTGCGACAAGAACGGCTGAAACGACAGATTGATCTTGGGATTATCCCGGCCGGCACGAAGCTGTCTGAACGAATGTGGTTCGTACCGGACCCGACGCAGTTGGCTGCAGCGCCACGCGCCATGCTTGGTATGAAGATGGAACTCTACGCCGGAATGGTAGAGAACATGGATTACCACGTGGGGCGACTGGTGGACTACCTGAAGTCAATCGGCGAATACGACAATACAATTTTCCTGGTATTTGGTGACAACGGCGCAGAAGGAACGGACCTGTTTGAGATGATTGCAGGCACACCCGGCACGCTCAATTATTTGTGGGCGGCGATGAAGTGGTCCAATACCGACCCCAAGGCATGGGGCGAGCCGGGCTCGTTTATTGGCTACGGCCCTATGTGGGCACAGGTATCCATGACACCGTTCAGCCAGTATAAAGGCTGGCTCGCTGAAGGCGGTATCCGCAATGCATTGATTGTCAGCGGACCGGTCGTCAAACGCCCTCGCGGTAGCATTAACGATTCTGTTATGCATATTGCGGACATCATGCCGACACTGCTGGAAGCAGCCGGAGCTGTTTACCCCGGAAGCCATGATGGTCGGGCACTGCCGACCCTGAAGGGTAAATCCTGGATCCCCCTGTTGGCGGGGGATACCGAATCCATTCGTTCCGAGCAGGATTACATTGCTTGGGAGCTGTTCGGTAACCGCGCATTGAGGCAGAGCCACTGGAAAATACGCTGGCAATGGAAGCCATTCGGCACCGGAGACTGGGAACTCTTCAATCTGGCAAACGATCCCGGCGAACGTATAGATCTCTCGACACACCAGCCTGACAGGATGGTCGCAATGCTGGAGCTGTGGGATGAATATGTTGATCAGAACAATGTAATCATTCCAAGTCGTTCGCTCTTTGAAACATTGGAAGACCAACTACCGCAACGAGTACCAGATGATCCGGGCTATCCGCCTCTCATCAACAAAAGGCAATTTGTGCCCCCCGCTGAAATGGTAAAGGAGTCGAAACAATGAACAACACCCGATTTTTCCAAGGCTTAATGGCCGTGTCTGTTTTCGCCATGATGATGTTCCCGCTGTCTTCCAGTGCCCAGGTACCGCCGCGGTTTTATTGGAAGAGCCTGATTGGCGCCCATGCGGTTCCGCTGATCTACATGGACATCAGCGGTAATGCCAATCCGCTGGACGGCGCAAATCTTGTTATTCCTGAGTCCAGTATCAGTGCCAGTGTGGCCTTGGGCGGCTATGCGCGCACATTTACATTATTCAATCGACCTGCCCTGGCGGCCGCTCTGATACCGATGGGCCGGGTCTCCGGCGAAGGCTCTTTGTTCGGCAAGACTTTCAGTCAGAGCACCAACGGATTTGGCGACCCGACCCTGGAGTTTGTTATCGGTCTCATCGGTCCTCCACCGATTAAAAACATTCCGGATTCCATCCGTTATGAGCCCGGTTTCTCGCTGGACCTGCTGCTTGATCTGATCGTGCCCATCGGTGAGTACGACAATGATAAGGCATTAAATATGGGACAGAATCGCTGGTATGGAAGAGTCGCTGCACCCATCGTTTGGCAAATCGGTAACTGGGTGCCCGGCAGGCGTACCACACTGGAATTTATACCTTCAATCTGGCTTTACGGTGACAACAAGGATTTTGTCGGTCACCAGCTGTCAACCGATCCCAAGTTCCAGCTCGAAGCCCACCTGACCCGAGACTTCCACAAAGACTTTTGGGGTTCCGTGGATACGAACTACATTTCAGGTGGTAAATCCAGTATCAATGGCCTAAGCGGGGATGATCTGGATATGCTCGGTGTGGGCTTCACATTGGGCTATCACATCAATGATAACCTTCAGTTAACCGCCGGTTACATGGCAACGATTAACGACAGTGCACCCACCGACCTGCGCTTGGATAGTTTCAAACTGTCGCTGGTTTTCGGATGGCATCCTCTGGTTGAGGGTATGAAACGGCTTGGTGGCGAATAAGGTCAGAGTGTGTTCAATTTGGAATTCATTGAAATAACTGGATCTGTTTCCTGTTACACCCCTTTTTCAGAAAAACCGGCGTAAATGTACTAAGCTTTATTCATATTCCTTAACCAAGCTGACTGGAGAACGAATTTGGATACTCGAATCACCACCTGCCGACTGTTTTCGTTCTTGTGTTTATTGAGCCTGGGTTTCAATCTGAATGCAGATGTTATTGACCCGTATACCGCTGCCCAGGGACCGTTTACGGTAGGGCCGGGTGAAACAATTTCGGAGGCAGAATCACGGGTTATAACCCCCAGTGTGCTGGGCGGTTTCCGAGTGGCTCTTCCGGGCATGGGGGATGATGCAGCAGCCGGATCTACGACATTCCTGGATATTGGAAATGGTGTGTTGAAGTGCACAATCGATTTCCCAAACGTCGATGACGTCAACAATAACGGCGCATGTGTCAGTGGATACGACCGCGGCGATGGGCCGGTCTTCAACCTGAGTGAATCGACGCAATTCGAGTTTGATGTGCAATCCATTCAGGGGGGGTTGACGCTGGCCCTTACCCTTATAGATACAGATGAAGAAGTCAGTCTCGGTTTCGTGGAAATGGTCACCCCGGGCCTGTTGTCTATCCCATTCAACCAGATGTTTTCGACTAGAGGACCCGGCTTCAGCGCGGACCTGACATCGATCGACAACATTGCGATGGTCATTTTCAACCAACCCGGCCAGGAAGGCAGTATAACCCTGGGCAGTTTTTCAACCGACGGCCCCATCAAGGAAGGCCCTGGTGTTCCGACAGATGATGATATCGTAGCCGAGGAAATATCAGGCACTTACTTCAATCCTGTCCGGAGCGGTGAAGGCTGCCAGCTCACCCTGGAGCGAGACGGCGTAACGTTCATCCTGACCTGCTACTTGTATCACCAGGGAAAGCAGTTCTGGCTGATCGGCGTTGGCAATCTCCTTGATGATCAGATCATTTTCTCCGAAATGAGCATCACCACTGGAGGGGATTTCGGCGACGATTTCGATGCCGCCAATATCGTGTCCACCCCTTGGGGTTCCGCAATTATGACCTGGTCCAACTGCAACAACGCTGCACTTGAATTGCTTCCAGTACTTCCCGGCTACGAGATGCCGACACTTGACTTTACCCGCATCGTACCCAGCACCTGTGGAGATGGCGGCGTGCAGGGTGATGCGCTGCACTGGATGGGCACCTATTTCGACCCGGCCCGTAACGGGGAAGGATTCATGCTGGCGGTGGAAGGCGACGGCTCCATCTTTGTGATGACTTGGTATACCTACCTGAATGGCGAACAGGCCTGGCTGATCGGAGTGGGTACCCGTAACGGTGACCGCGTGGTTTTCGATGAGATGTCGGTCACCAGCGGTGCAAGTTTTGGCTCCGAATTTGACCCTGCAGATGTGATCAGTGTGGACTTCGGTTCAATTACCCTGGACTTCATTGATTGCAATAATTTCATAGCGACTGTAGACACAGTGCTGGCAGAATTCCACGACATTGTGCTGAACGTAACGAAGATTGTTCCGGGTACATGCCCATAGAACAAGGCTTGCAACTATATACCATGGCAGTCCGGTAGTAGCCGGACTGCCCCTCCTGGCCAGGTCGGCACTGCATTGCCTGCAACGGGCAAAACTGTATCAACCTGGTCTGTGGGCAGTGTTGCTTAAATGCGCTTCCCACACATTCAATGGTAGCGCTGCACCGAACCACACTTCGAATGACCCCTTCTGTTTTCATGCTTCAAAAAATGAGCAGGTAATTTACGCGGCTGCTTTTATTTTTCCGTGACACTTTCGTGAAGTCCTCCCCCTATAGTCGTGGCATCGGCTGGGTCCGAGCCTTACCGGTCGAAATTTTAAATCAACAATACCCTGGGAGGTATGTATGAAATTTATTGCCACGATCGTAGTTATTTTGCTTAGTCTCACACTCAACACAGCTGTGCTGGCCGCCGAGCCCCTTTTCGGCGAGCTTTATCTTGATGGTGATGTTGTCAGAACCGTTATTCCACCCGCCGCCGCTCCCATGACCGGCAAGGACAATATTTATCCGGTAATGGGAGGAGTGGAAGGCCAATTACCGGTAGCCGCAGTCGGACCGGGTAGCGCAGGCTATCATGGCGGCAAGTGGGCAGTTCACGTTGTCACCTGGATGGTTGAGGTCGAACCCTACTTGCTGACATCGGAAGCGGATGTCATGACCGCGTATTACGCAGGTGACATTAGCATTACCCGGGTGATGGAAGCAGATTTCAAATGCCCGATTCAAAAACTGCCGCAGAACTGATCAGCCCGTAGCTTGCCAAAGTACGCTGATGATTACTAATAAGCCTGTTGCACATAGCAACAGGCTTTTTCACTATCGTACCGGGTGAGTCTTAAAGAAACTGTTCGTTCAATATCCGATCTTCCAGCGAATGCTCGGGATCAAACATCAGTTTTAGCGTAATATCCCTGTCCTCGAACACATCCACACTAATGATATTTCGAACCTCGTGGGCATCGGCAGTCGCACTGACAGGGCGTTTGTAATTCTCCTTAATTTCAAAGCGGATACGTGCGCTGGAAGGTAGCACCGCACCTTTCCATCGACGTGGCCTGAACGGAGATATAGGCGTCAAGGAGACCGCTTCTGTGCCCAATGGCAGGATCGAACCCTGTACAGAAAGATTGTAGGCCGTACTGCCGGCAGCGGTGGAAACCAGCACACCGTCGCAAATCAACTCTTCCACCTTGACCGTACCATTTACAAAAATACGAATATGAGCCGCCTGGTTGGTTTGTCTCAACAGGGCAACCTCGTTGATCGCCAGGGCCGTTGATTCGTTGCCGCCTTCGGTGACTGCGTTCATGCGCAGTGGATTCAATTCGACACAATCTGCCACGCCGAGACGCTCGATCAGGTCTTCTTTTCGATACAGGTTCATCAGGAAACCAACATTACCGATTTTCATACCGTAAATGGGCAGGTTGACCGGCAACAGGCGATGCAAAGTACGTAACATGAACCCATCACCTCCAAGGGCCACAACAACTTCAGCTTGTTTCGCCTCGCACTGACCATAGCGACTCACCATTTCAACCACGGCCGCCTTTCCTGCCTCGGTATCACTGGCAACAAAATGGATTTTCTCCTCGCCAAATGGCATTTCACTGGCGCCTGTCATGCTGCTTCATTGACCAACTGGGCGAGTGAGCGGATGGCAACCGATATTGTGGCGTAGTCCATTTCTGAACTGTTCCTCATGTCGTGCATCATGTCAATGGAGCGCTGAACGTAATTTTTATTTCTGTCGATCCATGTAGCCACCGGGTCGCGTTCATGACCGGCAGCATGAAGAATTTTCTCTACCAGCCGGTGATGCTGCGTGAACAGTTCATCCCGAAGATTGGCGCGGGCCTGAGCGTGCCATTGCCCCATCACTTCAAGAGATTCAACCTGCCTCATCAACCACCTTAAATTCAAAGAGTCACCGAGGCTGGAAAACACTTTTTCAACGGGTTTTACATCCATTTCCCGCTGGGCGGCAATCTCCACAATCTCCAGCGCTGGAAATTCATAATCCAACATCACCGTTCGGGTAGCCAGGGACCTGGGGAAAGCGCCATCAACAAACTGCTGAATCTGGCTATCCAGTGTATCAATGTCTTTAACAGGTATGGATTTGCGTATCGAATGTTTCAGAGCTTTCATACCCGGAGCGAGACGGTCCACCATCTCCTGGATATCCAGGTCACTTCCCGGTAGATTCAGCAACCAGCGAGTGGCCTGCCGGAGTAGATTCCACATCTTAAGTAATGCAGTAATCTGCAGATCTGAGCTCGCCTTGTTGTCCAGCGCTTCAATCTTTAACCAGAATTCCCGCGCCTCAAATATACCACGGGCAATGGTGTATGCCTTAGCAACCTGGGCAGGCTCAGCACCAGTGTCTTCGTGCATGCGCAGGGTAAAAGAAGCGCCCATTCTGTTCACCAGGCTATTGGTTACCTGTGTGGCAATAATCTCCCGCTTCAGCCGATGTCCGTTCATGTGGCTTGAAAAACGATCCTGGCAGGGTTTGGGGAAATAGTGAATCAACTCACCTGACAAGTAGGGATCTTCCGGAACATCAGACACAAGCAACTGTTGATACAGGCGTATTTTACTGTAGGAAAGCAGCACGGAAAGTTCCGGTCGGGTCATCCCTTCACCCTCGTTTCTCCTGTTCGTCAACTCCTCATCTTCGGGCAGAAATTCCAGATTACGATCCAGTAAGCCTTCTTCAGCCAGCACGCTGATAAAATGCTGCTTTGACCCAAGTCTCGGCCCGGAAAGTTTTTCCATCATGGAAAGAGCCTGGGTCTGCAGGTAATTGTTGCGTAAGACGAGAGCGGCAACTTCGTCGGTCATTTCTGCAAGCATGATGTTTCGTGACTGCAAGTCAAGTTCGCCTTCACGCATGACCTGGTTCAGCAGAATCTTGATATTGACTTCGTGATCAGAGGTGTCCACCCCTGCAGAATTGTCAATAAAATCCGTATTGACCTTGCCGCCGGCCTGGGCAAACTCAATACGACCCAATTGAGTGAAACCCAGGTTTCCTCCCTCGCTAATGACCTTACACCTGAGGTCCTCGCCATTGACACGGACTGAATTATTCGCCAGGTCCCCCACTTCAGCATGGTTCTCTGTCGTGGCCTTGACATAGGTACCGATACCACCGTTCCAGAGCAAATCAACTGGCGCTTTGAGCAATTCACGAATCAATTTACTCGGTGTCAGCTGTTTGGCTTCAATACCCAGCCATTCTCGAATCTCCGCACTAAGGGGTATGGTCTTGTCCAGCCTTGAATAGACACCTCCTCCCTTGGAAATCAGTTCCGGCTTGTAATCTACCCAACCGGAACGGGTTTTACGGAACAGGCGGCGGCGTTCTTTAAGCCCGACTTTTTCATTGGGGTCGGGGTCGAGAAATATATGCAGGTGATTGAAGGCAGCTTTTAGCCTGATGTGCCGGGACAGGAGCATACCGTTACCGAATACATCACCGCTCATGTCGCCAATGCCAACCACGGTAAACGACTTGCGTTGAATGTCGTGGCCTATTTCGCGGAAGTGCCGCTTTACACCTTCCCAGGCACCCCTGGCGGTGATACCCATCGCTTTGTGGTCGTAGCCGGCCGAGCCTCCGGACGCAAAAGCATCACCCAGCCAGAAGCCATGCTCCTCCGCTATTTTATTGGCAATATCAGAAAATGTAGCCGTTCCTTTATCTGCTGCCACCACCAGGTAGGCATCATCCTCATCTCGTCTCACCACTCTTTTTGGTGCCAATACTTCTTTCTCATCTAAATTATCTGTTATATCTAGTAATCCATTGATAAATTGAGAATAACACTCAATTCCTTTGCGCATGTACGCATCGCGCCCGCCTTGATCCGGTGGTTTCTTTACGACAAAACCACCCTTGGCGCCGACCGGAACGATCATCGTGTTTTTCACACTTTGAGCCTTCATCAGGCCCAAGATTTCAGTACGAAAATCTTCGCGACGGTCGGACCATCTCAAACCGCCTCGAGCAATCTTCCCGCCGCGCAGATGAATGCCCTCAAAATGTGCTGAAAAAACCCATATTTCCCGGTAGGGTCGTGGTAAGGGAAGATCCAGAACGGCCTGTGAATCCAATTTGAAGCTGATGTACTCTTTCGCTTCACCATTCTCGTCCAACTGGAAATAGTTGGTTCGCAAGGTGACCCGGATGATCTCGAAAAAAGAATGCAGTATTCGATCCTCATCCAGGCTCCTGACCGACTCGAGAGAACGTTTGAAGGCCCTGCTGATTGCCTTGACTTGCATGTCACGATCTTGCTCCCGGGCTTCTACAACGTCCTGAATATATTCCATGAAAACCTTGTCTTCACGGCCATCTTCAGTCAGTAAAGCTTTAAACCGTTGAGCAAGCTTCCTGGCACGAAGCTCTTTACGATAGTCCGATTCACTGTCTCGTGAGGGATCGAAAGCGGCTTCAAAAAACTCAACAAGCAGACGGGCAATAGCCGGGTATTTCGCCAGCGTTTCTGACATGTAGACCAGTGAAAAGGGGATGCCGGTCTGCAGCAGGTATTTGCAGTAGGCCCGAAGCATTTTGACCTGCCGCCAGTGCATCTGGGATGCGATGATAAGCTGGTTGAAGCCGTCACTGTCCGTATCACCGCTCAAAATGCGCTTGAATGCTTCCTGAAAAAGCCCCCGAATCAACTCCAGGTCCAGCTCACGCTCCACCCCGGTGATCATGTCAAAATCCTGGATCCAGAGGCAATCACCGTCCGGCAAATGCAATTCATACGGCCGCTCACTGACTATGTGCAGGCCAAGATTTTCCAGAATGGGTAACACTTCGGACAAGGGTAACGGCTCGTGTTTGCGAAAAAGTTTGAACCGGATAATGCCGCTGGTTCGTTTGCTGGGTCTGTAAAGACTCATGCGCAAGTCTTCACCGTCATCAACCGCAGCCGCATTTTCCACATCAAAAGCGGCAACCCAGGGGGAAACATCTTCCTTGTACGCTTCGGGGAAGGCTTTCCTGAATCGTGCAGAGCGCGCCAATCCCTCTTCTTCACCGAGCTTCTGTACCAGAATTTCCGTCAAACCATCCGTCCAGGACTTCACTGCATCAATAATCTTTTGTTCCAGGGCCGGGACATCAGGGTCAATTGTTTTACCCTGCCGGGGCCGGATGATCACCTGCAGCAATGCCAGTCTGGATGCAGAAACGTTGACCTCGTAATCGAGTTGCCTGCCCTTTAGCGCCCGGTAGAGAATGTTCTGAATGGCTTCCCGGTTTTCGGTGTTGAACCGCTCCCGCGGTATGTATACCAGGCAGGTCCAGAACCGGCCATATCGTTCCTGCAAAAGAAACAGCCGGACACGTAGTCGTTCCTGCAGGTTTAAAACGCCAGTAGTAATCTCCTGCAGCTCATTGGCATTGGCTTGCAGAAGCGTGTCGCGCGGTAACGATTCAAGAATATGCACCATGGATTTCCAGGCGTGGCTTCCCTGGTGCAAAATAACGGAATCAATCACCTGTTGCGCTTTCACCCGTACCAGCGGCGTGTCCATTGCATTACAACGATAAGCCTGGGATGTAAACAGACCCAAAAAACGTCGCTCGCCAATGGTGCGACCTTTTTCGTTGATTTGCAGGACACCAATGTAGTCCAGGTAACCAGCCCGGTGGACAGTTGATCGTGCATTGGTCTTGGTGATGATCAGTGGATACGTATTTTGGCGTTTCCTGACCGCTACAGCCAGGCTGCTCAATGGCCTTGAGCTTACGGTTTTCTCCGTTTCTCTGAGAATGCCAAGCCCGGAACCGGGAACAAGATTCAACTGGTACTGGTTTTTCCGTTTTTCTACTTTATAGTCCCGAACGCCGAGAAAAATGAAATTGTCATCCATCAACCATTTCATGAACTCCCTGCTTTCCCGCATCAGGTTCTTGTCAACCCGAGGTGCCCAGTGAGACATTTTTCGGGTAGCGTCCCGGGCCTGATCCTCAATTTCATGCCAATCCGAAACGGCCAGGAACACATCGTTGAAAGCAGCCCTGAGCCGTTTTTCAATCCGTTCCAGGTCTTGCGCACGGGTTCTGCGATCCACCTGAAACTGCATTACAGACTCGGCCTTCCCCGGCACCTTCCCCCGACTGTTCTTTTTCTTTTGAGAAATGGCAGTCAGCTTGCCATGGGCATCCCGCTTGATGCGAAAAACCGGGTGGACAATCAGGTGCACGCCCAGTTTCAATTCCGAAAAAGTGAGGGTTGCAGTGTCGACCAGGAACGGCATATCGTCGTTGATGATTTCGATTATGGTGTGCTGTGATTCCCAGCCATCCGTTTCCATTTCCGGATTGAAGATACGTATCAGTGTTTGGCCGGGTAAGCGGACATTCAGGAATTTGAGCTGGTTGCTGACGATGGTCGCCAGTGTCGCCGGAGCTTCCCGGGCAATGTCATCCAGCGGGACCCGGCGGAAATAGTACTCAACATACATGGCTGCAAGCTTGGCGCGCTGTTGACTCAGGCTACTTTCAAGAATGCTGATGACCTGATCAAGCAGCGCTTTTTTTCGTTTGTCTATTCCGGGAGTCATGTTCTGATTTGCCTTGTTTGTGAACAATTAGCCGATGAGATTTACACTATTTACCCGCTGTGGAATAAACACCAGGCACTGATTGAATTATAACTTCCAAAAGCAATTAAATCTTCAGTGAATTTTAACCCAAAGCAGATGATGAATATTTTCAAGCGGCAGATTAAGACTCCTTGCTATTGACCTGCTGGCTCTCAGTCGCTAACCTTTCATATATCTTTTAATCAAGATATAGAGATATATAGAAATCATGGACAATAACGCAATGGATCTCCAACTGACATCAAACCATTGCCGCCTGCTGGCTGATACCACGCGGCTGAGACTGCTGCTTCTTTTGGAGCAGGAAGAACTGAGTGTCGCTGAATTGGCCGGCCTCACTCAGCTTGCCCAGCCCCGGGTATCCACGCATCTTGCCAAGCTCAAGGAGTCCGGCCTGGTGATTGACC
>SMVB01094743.1_pt1 | contig 39282 bp, 32 predicted proteins | sample 2456461 | NCBI WGS metagenome assembly SMVB01 (sample SAMN11095934, study PRJNA526329) | marine sediment metagenome | biome: Marine sediment; feature: Surficial sediment; material: Deep marine sediment; isolation source: Hadal surficial sediment | place: Pacific Ocean | collected 2014-05 | depth...
ACCCATAACTTCGTATCATCCGGGGGAAGACGCGAGGCAAGCGGGCAAACCCATATAGTGTTCGAGTCGGGGACTGGAGAGGCGTATGAGGCGTTTAGTGTTTTTCGGAGTGGCGATCGCACTGCTCCTAATAGCCATGCCTGCGATGGCTGGTTTCGAGACGTGCACCGACATCTCCGAGCAGTGCCTGACCACTCCGGAAGAGATGTGCACCGACGCGTTCGGCAATTCGGTTACGGTGCAGATCGGCGGCCCGGACGCTGAGGACAGCAACGGGGACGACGGAACCTGTGAGTTCACCAAGGCCGTGGCGCTGGTCACCTTCACGAAGGTGAGCGACACCGAACTCAAGGTCAAGATCGACAACCGGACCTGCAACGACAACGGGAGTCTGACGGCGCTGTTCCACAACATCACTCACATCCCCCAGACGGTGACGGCCTACACGCCGGTGCTGCCCTTCCCTTCTTCCGTCGTTGGAGTAGAAGAGACGAATTGGGAAGCCGGATACGACCAGACGTGCCTGCCGCCAGATCCGTCGGACCCCACGACCTGCGTTCTGCCGTGCTGCATGACCGGCGCTGGTTTCAAAGCGGACGGCTTCGGCAGCTTCGACGCCTCGATTCATAACGGCGACAATCTAAACCCGAACGGCGGGAACAAGCTCGACATCCGTGCGGGAGAGATCTTCGAGTTCACCTTAGATGTGCAGCCTGGCTTCGATCTCTGCGACTTCCTGACCGAGATCAGCACGCCCCCGCCGGGCGATAGGAACCGCAACATCGTCGGCCGCTGGAAGGCCTGTGGCCCGCAAGAAGAGAATAGCGCCTACATCGGTCCGTGCACACCGGACGGCGAGTTGCTCGCGGTAATCGACGGCATCCGTCTGCTGCCGGGCGACCGCAACATGCGCGTCGAATGGTCCACCAGCCTCGAGATCCAGAACGCTGGCTTCAACGTCCTGCGACGCGAGGCCACGCACGGCGGCTGGGAACGGGTCAACGCGAACCTGCTCCCCGGCCAGGGCGACACCGTCAGCGGAGCCGAATACGTTTTCGTCGACGACACGGCACTGAACGGCGTCGAGTACATGTACCGCATCGAGGATATCGACTTCAGCGGCAGGAACGATCTGAGCGAGATCCGCAGGGACGTCACCAACCCGTCCAACCCGCGAGTCAACTTGACCCATCCCGCCTACGGCGCGACGGTCGACCTGAGCAACCGGCCCCGCTTCGCCTTCGCGAGTCACGGCTCGTTCAGCCCTCTGATCATGCAGATCTCGGCCGACCCGACGTTCGCCGACGGGTCGATCGTGTCAACGCACGTCCCCCGGCGCTTCGGCTCGTCCGAGGTCACGCTGTCCCGGCGGACGGCGCGACTGGTGACGGCGGCGGCTCGGGACAACGAGGGCATCGTCTACTGGCGACTGGTCGACCGGGACCGCGACCCGCTCAGCGATACCTTTCGCATCGAGATTCAGGACATTGAAGGAAGCCGAGCCGGCCAGTTTTCCCGCGTGGGGATGAACCGATGAACGACACACAGCGCAAGCAGTCGCGAGCCGCCTCGCAGAGCGAACCGGCGACGGCGACGGGAACCATACGTCGACGTGCTTACCAGCGACCCGAGGTGGCGACTTACGACTCGAAGACGATCATGCGAGCGATCGGTCCCGCGCATGGGATCTACGGAAGCATGCCCGGCGTCACAGAAAGCATGTAGGGCGCGCCTGCCTGAGGTCCGGATCGGTTGCTGTGCGCCCGTCGTTTGCCCCTGTTGATAGGCCTTGGCGGTCGGGGCGGCGATTTCTTATTTGTAATGTGCATCGCATTCCTTGATCTTGGCGTGCAGTCCTCTCAAGTATGCGTAACATTGATTTAATGTTGCGATTCCTTGTTCTAGCCGCGACCGGCCTGGCGTTGGGCGCGTCCGTGTCCGCCGAGTCGCCGGCCGGCAGCGACGCGGTTCTGATTCGTTCCGACGATGTCGAGGTCAGCGTGCGTGTTGTATTCGACGCGCCCGAGACGACGTGCATCGAGAGCGACGCGTGCCGGACCCGCGACCTGACCGTCCCGGGGCTGTCGCGCCGTCGCATCGTGGGCGAACCCGCACTTCCCTTCCGTTCCGTCCTGGTCGCGGTTCCACCGGGCGTAACCGTACGACTCGAGGTCGATGATCCGCAACCGACCCTGCTGTCCGGGTTTCGCCCCGGCTCCTTCGAGCTACCGGCCGACGCAGACGGGCCGCTCGCGATCGCAACGGAACCGGCGAGAGACCGACCGTTCGAGAGCGTCGAGATCGACTTCGATGGTTTCCTGCGGGACCGTCGCGTCGTGCGTCTGACCTTTCACCCGCTGACGCTGGATAGCCGCGGCCGCGGGACGATCTATCACCCGCAGTTGACCGCCCGGCTGGTGCTGGATCCGGCAAGCGCGAAGGGCGTCTTCCGCGACGCCGGCCATTCGCCGAGCAAGGCCGGTGCTCGTGGTTCGGTTGAGCGTCTCGAGCGCGCCCTGTACGCGCGGACGATCCTCAACGAGCACACCATCGATGACATGGCCTACCGCGAATCGCTCAGCGCGTTCCGTGAGTCATCGTCCGACTCGTCCCTGGCCGTGCTCGGGGCGAGCGCCTACGACACGCGGGCAGGAAGCGGCCCGCTGCCGGCCAAGATTTCCGTGCGCAGCGAGGATATCTGGTCGGTGACCCACGCCGATCTGCTTACGGTGGGACTGGACGCCGGGGGCACGGCCTCGACCGCCCTGTCGCTGACCGCCGGGGGCGCCGCGATACCGCTGCGGGTGATCGACGGCGGCGATGGGACCTTCGACGCGGGCGACCGTGTCGAGTTCTACGGCACGGGCATCACGGGGGAGATCGAATACGACACCAACGTCTACCGGCTGGCCTTCGACGAGGGCCCGGGATTGCCGACCGCCACGCGTGATGCGACACCCGCAGGCGGAATGCTGCCGCCTTCGTTCGTCGACACCCGTCGATTCGAGGACAACCTGGTCTTCTTCACCACGCACTCCGACAGCGACAATGACCGTATCGGCTGGGAGCGCGTGATCGGCAACAGCGGGGGCAGCGCCACCGTGATGTACGATTTCGTGCTGCCGGACGTCGATCCTGCGGCGACGAGCATCACCGTGCGAACCCGCATCTACAATCTGGCAGGGTCCCACACGACCTCGATCCTGCTCAACGGCGTCGACCTGATGGATCCGCTTTCCTGGAGCACCGGCGACGTCACGCACGACGTGACGGTCTCCGCTTCCAATCTGGTTCCGGGCACGAACACACTGACCGTGCAGCTTTCGGGCTCGAGCTACAACCAGGTCATCTTCAACTGGTTTGAGATCGACTATCCACGCCTGTACCGCGCGGAGAACGATCGGCTAGCCTTTACCTCGGGCCTCGCCCCGCCCGTGGCGCACCAGGTCTCGGGTTTCACAACATCCGACGTGATCGTCTATGACATCACCGACCCCGCGGCGCCCGTGCGGCTCGAAAACGTGCAGGTCACGGGAGTTCCCGGCGATTACAGCGCAGCCTTCACGGACACCCTCGGCGGCGAGCGGCGGTTCATCGCCCGTGCCGGGACGAGCAGCCCCGCCGGCCCGCTGCTGGCCGACCAGCCCTCGACGTTGGGCGATCCCGCAAACGGCGCCGACCTGATCGTGCTGGCCTACCGTGACTTCGTGGACGAGATGGTGCCGCTGGTCAATGCGCGGCTGGCCCAGGGCTGGCGCGTGGAACTGGTCGATCTGGAGGACGTCTTCGACGAGTTCGCCTTCGGCCGCCCGGACCCGGCGGCGATCAAGGCCTTCCTCAGTCAGGCCTACTCGCTGTGGCAACCCCCCGCCCCGGCCTTCCTGCTGCTCGTGGGCAACGCAACACTCGATCCGCGCCAACTGCTGCCCGGAAGCGTGCCGCCGCTGATGCCCACCGGCAGGTTCATCGCGCCGACGCTCGGGCTTGCCGCCAGCGACAACGCGCTCGTGACCTTCCTCGGCGGCGATCCGCTGCCCGACATGTTCGTCGGACGCATACCGGCACAGACGGAAGGCCAGGTCGCCGACGTCGTGGCCAAGATCGTGGCCTACGACGCCGTGGCGCCAGGTCTGTTGAACCAGCGCATCCTGCTGGTGGCCGACGACGACCAGCTGGCCTTCGAGTTCGTTCAGGAGGACCTGGTCAGCCTGTACCTGTCCGACACCACGATTCCCGCCGAGCGAGCCTACCTTCGCCTGCTCGGGGTCAGCGCCACCAACCAGAAGATCCACGACACGATCAACCTGGGAGCGCTGACCACGAATTACTTCGGGCACGGCAACATCCACAACTGGGCCGCCGAAAACATCTTCGTCGACTCGTCCGATATTCCGTTGCTCACCAACTCGGACCGGCCGACGTTTATCAGTACGCTCAACTGCATCAACGGCTTCCACGCCGGTCCTCGCACCACGACGCTTGACGCGCTGGCCGAGCAGGCGCTGCTGGCGACCAACGGCGGCGCGATCGGCGTGTGGAGTCCCTCGGCCCTGGGCCTGCTCAGCGACTACGTGGAGATGTCGGAGATCCTCTACCGCCAGTTCTTCGTCGACCGCGAGCAGACGCTAGGCATTGCGACCACCGTGGCCAAGGTCGAAGCCTACACCGTGTTTGGAGCCTCAGCGGCGATCCTCGACGAGATGCACCTGTTCGGAGATCCCACGACGGTGCTCCGCGTGGATGGCGACCAGGACGGCTTGACCGATTTCGAGGAAGACGGCGGCGGCCTTCCGGCGCGCGACGCCGACGCGGACGACGACGGCCTGGACGATGGCGCCGAGCCGCAGCCCTTTGGAGACGCGGACGGCGACGGTCGCATCAACGCCCTCGACGCCGACGCGGACGACGACGGCCTACCGGACGGGCTCGAGAGCGGGATCGTCACGCCGGGGCCCGACACGGACGTCAGCCGTGGCAACTTCGTACCCGACACAGATCCGCTGACCACGACGGACCCGACCAATGCGGACACCGATGGCGGTGGAGCGCCCGACGGCGCCGAGGATCGCAATGTCAACGGGCAAACCGATAGCGGGGAAACCGATCCCCTGAACCCGGCCGACGACCCTGCGTGTTCCAGCGTCCCGCCGACGGAGATCTCGGGACTGCAGGCGGCCAGGAACGGACTGGACATCGACCTCTCCTGGGTCGACCAGACGTCGACGGATCCGTGCGTGCTCTATCGGGTCTATGTCGCGACGAACGCGGCTCCGTCGGACTCCGCTGCGTTCGTGGTCGAGACGACGTCCACGCTACCCGGTTGGAGTCACCGCAACGCCTACCAGGACACCAACGCCTATTTCTACCTCGTCACCACGATCTCACCGATCGTCGGCGAGGGTCCCCGTGGCCACCACGGCCAGTGAACCTCCGCGATCTGCGTTAGAATCCCCGCGCCGGCACGGAAGGGCCTCGCGTGTTGACGACGTACCATCTTCGGGTTCTCGACGTCTCCGTGGCCCTCTGCGGGCCGCAGGACGTGCTGAGGCCCGTGGTGCGCGCCTACGGACGCTTCCTGATGCAGAGCCCACCAGCGGACGGAACCCACGAGATCCGTCTCGAATCGGCACAGGCGGATTCGTTCCAGGACGGGTCGAATACCGTGCCCGTTATCGGCGGCGCAAATCTGACCCTGCAGATCTACGAACGATTTCTCAACGCGGTGTTCGATCGCGTAGCGGCCTACGCGGTGCTGCACGCGGGTGCAGTGGTCGATGCAAGGGGCGAAGCGCTGCTGATTGCGGGACCGTCCGGTTTCGGCAAGACCTCGCTCACGCTCGAGTTGTTGTGTCGGGGCCTCGGTTTCCTGAGCGACGACTATGCGCCGATCGATCTTTTGACGGGCAAGGTCCAGCCCTACCCGCGGACGGTGGGTCTGTTGCCCGACGGCTCGGCCAGGACGCCGCAGCGCTTCGTCGATGCGGCGGCGAACCCTGTGTGGCCCCGACTGCTCGGGAAGGCCCTGGTCGACGTGGGGGAGGTGCTCGGCGAGGCGGTGATCTCCAAGAGGCCGGCGCCGCTGGGCCACGTGGTCTTCCTCGAAGCCGGCGAGGGTGAGAGCGCCTACCGGTCGGTGGTGCACATCGGGGTCTGGCCGCGGGGTGTGGCGGAGGCCGAAGCGCTGATCGAGGAGATCCCCGGCGTCGAGGTGCTCGGGCGAAGCGATCGAGACGACATCACGATCTGGCAGGTCGAATTGCACCACGAACAGCTGCCGACCGAGCGCTTTTCGGACCTACTGGAGCGAGACTTCGTCGCTTTTTCCGAAACCCGGCCGAGCGTCGATCCGGATTTCCGTTCAGAGCCGCACCTGACGCCCCTCAAGCGACGGGAGGTGGCGCTTTTGCTGTGCCGCGAGGTGCAGAACCGTCGTCCCCGCGGTCGTCTGATGCAGGCTTACGAGGGCGATTCAACAAGATTGTTTCTCGACGTGGCCGCCTCCCTGGCCTCCGCCCGCTGCTTTCGACTGCAGGTCGGGAACTTTGAATCTATGGTGAATCTGCTAGAGGAACTGGCCCGGTGATTCCGCTCACGAGAAAAGCCACGGAGACTGCGCATGCGCGCTGACGACCGACCCACGAAGACCGACCGGTACATGGTCAAGGACCTGGCCGACGAGCTTCTGCTCTACGACGCCGAGGGCGCAAAGGTCCACGTCCTCAACGCCACCATGCGCGAGATCTACCTGCGCTGCGATGGTCAGCACTCGGTCGACGATCTGGCGCGGAGCCTCGTAGCGGAGTTCGAGATCGACGAAGCAACGGCGAAGAAGGACACGATCGAGGTCCTCCAGCAGTTGATCGATCTTGAGATTGTGAGCCTGGGTGGGAGTGCGGCAAGGTCCGCCACCGACGGCCGCTAGCTGGACGCGCCGGTCCTCTCGTACATTTCGAGGTAGGCCTCGAGCATCGCGTCGACCGACCCGTTCTCTCGCACCGCCCGTAACGCCTCCTTGGCCAGCCGTAGACGAAGGCCCTCGTCGCGCGCCAAGCTCTCGATCCGTGCGGCAGCGGCGTTAAGGTCGTTTGCGGGGTAGAGCAACCCCTGGCGGCCGTCCTCGACGATCTCGGGGACCCCGCCGACTCGGCTGGCGACGACCGGTAGAGCGTGGCCCATCGCCTCGAGAAACGAAAGCGGCATGCCCTCCGACAACGACGAAGAAACGAACAGATCGGATTCGGAGAGCACCGCGCTCACATCGTCCCGGAAACCGGCCAGATCGATCCGCTCCGCGATGCCCAGTTCCTGCGCCCTTCGTTGCAACGCCTCGTGTTCTGCGCCGCGACCGAGGATCGTCAACCGCGTATCGATCCCCTTCGCGGCCAAGACGGCGACGGCCTCGATCAGCAAAGCGTGGTTCTTGACCGGGTAGAGGTTGCCGACGGCGACCAGCCGCAGCGCGCCCTCCCCACGTGGTCGAGGCTCGATCCCTGCCGGTAGCTCGACGCCGTTGTGCACGACTTCGATCCCGGAGAGTCGCGGGATCGCGCGGTCCGCGACGTGGCCGGCGAGATCGGCGGAGACCGCTGCGAGCGCGGTGCCCGGGCGTGAGCGCAAACTCCACCCCGCCGCCAGCCTCCGTTTCCAATGCCCGACGAAGTTCTTGCCGTGGATCGTGGCGACATGCGGAACACCCGCGGCGACCGCGGCGCGGCGCCCGTACCAGCTCATGCTGAATTCGTGGCAGTGGAGCAGGTCGGCGCCGGATTCGCGGAGGGTATCGGCGAACGCGGCGACAAATTTGAAGTCGATGCCCCCGGACAGCGGGAGAATCCGGCACGGGATCGAGGCCGACTCGAGACGATCCGCGAGCCATCCTCGTTTGAGCAGGACCGCCTCGACCTCATGGCCACGGCGACGGAGGCCGCTACACAGGGCGAGCAGGACCTCTTCCGCGCCACCGGGCCCGCCCGTCTCGATCGATTGCAGGATCTTCATGTCGCATCCCGTCTCCGGGACCTCAATCTAGCAGGTCGGGTGGTGCTGCCGACGATGCAGGAGCGGAAAAACGGCCTCTTGGGCCGTATGTTAAAGTCCCGTGATGACTCCTCGTGTGTGGCCGGGGAAGAGAAAAACGTGAGCGAACAGAGCACCCACCCTCAACCCGGTCCGGCCCCGGCACTCTCCATCGTGGTGCCGTTGTATGACGAAGAGGAGTCGCTCCCGTTGCTCCACGGCGAGATCCGCGCGGCGATCGATCCGCTGGAGTTGGAGTACGAAGTGGTGCTCGTCGACGACGGGAGTCGAGACGCGACCCTGGAGGTCGCACGACGGATCGCCCGCGACGATCCGCACGTGGTCGTCGTTGCGCTGCGGCGCAACTATGGCCAGACTCCGGCGCTGCAGGCCGGGATCGACCACACGCGCGGGGAGGTCGTGGTCAGTATGGATGGTGACCTGCAGAACGATCCCGCCGACATCCCGCGCCTTTTGGCCAAGATGGAGCAGGGCTACGACGTCGTCTGCGGCTGGCGCAAGGACCGCAAGGATGCGCTGGTCCATCGCAAGATCCCCTCGATGATCGCCAACCGTCTGCTGCGGGCGATCTCGGGAGTCGATATCCACGATACCGGCTGTTCGTTGAGAGCCTACCGCGGTGACGTGATCCGCAACGCCCGGCTTTATTCGGATATGCACCGGTTCATCCCGGCGATGACCGCGATGGCCGGGGCACGGGTCGGCGAACTCGTCGTCAACCACCGCGCGCGGACGTTCGGCAAGACCAAATACGGGATTTCGCGAACCTGGAAGGTGCTGGCCGATCTGTGGACGATCAAGATGATCGTGGGCTTTGCTACGCGTCCCGCAAGGTGGTTCGTCATGCTGGGATTGCCTTGGCTAGTGCTGTCCGCGGCGAGTTTCGGGACGACCGCTTGGCTCTACACGCGGGCCCTCGACGCGCCGGTCGGGATCGTCCCGCTGGTCGTGACGGCGCTGTTCACGTTCGCATTCCTCCACGTCGTCCTTCTGGGTGTGATCAGTGAACTGGCGCTGCGCACCGGCGATTTCCGCGAAACCGACGTGATCGTGGCGCGGAGTGTCGAATGATGCGAAACGACAGCACCCCGCAGTTGACGGTCATCGTGCCGGTCTCCGAGCCACCGGTCGAGTTGGACCGGCTGATCGGCGAGTATCTCGAAGCGCTCGATGGGCTGGGCCGCAGCTACGAGATGCTGATCGTCGTCGATGGTGGCCAGAGTTGGGTCGTGCCGCACCTCACCGCCTTGCGAGAGCGCCGGCCGGAGATCGAGATTGTGGTGTTGGGTCGGACCTTCGGCGAAGCGGCGGCGCTCTCCGTCGGCTTCCAGCGCGCGCGCGGCGAATTGATCGCCACGCTTCCGTCCTACGCCCAGGTCGAGGCCAGCGGTCTCGCCGCAGCGATCGACGCCGTCGAACGCGGAGCGGATCTGGCCGTCGGCAATCGGCAGCCGAGGATCGATTCGATTTTCAACCGGTTACAGACCGGCATCTTTCACCGCTGTGTCCGGTTGCTCACCGGGGTCCGTTTCCGCGACATCAGTAACGGGTTGCGCGTCGTCCGGCCGGAGGTGGCGCGTGAACTCGAGATCTACGGCGATCTGCACCGTTTTGTCCCGGTCATCGCTCAGAGCCAGGGGTTCAAGGTCGTCGAAGTCGACGTTCGGCAGAGTACGCAACAACGCCGGGTTCGCGTCGAAAGCCCCGGGGCGTACGTGCGCCGCGCGCTGGATCTGTTGACCGTCTTTTTCCTCGTCAGGTTCACCCGTAAACCGCTCCGCTTCTTCGGCCTGATCGGCACGTCCCTGCTGCTGCCGGGGCTGGCCATCGTGGGCTATCTCGGGCTCTACCGACTGCTCGGTTTCGGCGCGATCGGCGACCGGCCGCTGTTGCTGCTCGGTGTTCTGATGATGGTGCTGGGTTTCCAGACGCTCTGCATCGGGATGCTCGGGGAAGTGATCATCTTCGTCCATGCCCGCGATCTTCGGGAGTACACCGTAGCGGAGGTAATCGGACAGCGATGGGAGTCATGAAAATGAAAGGGATCATCCTCGCGGGAGGGAGCGGAACGCGGCTGCATCCGCTGACCGTCGCGGTGAGCAAGCAGCTCATCCCGATCTACAGCAAACCGATGATCTTCTACCCGCTCTCGACGCTGATGCTGGCGGGCATCCGCGAGATTCTGGTGATCACGACGCCGCAGGACCAGGAGCTCTTCAAGCGGTTGCTCGGCGACGGGTCCGACCTCGGGATCGAATTGAGCTATGCGGCTCAGCACAAGCCCGAAGGCCTGGCCCAGGCGTTCTTGATCGGTCGCGAATTCGTCGGTGGCGACCGGGTGTCGTTGGCGCTGGGCGACAATATTTTTTACGGGGCCACGTTGCGACCCGCTCTCAACGACGCCGTGGCGCGCAAGGAAGGGGCGACCGTTTTCGGCTACCGCGTCAGCGATCCGGAACGCTACGGCGTGGTGGAGTTCGACAAGAACCAACGCGTCGTCAGTATCGAAGAAAAGCCACAGCAGCCCCGCTCTCATTACGCCATCACCGGACTGTATTTTTACGACAACCGCGTCATCGAGATCGCTTCCAATCTCAAACCCTCCGCGCGCGGGGAGTTGGAGATTACCGATGTCAACCGGGCCTACCTGGATGCGGGCTCGCTGCATGTCTGCATGCTCGGTCGAGGGATCGCCTGGCTCGACACGGGGACACCGCGCTCGTTGCTCAACGCATCGAACTACATCCAGGCGCTCGAGGAGCGGCAGGGATTGATGGTCGCCTGTCTGGAGGAGGTCGCTTTCGAGATGGGATTCATCGGGCGCGACAAGGTCGAACGAGCCGCCGAACGGTTGGCGAAGACCGAATACGGCCAGTACCTCAAGCGCCTGCTGGATGAGATCGTGTGAGACTATTCTGCCAACCCGACATCTCTACCCGGGAAAAAACTAGACATTCCCATGTTCGATTTGACACGCTTTTGTAACCTGGATCCGATCCTAGTTACCCTGAGCGGCTCGTTCCAGGCCCCCGGCTGTTCATCGCCGGGTCAACTCGGTCGCAAATTTCGCCGGTTCTTCCATGCGCGAGCATGTTGTATTGAATTTATGGATTCTTGGCATCTATATTGCTTTGAGTAGCCCCGGAAGCACATCTCGGAGTGAAAACGAATATGCGCACGCTGGCCGTTCTTGCCATTCTTACGACCTTCTTCGGACCCCTCTTCGCGGGCACAATGAGCGTCGCCTGGGATCCCGTCCCCGGGGCCTACGGCTACAAGCTCTACTACGGCACTTCTTCGAGTAATTACACCAACTTTGTCGATATCGGGAACACGACCCAGGCGACGCTGACGATCAACGATTGCGTCGATTACTACGTCGCCGCCAAGGCGTACAACTCAGCTGGGGAATCGGCCCTGTTTTCGAACGAGGTCTCCGGGTGGGCCAAACCGGTACTCAACACCGGTGGCACGATCAACGCAACACAGGGCGATCAATTCACCCTCGACGTCAGCGGTTCGAATTTCCAACCCGGCGCGCAATTCCTCATCAACACGGCATCGATCCCGAGCGACCAGAACGGCACGCCGCTGGTCCGCATCGAGAACCCGGCCATTCTCGGCTGCAACCAGGCCCAAGCGCTGATCACCGTGGACCCGCTCGGTCCCGGTGCGCGCGCGATGGAAGTCGGGGCGTTCGGCTTCGATGTCCAGATCGTGAACCCGGACGGGATCTCCGGGACCCGGAGCACCAATCTGGTGGTCGCCTTCGACCCCTACCGCTCCGACATGAACCGCAGCGATACAATGACCACGGACCGCGTGGACGGCAAGGACCTCGCCTGGTTGGCCTACGCCTACACCGCGGGCGAAGGCGATCCGCGGTGGAACCCGGATGCGGACCTGAACGGCGACGGCTTCGTGGACGGCCAGGATCTGGCCTTGTTGGCAGTCGGGTTCGGCGCGTGCTGGGACGGATCCAACTGGTCGGCCTCGGCCTGCCCGTAATCGCGACGCACGACGAGCGAGGGATGGACTCGATGAAACGCATCATGACCTATTGCCTGACCGTTTTGCTGGCCGCGATCACCGCGGTATCTTGCGGCGGGGGCGCCGCCGGCGTCACGACGCCCGGACCCTCGCCCTCGTTCCTCACGAGCTTCACACCGGATCAGCCGACACCCGGCAACAACAGCGTGTCCCTGTCTCAAGCGCCCGGCGGTGGCGGCAATCTCGTCACCGTCAACGTCGGCGTGACCGGAGTCAACGACGTGTTCGGGGCTTCGTTCCGCATCGTCTACGACCCGGCGCTGGTCGATTTCGAGAACTGGTCGCAGGGTTCGTTGATCGAGGGGGCCGGGAACACGGCGCTGTATCAGGTCTCGGCGGTTACTCCGGGGCAGGTCGAAGTCGGCATCGGTTGCGCCGGTTGCGCCTCGGGGATCAACGTCGGATCGACTTCAACGATCATCCAGATCGTCTTCCGCGCGACCAGCAGCGGGAACTCGGCTCTGACCTTCGTCGCCGCTGATCTGCTCAACTCCCAGTCGCCCCCCACACCGATCGCCGGGTTGACCTGGGATGGAGGTACGCTCACCGCGCAATAGCGGTCGCGACCTCGATCCTGGATGCTCTGCAACATTCCTGTTACTCATAGTGAAAATAACCATGAAGAATTTTAATTATTCTTCTAAATCGGCTTGAATGCAAGCTTTCTGGAACCTAACTTTGCTTTCGCACGGGGGCTTTGGAAGGAACGGAAAGTGGAGTCCATCGAGATCCGCAGCGCTTCTGCTGCGCGCGATGAGCAGGAGTCCATGTGCGGTGCCGCGGGTCTCGGGGCGCCAGACACGACGTTCCTGCGTGGCCTGCTCAGCGGAATTCGTTGCGGTGTCGTGGCCGTCGACCGCCAGGGCTCGCTGGTCCTGATCAATCGCCACGGCTGCGAGATCCTCGGCTTTGAACTGTCCCCGTCGACCGGGACCCCGATCGAATTAGCGCTCGCCGATCACCCCAACCTCGTCCGCGTGCTGCGCGACGCGTTCACCCTGGCCACGCTGCCGAACCGGGCGGAACTCGATCTCGGCCCCAGGCGCCGGGAGGGCACGCGGATCGGCTTTACGGTCTCCCACGTGAAAGGCGATGACGGTGAGTGCACCGGCGCGGCGATTTTCTTCAAGGACCTCACCCCCATAGAACGCTCCGAGGAGCAGAAACGGCTCAAGGACCGCCTCGCCGCGCTCGGCGCGATGGCCGCACGTCTCGCGCATGAGGTGCGCAACCCGCTGGCCTCGATCGAGGTGACTTGCGGGCTGCTGCGCCGCCGTCTGGCAGGTGACGAGGCCGGACTCGAATTGGCGAACAGGATCACCGACGAGGTGCGCCGGCTCAACGCTACCGTGACGTCGAGCCTCGAGTTCGTCAAACCCTTGGCTTCGAACTTCCGACCCGGCGAACTCCTCCCGCTGCTGGAGCAGTCGATCCTGGTGGCCGAAGGGCATCACACCGCACCGAGTGCATCGATCCGCATCGTCCGGACCTGCGAACTGCCGACGTTCCGCATGGATCCCGACCAACTGAGACAAGTATTCGAGAATCTGTTGATCAACGCTGTCGAGGCCGCGGGGGAATCCGGCATGGTCGAGGTTGACGTCGGCCGCGTCCCCGCACCGGCGGGAGCGAGTGACCAGGACCCCTGGGGAGAGTTCGACGAACTCGTCGTCGTGCGCATCGACGACGACGGCCCGGGAATCCCGGACGAAGTCAAGGAGCGGATCTTTCATCCGTTCTTCACCACCAAACGCCAGGGTTCCGGCATCGGTCTCTCGACGGTCAAGAAGGTCGTCGACAGCCACTCCGGCCTGATCGACGTGGATCGCTCGCCGCTCGGTGGCGCACGCTTTACGGTCCGAATTCCGATGATTTTCGCAAAAAAATAGGGACATCGAGGGTCAGCAACAATGAAAAAGCTACTAGTCGTCGAAGATGAACAGAACCTACGCGAGGGGATCGTCACCGCGTTCGCGGACCACGGCTGGGAAGTCAGCCAGGCCGCCAGCGGTGAGGAAGCCATCCGCCTGCTGGAGAGCGAGATCTACGACGTGCTCGTAACCGATTACCAGATGCCCGGCAACGACGGCATCGACGTGCTCAAACGCTGCAAGATGATCAACGAAAGCACCGTCGTGTTGATGATGACCGCCTACGGAACGATCGAGTCCGCGGTCGAGGCGATGCAGGCCGGAACGTACGACTACATCCTCAAGCCGTTCGATCTCGAAGAGCTCGAGATGAAGGTCGACCGGGCCCTCAAGCACCGCAAACTGCTGGCCCGTCTCGAGGCCTTCGACCGTGAAACATTGATCCCCAAGTTCGAGAACATCGTCGGCGACAGTTCGCAGATGAAGGAAGTATTCGCGATGATCCAGAAGGTCGCGCACTCCAACGCCACGGTGCTCGTGCTGGGCGAAACCGGCGTCGGCAAGGAACTGATCGCCGAGGCGCTGCACCGCAACTCGAACCGCATCGACCAGCCGTTCGTCAAGATGAACTGCGCGGCGCTCCACGAGAACCTGCTCGAATCCGAACTCTTCGGCCACGAGCGCGGCGCTTTCACCGGTGCCGATCGCCAACGCATCGGCCGCTTCGAACTGGCCAACGGCGGCACCCTGTTCCTCGACGAGATCGGCAACATGAGCCCCTCGACCCAGGCCAAGTTGCTCCGCGTGTTGCAAGAGCGCGAGTTCGAACGCCTCGGCGGCAGCACCACGATCAAGGTCGACGTCCGCGTCATCGCGGCGACCAATCGCGACCTCGACGAAGCGATTGCCATCGGCGACTTCCGCGAGGACCTGTTCTACCGTCTCAACGTGGTCACGCTGTTCATCCCGCCGCTCCGGGAGCGCAAAGAGGACATCGTCCCGCTGGCCAAGCACTTCATCGACCAGGTCGCCGCCGAGATCAAGAAGGACGTCCGTGGGATCGAACCCGGCGCCATACGCGAACTCAACCGCCATACCTGGCCGGGCAACATCCGCGAACTCAAGAACGCCATGGAGCGCGCCGTCCTGCTCTGCGAGCAGCCGTTCATCCAGTCGGGAGACCTACACATCGCCGGCGGTCACCACGCCTCCCAGGACAGTGCCCAGTCGATCAACCTGAAGCTTCCGCCGAACGGGATCGACCTCGACGAACTCGAGAAACTGGCGATCCTCGAGGCGCTCAGGATCAACAACTGGGTTCAAAAAGACGCCGCGCGGTTCCTACGCATCTCGTCGCGCGTGATGAACTACAAGGTGGGCAAGTACGAGATCAAGAGCCCGCGTTGGTCGAAGAACAAGCTCGTCAGCTAGACCCCCTCCTTGTAGGGGGTCTATGACCCCAGTTTTCTGTGCTACCGTCGCCCGGATTCGGGGAGGCTGAGCGTGACCCGCGTGGACTGGGATACCTACTTCATGAACATCGCGCGGGAGGCGGCGAAGCGGTCGACTTGCGACCGCAAGCACGTCGGGGCCGTGATCGTGCGGGACAAGATGATCCTGTCGACGGGGTACAACGGGTCGATCCGGGGGATGCCGCATTGTGACGATGTGGGGCATCTGATCGAGAACGACCACTGCATCGCGACCGTGCACGCCGAGGCCAACGCGATCATTCAGGCGGCCAAGAACGGGGTGCGGATCGACCACGCGGAACTGTACACGACCGCGTCGCCGTGCTGGAATTGCTTCCAGTTGCTCGCTAACTCTGGGATTTCCAAGGTGTACTACGGCGATTTCTACCGCGAGCAGCGCAGTATCGAGGTCGCCGAACAGCTCAAGATCGAGTTGATCGACCTCAGCGGGCAAGCATAGCGGTCAGTCTTTCTTCATCGTCGGCAGGTTGATCTTGATATTGTTGTTCTTGCAGGCGGTCAGGAAACTCACCTTATCCACCGCTTTGTGATAGGCCTCATCCGCCTCGACCGTCTTTTTCTTGATCAGGTCGATCAACATGTCGTTGAGTAGCATCATCCCCGTTTTTTTGCCGACCTGCATTATGCTGGCGATCTGGAACGTCTTGCCCTCGCGGATCAAATTCGAGACCGCCGCGTTGACGACCAGCACCTCGAGCGCAGCAACGCGACCGCCGCCGATCTTCTTGAGCAAGGTCTGAGCAACCACGCCGCGCAGCGATTCGGACAGCATGGTCCGGATCTGGGCCTGCCGGTCGGCGGGAAACTGGTCGATGATGCGGTCGACCGTCGAAATCGCCGTGGTCGTGTGCAGGGTGCCGAAAACCAGGTGGCCGGTCTCGGCGGTCTCGATCGCGATCGCAATCGTTTCCAGGTCGCGCATTTCACCGACCAGCACGATATCCGGGTCCTCGCGCAGAGCCGCGCGGAGCGCCTTCTTGAAGCCCGCCGTGTGTGTCACGATCTCGCGCTGGTTGACCAGACATTTCTGGTTCGGGTGCACGAACTCGATGGGGTCCTCGATCGTGATGATGTGATCGCAACGGGTCTTGTTGATGTAGTCGATCATCGCCGCCAGGGTGGTTGACTTACCCGAGCCCGTCGGCCCGGTGACCAGCACGAGGCCCTTGGACAGGTTGCAAAAGTTGAGGATCGACGGGGGCAGGCCCAGTTGCTCAGCGGTCAGGATCTTGGTCGGGATCGTGCGGAACACGCCGCCGACGCCCTTGCGGTCCTTGAACACGTTGACGCGGAAACGGGCCACGCCGGGGATCTCGTAGGCGAAGTCGGTATCGTTGCACTCGAGGAATTCCTTGCGGTTGCGATCCGGCGTGATCGATTCGATCAGCAAGCGGGTCTGGTTCGCGGGGAGTGGCTGCTCGCCCTCGAGGCGTTGCATCTCCCCATGCAGCCGCACCATCGGGGCTTCATCCGCGGAGAGGTGGAGATCGCTGGCGCCCATCTCGAACATGCGGCGCAGGTAGCGTTCCATCTCGGTCTTGTGCGTGGTCTCGGCCGCCGAACGCGCCGGCGGGAGTTGCGTTACGTCGTTTTCTTCGTGCTGGATTTCCTCGCGCGCAACCGGGAGCGGATCCGCGACGGCCACCGTGGCCGGTGCCTGCTGGTCCCGCAGCGCCGGGTCCACGGCGGCCGGTACGCTGGCGACCGGCGGCGCCGGAGCTGCCGCGGCAGTTGCCGACATCGAAGCGCCGGCGTCTGGGATCGTGGTCGTTGCGGCAGCCGTGACGCCGACGGGTTCGGGCGCCGGGACGGCGCTCGCCTGGACCGTGGCGCAGAAGCCCCCGGCCGTGACGACGCTGCATTCGAACGGACCCGAGCCGGCCAACGTGTACGAGAACTTCGCCGACTCCCCACCTTTGAGTCTGGCCGCATCCAGCGGGCCGGCGAGCTCGCTCAGCATGGCGATGATCTGGGGCCGGCTCAGCATCTTGGGCGATACCGGCCTGAGTCCCTCGGCCGTACGAAACATCGGCTGCTGGCCGTCTTTCAAGACCAATTCGCTCGCGTTACGATCTCGTAGCGCCTTCAGCAGGGGGTCGAGTTGGGCCACGGTCCTCGCTCCTTCTCCAGGGATCTGTCCCAATATAGGTTTCGGTCGATTCGGCGACAACCGGCCCCAGAACGGAAGTCTGTTGCATGTTGGGGGGTCCCCACGTACGATTTCCGGTGAGGCTTTTCTACCCATCGAGGGGATCTGCAATGGGATCGCGAGCGCGCATCTGGAGTTGGTTTCTGTGCGCGGCATTTTGCCTGTCGGGCACGATCGCGTCCGCCGAGGAAGACTCGTTTGCGCCCTCCCCCGAATGGCAGATCGGCCACTATGCCCGCATCGAGACGGATTTCGGTCGAATCGTCGCCCGGTTGCTCCCCCAGCAGGCGCCGCAGTCGGTCGCGCATTTCGCGGCGATGGCGCGGGGCGAACTGGCTTGGACCGATCCGACCGGCGAACAAAAACAGTTCCCATTCTACGACGGAATCCCGATCCACAACGTGCGCGCGGGCTTCCTGTTCGAAGCCGGCGACTGGACCGGAACAGGGAGGGGCGCTCCGCCACTCTACGTGCCCGACGAGGGCCACGGACCGATCAACTTCAGCCAGGCCGGCCGGCTGGGGATGGCACGTCCTCACAAGCGGCCGAGCGCCGTTCAGTTTTTCGTCACCTACGCCGCCAGCCCCCGACTGAATCGCGTTTTTCCCTGTTTCGGAGAGGTCGTCGAAGGGCGCGAGGTGGTGTTCCAAATCAGCCAGCAAAAGGCCTACAGCAACGGTAAGCCGATCGATACGATCAAGATCAACTCGATCCGTATCTTCGAGATCGGCAACCCCTCGCCGCTTCCCGAGCCCGAACAGACCGTGCTGGGCCCGAAGAAGCTCGAACTTCGCCGCGAGTTGCGTAACGGCAAATGAGGAAGGCCCCGATCGGGGCCTTCTCAGCCTTTTTCTCACGGAAAAAGAATGGGGACGCCCTGGTCAGCGTCCCCTGAGATTTATTGGCGGCTCCATCGAGCCAACGGTCTAGTTACTTCTTCTTGGCTGTGCGTTTGGTTTTACGCTTCGCCTTTTTCTTGGTGGCCTTTTTCTTGGTGGCCTTCTTCTTGGTTTTACGTTTAGCTTTTTTCTTTGTTGCTTTGCGCTTCGCCTTTTTCTTGGTGGCCTTCTTCTTGGTGGCCTTACGCTTGGTGGCCTTCTTCTTGGTGGCCTTGCGCTTGGTGGCCTTCTTCTTGGTGGCCTTCTTCGTTGCCTTTCTCTTTGCCATGCGGAATCACCTCCTTCCATCGATCGATTTCAATCGACCGTTGATTCAAACAAGATTGAATATGAAAGAATGAAATTCCTGTGTCAAGACTAAAAAAATAACTTCCGGTTCCAGAGGGCTACGTGTTGTCCTAGTTTCGCTGACGCCGGCGCGTCGAACGGATCCGAATATCGTACGCTTGCATCTTGCGCTGCAGCGTGCGCACGCCGATCCCGAGCAGCGCCGCACTGTGGGTGCGATTGCCGCCTGTGTGCTCGAGTGTGCGGCGGATCAGCGCACGTTCCATCTGCTCGAGGGTCGTTCCCGCGACAAGCTCGCTTGCTTCGACCTCGGCCCGCGGACCGCGAACCGACCGCGGCAAATCCTCGATGCCGATCTCATCACCATCCGTCGTCACGAGCAGGCTTTCGAGTAAGTTCTTGAGTTCTCGGACGTTTCCCGGCCACGCGTGATCGGTCAACGCGGCCAGCGCGTCGGGGGACACATTCCTGCGTTGCACCGCGTTGGAACCGGACAATTCGTCAAGAAACGTGTCGATCAGATAAGGGATGTCGAGCCGGCGCTCGCGAAGCGGGGGAACCAGCAAACTGACCACTTTTAGCCTGTAATACAGGTCTTTGCGGAACGTTCCCTCTTGCACCATGTCCTCGAGATTCGCGTTGGTCGCGGCGATCAGACGCACGTCGACCCGGATGGTTTGGTGCCCGCCGACGCGCATGAATTCCTTGTGATCCAGAACGCGCAAGAGTTTCGCCTGTGTGCCCCTGTCCATCTCGCCGATCTCGTCGAGAAACAACGAACCGCGGTGGGCGATCTCGAACTTGCCCCGAACCCGCGCGTGCGCACCCGTGAAGCTTCCCTTTTCGTGACCGAACAACTCGGATTCGATCAGGTTGACCGGCATCGCGGCGCAGTTCAACGCGATGAACGCGCGTTCGCGTCGTGGCGAGTTGAAGTGGATCGAGCGGGCGACCAACTCCTTACCCACGCCGCTTTCTCCGGAGATCAAGACCGTCGAGCGGCTCGGCGCCACGCGTAGAAAACGATCGACGACGCTCTTCATGGCGGGCGAGTGAGCCTCGATCTTCTTTGCGGTCGCCCGTTTGGAGAACTCGTCGTGGAAAAAAGCGAGTCTCGAGTTCAGGTCGCGCCGGTCGAGGATGCGTTGGAGCCGGGTCTTGAGTTCCACCGGATCCGGCGGCCGGATCAAGTAGTCGGCGGCGCCGTGCCGCAGCGCGCGGACCGCAGCATCGATGCGGTTGGGCGATGTGAGCAGCATGACCGGACTTGGGCCGGCTTGCCGTTTGAGCGAACGCATCGCCGAAGCGCTCGCCGGAGCGGGCCACTCGAGCGATGCGATCACCGCGTCGTGTTCGCGCAAACGCAGTGCCGGTGCGGCTTCACGAAGATTGGCGAAGGGCAGTAGCGTGTACGGGCCCGGTCTGAGGATCGCTTCGACAGCCTTCCTGATCTGCGAGTCGCCCTCGATCAAAATGATGCGGCTCGTCTCCTGTAGAACGGGCACCCGAACCTCTCAACTCGGCCAGTTTGGCCGACGCGATGCTAACTCTGTCAGAGTGGCCGATAAGAAACAACCAAAAAACGCGTTCAACTCCGGGGCACAACCCCGTTTTCCTGAAGTTCCAGGACAATCCATGCTTGCGAGGACGGTCTCGAGGAGTTGGTACGAATCTTGGATTAAAATCACAGCATCGAACGACAAGTAAGGAGGGGTTCATGGCGAAACGGATCAAACGGAAGCCCGGTAAGATCGAGCAGTTCAAATTCGAGAACCGCACGTATCAAATCGATCCTGACCTGAAAAAGGTCTACCGATCGTTCGTCGAAATCGAAACCGCGAAGGCTTCCGCGATCCTGACGGTCTGGCGCGAACGCGCCGTCTCCGTCTGACCCCCAAGCCCCCTTCTCGTCACCGGCCCTCGCCCGACGGATGCGTGCGTCGGCCGCGCGGGCTAGTCTGTTTCGGATGAGCACGCCGATCGTCCCACTCTTGGTGTTCCTTTCCGGCTTCGCCGGCGTTCAGGCGCTGTCGGGCACCGTCGAGAGGTGCCGCGAACTCCCATCCGCGGAGCAACGGATCGATTGCCTCGCCGCGGCGGAGTTACCGCGACTTCCCGCGCCCGGGACCGGTCGCGTGGTGCCGATCGAGAACACGGCTCACGACCCCGATTGGATACAGGCGTTGCTCGCCCGGATGGACTCCGCCGCCCGCACCGAGGACTGGGATTCCGCCGCACGAGCGGCGTGGCTCCTCGCGCGTTCCGCCGCCGGGATCGATCGCTTGCAGTGGGTCGGCGTGGACGGCCAGCCGGTCTGGACGGCGCCTGTCGACAGTGGAGCGGGGCACCTGGGCCGGGCGGCCCGATTGCTTCACCTCGCCGGACGGGACGATCTCGCCGAGCCGCTGCTCCGGCGGGCGTTGGTATTGGGCCAGCAGATCGAACCCGGCGACGGTTGGGACGTGGCGACGATCGACCGGCTCACCCCTCCCACCGAACCCATCCTCGCGGAAACGTGGCGCGTCCCGCTTGATACGTTGACTCTGAGGGTGATCGACGGCGAGCCGGTCGTCACGGACGACCTACGCGGCAGCGTGCTGGTGTTCGATTTCTGGGCCAGTTGGTGCGGCCCTTGTCGTGACGAATTGCCCCTGATGCAGGCTTTCCACGAAGAAAATCGCGAGCGCGGACTCTACACGTTCGCGGTCAACGTCGATGAACCACGCGACATGGCACGAGACTCCGCGCGAAGCCTCGGGCTTCGATTGCCTGTCGTCGAGTACACGCCCGAGCTCAGGGAGGCGTTCGCAGTGACCCAACTACCCACGGTCGTGCTCGTCGACCGCGCGGGGAAGATCCGCGGGCGCTGGGAGCTGTTCAAGGACGGGACCGAGGAGAAGGTTTTCTGGGCCATCGGGAAAATGCTCGACATCGCGGACGGCGAGCCGGAGATTGTCGCCGAACGCGTGACCGGCGGCGAGTCGCTCCGCGTTCGGTGGATGCGTGAATTCCGAGGACCGGTGGATGGAGTCGCGTTGGTATCGCTTCCCGGAGACGACTCACGCGCGATCGTCTCGTACGGTCGCACCCTGCTCGTCCTGCAGCCCGACGGCAAGACCGAACAGAAACTCACCGGCAATCTCACCGCCGGACGGGTGGTCCCGTCGCGGCCCGACGCCGAGGGTCGATACGCGCTGCTGATCCACCGGCTCGGCGGCACCAGCATCACTCGGCTCGATTTTCCAGCCGCGACCACCGAGACTTGGGAGGCCCCGGCTCCCGTGTTTGACGTGCAATGGATCGACCCACGCGACCCACAGGCGGGTGCGGTCCTCGGGACGCTCGAGGGCGTCGTTCAAGTCGATCACGAGGGCAGACCGGTACGGTCCGCGGACATCGGGCTCGTTCGCGGTCTGGTGCACCATCCGTCTTTTCCGGGCGACGACACCGCGCCGGCGTGGCTGGCGCTCACCGGCCGCGCAGAACCGCGGGCCTGGAGGACTCTCTCCGCCGACCTGTCGACGCTCGCGAGCCGTGAGATGAGTGGTGCTCCATGGCGGCTCGAGGGCGCTGGGGACAGCGGACGGTTCGGCCTGCTTCCGTCCTCGGTCGAGGCAATCGCGGTGGGCCGGTTCTTCTCCGGGCTCGAGCAAGACCAGCTTGCCGTTGCCGGCCGCGGCCAACTCGTAGTCTTCACGACGGAATCGGGCACGGAGTTATTCCGCGCTCGTTGGGAGGGGATCGGGGATCTGGCGGCGGGCGACCTCGACGGGGATGGTCTCGACGAACTCTTCGTGGCCTGGGGCCACCGGGTGGCCGTCCTGACCGAATTTCCTGCATCGGATTGATCTATAAAAATAGCAGAATAGTCAAATTTGACTAGTCATTTTTGCGAAAGTAATCCAGTTTTGTTTGTATTGCTTACTGATTGTTGACAAAATTGTAGAAAATCCGTATCGGTCATTGACTTTACCGAGGCTCAACTATACCTTGCCGCATCATCCGGAGGCGAGTGGTGGATCGGTGCGAGGTCTTGAAGTTGTGCAAGGCGGAACGGATCCGTTTCTTGCGCCTGCAGTTCACCGACATCCTGGGCATCAACAAGAACGTCGAGGTTCCTGCGGGCCAATTCGACAAAGCGCTTTCCGGCGAAATCATGTTCGACGGCTCCTCGATCGAGGGCTTCGTGCGGATCGAAGAGTCGGACATGCTGCTGCGCCCCGACCTGGCCACGTTCAAGGTGTTCCCATGGGAGGAGACCCACGGCCGGGTGGCCCGTGTGATCTGCGACGTCGCCCTCCCTGACGGCTCACCTTTTTCGGGCTGCCCGCGAACGACGCTCAAGCGCACGACCGCCCGGGCCGCCGAACTGGGCCTGACCGCGATGCTCGGTCCCGAGGCCGAGTTCTTCCTGTTTCAACGCGATGCGGACGGTTCCCCGTCGACGCTGACCCACGATCAAGGCGCCTACTTCGACCTCACCCCGGTCGACCGCGGCGAGGAATGCCGCCGCAGTAGCGTCAACGCGCTGGAGTCGATGGGCTTCGAGATCGAAGCGGCGCATCACGAGGTGGCGCCCGGCCAGCACGAGATCGATTTCGCCTACGACGAAGCCGTGGCCACGGCGGACAAGATCGCGACGTTCAAGCTGGTCGTGCGCAAGATCGCGCTCGATTTCAACCTCCACGCGACGTTTATGCCCAAACCGTTGTCCGCTGTGGCCGGCTCAGGGATGCACACCCATCAGAGCCTGTTCAAGGACGGTGAGAACGCGTTCTACGCGTCCGGCGAGGAACTCGACTTGTCGCCCCTGGCGCGCCACTACATCGCCGGACTGTTGACGCACGCCAAGGGCATGTGCGCGATCACGAACCCGCTGGTCAATTCCTACAAACGCCTGGTGCCGGGCTACGAGGCGCCGACCAACATCGTCTGGTCCGAGCGCAACCGCTCCCCGCTGGTGCGCGTCCCGGCGCGGCGCGGGCAGGGGACTCGCGTCGAGTTGCGCATGCCCGACCCGTCGTGCAACCCGTATCTCGCGTTCACGGTCATGATCGCCGCGGGTCTCGATGGAATCGCCGCCAAGGCCGACCCCGGCCCGCCGGTGAACAAGAACATCTTTGCCATGTCGCACCGCGAGAAACGCCGGCTGCGCGTGGACGAACTACCCAGCAACCTGGCTGAGGCGCTGGGGGCGATGAAAAAAGACCCGCTCATCCGCGAAGCGCTGGGCGATCACATTTACAAACATTTCGTGGAAGCGAAGACCAAGGCCTGGGAGGACTACAACGCGGAAGTCCATCCCTGGGAGGTCGATCGCTACCTGGCCCGATACTAGAAATGCCGACGGTCCCATGGAAAAGCCTGGAGCCACCCAACCCATTCAAGCCGGAGGAGTAACCTTGATGACCCCAGAAGAGTTTCTCGCCTACGCCAGGGAGCATGGCGCCGAGATGATCGATCTCAAGTTCTGTGACCTGCTCGGGACATGGCAGCACTGCTCGTTCCCGACCGATACCTGGGACCAGCAGACCTTCAAGGACGGTGTCGGTTTCGACGGTTCTTCGATCCGCGGTTGGCAGGCGATCAACGTCTCCGACATGCTCGCCGTGCCGGATCCGTCCACGGCTCAGATCGATCCGTTCTTCGCCGAACCGACGGTCAGCGTGATCGCCGACATCAAGGACCCGCTGACCGGCAAGGACTACACGCGCGACCCGCGGCACGTGGCCCGCAAGGCGCTGAACTACATCAAGAAGACGGGTATCGCCGACACTTGCTACATCGGTCCCGAGCCGGAGTTCTTCATCTTCGACGAGGTTCGCTACGAGCAAAACCAGCACCGCGGGTTTTACCAGATCGATTCCGTCGAGGGCGCGTGGAACACGGGCCGCTTCGAGGAACCCAACCTGGGCTACAAGCCAAGCTACAAGGGCGGCTACTTTCCGGTCAGTCCGACCGATACGTACCACGACCTGCGCGGCAAGATGGTCAAGGAGATGCAGAAGGTCGGCATCGTCGTCGAAGCGCACCACCACGAAGTCGGCACGGCCGGGCAATGCGAGATCGACATGAAGTACTCGCCACTGCTCGACATGGCCGACCAATTCATGTGGTTCAAGTACATCATCAAGAATGTCGCTAAGAATCACGGTAAGACGGTAACGTTCATGCCCAAACCGATCTTCGAAGACAACGGTTCCGGGATGCACACGCACATCTCGCTGTGGAAGGCCGGCAAGCCGTTGTTCGCTGGCGATAAGTACGCGGGTCTGAGCGAGATGGCGTTGTGGGCCGCCGGCGGGTTGCTCAAGCACGCGCCCGCAGTGCTGGCGTTCGCCGCGCCGACCAGCAACTCCTACCGGCGCCTGGTGCCCGGCTTCGAAGCCCCGGTCCATCTAGCGATGTCGGCGCGCAACCGCTCTGCCGCGGTGCGCATCCCGATGTACAACCAGTCGCCCAAGGCCAAACGGCTCGAGTTCCGCTGTCCCGACCCGTCGTGCAACAGCTACCTGACCTTCTCCGCGATCATGATGGCCTGCTTGGACGGCATCCAGAACAAGATCGATCCCGGTGCTCCGCTGGATCAGAACATCTACGACATGACCACCGAGGAACTGTCCGGGACGCCGACCACGCCCGGCCGGCTGGACGAGGCACTCGACGCGCTGGCCGGGGACCACGACTTCCTGCTCGCGGGCGGGGTGTTCACCACGGACCTGATCGAGACCTGGATCAAATACAAAACAGACAACGAGGTCGATCCGTTACGGCTGCGCCCGCACCCGTACGAGTTTTACCTGTACTACGACAACTGATCGTCGCTGCGTTTTTGGATTGTCGATTCGGGCGGTCCAGGTGGACCGCCCGCTTCTTCATGCATCGCTGTCGGGCGCTGAGGTTTCGAAGATCGCCCGCAGAACCTCGTCGGTGTTGCTCAGGTCCGCAAACAGCGCATCCGGCCGCGCCGCCGTCAGGCTCCCCGGTTCCGCCCACCCGGTATCGACCGCGATCGCTCGGAACCCGTTGGCCCGCGCGCAGTCCACGTCCCTTTCGGTGTCGCCCACGACGACCACGTCGGCTGCCACGAAATCGACCCCCGTGCGGCGAACCATGTCCTTGAAGGCGGCCCGGGCCACGCCGCGCCGGTCCGGAGCATCATCACCGAATCCACCGCCTTCGAAAAATCGATCGAGATTAAAACGTTCCAGTTTGAGCCGCGCACCGACGGCGATGTTCCCGGTCAGCAAACCAACCCGCGCGTCCGCCCGAGCCGCCAGCGCCTCGAGGAGCGGCAACACTCCGGGCAGCACGCACTGCGGCGGCGCATTCTCCAGGTGAAGCTCGTGGCGCAACGTGACCTCGTAGGCGCGCTCGAATTCCGTCCGTTTCTTCGCCAGATGATCCGCGCCGATCCCCAACTCGCGGGCAAGATCACGAACGATCGCGACATCGGTTCTGCCGGCGAACGGCACTTGCCCGGCGGTGGACAACGACGTCGGCTGGAACAACCGCTCGAACGCGGCGAGCAGCGCCCGCCGACCGGCTCCGCCGGTATCGACGAGCGTGCCGTCGATGTCGAAGAGGATCAAACGAACACACATGCGGCCGGCATTCTACCGTCCAGTACACTGATCCTGTGGAGATCCACCCGGAATGGGTGCAGGTTCGGCCGCAACCGAGCCTCGCTTCCCCGAGCTACCCGATCTATAAGGACGTTTGCAAGCTGCTCGTCGTGCGCGACGACCGGCTCGGCGATGTGGTCCTGACGCTGCCCGCGATCGACCTGCTGAGCGCCGCCTACCCGGACGCGGTCATCGGTTTGTTGGTGCAACCAGCCCTCGCGCCGCTGGCCTCGATGTTCGCTCCGGTCGATTGCGTTCTCGAGACAGGAGGCGACCTGGCCGACACGATTCGAGGCTTCGCACCCGATGCGGCCGTCTGTATTTCGCGCCATCCCGCCGCGGCGCGGGCGCTGCGCAAGGCCGGTGTTCGCCGGGTGACCGGAACGGGACGGCGGTTGTTCTCGTTCAAGTTCGATCGGCGCGTCGGCGCTTCACGGCGCGCGTCGGTCCGCCACGAACTGGAGCACGCGCTGGACCTTGCCGCACGCGCCGGAGCGGCCCAGGAACCGGTGCGGTTCCCGATCGAGGTCCCCGCCGAAGCGCAGGCGCGGGTCGCGCGGTGGCTCGACGTGCACGGAGTCGCGGCGGACCCGCTCGTAATCCATCCGGGCACCGCCGGGTCATGCCCGGGTTGGACCCCCGGGCGTTGGCGGCGGCTGGCCGCCATGCTGCGCGACACGAACCATCCGGTGGTGATCACCGAGGGTCCCGCCGACCAGGTCGCGATGCGGGCGTTTGCGGACAGCGCGGTTCCACGTTTTGCCCAGGGCCTTCCGGAACTCGCGGCGTTGCTGTCCGTCGCACGTTTGACGGTAAGCAACAGCACCGGGCCGATCCATCTCGCCGGCGCTTTGGGCCGCCCGGTGTTGGCGATCCATGCCCCGTGGAAGAGTTGCGGGGTCGAGCGCTGGGGACCCTATTGCAGCAACGGATGGGCGCTCGTCGTTGCGCACCCGGGCGCCAGGCGCTGGTCGCGCCGTCGCCGTCGCCAGTCGGCGGCGTGGATGATGGACCAGCTTCCCGTGGACACCGTGTACCGGGCGGTCCGTTCGATGTGCGCGACCGGTCAACCGCAAACCGGGCGGTAGCGCGGTCCGGCGACCTACCCACCTCCCCGGATTGGACTCCGGCCGACCCGGGTGTACATTATTAGTCCTGAGGGACGGATTTAAGGAGTCGCCATGCGAGTTTTCATTTGTTGCGCCGTGTTGGCCGTCGCGTTGCCGGCTGCCCCGCTCCTCGCCGACGAGGCCAAGACTCCCTACGCCCGTGTCGCCACGGGAAGAGCCCCTAAGAGTGGCGCCGTTAAGGTGTACACCAACGCCGATCTGGAAAAGGTGGTCGACAGCGTCGCGGAAGGAGACCGCGAGCAACCGGCCTCCGACACCGTCGGAGCAGCGGCGAAAGGGTCCGAGAAACCCGATCCGACGAGTGCCATGGACCCCCTCACGTGGCTCCAGCAGCGTCAGAGCGCCCAACGGGAACATCGCGCGGCCCTTTCCGAGGCCCAGGCCGCAGTGAAAGCAGCAGGGGAGCACCTGGCCAACCTCGAACGCCAGTTGCTCGCGGCGCGCAACCCGTTCTCCGCCCGCCCCCGGCTTTCGGACGAAGAGAAGACGACGCGCCGCGATGGTGGCGAAACGGCTGCGCAACGGTACGAACGTACGAAGGAACTCGTCGAAAAAGCACGTGCGGAAATACGCGCCGCCAAGGCCGAATTGGCGCGCCTAAGGGCCGAGCGTTTCTGATACCGTCCAGGGTCCGCCGGCGCCCCGTTAGATCACAGCGTTGCCCCAACAAGCCAACGACAATCCGCCAGAGCAAAAAGCCTCCAAACCTGCTCGCCGTTCGCGGTGGCGCCGCGTACTCGTCCGCCTGTTGCTGATCGTCGTGCTCGGCCTGGCCGTCGCGGGCGCGTTCGTCAAAACGTCGACCGGCCGGGGCTGGGTGTTCTCGATCCTGGCACGACGGATCGAACGCGACTCCGGCATCCTCGTTCGGATCGGGTCGAGCCGGCTTTCCTTGCTCCGCGGCGAGGTCGCGCTGCACGACGTACGCATTCGCGCGGCCGAACGGGAGCGCCCGTTCGTCACCGCCGGTGAGGTCGAGGCGACGTTTGAGTGGCGCGCGCTGTTCACGCGTCCGCTCCACCTGACCCGGGTCATCGTGCGCGACGTCGTGGCGGATACCTCGATGCTTCCGAAACCGCGTGGCGAGTCGAAGCGTGATGCAGGGCCGCTGCCGTTGCACGTTGACGATCTGCGCTGGGAAACGGGTGAGGTCGGTCCGTGGCTCGGCGGCGAACGCTACGCCGTTTGGTTCGACCACGTGCGGGTGACCCGCATCAGCGGCGAGGGTACGCTGCGGGACGGCATCCTGCGCGTCGCGGAGTCGTCGGGCACGCTGGTGGTCCAGCACCCCGACCGGCCCACGATCAAGGCGGACATCGACCTGGCCGGCAGCATCGGCCTCGACGGAACCGTGCGCGCCGCCACACTCACCCTGCTCGGCGAGGGCTGGCAGGGCGAGGCGAACCTTACGGGCACCGACCCGAAGAATCTCATGATTGATGGATGGCTCGATGCCCGCCTGGGACGGTTGTTCCCCGACTTGACCTCGACCGGGCAGGTGCACATCGAGGGCCGGCTCGGTTGGGCCGGGACCCGATTCGTCGGCGACGGCGACGCGTCCCTGTCACAACTCCCGGCCCGGTTGCTCGAGCCGCTGATGCGCGGTCCGCTCGCCGAGATCGAACTCGCCGGCAAACAACTCGAGGCGAACGGGCGCTACCGGTTGGATCTCCCGCTCGTGCGAACCGGGGACGCGGAAAACGACCGTGAAATCCTCGATCTCGACTTCGAGTTCCGACTGATGCGCGGCCGCGAGATCCTGCTCCAGGCCAAGCTTACGGCGGATTCCAACGGCGACGAAGCCTATCCGGTCCACGTGACCTGGGACGCGCGGCTGCTTCCCGGCGAGGAAGACCAGTGCATCTCGCGCGGCTCGATTCGTCTGCGCGGCTGGGATCGATCGGACGGTGCGATCCTGGACCGCGTCGCGGCCACCGCGAACTTCGCTGATGTCGGCGCGGCCGCGCAGCGTTTCGGACTGCTGACGAAGCGCGTCGATGCTCTGCGCCCCGTCGGTTCGCTGTCCCTCGATCTCACCGCCTCCGGACCGTTGGAGACGCTGCGCCTCGACGGCCGGTTCGAGTGGGTCCGTGAGGGCGCCCCGGTGCTCGAGGCGTCCGTCGAGACGGCCGATTTGGCCACCGGGCTGGAAGTGCACGGTACGCTATTGGCCGCGGAGCCCGGCCGCAGGGAGTGGCGCGCCAAGCTGAAGCCCGATCCGGAAACAGGTTGGGCCGCCGCGCGATTCGACACGGCCCACGCGTCGATCCTGTTACCCGATCCGTACGGAGCCGGGGAGCAGATCGCCGCAATCCACCACGCGTTGATGCCGGAACTCCCGCATCCCGCCTGGATTGACCTGCTGCTGACCGCGGATCCCGCCCTGGGCGGAAATCTGGCCCTCGAACTGGATCTGACGGGTCCCCTGACACGGCCCACGATCGATGCCGACTTTGCGTGGCAACCGGGGGCCGACGAAACGCTCCGCGTTGTCGCGCGCGGGACCTTCCCGCTGGCCGACCTGGAGCGCTCTGAACTCGAACACCTCGAGGCGGAGGCACGCAACCTGAACTTGACGCGGCTGGCCGCGTTGCTGCCGCGCGAACTGGCCGTGCGGGTTCTGCGCGGGACCGCGGACGCCTCGCTTCAGGCCTCCGGCCCGTTGCTCGAACCGCGAGCCGAGCTATTGTTTCACGGACGCGCGATCGAGATCGAGGGCGCTCCCGCCGTGGAACGGTTGACCGCGACGTTCTCCCTGGCGCCCGAGGCGTGGGCACTTCGCGACCTGGCAGTGACCTGGGAAGACCCGTCGTTCGGCGTGTTGCAGGCCTCGGCGAAAGCGAAACCCGGCGTGCCGATCCGTGAACTCAGTGCCAACCTGGTGCTGTACGGACTCCCCGGGAGCGGTGACCGCGCCGAGGCGGAACTCGATTTTCGCGACGGTATCCTCCGCCTCGTGTCGGGCCGGCTGACGAGCGAAGACGGCAGCCAGGGCACCCTGACCGGTGTCTTGCCGCTCTCCGGTGCGTTGGCAATTGGGTCCCTGGCCACGTCCGCAGGGAGGACCGTGCTTCATGCGGTCGACCTGGACGTCGGCGCGATCGTCGCTCTGTGGCTGGACGACGAGCAGGCGCCCGAGATCGCCTGCAAACTGACCGGGACGATCGACGTCGATCTCCAACATATCGCCGGCGCGCGCGGCCAGGTGCGGCTCGACGGTTTCCGATTCAAGCTCGGCGAGGAACGGGTCGATGCCGTAGGGTCGATCGAATTCCGCTACGGCGACGGGGGTATTACGCTCGTGCCGGGAAGGTTGCTGGCGGCGAGTTCCGCCATCTCGGGGACAGCGCCGCTCGACGTCGGCGGCCACGCGCGGTTCAACGAGAACTGGACCCTCGGTGCCCCGTTGATCGACGCCCTGCGCCAGGTGCAGGCCTCCATCGACGGAAACGTCAACGCCGCATTGATCGCCCCGATCCTCGGCGCGACGGGAACGGGACCGGTGGAGTTGCATCTTCGCGCCAGCGGCCGGCCCGGCGACTTTTCGATCACCGGAACGATGCGTGGGGAAAAAGCACGGTTCCTGATCTCCGATCCGTACCCGACGCGCATCGCGAACTTCGACGTGCGCGTCAGCGCCCAGGGCGGCACGATTCGCATCGACCGGGCGACCGCCGACATCAACGGCGGTAGCGGCCACGTGGAGGGCGTGATCGCAGGCACCGACGGACTCGACCTGAACGGACGCTTCGAGGGTGTGCGTTACCGGCTCGGCTTCGGCGTGACGACGCGGTTGGACGCCGATCTTCGCCTTCGCTGGCCCCTGACGGGACGACGGCAACTCGCCGGCACCGTAGTGGTCGATCGTGCGGTGCTCAACCGCGACCTCAATCTGGATCGCGAGATCCTGCGCGCGATCTTCGACCCTGAACTGGACACCGGCACGAGCCGCCTGCTCGAGACGGTGGACCTCGAATTGACGATCCTGACCGATCAGGGGTTGATCATCCGCAACAACCTCGCCGAACTGCGTGCGGATTGGAGCCGGCTCGACGTGCGCGGCACGCTGGCCGATCCGCTGTTGACCGGAGTTGCCGAAGTCGCTGCGGGAGGACGGTTCCACCTGCTCGGCGAGACGCTGCGGATCGATGAGGCCTCGCTGAATTGGAGCAGCTCGCCCCCGGGCGAGCCCACGATCACGTTGCAAACGACGAGTTCACGCGAGGATCCGACGATCGGGCAAGCGTGGAGGAGCGGCTGGTACACCACCGACCTCGGGCCGGGCAAAGGGGGCACGCTCGGTTTCTGGGGCGCGGCGATCAGTTCCACGGAAAGTTCGCTCGGCACCAGTCTGGCGATCTACACGCAGGACCGTCTGTACGGGTCGCTTGCGCAGGTGCTCGACCGCACCGAGTTGAGTTACGAGCCGCTGCCGCTGTTCGGCGAGACCGATACCGAGGCGCGCTTCACCCTGTCCCAGGACCTGACGAGCAATCTCAGCTTCATCGCCTCGAACAACCCGCGCGAAGCGGAAGGCCAGACGTACATCCTCGACCTCCACAACTTCTACCTGGCGCCCAGACTGCGCGCGCAGGTCTTTACAGGCGACAACGAAACACGGGGCGCGACGTTGCAGCAGACGCTGATCCTCGGCAATCGCGAGCACGGTCAGGTGGGGGACGATCCCGTCGTTCGCGAACGAATCCTCGCGATCCCGAACGTCGCCCGGCGCCGGGATATCAAACGCGCCGTCGGTTTTCGCAAGGGCGATCCGTTCCCCGCCGGCGCCGAATTGGACGTCGAGGTCGATGTGGCGGAAGTGATGCGCCGGTCCGGCTACCCCGACGCGACGGTGAACGTCCAAACGACCGAAACCGGCAAGAACAAGATCGACCTCGCCGTGAGTATCGAACCGGGGCAGCGCGTCGGTTTCGTGTTCGACGGCCCGAGAGAACTGCCCCGTTCGGTGCGCTCACGGATCCGCGGCTCCTACCGTTCCCAGGAGGAAGAAGCGCGATCGCTCAACGACATGCGCAGCCAGGCCGAACGTGCGCTGCGCGCCGTCGGGTGCCTGGAACCCATCGTCGATGTTGCGCGGGTCGCGCCGGTGCCCGGCGAGAACCGCCGAATCACAATCACCAGCGCTTGCGCACGGGAGGCCGATCTCGAAGCGCCGGTACTGCTCGGCCTGCCGGACGACGTCGCCGAGTGGGTCGCGGGTGGGTTTGCATCGCCCTTGTCGAGGATCGAATTGGCTGCCGGGCTGCTCGAGGCCGATGATTACCTCTTGCGCATGCTCGATGCCGTGGGCTACGCCGACGCCGGCATCGTGGCTCGCCGCGTTTCTGCGGACGGCAGGAATCTCGAAGTGACCCTCGATCCCGGTCCGCGCCGCTATGTGGAGGACATCCGCATCGAGGGCGCCGACGAAACAACGGCGACCCGGGCGAAGGGGTTGATCTCGATCCGCAAGGGCGATCCACTACGCCTTGACTGGATCGCCGCGTCGGCGCGCGCGCTGGAAGCCGATCTGCGCGACCGCGGCTATGCCGAGGCCGTCGTCCGGCGCTTCGTCGAGGAGCGTCCCGACGACCCGACGCGCGTCGGGGTGCTGTTCAAGGTTACGGCCGGACGCCCGTCCGAGGTTCAACAGGTCAAGATCGAAGGTTTCGAGCACTCCAAACCGTCGTGGATTTCGAGCAAGGCCGGGTTGGCCACCGGCACGGTCCTGCGACGGGACGAGATCGCCGAGGCACGGGGCAGGTTGTACCGGACCGGCGTCTTCGAGCGCATCCGGGTGACCACCGAATCGCTTGAGGACAACGGCGAGGAGCCCGCTGATGTGACGGTTCCGCGCCCGGTCGCGATCGCCTTCGAACTCGACGAGGCACCGCGTTACCAACTGTCCTACGGCGGCCGCTGGGAAAGCGATGTGGGACTCAGCGGGGTGATTGACCTGGTCAACCGCCATTCGCTCGGCCGCGGACACCGCACCGGCGTGCGCGCGATTCTGAACGACGAAGTTCGAAGCCTGCGGCTGTACCACCTGATCCCGCAGCCGCTGCGCTCGGAGCGCAGCAGCCTGGAACTGTTTGTCGAGGCCAAGCGCGAGAGGATCGAGGACGTGCGTTCGGACGTGGTCGAGGCGTGGGCGCAGTTGACGTTCCCGTTGACGGACCGGATGCAGACCCGCGTCTACATGGCGGTGGGGAAACGGCACATCCTCAGCGGGATCCCGAGCCCCGACATCCCGTTGGAGGAGCGCGTGATCAGTCCCCGGTTCGGCTGGCAGTTGGCCTACACCACCGTCCGACAAGGCCTGATCAACCTGCGCCGCAAGGGTTTCTTCTTTGGCCTCGACATTTCCGGATCGCACGCCAGTCTCGGGAGCACACTGACGACCCTCGGTGTATTCACACAGTTCAAGGTGTACGCGCCCTTCGGTCCGATCAACACGGGCCGGTTCTCCTGGCACCAATCGTACCGGGCCGGGTTGTTGACCGCGCGCGAGCAGCCGATCCCGTTCGTCGACCGGCTTCGCGCGGGCGGGGAGTTCTCGGTCCGCGGCTACCCGACGAACGGCATCGGGCCGCTCATCGTCGACGACACGCCGCTCGGCGGGGAGCTGTTGTTCGTGGTCAACCAGGAGCTTCACGCGCGTCTCTGGGATTCGCTGTTCGGAGTCGTGTTTTTCGATACGGGCAACGTTTGGATTTCGCCGGCCGACTTCAAGTTCGAGCTATTCCGATCCGTGGGCATCGGTGCGCGCTACACCTCAGCGGTCGGTCCGCTACGCTTCGACATCGGCTTCCCGCTCGACCGCCGCAGCGTGGAGCCGAAGTACCAGATCTACGTCGGTTTCGGGAGCGTTTTTTAACCCGTCCAGGGTTCGGTCAGGTCGTGACGCACGCCTAGCAACGAAAGCACGCGGCCGACGATGAAATCGGCCAGGTCATCGAAGCTCTTGGGCGCGTTGTAAAACGCGGGCATCGCCGGACAGATGTGCGCGCCGGCGTTCGCCGCGCGGCTCATGTTGTCCAGGTGGATCCGATTGAGCGGCGTTTCCCGCGGGACTAGCACCAGACGTCGTCCTTCCTTGAGCGTGACGTCGGCGGCGCGTTCGATCAGGTTGGTCGATGCGCCGTGCGCGATGCCGGAGAGCGTCTTCATCGAGCAGGGGATGACCGCCATCCCGTCCCAGCGCACCGAACCCGACGCCAGTGTCGCGCCGAGATCATGGATCGAGTGCTGGATCAGGGTGCCTGATCGCTCCGCCGGGCCGTAACGTTCGTCGAGCCAGGCCGGAATCGACATGGTCTTGAGATTCAGACCGCATTCTTCGATGAGCAACCGCTTGCCGTAATCGCTGACCACGAGGTGAAGTTCAAAGCCCATCTCGAGCCCGGCCTTCAGCATGCGAACGGCGTAGAGTGCTCCGCTCGCGCCGGTCACGGCGATCACAAAACGCTTGCGCTCGACTTCCATGTCAACTCCAGAAGCGGCCGGCCAGCACGGCAGCCAACACGTTGACGAAGTAAAGTACCGCAATCACGCCGTTGAGGTTGAAGAACGCGACCCCAACGCGCGAAAGATCCTCGGGCCCGACCAGGCGGTGTTGCTGTGCGAGCAATAAACCGATCGCGACGACGCCGATCCAGTAGACGGGGTGTAACTGCCCCCACCGGCCGACCGCGATCAGCAGGACCCAGGCGGCCAGGTGAAACACACGGGAGGCGAGTAGCGCGGCCGTGGGTCCGAACCGCGCCGGCAACGAAAACAGGCCCACACTGCGGTCGAACTCCGTGTCCTGGCAAGCGTAGATCACGTCGAACCCGGCGACCCACAACAGCACGGCCGCGCCGAGTATCCAGGCCAGTAGCGAGAAGTCTCCGGCCACCGCGACCCACCCACCGACCGGGGCCACGGCCAACGCCAGACCGAGGAACAGGTGGCTTAGCCACGTGAACCGCTTGGTCAGCGAGTAACCACCCACCAGCACCAGCGCGAGCGGCGAGAGTTTGCCGCACAGCGGACTCAGCCGGAAGGACGCGAACACGAACAACGCGCTGAGTGCGAGCGTGACGAGCCAGACCGTGGTTCGCGAGAGCCGCCTCGCGGGAAGCTCGCGGTCCGCCGTGCGTGGGTTGGCGGTGTCGAACGTGTGGTCGACCAATCGGTTGAAGCCCATCGCCGCGTTGCGTGCGCCGAACATCGCGACGGCGATCCAGCCGACCTGGCGCCCACTGATGCCGTGGTTCGCCGCGGCAAGCACCGCGCCCGACATCGCGAACGGCAACGCGAACACGGTATGGGAAAACTTGACCATCCGCGCCCACGTGCACAGCGCTTGCCACGGCGCGCTCATCCGTGCGCCTCGTACGACGCGTCGGCCAGCGGAGAAACGGTTTCAGGGCACGTGCACAGGTACTCGAACGGATCGCCGCCCCCGTCGAACGGGACCACCGTCAAGCGGCCGCTCTTGCCGGGTTCGATGGTGCCCAGGTGATCGTCCAGGTCGAGCGCCTCGGCGCCGCCCAGCGTCGCGGCGCAAACGACGACCGCGGGATCAAGTCCGGGATGCGCGCTTCCAAGCGCGGCCATCTCGGCGAACAGATCGAGGTCCGGTGTGGTGGCCAGCGAGTCGGTCCCCAGCGCCAACTTCGAGCCCGCGTCCAGCAACGCCGTGATCGGCGCGACCCCGACACCGAGGTAGGCGTTGCTACGCGGGCACGTCACCACCGTGGCGCCGCTCCGGCCCAGTCGCTCGATTTCGTCGCCGCTCAAATGAACCGCGTGAACCACGAGCGTGTCGGGCCCGGGGATCCCCGCGGCCTCGATGCGTTCGAACGGCGTGCAGCGTGGCGCCTCGAACGCGGCTTCGAGAAAACCGCGCCGCTCGAAGAATTCCCGAAACGGTCCGCCACCGCTCGCCAGCAACGCCGTCTCGCCGGCACTCTCCGCGAGATGAATCGAGAACGGCACCCGCTCGCGCTTCGCGTGTCCGGATAGCCGGCGCATGAGATCGAGCGACGTCGTGTGCGGGGCGTGGGGTGTGGCGCTCCAGCGCCAACCGGCCGGCGCCGGGTGCGCGGCGATGCGTTGCTGCGCCGCTTCGAAACGCTGCTCCGATTCCTTGCCATCGAGGGGTCCGAGGAGTTCGTGGAACAGCACGCCGCAAACGGGTCGGTCTTTCCATACGTCCGCGATCCAGGTGTCGTTGCAGATGTCGCCCACGGCGACCGTCCCGCGCGCGATCAGCCCATCTCGCGCATGCTCCGCGGCGCGCCGGGCATCACCACCGTCTTCCACCGCGCGACGCTCGAGCAGCCCTTTCAGCCAGTCCAGGTAGTTGCCGCCCGGTGGGCGGTCGTCCCCCATGAAGGAGAGTTCCAGATGGGTGTGCGCGTTGACCAGACCCGGCATGATGATCGCATCGCCCAGGTCGCGCGCGTCCGCGCCGCCGCATTCCCGCAGGACTTCGCGGAACGGCCCCGTGGCGACGATCACCCCGTCGCGGACAGCCACCGCCCCGGCGGCGATTCCGGCCGGAGTCATTAGGTGAGAGCAGCGGTAAACCGGCATCGCGCGAGCGTACTACAGCCCTCGCCCGCCCTGCGACTCGTCATGGGCGATGGAGAATACCGACAACGCGGCTCGTCGTGCGATACTTGCACCGGTGGAAAGTCGCGGAACGAAAAGGAGCGCCATGCGCCGCCCGATTCTCGTTGTCAGCCTGCTTGCCGCCGCAGCAGCGGTTGCTTGTTCGGCACCAGTCCGACCGTACGCGTGCGGCATCGACCCGCGAATCGCCGACGTCGAGGTGGACACCGTGTGGACGTGCAACCGCGACGTGCTGCGCCGGGCGTTTCGCAAGAAACCGTTTTCACTCCGTGAATTCCGCACAGCCGCTGCGTTCTTTGAGGAGTTGACCGGTTTGCAGGTCGACACCTGGGCCAGCCACCTAGGCGCGCTGCCGGGTCGCGATCTCCGGCAAGATGTTCAGGACCTGGATGCCTGGTACGAACTCAACCGAGACAAACTCAGCTGGGACGCAGGATTGGGCAAGATCGTGTTCGGAGGGTTGGCCCCGGCCCCCGGTACGCGTTAGATTGGAGATCATGAGAACAACCCAGCGAACATTTGCGTGCGTTCTTTTCGGGATCGTTCTGTTCACCCTCCCCGTGTCGGCCGGTGTCGAGGCCTACGCGGTGATGGGCATTGACAAGGGCAAGGTGATCAGCGCGACCTTGATGACCGCGCGAGTGTTGCCCGGTGATGACAAGCAACTCGTTTGTCTGGTCGCCTACCTCAGCGGAAAGAAAGAAAAAAATGCTGCGGTCAAATTGCGCTTGGCCGTGCTCCAGGTGAACGAGGGCAGTTACACGATGGTCTGGGAACAGGACTTCAGCGCCAAGTACGGTGGCAGCGTCGGCGAGGGTAACCTGGAGTTGCTCGACCTGGATCGCGACGGGCAGAGCGAGATCATCGTCAGCTTCGATCTCTTCTCCGACCCGTTGATTCGCCAGCGCCTCGGCGAGGTGATCGTCTGGGAACAGGACGGGTTCAAGACTGCTTGGTCCGGGCTGTTCGAGTACGACGCCACCAAGGCCGTGCGCGACGTGCCGGTCGAGCGCCGCGACCATTTCATCCGCGAACTCGATCTGATCAGCACGCTACGTACGCGCGGGGTGACGTTGTTCTTCAACAAGACGATGATCGCCGTGGCCGGCCAGCGGCTCGCCGAGCCGAAGGTGGTCGAAGAGACGTTCCCGCTGAGGAAACGTCTGAACTTCTGACGTCCGTCGTTCGCGCTATGCTGGTGCCGTGAGCGAACCCACGGCCAACCTTCTCGATCCAGACCGCATCCGCTTTGTCCTGGTCGAACCGCAACGCGCGGGCAACGTCGGCGCCGCCGCGCGTGCCCTCACCAACCTCGGTTTCTCGCGTCTGGAGATCGTGCGTCCCGCCGGTGACCCGCGCGACGACGAGGCCCGGCGCATGGCCGTGAACGCGGCGCCTCTGCTCGAAGCCGCGGGCATCCATCCGACATTGGACACCGCGCTGGCGGGCGCCCAAACCGTGGTCGGGACCACGGCGAGAACGGGCAAACAGAGGAAGCCGCACTGGCGCATCGATACGTTCGCCGAGCACGTGATTGCGAGAAACGACCCGGGCGAGTTGGCGATCGTTTTCGGCCGCGAGGACCACGGGCTCAACGATGACGATCTCGACCGTTGCACGCACCTCGTGTACCTGCCCGCGGATGCGGCGTACACCTCGTTCAACCTGGCCCAGGCGGTGCTGCTCGTCGCCTGGGAGTTGCGCCGCGCCGGCCTGGGACCCGCCGACGCGCAGGACCCGCCGGCGACCGACGAGGACCGCGAGGCGTTTTATCGCCACTGCGAGCAGGCGCTCCGCGCCATCGGTTTCGTGACGGACCAGACGGCGCCGTCGATCATGCGCCGGCTCCGTCGGATCTACGGGCGCGCAGCAGTGACCGAAGAAGAACTCGCGACGCTCCGTGGGATGGCGCGGCAGATCCTGTGGGCGGCGGACAAGGCCGGTCTATGACCCCGCGGCAACGCACGGCGGCGCTCAAGCAACGCGCCACCGAGGAAGGCTTCGATCTGGTCGGCGTCGCGGCGGTTGGCACGCTCGATCGTGATGTGGCGGCGCTCGACGCCTGGTTGAACGCTGGGCATCACGCCACGCTGGCATGGATGGAGCGCTACCGTGATCG